>Ga0209624_10001160_pt1 | contig 21509 bp, 30 predicted proteins | sample JacPinW_OM2H0_O1_FD_188565 | JGI IMG/M metagenome (GOLD analysis project Ga0209624, IMG submission 188565) | Forest soil microbial communities from Algoma, Ontario, Canada - Jack Pine, Ontario site 1_JW_OM2H0_O1 (SPAdes) (version 2) | ecosystem: Environmental > Terrestrial > Soil > Boreal...
CGAAGGTTTTCGGCGCGATGAGGCCAAGCGCGGCCTCGGGAATGCCAATGTCGGCGAGCCGGATCGCGCCGGCGAGCGTGCGTCCGGGCTCCAGGAGATGGCCGGGCTTGAGCCGGAAGAAGGTGACGCTCGCGCTCGCTTCGACCGCGGCGCCGCGAATCCCGCCGGTTTCCCCGTCGATTCCGGAGGGAACGTCGACCGCGAGCACATGGCCCCCCGCGCGCTTGAACGCGTTGATCCGCTCGATGATCGCCTTCGCTTCGCCGTCGATGTCGCGTGCAAGGCCAGCCCCGAACAAAGCGTCGATCACGCAATCGGCTTGGGCGAGCTCAATCGCAGCGGCGTCGAGGACCGGGGCTTGATAGCGAGCGGCGGCGAGCGCCGGATCGCCTTTCAAGGCGTCGCGGCGGCCGAGCAACCCAAGTTCGACCGTATAGCCCCGCTCACCCAGCAACCGGCCGGCGATGAAGCCGTCGCCGCCGTTGCCGCCGGAGCCGCAGAGCACGGCGATCCGACCGCGCGACTTCGTGAGCCGCGCCGCTTCGTCAGCGACCGCGAGCCCCGCCCGCTCCATGAGTGCGATGCCCGGCGTTCCCGCCGAAATCGCAAAGCGGTCGGCCCCGCTCATTTCGGCTGGCGTCATGAGTTCCGGGAACGCCATGGGATCGCGCATGGGAGCGAAGGTGCGCGTCGCTCGCGCTCGGCGCAAGCGGCAAAAACGCCCTTCCCATCGCGCCGGATTCTGCTATATCGCGCCTCACGCTGATCCCCGATAGCTCAGCTGGTAGAGCATTCGACTGTTAATCGAATGGTCGCAGGTTCGAGTCCTGCTCGGGGAGCCAATGTTTTCAATTAGTTACCGTCGATTTTCCCCAGGCAATCGAACGGCAGAAAAGCCTCCGGGTAGCGATAGGGTAACGAGCTTTTCCTCAGCCTCACGCCCGGTCCGCCTCCGCTATGGTCCGCGGGTGTTCGCCCACCATACGACCGCAGCGAACACGGCGAGCGCAGCCAGTATCAGCCGGCTAAAGCGCACGAAATTGGCCCCACACGCGCCGTAGATGAGGGCGAGCAGAATCGCCGCGGCGATGGCTAGGTGGGTCATTTGCCGCGCTTCTCTGGCTTCAGGTAGCCGTGCGCTTCGAGCCAATCGGTCATCACTATTTCGATCAGCACGGCGACGGAGCGCTTATCCGCCGCAGCTGCGCGTTTAAGGGCATCGACAATCTCGTCGTTCGTCACGCGGAACGTGACCGTCCGCTTCGTGGTCTTCGGCATAAAATTCATGGTCGTCTCGATTCCATCTGTTGACAAGCTGATGTCAGCTTGATACCAGTTTATGCGTCACCGCGCAAGGTGGTGGCTTACCAAGTCAAGGAGACTCCCATGAAAAATAACGCCTTCCGGGCGAACGCCCGAGCTTTGCCTACCGTCCGCGAGCGCGCCGAATTCATCGACGGCCAGCGCGTTCGCGTCGAAAACGGCTTTGAATGGTCGGACGACACAGACCGCACAGACGTCGAGCGCGCCCTCGATCCCGTCCAAGGCTTCACCCGCGGCTCGTGATCGTCGCCGCCGCCCTCAGCGCACTGGCGACGTTGGTCGTGGTTGTGGGCCTCTTCGCGCTCCTTTGCCTGTGATCGGAGCGCTTGCCCGAGTGCGACGGGCAGTCGCGGCGATTATGCCGAAAAGGAGTGACCCCATGCCCGAAACACACATGTCGAAACTGCAGGCCGACGCGATCGTTGCAGCGGCCAATTTGAAGGAAGCGGAACGAAAGCTCGAAGAGGGCGAGAGGGCCGCAGAGGCAGAGAAGGCCGAAGATGATAAGCGCGTGCAGGCGTGCATAGACTTCTCGCAAACCTACTTCGAATGGTTGGCCGCAAGGGCGAGGCTTAAAGATACCGGCATCCCAGAAGACGAACAGCCCGCGCGGTACAAGGCAGAGATAGACGCAGAGCGCCGCCTATTCAGCACGCCCGCCACATGCGCCGAAGGCTTGTGGGACAAGCTGACCGCCTTCGAGACGATCCTCGGCGAAGAGCTAACGGTCGGACCGCGGAAGGACTCGATCCTCATGCTTGGCTTGGGCAGCATCAAGCAGGACATCATCAATCTGGAACTTATCTAGGCATCAGGGTGGGCGACGGGCGGCTTTCGGGCCGCCCTTTTGCTGCGCGGGCTGTGATACCGGTCACGGCGCTATGCAGGCCGTGCTTCTAAACCACCTCTATGATTCAGGCCGCGTTTGCCTCGCAGATTTAGCTTTAACAATTTGTTACTTGTCGTCGCCCGGCTAAGCGCGTAGGCGGCCTGTAAAAAAGAGAGGGGAGGCGGAGTGTCTGTCATGCCCCCAGATCATGCCGCGCGCAATGCGAAGCCGCTTGTGAGACGGCAAGTGAGGAAGGTCGGATTATGAGCAGAAAATTTGTTGTAAAGTCAGATAGTTATGGGGAATGCGTCTACCTCCGGATTTTTGGTCGCGGCCGATACGGTTCGAAGTTTGGCCTAGTCCGCAGCCCTGCCGAAGCAACGGCGTTTTCGTCTCGCTTTGAAGCGGGCGCGAAAGCGGGACGGGCCGGGAATGTCATCATGCGCGCGTTCAACGCCGTCGAGCTTGATGCGACCCCGGCCGCCACGACGCGACCGCATATTGCCGTCCGTATCACGGCGTGATTGTGGAGGGAGCCGACGTGAGCGGGATTGTCAGCGAAGGCGGGCAGCGGTTCAGCGGCATTCACCACACTCCGCGGGCCAAACCTAAGCCGGTCAAACGAGGGCCAAAGATCGCCCCACGCGACGTCGTCACGGCAGCGGCGCAAGCATTCGCGCGCAATGAGATCGATCGCGCCGAGCTCATGCGCCGAATAACGCCAAGCCAGAGCCGATGAAGGCGCGGACTGTGATCCTGCGAGACTCCGGATCTTACGCCTCACAGCCTTGGCATGTTAACTGCATATCGAAGATCGCTCCTCGACGTACCTCCCGGGGGGCACGGCCTCGCTCAGTGTTCTCCCGTCCCTGGGCGGGGCCTTTCGTTCTTGCTTCGTTCTAACGAGCAAGCTATCTTCCTTCCGTGGATGCCAAAAGACGCGTTCACCCTATCGGACGTCCGCGAGCCGACGTTGACGATCGTCTGCCAGCCCTGCGGGCGTCGCGGCCGATACAGCGTCGAGCGGCTGATCGCGAAGCATGGGGACGCGGAGATCCTTTTCTTGTTGTCTGACATCACCAACTGCCCCAAGGCGCAGTCGACCAATATCTATGATCGGTGCAAGGCTCGCTACGAGGGACTTACAACTCGCTAGGCGCTTTGCACGATGCGAGAGGGCGGCTTTCGGGCCGCCTTTTTATTTGGGACGGCGGCCCCCGGCGAGTGGGACGCGCCGCGCGGTCATCGTGTGGCTTCGGAAGATGTACGCGATTTAACCCACCGGAAAAAAGATCGAGATGTCAGGTATGAGATCTTGCGGCACTCGGGCGACGCGGGAACCTCGCTGAGCGTTACAGGGGCTGGCCAGCGCATCGCGCGCCAAAGCACACCTAACGATTTTGGTGGTCCCTGGAGGATGTGCGCAATGTTGGAACAGGACGCAGGCCGGAAAGCCAGTCGCAAGTTTGCTGGGTCTTCCGCGATCGAAACCGGTCTTTCGCAAATCAATGATCCGAAAGAGGGCGCACGGCTCATCCAGGCATTCTTACGGATCACCGACCCCGCGATTCGTCTTGCGATGATTCACATGGTCGAGAAGGTTGGGTCTGCAGCTGCTGCTGACTGCTAAACGAATCGCGTTCAAGCGCGCCATGTCCGATTTGCATCACGGCCTCGCGGCGCGCTCGGATCGGTCACAGCCCACAAAAGCTACAGCCTGGCACGCGCACCACAAGAGGACTCGCCATGTCCGCTGACATTGCATTTGGATTGCTGACGGGTTTTCTGCTGGGGGCTCTGGCTGGAATGAGCCTGGAAGCGGGTTTGAATCAGACGGCATGGGAGGCGAAACAGCGGGCGCGCGGACATTTCCACGCACCCCAGATGGGTCTTCTGTCGACGTTCCGCCGCTGGATCTCTATCATACTGCGGTAGTCCAGAACCGCCGACGCGCCGCCGCCCGTGGCTGTTTGGTGTCTTCAGCAGTTCGAAAACCCTGGCGTGCGGGTTAAATCTTTGCCGGCAATCTCGTCTCATTAAATCACCTATGAAAAATCCCCGGGCAGGACGACTGGGCGAAATAGGGTTCGCCGCTGGACCACCGCCCGGGTAAGTTGGGCGCGCGATGGGGAACACCAACGCGCCTAAGGCTCCCGCGCAATGACGAGGAGGAGCCATCCCAGTGTTCACTGATCGCTGTCGTCATTACTCTGACTGTTGACGCTGACGTTGTTCTGGCCGCCGTCGACACCTGCTGCGGAACCTGTCCGCCGCGGCCAAGCGCCGTCATCGCCAGCGATTGGTTGCCGGATCTGAGCGCGCCTATCAGCGTCATTCCGACGACGTTCTTTGGCCCGGGCGACCCGCTAATCAGCGAGCCGACCGACGTGGCGCTGAGAGGCGTGATCAGTTTGGCCATTACGGCTGCCTCACCTTGCTCCAGCTCGCCTTGCGCGGCGGCTCCCGGCTCGCCACCTTGGGGTCTTTCGAGCTAACCGGGACGTGCGAGTACGGGCCGATGATCGAGCCCGCGCCCTTTTCGCTATCGGGCCTTCGGTTCGTGCCATCGCCTTCGCCGAGCGCACGGCTGTTGATTGGCGCAGCGCCGGAAGCGCCGCCGATCGAGCCGCTGAATCCCTTTTTGTCACTTCGCATAGCGGCTTCCTCCAACTTGGTTCGGGTCACGTGTGGTCGACGGTTTGTTGATGCCGCCGCCATTGCCCTTTGCACCGGTTCCGGCATTGACCACGCGGTTTTGATAGGTTTTCTTGTGGATCGGCTTGGCCGCGCACAAGTCGCCATTCGAGGCGATCGAGGCCTTCGAAGCGGGGGCGCTCTTGCCGCCGCCGTTGGTAATGCTCTTGGCCTTGATGGCGGAACTTCCGCCGTATCCGAGGCTCTTCGCAAACATATTCGACACCATGATTGAACTATCCTTTCTGTTTAAAATCACGCCGCTGGTTGCGGCTCCGATAGATGACGCCATTCTTTCTGCCGGCGGATGCGATAGACCTGAGACCTCGAAATGCAGAGCGCCTTGGCAAGCCCCCTCTCGCCCAGCCGCGACGACAGAACGAGCCGAGCTTGCGGCTCGGATATCTTCGCCGCGTAGTGCTCCTCGCCCCTACGCCGCGGCATCTGCGGCCTCGCGGGTTTCCCTCTGGCTCGGAAGCCTGCTCTCGATCGCCTCGAGACGCTGCGCGAGATGGCGCACCACGTCGAAGAGGTTCGCGATGTCCGTGTCATGCCCCTTGAGGATCGCTTGCCGGCGCCGCTCCTCGACAATGCGAGGAATTTCGGCGCGCTGCTCGGGGCTCAAGCCTCGAAACTTATTGACAGCCGCGGCGCCACGACCGGCGCGTTCGGGCCAGTTCGGACGGCGGCCCCACTCCGCGCCCTCCTCGCCATCACGCGGAACGGGGTCGCACAACTCGGGCTCCTCGAGCCCCACCCATTCGCACAGGAGCCGAAACTCGCTCCGATTGCGGCCCTCGAATTCACGCAGCCAAGTGAAGTCTCGGTTGTAATCGGTCCACTTGCGGTTCATTTCGGCCGCCTGGCTGGCGAGTTGAAGATCAGCCGCCGCCTTTGTCCGTGTCTGGCGATCACGAAGCTTCAGCGCCTCGAGCAGGGCATAGTTGCGCCTCCAGGCGTATGGCTCCTCGATCGGCGCAACGTTCAGCTTCTCGCCAGGGCGCTCGCAGCTCGAAATCTCGCCGACGAGCTTCGCGAAATAGACCCGATCAGCGTCGGTCGAAATCCACTGCGCAGAGTCGAGCCGAAGGTTGACGTGTTCTGGAGATCCGGGCTGCATCAGCGTCGTTTCCGCGACTTTTCGCCATAGGTTTTCGAAAACGCCGCATGCCAGTCAGCATCCGAAACCGTGTCGTACATCGGCGAGCGAGGATTTATTTTGGCGATCCGCGACTCGCGATCGTCGCTCCTCGGACCTTCACGGCCTAAAGCCTTCGAGCGAATCTCTTGAGCGTGGCGATAGACGACGCCGTCGCCATCATCGTGGCGCGCAACTTGAGCAATGAACTGCGCCCGCGCCCCCTCATCTTTGATGTTGTCAATGACCAACTGGGAGGCGGCGTCAAACTCAGCGGCCCCGTACCTCTTGCGGCCGCACTCTACTACCGCATTGATATCACTCACTTTTCAAGCTCCTTTGCCAAAATTCAATCGAAGAAATCATCGCGCGGATGCTCTGGCGATAGCCCGTCGTCCAGCCCGTTTGCGGGTGATACGCGGGCCCAAGATCGAGGACCGAGCCGGCCTCTCTCAGCCCATCGACGGCCTTCGCCAAGGCATTCGACAAGGTGCTCTCAGCAGTCTCCACGAGAACCTTGAACTCGCCTCCGGGCGTTTCCGGATGCACAGGCTCAACAGGCGTCAGCTCGTCAGCCATTGGCGCGCCTCGCCTTGCTGCGGACGGCCGGCCGGTAAAGGCGCTCACGAGCAACATCGGATTTTCGAAGCCCCCGCTCGGCCGCCTCAGCCTTAATGGCCGCGTCCAAAGAGATCGGAATCCGAATGGTTAGCGTCGTTTCCAAACCACACTCCAAATCAGAAGATGCTTCATATTGCAGATTGTATCACAGAAAGTACGCAGCAAGCGATATTATGCATGTCAATAGGCAGCAAAATGCCAGTTATCCACCTGCATCATTCGCCCCGCACGGCGCGCAACAGCCGCTCCCGCTCGTCGTCGCTGGCGTCGTTCCAACTGCGCTGAAGGCCAACCCCCGAGCGGTCGACCCGCGCCATGACGATCTCAGCCATGCGAATGGCGTCGGCTGCGGTCGGACGCATATCGAGGCTATCCATCAGCGAGCGGCAGTCCGCGACCATTTGTCCGAATGTTTTCAAATGGTTGGACCACGGCGGTGCGAATGGCTCCTGATCGCGGTATTTCTGCAGTTCGTCGTAGCTCATCCGCCGCTCCCAATCCGCTGCACATAGGCAGCCCACTCAGCATCGCTCATGCCCTGCCTATGTTCGATGGCCCTCAACTCGATCGCAGGCCGCATTAGCCACTCACGAAGACAGAACACAGGCGTGTAAAAGGCAACCGGCAACCCAACCTTGCCAGACGCACCCAAAATAGCGTCCAGGCGGCCCACCAAAGCCTCGCCAGAGGCACCCGATGCCGGCAGACCACACATGACCGCGGAATGGCGTACGATCGCCCTCAACCCCGTCTGCAGCCGATGCTTGATCTCGTCGCCGTGCAGGGAATTGTCCTTGTGCAGCAGATCGCCCAGCGGCTTGTCCCAATCATCAAGGAACGAGTGGGCCGATTGCCAGCACAGCGTCGGGAGGAACACGTCGTGGCCATCACGGCCCTTCGCCACCAACGTGTCGCCGCGCAGGTTCAGCTTCATTGGTCGTCCTCCTCGTTCAGGATCTCGTAAAGCGCCGGACTCACCGGCTTGCCTGACGACACGATCGCGGCCAGCCGCTCACGATCACTGCGCGACTCGTCGGTCAGTAGACCCATGGCCCGCTCGTTGGCGGTCAACAATGCCCGGATGCCGACCACAACCTCGATCGGCGCGAGCGTCGTCTTCATCGTCACGGGCCGATCCGCGTCGCCAACAATGGTTTGCTCGGTCTTCCGGCCCCATCTGGCAGGGTCGAGCGCAGCCGCGCGCATGTGACGCTGCTCAATCCGGAGCTTGTCCCGCTGCACCGCGCCGGCATCGTGCCTGCCGTCGGGCCCAACTACCTCACGGTCGGCGATCATGCCGGTTTGATCCATGAGCGCCTCGGCATGCAGCCGCTTGGCGTGCTCCCACATCTCCTCGTATCGAGGATCCGTAAGGGTGAAGCGCCAGAGGTTCGTGCGGTCGGGCATGTGAGCATCGAGGCAGATGGCCGTTAGCGTCTCGCCCTTTGAGAACCGCTCGCACGCCTCGCGGACTACCGGCGTTCGCCGCGACCATTTTGCTAACCGTGGTCCCCGGTCCTGACTTGTACCGCATCGATGTGAAGAGTCTTCAAGAGTGCACCCGAAAGCGATTATTACGCGCGGGATTTGAGGGGGCGGTCGGTGGCTTCGAGGCGGCGTTCCACTCCCAGGAGGACCTCTGGATTGTCCATATCCACCTACTGCTCCTCGGCGAGATTCAAGAAGCAAAACCAAGACTTCGAAATGCGTTTCCAGACATCGGCCTCGGCCGGCCCGTTGTATGCCGCGCCCTGGATAATCGAATCACACAGATCACATACGTTCAAAAATTCCACACTTATCACCGCCCGGGTTCGGGAAAGGGCGCGTTTGAAAACCTTCACGGCTATCGGGATCATCATGCGTTAGCGGGAGAGATGATAAATCTTGTGCGCAACTTTCACGGGGTCGCAGCGGACGAGTTTATCCGTAAGCTGACCACGTGGCGTTCGCGAGACAATGAGGAGTTGGGAGCGTTCCTGGATGATCGAGTTGAAAGTCATAGACGCGCCGCGGCAGAGCGCATCTCGTCTCCCGGGCGCGATCTCGGACGGTTTCATAACAAGTTCGCGACAATCTTGGGGCAGCTTCTTTGGCAATCCGCTTTGGAATTCTTCCATGGACTGAGCAAGAGCTAGGCCGCGCACTGATCGCGTGCGAAGAGGCGCATGTATCGTATGTTCACTCGGCCTCGACTGCGGTAGCGAAAGCGGCTCGAGAAGCTGATCCTCTTGAGCGCCTAAGGGCGCATGTGCGCCTTCAGGCGCGGCGATTCGTCGACCTCCGCCGCGGGCTCGTGGATCCGAGGAGGAACCACGATCACGCGAGGTGCGCGGGCTACATCAACCAGCGCCCCAACGGCCCGTTGGAATACTTGTTCTCGGACGCAATGTTTAACGAGATCTGTGGCGGAAAGGGCACCGCCTTGCGGCTCAAGGACGAGTTAATTAGCTCAAGCGTGTTGCTACCGGATGGCCGTCGCCCCTCAACCCGTCGTATCATCTGGGCAAGCGGAGATAACGGCCGCGAGCAGGTGATTGCTGTCCGAGCTGATTTCTTTCAGCCGCCCGCTCGCCGCGCGGCATGACGGCGTGCTCCCTTCGTGACCGCCCTCCGCACAGGCTCTTTCCGTTTGCAACGGCATACGTCGAGCTTGCACCGAGCAACGCCAGGCCGTTCCGTGTCGCGTTCTACTGACGCGAGCAGATGAGCAACACCTCGCCAACGCCAGGGTCGCGGCCCATTTATCCACTTGACAGATACGCTTAATGTGATATTATAACATTGCGAACACCGATCTGACGGTCCTCCTCGCAACTCGATACGAGTTGGACCATCCTGCTTGATCGAGGACGATCAAGAGCCGATCGCTGACACCAGAGCGCGTTGCGGCTTCCGCGCGCGCTGTCTTGTCCCACAACTCCCTCTGAGGTTGAAATGACCCCTGAAAACTCGCGCTCGCGCGATCGCATCCGCGCGCTCAATGACGCCTTCCGCCGCTCGTTTGTGGGCGGGACAGTCGTAGTCACCGCCGGCTTTGAATCCCTATCCTCCGACCGGCGTCGTTTGATTCTCGCCCGGATTAGCGCGTTCGATAACTTCAACGAAGACAATGACCCGCACGGCGAGCACGACTTCGGTCTCATCGAGGACGGGGATGTCCGCTGCTTCTGGAAAATCGACTACTACGACACTGACAGGGAGCTGCTGTCGCCTGATCCCGCCGATTCGTCTGTCACGACGCGCGTCCTCACAGTGATGCTCGCGGAAGAATACTGACACGGGATGCCGAGTGCCGGATCAGCCGCTTCGGTCGAACCATCTTATCGACCACTTCGTCGAGCGCGCCTGAGTTACCGCTCGCTGCCGTCCGACTCGCGGCTGTTCTTATTTCGCTCCCCCAAACCCTCGTTGGCCGCTTACAGCCGAAAAACCCTCGCGCTGTGAGCGGCAGCGGACCTCTGGGCAACAACAATCACAGGAGTTCTCGATATGCCCGGCAAGCAAGCCAAGGTCGTCTCGGCCCACATGTTGCGACGTATGCTGCGAACAACGTCAAAGACACCATTCCCCGCGCGTGATCGAGTGATGATCCTGTTGTCGGTAAAAGCGGGACTACGCGCCTGTGAGATGGCCCGACTCGAATGGTCGATGGTTCTAGACGCGCGCGGCAAGGTCGCCGACGTTCTTGCGATCCACGACGCGATAGCCAAAAAACGCGGCGGCCGGCGCATCCCCATGCATCCTGACCTGCGCCGCGCGCTTCGAAGCTTGTTGCGGATAAGCGAACCCTTAGGGCCCGTCATCCGCTCCACCCGTGGCGGCTGTTTGCGCCCGACCAGCGTGGTCAACCGGTTTGCGGCGCGGTTCAAAGAGCTCGGCTTCGAGGGATGCTCGTCGCACTCCGGCCGGCGAACCTTCATCACGGCCGCGGCGCGAAACGTCCACCGTAGTGGATGCAGCCTGCGCGACGTGCAACTGCTTGCCGGGCACAGATCGATCGAGACCACCGAGCGCTACATTGATGGCGACACCCGCGGGCAGAGACGGTTAGTCGGCCTGCTGTGAAACGCCCAAGCCTTCCCGCCATTGCATGAAGACCGAAAGGAGCCGCTATGCACCCCTATGAGCGCTGGGTTATTCGCCGTTATCTCGCCAACGCTCTCAGGTCGAACCGGTTCGTCCGACCTCCGTCCGCCGACAGCGAAATCTTCCCTTGGATTAACAGCTGCTCGCGCGTACTGGATCTGCCAGAGCTAGCTTCCGGAACGCAGTCGTCAAGACGAAGGTCGGCCAGTGAAACGCCGATGCTTTCTGCGCGATGGAAGGCATGGCGAGCTGCAGCCATTAGCATTGCGCGGGAGCCGGAGCCCAATCCTTCTCCTCTGCAGAAACGCGTCAACTGGGTTGCCAGAGCGTGCTCCCTCAACGGGTGCCAGAGCCAAGTCCTGGGTCTTCTGGCGCGAGCGACACGCACGGCTGAGGTTCGCTGTCTGGTCGAAGCGATCAACGACCGCTTCGAGGCAGACGGTCGCGACTTTCTTCCATTTCTGGAGGCGAGCTCTGAGCTGGTCGAGCTTTCAACCAGAGGGCGACTCTCCGATTTGGGTCTGATCGAAGGCCAAGACAGCCCGCGCTTGTCAGTCGTTGTTCATCGTCTTCTCTCCCTGCCCCGTTTTGAACCGCGTAGAGTCAGCGATCTCCTGCTCGGCGAACCCGCTCGAGCTTCATTGGCCTGGAAAGACTTCGAGCATCTCGGGGATCTCCGCGATCTCGCTGCCCGGATTATTGCGGGCGCTGGAAGTCTCAGAGGCACGACGCGCCGCGGCGTGAACCTTCTCTTCTACGGGCCTCCGGGAACCGGCAAGACCGAGTTCGCCAAGACGCTCGGCGCTCGCGTCGGCTTCTCCGTCCAATTTTGCGGAGAGACAGGCGAAGAAAGCGCCGAGCCCAATCGACGCGAGCGGATAGCGGCGCTTCTCATCGCCAACGCGGTCGGCGCAGTCGCACGCGGGACGATCGTTGTGGTCGATGAGGCGGATGATCTTCTCACCGGGTTCGATGACGATGACGCTCCAAATCGACGAGGCAGCAAGGTGTTTATGAACCGGCTTGTTGAGCGAGCCGGCACCCCAACGATTTGGATTACCAACGATGTCGATCGATTGGGGCCAGCGATCATCCGGCGCATGAATCTCGCGCTCCGGTTTGTCAAACCAAGCCTTTCGGTCCGGAAGACTATGGTGGCGCGTATGGCAGAATGCGCGGACTTTCGGCTGAACGAAACCGCCCTCTTGGACCTCGCACGAACGCCTGCCTCGCCTGCGCTCATCGAGAATGCGATTCGGTCCGCCGCCCATATCCGGGGTTCCGCCGGCGACGCGCACACGATTCTAGGGAGCGCCCTGAGAGCCTTGGGTCGACGAGAAGCGCCGACAGAGTCAGCGGCGATTCGATTTGATCCGACGCTAAGCTCGGCCGACGTGGACTTAACTCGGCTCGCGGACCAAGTCGCGAGGTCGTCCTCACGTGCCCTGTCGTTTTGCCTATCGGGTCCTCCCGGCGCGGGAAAGTCGGCCTATGCTCGTCATCTCGCCGAGCGCCTTGATCTGGACGTCCTGGAAAAGCGGTTCTCCGATCTCAGCTCGATGTGGCTGGGAGAGTCGGAAAAGACGATCGCCGCGGCGTTCGAAGAGGCGGCGGATCTCCGCACCTTTCTCATCATCGACGAAGCCGACTCGCTTTTGCGTGATCGATTAGCGGCCCACCATTCTTGGGAGATTACACAGGTCAACGAAATGCTGACGCAGATGGAGCGACACCCCTACCCCTTCGCCTGCACCACTAACGCACTGGAACTTTTGGACGCGGCGGCGGCGCGGCGGTTTCTTTTCAAGGTGCGTTTTCAATCAATGAGCGCCGATCAAATCAGCAAAGCATTTCGGCGCGCTTTTGGCGCAGCAGCGCCAAGAACGGTGCTCAAGCTTGACGGCTTGACCCCGGCCGATTTCGCGACAGTCGCAAAGAAAGCGAGTGCGCTCGGCGAGCGCGATTCAAAGACGTTTGCTCAATGGCTTGAATACGAAGCGCAAGCCAAACCGGACGCCGCGCGGCCAAGGATCGGCTTCTGACCCAAGACGAGCTGCTCCTCGCAAAGCAGTGCCATACCGAGACGAGGAGCCCTCGCCAGCAGCGATGCGGCGTCGCATCCGGCACCAGAGTCAATCATCTCGATAGTTGATTTGTCCGAATCTCTACTATCCGTCTTTCAAAAGGCCCGATCAAAGAACTGTCGCTCAGTAATCGCCATTGGAATTACCTGGGAAGCGTCTTGTTGCATCGTGCTGAAGGCTTAGCGTTTGCAAGCCAGAGCAGACAGAGCGGCCACTATCAATGATTTGATCGCCGTCTTCGACGGCCTTCGGCGGCGCGAGGGCAATAGCTGGCCGGACATAGGGGGCGTTGAGGAGCTCCATCCCCTTGCATCCAGGTGTGTTGGAGCGCCAGGTTTCTGCATGCCACCTTGTGGGATCGGATCAAAGTGTCGGAGGCGACAGCCTGCTCAGCCCGTTTTCGTCGCCTCGGACAGCGCATCCCCACGCGCCCGGATCGCCCCCAGCGCCTCGTTGATTTGCCCGAACCAGCCCGCGCCGCTGAGCTGAATTCTGCAGGCTTCGTTCAAACCGCCGCGGGTCTCGTAGTCCGCCACATCGATCGATTGTCCTGCACGGCCGACGGCCACTCCGATAGCACCGAGTCCAGCAAAAAAGGAGCGGACGTAGAGCGCAGCCTGCGCGTCGGGAACCATCTGCGTCTTCAACCAATCGAGCACGACGTTCTGGAGCTCGAAATGAGACGACATCAACCCAGTGATCACCGAGACGGATGCGAAGTTGGCTTCGTCGGTCAGAACGATGAGGTCTCCGAGTTTGCCGAACAGAGCCTCGACGGTTGGATCGGACGGCATCATCAGTATCGGTCCCTGGCCCAAGCCGATGCATGGCAGGGGCACGACACGGATGAGCCGGACGGCTGGGGCCACGAAGGCACGAAGTTGATTGATCGGCGTCCCGGCGAGGAAGCTGACGACCGTCTGCTCGGCGCGAAATCGTAACCCGACCAGCTCAGGCATCTGCTGCGGACGCACCGCGAGGAAAACGATATCGCTTTTGGCCACCACGGCCGCATTGCTGTCTTCGCGGACCACACGCTCGTATCGCGCCGCAAGCGCACGGGAGCGGGCCTTGGACCGGGGGGACAGGTGGATCTCGTGCCACGCGTTATTGGCTGCGTGCAGTCCTTGCACAACCGCATCCGTGATCGCACCGGCGCCGATGAATCCCAAACTCACCATCGGTTAACGCCCCTCGGTTCCGGCGCCCAGGCGCCTGCTTTGTCTTTCGCCCCGGACTTGTGATTGTGGACGAGGTCCTCAGGTCCGAGGCTCAGGGGACCAGCGCCGGCTCGTTTCCTTGGTGCTGTCGTACTGGCCCTCGAAGATCGAAGACGCCAGCGTGGCCCGCACATGGAGCGTCTCGCTCCCGATATTGCGGAAACCGTGGCGGGCACCGGCCGGGATCAACACGGATTGGTTCGCCTCGACGATCTGCTTGTCGTCCTCGAGCCAGATCTCGGCACGACCTGCGAACACTTCCAGCACTTCTTCGACCGCATGGATGTGGGTCGGCGCGCCCAGGCCGGGATCGCAGAACTGGTCGAAGATGCAGAGCTGCCGCCCACCGAGCAGATAGGACATACGCATCTGGGTCAGGACGCCCTCGCGCCATGTCTCGAGGGGCTGTTCGGCGTGTTTGAGGATATCCATGGAGGTGGGCCTTCTTCGGAGGAGGTCGGTGTCGGTTTCAGGCGACGCGTGGCAGGTACATGTCGCGCACACGGTCGTCGCCGCGCAGCTTGTCGGCGGGCCCCGAACAATGCACGCGCCCATGCTCGAGGGCATAGATGAAATCGGCGATCTCGAAGGAAAGATCGACGTTCTGCTCGACCAGGACAATGGAGACGCCGCGCTCGGCGAGGCGGATCACGATCTCGAAGATCTGGTGGATAATCAGCGGCGCGAGACCGAGCGAAGGCTCGTCGAGCAGCAGCAGCTCGGGGTTGCCCATCAGCGCCCGGCCGATCGCCAGCATCTGCTGCTGGCCGCCGGAAAGCCGACTGGCCGCTTGCCTGTGTCGCTCGCCGAGGATCGGAAACAGAGCATAGACCTCGTCGAACAGGTCGGTCCGCGCCTTGCCGCGTCCGGGGAGGAACCCTGCAATCAGATTCTCCTCGATTGAAAGATGTTGAAACACTCGGCGTCCCTCCGGGCAATGGCCGAGGCCACGCCGCGCCATCTGATGGGGCTTGGCGCCGGCCAGCGCCTCGCCCTTGAACGCGATGGCGCCTCCAGTCGGCCGGCAGAGCCCGCTGATCGTGCGCAGGAGCGTCGTCTTGCCGGCGCCGTTGGGGCCGATGATGCAGACGACCTCGCCGGCGTGAAGCTCAAGACTGACCCCATGCAAGACCTTCACTCGCCCGTAGCCGGACTCGATTGCGTCGACCACGAGCAGCGGTCTCGATTGCTCCCATCGCTCCGGGTTGGCCAAGGTACGCCTCCTGCACTTGCCGATTGTCGCGGATCGCCTCGGGCGCGCCCTGGGCCAGCACGGCGCCGCGGTTCATGACGGTGATCTCGTCCGAGACCGACATGATCAGCTTCATGTCGTGTTCGATGAGGACGATCGCGAGTTCGGGTGAGCGCAAGGACTGGATATGGGCCTTGAGCTCGTCGGTCTCACCGTGATTGAGACCCGCGGCGGGCTCGTCAAGCAGCAGCGCGCGCGGGCGGCCAACGATCGCGCGGGCGAGTTCCACGAGTTTCTGCTGGCCGTAGGCGAGGCTGCCCGCTTGCCGGTCCGCCAGATGCGCGATTCCGAGGCGCGCGAGCACGGCACGGCTCGTCTCTCGCGCCTCTGCCGAGCCGCGCGGCGCGAGCCAGAACGCCTCGGCGATCAGGAGGGGCAGCGACTGCGGCACCAGTGCGACCTCGAGGTTCTGCAGCACCGTCAGCCCGTCGAACAGACGGATGTTCTGGTAAGTGCGGCCCAGCCCGGCGCGAGCGATCCTATATTTCGGGAGGGTCTGCAGTTCGGCGCCGTCGAGAAGGATGCGCCCGCTCGTGGCGCGGTACGAGCCGGCCGCCATATTGACCAGTGTCGACTTGCCGGCGCCGTTGGGGCCGATCACGGCGGTGATAACGCCAGCACGGATCGTCAGCGAGACATCGTCGATAGCCGTATTGGCGCCGAACCGCTTGATGACGTGGTCGAACACGAGCATCGTCACGCTCCAATGAGCTTGCGGGCCAGCCAACTCGGCCCGTACTCGCGGCGGAGCAGGCCCATCGGCCGAGCCAGGATGATCAGGACCAGCGCGATGCCGTAAAGCAACTGCCGATAGTCCGCATAGGCGCGCAGGAGTTCGGGCATGAGGACAAGGAGGCCCGCGCCCAACACCATGCCGAACGGATTGCCCAGGCCGCCGACCACGACAACCAGCACGATCGAGAGGGATTCCCAGAAGGTGAAGCTCTCCGGGCTAACGAAGCGCTGCATTGCCGCGAAGACGACGCCACCCAGCCCTCCGATGGCGGCGCTTGTCGCAAAGGCGATGAGCTTGACTCCCGTCGTATCAATCCCGCACCCGCGCGCCGCATCCTGATCCTCGCGCACCGCCGCCAACGCTGTCCCGAAGGCGCTCTCCTGCAGCCGCCAGACGAACAGGAAGACGAGGATCGTGAGGCCGACAAGCAGGAAGAGGAAATCGAGAGGGCCTTCGAGACGCCAGCCCAGGATCGTCGCTTCGTCGATCCGCGCGATGCCCTGCGGCCCGTTGGTGAGCCCGTCGAGGTTGTTCATCAGCACTCGGATGATCTCGCCGAAGCCGAGCGTCACGATGGCGAGATAGTCGCCGCGCAGCCGCAACACCGGAATACCGAGCAACACGCCAGCGAGCGCCGCGCAGGACGACCCGATCACCAGAATCAATGCGAAGGGCAGATGCAGATCGAACTGCGGCGAGGCGAGCAGTGCGTAGGTGTAGGCGCCGATCGCATAGAAGGCCACATAGCCGAGATCGAGTAGGCCCGCGTAACCGACCACGATGTTCAGCCCCATTCCAAGCATGGCGTAGAGCAGGACGAAATCAAGGATCCGCAGCGGATAGGTCGGCAATACGGCGCCGATGGCGAGCACCGCGATCGGCATCAAGGCCATCACGGCCAGGGCCCGGAGCACCGACTTGCGGTCGACGGAGGCCCGGGTGAGGGCCTCAGAAGTCACGCTTGTAGACCATGGTTTCCTCGCTGACATGCTCGCCGAGCAAGCCCGAGGGACGGAACAGTAGGATGAGAACCAGTACCGAGAAGGCGAAGATGTCACGGTATTCCGTGCCGATGATTCCATGGGTTAGCATCGGCATCCAGGCCGTCGCGAAGGTCTCGATGATTCCGAGCAGCACGCCGCCGAGCACCGCGCCGGGGATCGAGCCGATGCCGCCAAGGATCGCGGCCGTAAAGGCCTTCATGCCGATGATGAAGCCCATCGAGAAGGTCGCGACGCCATAGTAGGAGGCATAGAGGATTCCGGCCACAGCACCGAGCCCCGGCCCGACGAAGAAGATAAGCGCGATCGGCAGGTTCGGGTTGATGCCGACCAGCGAGGCCGTCTCTGCGCTTTCGGCGACCGCACGTATTTTCACGCCGAGACTGGTCCGGCTAATGAGCAGCTCTAGCCCTACCATCAGCACCAGCGCCACGACGAGGATCGTAATCTGCTTGTAGGTGACGATAGCACCCGCGACTTGGATGACGCCGCGGGGCAGGAAAGAAGGATAGATGAGCGGCCGCCGGCCGGCCACCAGCATGACGACATTCTGGATCACCACGGCCATGCCGAGCGCCGACAACATTGGGGCCAGGCGCGAGGTGTTGCGCAAGGGGCGGTAGGCCACGAGTTCCACCGAGATGCCGAGCATGCCGATCGCCACGAAGGCGATCAGCCCGGCCAGCAGGGCTACCCCAGGATGGCCGGCAACCCCGCCCAAGACGCCGGCGGCTGCGACCGCCACGAAGGCGCCGGCGGTAAACATTTCGCTGTGGGCGAAATTGATCAGCCGCAGCACCCCGTAGACCATCGTGTAGCCAAGCGCGATGAGCGCGTAGATGGAGCCGACCGTCAGCGCATTGATGATTTGCTGGAGGATCGTCGCCATCCGCGGCGCCCTATTTCAAAAGCTCGAATTTGCCGCCCTTGACAGTGTAAAGAAAGATGAAGGGCTTGGTGAGTTCGCCGTTGGGCTGGAACGCCACATGGCCCACGACACTGTCGAAATCGTCCTTGGCGATGGCGGCCGAAATGGCCTCACGCGTGAGGGGTGTTCCGGCCGCCTTCATGCCGTTGATGATGACCTGAGCCTCCATGTAGCCGTAGGCCGAATAGGGACCGGGATCCTCCTTGAAAGCGGCCTTGTAGGACTTGGCGAACTCCTGGAGCTGTGGCGACGAGTCGTAGGGAGGCGCCTGGAACGACACGATGGCGCCTTCGGCATTCTCCGGCCCGGCGCCCTGGATGAAATCGGGGGTGAAGGCCGAGTCGGCGGCGAACACCTTGGCCGTGATGCCGAAGTCGCGAGCCTGCTTCACGAACAGAGCGACCGCCGGCATGATGCCGCCAAAGTAGATGACGTCGGGATTTTCGTTTTTGATGGTGGTCAGAAGCGCGCTGAAATCGACATCGGTCTGCGCCACGCCGCTGAAGGAGGTGACTGTGCCGCCACCTTTCTTGAACGTGTCCTGAAAGACTTCGGCCACGCCCTGGCCAAATGCCTGTTTGTCATGCACGATCGCGGCCTTCTTGGCGCCGAGCGTCTTCAACGCATAGTCGGCCGGTGCCGAACCCTGCGAGAGGTCGTTCGCGATGGGCCGGAACAGATTGGCGTAGCCTGCCTTGGTTACCTTTGGATTAGAGGAATTCGTCACCTGCGGCATGCCGCAGCGATGATAAACGTCGGACGAGGGAATGGTGACGCCGCTGTTGAAATTGGCGATGACCGCCAACATCGCGGCATCGTCGCATTGCTTCTGCGCCACCAGCGTGCCCTGCTTGGGGTCTCCGCCATCGTCCTCACGCTGAAATGCGAGCTTCTGGCCGCCGATGCCGCCGGCCTCGTTGGCTTGTCGGATCGCCAGCTCCATGCCGTTCATCCAGGTATTGCCGAACAGGGCTTCCGAATTTGTCAGCGGCCCGGCGCTGCCGATCACGATGTCGGCGGCGTTCGCCGCGCCGGCGAGCGTGGCCATTAGGGTCACCACCGAAGTCAAGGTCACGATGCGCATGCTGATGTTTCCTCTCCACTGCAAACACAAATAGACGCTCGGGACGCGGGGAAGCCCCCTCGAGTCAGGCGATATCCTTCAGTCCTTTTCCGGCCTCTCCCGAGAGCGACGTCAGGAGGTCGCGGGAAACCCGCGCAATATGTCGACGCAATATGTCGACGCCGCGCTCGACGTCGCGCAGGCGTGCATAGGCCAGCATGGCATGGTGGTCCGATAGCTCATGCTCCACATCGCCTTTCACGGCCAGCTGGAGGTTGACGTAACGCGCCGCATTGTCGTGGACCGAGCGCAGCAGCTTCAACGCTATCGTGCTGCCGCTCGGACTGTAGAGCGCTTCATGGAAGCGCCAGTTTAGCGCGCTCCAGTTCTCGAAATCGCCCGTTCTCGACGCTTCCTCGATGACCGCCTCCGCCCGCGTGAAATCCGCGTCGGTCATGCGGGGGATCGCGGAAGCGAAGAGCCAGGTTTCCAGCTGCATCCGGATGCCAAACAATTCCTCGATCTCACTTGGCGACAGGGATGAAACCACGGTGCCCTTGTGTAGTTCGGACGTCACAAGGCCTTCGGCTTCGAGGTGACGGATCGCCTCACGGAGGGGGATCCGCGATACACCGAGTTCGGCGGCCAGACGCTCCTGGCGCAGCGACGTACCCTCGGGCAGCTCCCCATTGAGGATGCGGCGACGCAGTTCATCGGTGATCTGCTCGGTCAGCGACACACGCCGCTCTGCGATCTTCGTCATATTGGATACGATATCGAAGACGGCCACAGCTTCAACACCATTTTTTTGGCAGGTTTGGCGACAATCGCCTATTTTTTGAGCTTTATTTTCGCTTATCTCCTGCCTTAGCCTAACGACTGTATCCAATTTTGGAGGATCGTGTGAATGTAAGCAAAGGCAGGACCGAAACGCGTCCGCCCGGCGCCCATGGCGCTGAGAGGCATATGCCGTGCGGTTAACCAACAAGATCGCCCTCATCACCGGCGCAGCGGCCGGGATCGGCGAGGCCACGGCTGAACTTTTCGTGCGCGAGGGCGCAAGCGTCGTGGTGGCGGATCTCGATGGCGCCAAGGCCATAGAGGTGGCCAAGCGTCTCGGCGACAAGGCGACGCCCTTCACCGTCGACGTCAGCAAGAGCGCGGCTGTGAAGTCTATGGTGGACGCCGCGGTGGCGCGACACGGTCGTCTCGACATCCTGATCAACAATGCGGGCTACGGTGTCCGCGGCAATGTGGTTACCACCGAGGAGAACGACTGGAACGCGCTGATGGCGGTCAACGTCAACGGCGTGTTCCTCTGCTCCAAACATGCCATACCCCACATGATGGCGCAGGGCGGCGGCGTCATCGTCAATATCGCCTCAACCATCGCGCTGGTCGGCATTCCTGACCGGGCCGCCTATGTGGCGTCGAAAGGGGCGGTTGCGGCCCTGACCCGCGCCATGGCCCTGGACCACGCGGCCGACAACATCCGCGTCAACAGCGTGGCGCCCGGCGTTGTCTGGTCGAGCTACTACGACAAGATCGTCGCGACCCACGACGATCCGGATGGGTTCAAGGCGCGGCTCAAGGCGCGTGCGCCGACCAATCGGTGGGGCGAGCCGCACGAGATCGCCGCCGCGATCCTCTGGCTCGCTTCCGACGAAGCTTCGTTCGCAACGGGCAGCACGATGACGATCGACGGCGGCTACACGGCCTGGTGAGAATGCGATGACCCCGTGCGCGCAGATCGGCATCATCGGCTACGGCGCGATCGGACGCGACCTTTGCTACCGCCTCGGCCGCGAGGGGCACAGGGTCGTGCTGCTGCTTCGCGCGGGTTCGACGTCGCGGGAGAGCGTGCGGCCTGGCCTGCCGGTTGTTGACACGGTCGAGGCGCTGATCGGTCTGCGTCCACAACTCGTGGTCGAGGCCGCCGGACAGGCCGTGCTCGACCGGATGGCAGAGTCGATCTTGCGAGCCGGCGTCTCCTTGATTGCGGCGTCGACGGGAGCGCTAGGCGACCCTCGTCTGTTCTCGCGTCTCGAGGCAGCGGCCAGGGAGGCCAAAACTCGGTTGATCCTTCCCGCAGGGGCGCTGGGCGGCCTGGACTATCTCGCGGCGCTACGCGGCGAGAGCGACACCACGATCCGGTACACCTCGCGCAAGCCACCGGCCGCATGGCAAGCGGAACTCGCAGCCGCCGGACATGACCCGGCGCGCCTTAGGAGCGAGATCGTCCTCTTCGAAGGGGCGCCAGCCCAGGCGGCCCAACTCTATCCGCGCAACCTTAACGCCGGCCTCACCGTGGCGCTGGCCGTCGCGCCCGCACACGTCACCTTGCGCGTGATCGCTGACCCTGCCGTCAGCCTGAACACGCATGAGATCGAAGCCGAGAGCGCGCCGGGCACCGCTTTCATGCGCTTCGCCAACCGACCCTCGCCCGACAACCCGAAAACCTCGGCCCTGACAGCCGCCAGCCTCGCCGCCGCGGTGCGACGCCTGCTCGAGCCGGTGGTGCGATGAACGCG
>Ga0209624_10001161_pt1 | contig 21508 bp, 17 predicted proteins | sample JacPinW_OM2H0_O1_FD_188565 | JGI IMG/M metagenome (GOLD analysis project Ga0209624, IMG submission 188565) | Forest soil microbial communities from Algoma, Ontario, Canada - Jack Pine, Ontario site 1_JW_OM2H0_O1 (SPAdes) (version 2) | ecosystem: Environmental > Terrestrial > Soil > Boreal...
GATGGTTTACTGGACATTTTCGTGACCAATGGCGCGGCCCTCCCATCGCTGGAAAAGAACGATCCCAGTTACTACAACCGCCTGTTCCGCAACAACGGGGACGGCACCTTCACCGATGTGACGGAGAAAGCCGGCGTGCAGGGCGTCGGCTATTCGATGGGCGTGGCCACCGGCGACTACGACAATGACGGATTTGTCGACCTTTACGTCACCGGCGTCAATCGCAATCAGCTTCTCCATAATAACGGGGACGGCACCTTCACCGACGTGACGGAGAAGGCGGGCGTTGGCGGTATCGTTCCCGAGCTCGGCAAAGCTTGGTCTGTGGCAGCCGGATGGTTCGATTACAACAACGACGGGCGGCTCGATCTTTTTGTTGTGAACTACCTCAATTACAACCTCAAAACTGCAACTCACTGCGTTCAGCAAGGACTTCCGGCGTATTGCTCGCCTGTCGATTTTCTGGGGATGCCAAACCTCCTCTATCGCAACAACGGTGACGGCACTTTTACCGATGTCTCGGAAAAGTCCCACATTTCCCAGTATGTTGGCAAAGGGATGGGCCTGGCGTTTGCCGACTATGACAACGATGGATTTACCGACATCTTCGTTTCCAACGATACCTTCGAAAACTATCTTCTTCACAATAACGGAGATGGAACCTTTACCAATGTCGCGACACTCGGCGGGGTTGCGTACAACGCATACGGCAATGCCATAGCCGGCATGGGCGCGGATTTTCGGGATATCGACAACGATGGCAGGCCGGATATCTTCGAGACCGCCATGTTTCGGGAAGGTTTTCCTCTCTATAAGAATCTAGGGCAGGGTCAGTTTCAGGATGTCAGCAGCACGGCAGGACTCAGCGTGTTGACGAGCCGCTCAACCGCCTGGGGAGTGGGGATTTTCGATTTCGACAATGATGGGAACAAAGATCTGTTCACGGCCAACTCCGACATTCTTGACAATGCCGTGGAGTTGGCGCACAGGCCCTTTGCCCTTCCCAATCAAGTATTTCGCAACAAAGGCGGCCTGACCTTCGAGGATGCGAGTTCGAAGGCCGGAGCGTCGTTCTCGGTCGCAGCTCCGCATCGTGGCGCGGCCTTCGGTGACCTCAATAACGACGGCAAGATCGATGTCGTCGTTACGGTGCTGAACGGCCCGCCGGAGCTTTGGATGAACCGCTCCAGCAGCCGGAATCACTGGATCATTCTGAAACTGGTCGGAGTGAAATCCAACCGTGACGGTCTGGGAACGAAAGTTAAGCTAACAACTTCTCTGGGCACCCAGTACAACCAGGCAACAACTGCGATCAGCTACAACTCGTCGAGTGATAAGCGCGTACACTTCGGGCTGGGCTCGGCCAGCGTCGTAGACGCGATTGAACTCACATGGCCGAGCGGCATTAAGCAGGTTTTGAAGAATGTCAAGGCGGATCAGATTCTGACCGTGACGGAAACTGCGCCATGATCCGAACTGAACTTATTTTTGCGCGCGATTGGCCGACAAGCGCTGCGCCAACTCCATCTGCCCATTACGTAGAAGAAGCTCGTTCAGCTCCTTCATGACTTCAGAGTTGTTTCTTCCGTACGCCGCCATTGTTTCGGCAGTCAAGTCGGCATCCGACACTTTCCCCACATGGAAGTAGGAATCGCAAAGCATGTAAAGCAATTCGGGAGTCGTTGTTCTCGACTTCGCCAGCTGTTCGGCAGCATCCGACCAGCGTGTTTGGTGGTAACGGACCTCTCCCAACTCGGCAATCGCTAGCTGATAGTTTGGGTCGTTTGCGAGTTCCGCTTGGAAATCATTTTCGGCCGCGCTCAGGTCGCCCAGTTTCAGCGCCAGGATTCCTTCGTAGGTATAAGCTCCTCGAACGGTGGGCTGAATCTCTAGCGCATGGTGAAGGTTACGCACGCCAGCTTCCGTCTCTCCCATAAAGAGATATGTTTTTCCGACAAATACGTAGGCATCCGCAGCAGTGGCGGCAGTTCCCTTGAAATGATCCCGATATAACTGCAACGCATCCGTTTCGCGATGATCTGCCAGCAATTGACGGGCCTGAGCCTTGATCGGGCTCTCGCGTTCATCACTTTCCGTAGAGCGGACGAACGTCATCTGTTCCATCATCAGCTGATGAAGTGCTGCCTCGTGTTGCGCGTCCGACGTTCTGCCCATTGCGGCAAACGCCCGCGATAGATAGAAATGCGCCACTAAGCGCGTAGGGTCCAGTTGTAAAACGGATTGCAATTTATCGACGCCCGCCGGATAGTGCTTCAGCTCCAGTTCGCATTGTCCAAGCCCCAACAACGCCTCAACATCGTCGGTCTTGAATGTGAGGATGCGTTGAAATGCTTCCCGGGCCTCTTGCCATTTGGCGAGCTTCACATCCGCGGTCGCCAGCAGTTGCAAGGCGGTCACGTCGTCGGGCTGGGATTGAATTGCGCGCGCGGCATACTGCGCGGCGCCGGCAAGATCCATCAATTTGTAATCGGTCGCTGCAATGTCGTAATCAATCCGCGGCAGCGTAGCATCCGAGTGCTGTGCCTTCAGCAGCCACTTCAGCCCGGCCGCGCAATCGCCCGCGCCGCATTGCAGTTCTCCGTACTTTTGCCACACTGATACATTGTCGGGTTCGGCCTTCAAACTCTGCCGGATGGCGCGCAGCGCCAGCTCATCCTGGCCGTTCAGGTGATAGGCCTGGGCCAGATAGTACTCTACGTCTCCATCGCCGGGAAGAATCCGGATGCAGCGCTGCAGTAGCCTGAGGGCTTCTTCTTTTTTCCCCGCGGTCAGTTTGTAGATACCTGTTTTCAGCAGGAGATCGCCGTCGTTCGGCGCGAGTTTCAGAGCCTCCTCATAGGTTGCCGCCGCCTCGGCGGGTCGGCTTGCCTCCTCCAGCAACATGCCTTTCAGCTTGATTGCAGGCGCAAAATCTGGATGCTGCTCGAGCAAGCGGAGGACAAGTTTCATTGCCTCCTGCCGGTCACCGTGCTGGGCGAGGCTGAGGGCCTGGTGGAACTGGCGCGTCAGGGGGGATTCGGCGGGCCGGTTCGTGTTCTGTGCGCGAATATCAGCTCCGGCAGCCAACAACGCCGTAAAAAGCAGGATTGCCCGAAGACGATTTACAACGCCGACAATCATATTAAGGGAGCTTGACGCGATGCTCAGGTAGATTGCTGGAGACCACTCCCTGCCCTTCACGCACCACATAAAAGCGATCAGCAGCCAGGTCGGTGAGCGTTTCCTTTTTTCCGTTTGGCCACAAGACTTCGGCCTGATCGAGGCGCTCATGGCTGCCCAACCCGAAATGAATCCGCAGATCATGCTGTGACAGATAGCTTCCGCCGCTGCGGACTTCGCCCAACTGCACCAGGTCTCCGGCTGTGGCTCGCACGCGAGCATTCAACGCCAGACGATTGATCTTTCCTGCTGCACCTTCCAGTTGAAAACTGATCCAATGATTCTGCGGCCCACCTTCGGGACGCAGAATCATCGGCTGCCCCACCAGATTTTCAATCACCGTCTCCATCCTGCCGTCGTTGAAAAGATCGCCCAAAGCAAGTCCACGGCTTACCTGCGGGATCTGAATCGCCTCGCCTACCAGCTTGCTGGCGTTCCTGAAGGTTCCATCGTGCTGATTGACAAACAGAAGCTTAGGCTCCAGATATCTGGCGGCGGTGTGAGCCTGATCCACCTGCGGGTACACGTGTCCATTGACCAGAAAAAAATCTAACCAGCCATTGTTGGCGAAATCTACAAAAGCATCACCCCAACCCACATAGCCTTGTGTGCCTCTGGCAACGCCCGAGGCAATCGATGTGTCGGTGAAGTTCATCCCTCCGTCGCTTGTCCCTGCATCGTTCACCGCTTTATTCTTAACCCCCGCATCATTGCGATAGAGGGCAGCGTACTCATTGTCAAAGTGCGAAAGCAGCAAAGACATGCAACCGGTGTGCAGATAATCGCCGAGAGCGACTCCCATATTGGCCTGTTCCAGTCCGTCTTCGTTCGCGGCCACGCCGGAAGTGAGAGCGACATCCGCGAATTTTCCCGTGCCGTCCCCGTGGTATAGATAATTCGCCTGTCCATCGTTAGTGACAAACAGATCGAGCTTTCCGTCGTTGTCGAAATCGGACCAGACAGCAGTCAGGCCATAGCGTCGTGCGGGATCGTCCACTCCGGACTTCTTCGATACATCGGTAAAGGTTCCGTCCCCGTTATTGTGGTAAAGATTGTCGGGAGATCCCTTCAATCCGCGCGGCCCGCACTGCACATCGAGCCCCAGATATTTACACGATTTGCCGGAACCGAATGCAGGCAGATCGTCCAGGCGAAACTCCACGTAGTGCGAGATAAACAGATCGGCCCAGCCATCGCCGTCATAGTCTCCAAAAGCCGCGCCCGTCGCCCAACCAGAGTCGGCGGCCAGGCCGCTGGCTTTGGTTACGTCTGTGAATGTTCCGTCGCCGTTGTTGCGATAGAGCACTACGCCTGCCAGGCAAGTCACGAGCAGATCAGGCCAGCCGTCGTTGTTGTAGTCGCCAACCGCAGCGCCCATCGTCCAGCAGGGATAGCCTACGCCAGCTTTCTCGGTCACATCCGTGAATGTCCCGTCGTGGTTGTTGTGAAACAACGCGCTCCGCGCCTTGACGCCATGCAGGGCCATTTCCACACTCTGCGCATTCGTAAAGTAAATGTCCGGCCAGCCATCGCGGTCGTAGTCGATCAGCGCAACTCCGCCGCTCATCGATTCGGCAATATATTTCGCCTCAGGACTTGACTGATGTTCGAAATGAATACCCGTGGAATCCGTGATGTCGACCAGATGAGGATAGTTGGCAAGGGCGCCGGTTGCCTTACTCTCGACCTCTGCTTTTTGGCGTTCCGCAGGCGGCAGCGGGGTGGGCGTTCCCATCTGGCCTTTTGCCGCGGCGCACAAGACGAAAAGCGCCATGCACGATCGGAAAAACGCGAACCCCGCCTTCGATGCTATGGCAATCCGCCGCACTCCGATCCTACTGTTCCTCCTGCTCGTCCGCACGAATCTCCTTGGGCTGAACCTGCAACTCTTTATACAGCGCCTGCAGCTTCTCTTTCATCTCCTTGAATTTCTTGTAGAGATCCATCTCGCTCTTGGAATCGTCCACGCGCCCCATCTTGCGATAGAGTGTCGCCAGGCGGTAGTGCGCAGTAGCGTTGGTCGGCTCAAGTTGCACTGTCTGTTCGAGCAGCGCCAGCGCCCTGTCCGATTGATTCATCGCAATCAACGTCTTGGCCAAGCCCAGCTTTGCATCCGCATCGCCCGGCTGCAGTTCGACAGCATTCGTGTATTCCTGGTAAGACTGCTCGATATTTCCTTTTTGCGCGTCAACTTCCGCCAGCCTGAGAATCGATTTCTCGTTCTGCGGATTCTCCCGCAGCGCGGCACGGTATTCCTGTTCGGCTTCTCTTCTCACGATCTCGTCCGTCGAAGTATGGAGCAGTTCGGCTAATTCGAAGTGAACGCCGGGAAGATGCGGATCGATGGCAATCGCCTTACGATACTGCGCGATGGCGGCTGTGGTGTTTCCCTGCCTGGCATCTTCGTGAGCCAGCAGCTGGTGCATTTGAGCCGAGTCCGGCGCAGCCAGCGACAGGGCGAGCATCGACTCACCCGCCAGATCGGAATAAGTACGGTAGGCAGCGTAGAGCACCTCTGTGTTAGAGGGGTCTGCCTTTCGCAACTGCGCGAGGGTGGCCGCCGCTTTCTCCAGGTCACCACCTTCCGTATAGAGACCGACGAGCTCCAGACCAAGTTGGACTTGAAAGCGCCGGTCCTGGAGCGAAGGCAAAGTGGTCTCCATATCCTTGCGCGCATCGGTAAAATCGAGCGTGCGACTCTCGGCCATTCCCAGCAATCCTTGAATCTTCGCCAGGCCGGGCTCCCGCTTCAGCGCAGCGCGAAAGTGTGGGATGGAATCGGCTGGTTTTCCCTGAAAGAACAGCAGAACGCCCAGGTTGGCTTGAGCGTCCACATTTTCAGGATCGATAGCCACCGCGGCCTGCAACTCCGGAATCGCGAGGGCAGGCTGTTTTTGTTCGAGGTAGCCGTGCGCCTTTTGCATGTGCGCCGCAAATTCCTGCTGCTTGTCTTCCGTCATCTGAGAGAAACCGGCCGCAGCGCTCAGCAACAGAACGAACCCGGCAACTCCAAGCTTCGCAATCATTCTGAACCATCCGAGATAGAGTTCGTTAAGTCATGAGTATGAAGCAAAAAAGAAGAGACGGCGAAAGAATCGCCGTCTCTTTAGCCAGGCCCAAAACCGATTAAAGTTAGAACGTGAGACGAACCCCAAGCTGCACGTTGCGTCCTTGAACCGTTACAGTATTGAGGGCCGTGGCAGCTGTCGTGTACGGGGTGCCGGGGCCGGCGGAGCCGCCGAGGCTGATGTCGCCGGGCACGCCGAAGCTGGGATGGTTGAACGCGTTTTGGGCATCGGCGCGAATCTGAATGCTCACTCCCTCCCACGGCAAAGAAAATGTCTTGCTGCCGGAGAGGTTCACCTCATTGAGTCCCGGCCCATAGAGGCTGTTTCTGGGTACGTTGCCGAAAGTTCCGTTTGCGGGCTGAGAGAAAGCCCCTGGGTTAAACCAGTCAAGGATGCTCTTGTTTGAAGGGTAGAGGGGAACTCCCGGAACCCGATCGGGAAACGACGCACCTGCCTGCGCATAGGTGTTATTTTGGGAATTCGTTACGGTGAACGGATTTCCGGTAGACAGAACGATCGTGCCGGAAATCTGCCAACCGCCAATCACGCCGTCCACCAGGCGATTGCTATTGAGGAACCTCTGGCCCCGCCCGATGGGAAGCATGTAGACCGCGTAGCCCTTGAAGGCCTGGCGGACATCGAAGTTGGAGCTGCTGTAGTTTGCTGCCGGGTTATTTGCAATTTGAAAATCCTGCGGGCCGGCGTGGCTTCCCCATCCTGAGGAATCCATGTCGTCCAGCATGTGCGACCAGACATAGTTGAAGCTGAGCCCCACGCCGTGAGTCATGCGCTTGGTGACGGACAGCTGCAGCGAGTTGTAGTTGGAGACTGCATTATTGGTGCTGCCACTGATGCTCTGGTACTGCGGATAGGGGCGGCCCGACGGCACATCATTCGACGACAGCGAATTCTGCGGCACTTGGTTGAGATCGGTAGGGAAGTTCAAACCCGATCCGTGGCTGGCCACGTAAGCAACTTCGGTCACAAAATCAGCCCCAAGCGCACGTTGCGCGGAGACGTTCCATTCCAGGATTCTGGGCACCGGGGTGTGGTATTGGATGTAGCCCGCCGATTGGCCGTTGAACCGGGTCGGATCCGCAGAGGCCGCCGAGTAGGGCAAGGGTGTGGATCCCGAACAGCCACCGGTTGGGAGCGGGGCGGCGCAGACGGTCCCGGCGCCACCAAGTGCGGTCATCGGAGTGATGCCGTTGGTTTGGTCGATATCACTACCAGACGAAAGGGTTTCGGCGCCCATTCCATAGTTGGTGTTGCTTCCACCGTAGGTATCCAGGCTCCAGGTATAGGAGTAGAATCCAAACCCGCCCCGAAGGGTGGTTTTGGGATCGTGTGCCCAGGCGAAGCCTAAGCGCGGCTGCCAAGTGTTGAAGGTATTGGCCTGCAAGGAGGTGCGGCCATTGGCGTGGGTAGTCCCGAACCAGTAGGCGCCCGGGGTATTGGTGGCCGGATTGATAAGAGTTGGGTCGAAACTAGACTCATTGTTGTGGACTTCGTTCCAGCCGTGGTTGATCTGGTAGCGCAGACCCAGGTTCAGGGTAAGATTCGGGCGCAGCTTCCAATCGTCCTGAACGAACATCTGCGGGGTCTTCATGCGCGCACCAAACTCGGGTGCAACACTCGCGTTCCACTGTTGCGCATAGCCCAGCAGGAAGTCCGCATATTCCATGCCCGTTCCGGCGACTGGACCAGCAATGCCTTGGGCATTGAGTGCCCATTGCTGGGTGTACTGGCCAGAGAATTGGTAGGTGCCGGCGTTGATGTTGCCCCAGGCGGTGGAATTGTTCTGGTAGGTCAAAAGTTCTCCGCCGAAGTGAAGGATGTGCTTGCCGCGAATCATGGTCACCACATCGGAGGGATCAAAGGTGAACTCCTTGTACACTGCGTTGGAGCTGGGAGAGATCCACGCATACGGATAGGTACCGGTGAACTGGATATTGGGAAAGTCATCCGCCTGGGCAAACTGCCAACCCAGCTGTTTGGCATAGCCTTTGTTCAGGGCGAGATCTGCAAAGAAATTCAACTGATCGGTAAATCCCATCCTCACTTCGTTGATTGTGCGTGGGCTGATGTTCCAAACGTCGGTGACTTGGGCGTTGTTGTTGTCCACGTCGCCGGATTGGCAACTGACAGGGCAGGCAAACACGGTGCTTGGGTATATCACCGGAGTGTCGCTCTGCGTGTCGGACATCGTGATGCGGTTGTTCGACGTGACGTCGTAATCCAACCGGCCGAAGAACTTCCGATACGGCGTAGATTGCACCAAGCTCGCATAGAAGTTATTCTCGGGTATTCCCTCAGAGTTCACGCCCGTTGGCGGAACAAACGCGCCACCAGCAATATGGCCCGTCGGCGTCGGATAGAACTGCTGGACCTTTGCCGCCAACGAGTCCATCAGACTCGCGGGGACGGCGTTTGTGCCATATTCGCTGGCAAAGCTCTGCCGGACAGGATATGGGTTGCCCGCTGCATCGTGCGCGATGGTCTGTGTAGTTGGGTCGTAGATGTTCTGCAGGCCGGTAAAGTCTCCCGCGATGACGGCGGTACTGGGAATGGTATTCCTAGCGGTATTGTTGCCGTGGTCGACGATCTGGTCGTAGTCGAAGTAGAAGAACATCTTCTTCTTCAGGATCGGGCCGCCGACGGCAAAGCCGAAGTTGTTGTAGCGCAAAAACGGGATGGGGCCCAGCGACGCAGGCGAGGCGCCGAATTCATAGGGGTATGCTTCCAAAGCGCTATTCTGGAAATAGTCGTAGGCCGCGCCATGGAAGCGGTTGGTACCGCCCTTGGTGACCTGGTTGAAGATGACTCCGCCGACACCATACTGCGCCGAAAAATTATTGGTGTTGATCTGCAGTTCGGAGATGTTCTCAAAGACTGCGGGATTGGCATTCTGGCTGTGCGAGAGCGTGGTTGACGCTCCGTCCGCCAGGATGTTGCTGTAAGGCAAATTCCCGTTGATCGCCACTTCCTGGCCAGGATTGGACGATCCCTGGTTACCGCCGACTGTGCCGCTGGCGCCAGGAAGCAGGATCATGAAATTTTCCCAATCCTGCGTGACCTGGGGCAACTGCGACATCGATTTGGCCTCAAGGGTGGTACTCTGCTCGCTCGTCTCTGTCTTCAGCAGAGGCACGTCCGCAGTGACCTCCACCGTCTGTGCGGCGGAACCGACCTGCAACTGGGCGTTGACCGTGGTGAAACCGACCTCCAGGGAGATGGGGCCGCGCACCAGTTTCTCGAAACCTTCCTTCGTGAATGTGAGCTTGTAGCTTCCCGTCACGATCGAGGAAGTATCGTAGAGACCGTCCTGATTGGTGGGGTAATCCTTCGATACGCCGGTGTCGACATTCAAAACCGTGACCGTCGCCTGGGGAATCAACGCTCCCGTAGAGTCGGTTACGCTGCCGCGAATGTCCCCTGAGTTTGTGCTCTGCGCAAAGCATGCCCCGCTTCCAAGGATCAGAAGAAGGGGCAGGACCTGTCGATGCAAGTTCGTCATGGAACTGCCTCCCAGAATCGCGTACCTATCAACTGCATGTTTTACTTTTCAGCCGGAGTTGAGACCCTCGGATGTCCCAGGCCGCGTTCGGGAATTGACTTTCCCGCGCGCCCGGATTTGCATGCACTCCCCCCTCTGCTCGACGACCGAGGCAGAGTAGTGCAAACGCATTAATAGAATGCAACTAGCCGTTGAGTGTCAATACTACTTTCGTACAGCTAGGTTTCGGGGAGATTCGTTCCCTCAATCGAGCGAGATAATCCCGCGTTGCACGGCAACGGTCGCCGCTTGAGTGCGATCCTTCACGCTGAGTTTCTCCAAGACGTGACTCACATGGAGTTTGACCGTCACTTCCGCGATGTTCAGGGCAGTCGCAATCTCCTTGTTCCCCAGTCCTTTGGCAACCATCCGCAGCACTTCCAGTTCGCGAGCGCTCAAAGAGCGATGGGAACGGCGCTCGGCCAGGTGCGAAGCCACGATCGGGTCCAGATATTGCCGCCCTTGATGAACTTCACGCACGGCGCGCAGAAGCTCCTCCCGGATGATGCTCTTGATGATGTATCCCCTTGCCCCGGCCTGCATAGCGCGATAAATTTCCTCTTCCCCGGAGTGCGTGGAAAGCATGAGGATGCAGGCGTCGGGGAATTCGCGAAGGATTGCAGCCGTGCATTCGATACCGCTCATCCCCGGCAGCCGGAGGTCCATCATCGCCAGGCTGGGTCGATGTTTGCGGTAAGCCTCGAGAGCGGCGTTGCCGTCTCCTGCCTCGGCCACCACCTCCATGTCCGGTTCCACATTCAACGACGCAGACAGACCCATGCGGACCATGAAGTGATCGTCAACGACCAGAATACGTATTGGCTTTGAGCTCTTCATCGATCCCTTCTGGGGGATGGAGAGGAACCTCCACGGCGATGCGAGTTCCGCGTCCGGGCTCACTTTCCACCCTCAAATGGCTTCCCATCGACTGCGCCCGCTCCCGCATATCGAGAAGTCCGAAATGTCCCGTCGGTGACGCCTGGCGGGAAGCAAAACCCTGGCCGTCATCCCTCACCGTGAGGCAAACCGATACAGGCTCGTAGCGCAATTCGATCCAGACCTGCCGGGCGCGGCCGTGTTTCACGGCGTTGGCCACGGCTTCCTGCCCGATGCGGAGCAGGTTCATTTCCACGGGCCCGGGCAGGCGTACCGGGCGGCCCACGATCTGGAAGTCGGCTTTCGTTTGCTCGCACGGAACCAGTGGCTCGACAATCTGCGCTAGCGCTGAAACCAGGTCTCCATTTTCCAGCAGCTGGCAGCGCAAATCCCACACTGAACGGCGCGCTTCCACCATGCTGTGGCGGCTCATATCGCGTGCCGTTTCCACCGCCTGCTGAGCCACGCGCGGCGCTTGTTGAAAGCAATCGGTGGCCAGATCGAGTTGCATCGTAATCCCGGCCAGTTCCTGCTCCAGCGTGTCGTGAAGCTCGCGGGCAATGCGGTTGCGCTCTTCGAGCACTGCGCTGCTTCTCAACTTCTGCCGAATTACGGCCATCTGTTCTTGCAGCCGTCGCCCCAGCACGACGACCCAGACAATCACGACCAGAAGCACGCCTCCGGTCATGCCTAGCAGCCAGAGGGTGTGACGCAAATTCCACCACGACGGAGTGGAGAGTGTGACGACATCCTGCGGCACGCGCAGCAGCATGCGAAACGATTGCGGGATCTGCCACAGACCGCCGCTACGAACCAAACAAATGCCGGTAACCTGCAGTTCGCTATTTAAGGGGATGGATCGCATCGCTTCCGCGGCCGCGCCCGGCGCAACGTCCGCATCAAAAAACACGTCGCCGTGCTGGAGCATAAGCCTTAGGCCGTCCGGCCGAGCCTGGCGGTTGAGCAACTTCGCATTGGTGGTTACGAGCGCACCGTCGAATTGCTCCCACGGCGCCTCCAGGTTCAGCTTCACCGGCCGTGGTGGGACATCGTGGATGAGGCGATGAAACACAGCATCCTCCAACATTGGCGCTGAGTCCCCCATGGCAGGGAAACCCAGCACCTCAACCAGATCCCCTATCTCGAGCGCAGCTCCCGGCTGAGTGAGCACGCGAAGTCCCTTGCTCAGGCTCTGAAGAAACAGGGCATTGCCCTGCTGGTAGCCGACGATGCCCCGGACTCGCACCCGGTGGCGCGTACCCTCCGCCGGGGAAAACCGCAGCAATGCGGACAATAGAATTTCCGTGGCCGGGGCTTCCACTTTAATGAAGCTCAAGCGAGGAACGTAAAACAGAATGCCCGTCAGTTGCCGGTTGGTGTTGTACAGACTGCCGCAAACACCTTCGATGAAGACTTCGCTGTCGACCCACGAAGAGAAATCTTGCTCGTGGGCAATGGGTACGCGGACGTTGAACTCACCCCCTTCGGACGCGATGCGCATGGCTAAGGCGGATTCCTGCCAGGAGGTTCGATCGACGGCCGCGGACCGTACAATGCCTCGTACTTGGGCCCACTGACTGTCCTGTTTTCCATTGGCGAGCTCAGAGAAAGGAAAAAGCCGTGCCTTGGGAAGCACTCCTTTGCCCAGCACGCGCAACCGGGTCTCGCGGATGACGGGAGCGAACTTGCCCGGCCCAGTCACTCCTTCAATTTCGACGAACTGGCTGAGCAGATGCGGATACTTCGGCGAGACGCTGCCCTCCACATAAATGCCGGCCGTCGCATCCTGAACAAAGAAGTCCGGCACCGGAGCATCCATCGTGATCACGCCGCGAACCAGCACCGGATAGCCCAGTGAAGCCTGTTCAGGACTCAAGCGGCGGATTTGATCGGCATGGGTAAGAGTGGGGAGTGGCTTCGCAGGTGGCGTAATTTGCGCCGCAACTCCGACGGCAAGCGCTCCTGCCGCTACCACCGACACTGCGACTAGCGTCAACACCGTTCCGAATACCGCACCAACCCTACGTTTTCCCATGATTCCCTTCGACCTGGATAAAGGTCGGACTGACCGGCGCAAAGCCTCAATCCTATGCTCGCATTAGGGTAGCCGAAACCAGCGACTGGGGGAAGCTTCGGATTCCCATCTTCCCCAGCTTCGTTTCCCATCTTTGCCGCTCCGCTGACAGACGAACAAGGTGTTCCCTTTGCCGGCGAAAATGAGGATATTGGGATTTGACATGCATGAGATTCTTGTCGGCAACGTCTATTGCCAGGGGGAAGCGTGCGACGAGAGGCAAGAATGTTGCAACACGGTGCGATGATTGTTTCCGATATTCGAACTCGCATTCGCGACCAACTGCGTAAGATCGCGGGACTCTTCCGCCTTGCGTTGGTATGTACCGTCTGCCTTTTCTTGAGTAGCTGTCCCAGCTCGAGCGATACCACACAAACCACGTCCGGCGGGCACACTGTACAGGTCGTTGAAACTAGCGGTGATCGCGCGATGTTGCTGCAAGCACAGCCGAGCGTCTCTTTCGGAAACGGTGGAAACTCCAGCGGCCTCATCATTACAGTGGACGCCACAAGTCAATATCAGCCGATGGATGGGTTTGGCGGTTCCCTGACCGATTCTTCCGCCTGGTTGATATGGAACAAGCTTAGCGCTTCGCAACAAACTACATTAATGCAACAACTCTTCAGTCCGAGCGCTGGCATCGGTATCAGCTTTCTGCGCCAGCCCATGGGCGCAACCGACTTCTCGGCGAGTGGCAACTATAGTTACGACGACATGCCCTCGGGCCAGACGGATCCCAGTCTCACCAACTTTTCAGTCACGCACGATGTCGCGTACCTCATCCCGTTGGTCAAGCAGGCTCTCTCCATCAATCCCAACATCAAAGTGGTGGCGCTGCCTTGGAGTCCGCCCGCCTGGATGAAGTCGAGCGGAACGCCGAATTCCGGAACCATGAATGGCGGAAACATGAACCCCGCCTACTTCCCAAGTCTGGCGCAGTATTTCGTCGATTTCGTGCAGGCTTACCAGCAGCAGGGAATCCCCATCTATGCCCTATCGGTACAGAACGAGCCTCTTTACTCGACTACGGGATATCCCTCCGAATACCTCGCCGCGAGCGACGAAGCTTCATTCATCGCGACTAACCTCGGACCAGCGCTAAGCACTTCCGGACTTGGAAATGTGAAGATTTTCGCCTACGAACACAATTGGGACAACACGGCCTATCCGGAGTCAGAACTGGGCAGTCCCGCCGCGCAATATCTCGCCGGCAGTTCGTTTCATTGTTATGCCGGGGAGCCTAGCGCGCAATCGACCGTCAAAACAGCGTTGCCAGCCAAAGACATTTGGTTTACAGAATGCTCGGGCATCACTTCAACGACGTTTGCCGGCGACCTGGTTTGGAACGCCGAGCACCTCCTGATCGGCGCCACGCGCAACTGGGCCCGGAGCGTCTCGCTGTGGAATCTAGCGCTCGATCAAAACTCCGGCCCCAAGAACGGCACTTGTTTCAACTGCCGGGGCGTAGTGACGATTGATGATAGTGTTTCGCCGGCCAATGTCAGTTTTAACGCTGAGTACTATATCCTGGGACATCTGGGAAAGTTCGTCGTCCCGAGCGCGCACCGTATCGATTCGAACACTTTCGGCGCCGGCAGCATTGAAGATGTAGCCTTTCAGAATCCCGATGGATCGATCGTTCTGCTGGTGCTGAACTCCGCCGGCAACGCTGGAACGTTCACGGTGAGTTCCAAAGGCCAGTCATTCAATTACACCCTGCCGGCCGGCGCTCTTGCCACCTTTAGCTGGAAATAATCTGCCTTCTCTCTGGCGCATCAGAGTGAGGCTGCCGCGCGGTTGAATGAATGTTGTCCGAAGACAACTCGCGAGAGACAGGCCGGGCCGTATGGGGTGGCGCGGCGAAGCCAAGTCAATGAACCACCGGCAGACCGGGAGACTACCGTCACTGCGCCTGTACTCGACTCTACGCCCCATCGCTCTCATCGACCCGACGCGAGGCGAACAGATGGCGCAGGCTTGTGCTGACACCCGGTTACAACAGTTGACCGTGAGAGTGCGTTAACATGCTGTGACATGGACGCCTTCCCTGAGTTCATGAAGCATCCCGCCAACAGAATCGCGCGCTCCAATCAGGCCACGCCCGGGATTGAGGGTTACGTGTTCGATGGGGCAAACGGAAACCAAATGGCATTCTGGACCTGCGGTGAAAACGCCACCTCCGCGGAACATGTCCATGACTACGACGAATACATGGTGGTTGTGCAGGGCTGCTACACGCTAGGCATTCACGGAAGACAGATTGCGGTAAAGGCAGGCGAGGAATACTTCATCCCGCGCGGTGTACCTCACAGTGGTGAGGTTGCGGCTGGAACCAGAACGATCCACGCATTCGGAGGCCACCGGGCTGACCGGGAGCGCTTCTATTGACGCCGGTTTGCATAAATTGAGCAGGCGGCTGCGTTTCGATACGCTGGTTGCTCCGTAACCTCTTCTAGGTTTACGATTTCTAAAAGGAGATCGCGATGAACAGGATCTGCTCCCTCATGATCTTTTTGCCCGTGACTTCGTTGACTCTCGCCTGCGGAAGTAGCAACCGCCGGCTTCAATCCATCGCCATGACTCAGACTGCGAACGGCCAGCAGATTGAATTCGTCGCGACAGGAAATTTTTCCAGTGCACCGACCAGAGTTACTTCGATCCCGGTTGAGTGGTCCGTTCAACTCATGGCGCCGCCGCCCCAGCAGTACACGCTGACTACCCAGCCCTTCCAGTTCGAGTGCACTGATTCGGGACCATTTCCGATCGTCGCTTATGCTCCCTCGGATCCCACCCTTCCACTCAGCGGTTCGTGGTCAAGCGCCAGGATGATTCAGGCGTCCACGGTAATCACCTGCCCGTAGGGAAACGATTGTTTCCCTTTAGTCTCATCGACGCAGTCGGCGGATTCTCAACGAGCGTTATGGCCTGTTCGCGACGTCAGGGAAATGCTTTCAGACTACTGGTGCCTTTGTCGGCCCCTCTTATCGTTTCGAGTTGCATCGGCTCTGGTCTCTTCTTGTCGGGAGCGACCATTACCACGTTGCTGCTGAGCACTTGTATCAAGTGGTTCATGAGTGCTCGAAGGTCTTCCTCGCCCTTGTCCAAGACCTTGCGCACTTCCGCGCTAGCCTTCATAGCTCTGTCATGCGCATCCCGAGCCTTGGTAAGAAGGGGGACGTGTTCAATGAAAGCGGTGGCGTTCCTGGTAAACTCGTTTACCGCTTCCGTGTATGCCGCCATGCTGACTGGCGTCGATGGTTGGGCTTCGGCGAAAACCCTCTGCGGACCGACTTGCTCCGGCAGCTTATCGAGAGAAAGCCCCTCGCCTTCCATTTCTGAGGGCGACTCCGACATCTGCTTCGAGTCAAACTCACGGGGCACGCTTGCCGCATCGTCCTTGTTCTTCCACATTCGCTTAACTCCTTTGCGTCTCTACTCCTGGCTCTAAAGAGTGAATTATGAATGCACTGAACAACAAGAGTCAAACTGAATCGAGTCTGACTTCGCTCCGGTCCGGGGCCTTCAAGACCGAGATCGACAAAGCGGTTGAGAATCTGAACCCGGCGCTTGCACAGCACGCGTGAGCGTGCGTTATTGGCTGTCTCCCGTGAATCCTTGAGACGAGTGTGCGAGGCTAAGCGACTGACCGGATTTCAGGCTGGGTCAATTTTCTTACCCATGATGGAGATCGCCAGTGGAATCGTCGTAAGCCCTCCTACAACCGTCAGAGCCAGTCCAGCCGCCTTCATAGCGTCCTTGCTAAGTCGCCTTGAAATCAACATGCCTATGCCCGCGCCCAGTGCGACACGCGTCCCGGTCCAAAGAATCATTTCCGGCAAAGTAATGTTCCTTTCGATCACGGCTCCTCCTTGGTGAAGATAAAATTTGCTGTTTGGATGCGAGCACACAACGTCGGGATGGCTACGTAATGTCCCAATATCTCGCGGCTGCTCTACAAGATCAATGAGCGCAAGCGCCTTGGTTCCATCAGTTGTGCTTGGGAATAATGACCTGCGAGCTGGGCGAAATCGCCTTTCGACAACGGACTTTAGACTTTGGCTCGGAGCACCCTTCGCGCAACCTTCTGCTGCAACTAGTGGAGAATCGCGGTGGCCGAGGCGGCTACGCACTGCCACGAATTACCAGTGTGAATCCAGGTATCGACGAAGCGATTTCGTCGTACAAACGCTTTCCCGTTTTCAAAGCCGCTTTGACGAAACACACCGGTCGCGATGGCCACGTTGCCAAAGATGCGCACCTTGATTGACTCCGGATTGCCTTGTTGATTCGCGGAAAGCTTCGCCGTATGGACTCCGGTCAGAAATTCATTTTTTGATTGCAGCGTGCCGTCGTCGTTGACCAGCACTATGGAATCATCAAGCATGGTACCCAGTGCCTTACCATCGCGAGCTTTATAGGCCTGGTTCCATGCGCTCTCCATGGCAATGACCTTAGATTCGTCGTCCTTGTCTTGAGCCAGTACCGGTACTGCCAAGGCACCGGCCAGGGCCAGAACACAAACTATCTTCACTCTGCATCGCGTCGTAAGTTTGGTATTGGCCATAACACAAGGCTACAGGGAAACCTCTAACATCGCGATGAACAAAGGTATCGGATCGGTGTTGCGATGGAAGCGAGAAAAAAACCAATGACGCACGCCTCCCACGCGCACAAGCAATGAGGAAAAGCCAATTGAACGGGGGCATTTAGCGTGCGCGACAAGCCCGAGAATATCAGTCGATGACCCAGCAAAGTGGTGCTCAACCTACTGAGGCTTTGCGGGGGGGCGCGTGTCCACCTGAATGACCGAAGGGTTGCTGGTTTTGCCTACGTCAACCCAAACTTCACCGAGCCGGCCATCGGAATCAGGGGTGAGGATCGTGCGGTTCTCGTCGGCGGATCCGCTCCCGCCTGGTTTCACGATATTGATTGTTTTTTCCGTGACGCGGAGACCGTCGCTGGGATCGCCAGGATCCGCCTGCTCGATTTGCCGAGTGGTGCTATGCCCACCTGCGGCGGTATTCTGCTGCACCGTGATCTCGCGTTGGACAAGCTGCAGGCTATCGTTGCCAGCTTGGCCGGGAACGTTCGTCGAGTACTTGTCGATTGTGTCGCGTTTCTCTCCCGCGCCGGCGTCCGTCCGTTTGCTGACCGTGCGCTCGACGACCACGAGATTGCCGTTGGAACCGGGCCGGAGTACGTGTTCATCTTTGCTGCGAATCTGGCCGTTTTCTACTTTGCTGGTTCCTTCTCTGACCTCGCTGAGCTGCCAATGTCCAGTCCCATCGGAGAGTTGGGTGGTTTTCTTGAAATCGATCGTGCCGTTGCCACTTTGCGTCTCTCGTTCTACGGTCTGCACCGCCGGAGTAAGACCTCCGTTCACGTCAGGAGTAAGCACGTTGGTAGTCGTCTCCCGCACACCAGGGCTCAGCTGCTTCGAATCGTCTAATTCGCGCCGCACTACCTGTAGTGCGCCGTTAGCATCAGGGTTGGAAATCGTGCGAACCACTTTCTCTTCGTTGTCGGGAAGGCTGCGCGACTCTTCTTGCCTCTCCTGAATCAGAGTACGTTCACCATCCGGGCTTAGGCCGAACGCCCGCTCGATATTGCGCACGGTCGTATCGTTGACGCGCACCGACTCCTTTTCGGTCTCTGAGTAGAGTACGTACTGCCCGTCAGGACCCAAAGTTTCGACCAACGTCTTATCGATGATTCGACCGTCAACTACCGCATGCATTTCACTGGTGCGGGTGGGATTCATCCCTCCGCTCGGATCCTGCTGCTGGCTGCTGGCGGCCCATGATTGGTTGCTAGAGGTATTCTGCGCCAGACAGAGTTGCGCGAAGCCCAACAGTACCGTTACTGAGAAGAACACAGATGATTTCAGCAATCGGCAAAATATCATAAGTCGGAATTTCCAACCTGGCTCCATCCACTATATACCCCTATGTACCCTCGGGCCCGCCCAGAAAAACACCAGGTCAATGAAAGCTTACGCGTTGCCGAGCGTTTCAAGAGGGTTGTTGATCAATCCCTATCACACTCACTGACCCCTGACCGGGATTTTGAGTGTTAACGCCTGCTTCGTCAACCATCAGCTTGATGTTTACGGAAGGCCAACCATGCGCATCCCAAGGTGAGGCCGAGTGAGCCGTACACCGCCGCGTTCATGGGGGCAAGCAGGAAAAAGGTGGTCACCAGCGAGGGATCGAACGTCATCTTCACGAAATACAACGGGCACAGCGAAAGCATCAGTTGGGGATCGAGATTCCAGCGGTGCGGAGCAAGATAGGCGACGAGCGCTAGGAGATATGAAATTGCGGCGAAGCCACCGAGCCATTTGAGGGGCTCTAAGAACAAGTGTTCATGATCCCGATCCTTCTTGCACGCTTTCGCGATCCAGGAGCGGGGCAGCACCGCAAGCGTCACACTGAAAAGACCCACCACTGCCAGGGTAGCCACAAATATGACCCATTCGCTCTGAACCGGCAGCTCGGCACCCCGCAGCATCAGAAAAGGAACGCCGGTGAAAAGTGAAATCAGTCCACAGAGGAAAAACGCGATGCGAGATGTGGTCCTGATAGCACGTGCGGACATGACGCGGATTCTAACAGCGGCTCCGCGTTTGAGCACACCTGATTGCGCTGACCGGACCAGTGAAAGAGCCGTTGTTAGCTGGAGCGCGCTTCGCTGAGAGCGCGACAAAGATCATGTAACCACGTCGCCAGCAGACGAGTTGGGTGTACATTTAGCTGGTTGCCCAGAGTCGCCGCCGGGATATTTCCATGTCGTGGCCATTCGCGCGAAAGTCATTGGCGGTTCTCACATCATCCGTGACCGACAACTCAACCTCACCAAGCACGCGGTTCGCTTTCAAGTTGTTCCGGGAGTTGGCAGGTGGCGACGGCTCAAATGTGTTCTTCTCCCCCGCGAGCGTGATGTTGTGTCTTGCTATGGTCCACGAGGCGGCGACCGGAGAAACTCGCCAAGCTATGGCGAAGGCGCTCGAAATCGCAGACCTCAACCCTGTCGATGCGGGACTCGCAATCGCCGAGCTGAGAGCCCCGTTCCGACAGCGCGAGCATGTGGAGGTCAGGGGGGCAAACGCGCTCTGGTGCAGCGACCGTGTGCAGGTACGCCCGGAGTACGCCGCCAGAGTTCGTGACATGTACGACGCGGAGGTGGCGACGGCAGACTTTGGGGCTGGCACTGCGGTTCCGACGGTCAACGCGTGGGTCAACCAGAAAACGAACGGCAAGATCAGCCACATCGTGGACGTGCTTTCTCCGCTGACTGCCCTGGTCGTGGTGAACGCGATTTATTTCAAGGGTCGCTGGACGAGGACTTTTGAGCGCAAATTGACGCGTAATGGGCTGTTTACAACCGCGACCGGACAAAAGGAGCAACTTCCGATGATGTGCCAGTCGGGGCGTTACTCATACTACGGAGATCGCAGGTTACAAGCGGTAGTTCTTCCCTACGAAGGTGACATGGCCATGCTTGTCATCCTGCCTGCGAAGGGTACCGATTCCCGGCAGTTTCAGCAGAGCCTGAGTTCGGGTGCGTGGGAGTCGTGGCTCGCGCGGTGCAAGCAGGCTGGAGGCACGATCCAGATACCACGATTCAAGCTCGACTACTGTGCGCCACTGGATCGGGCCTTGAAGGCTTTGGGGATGGAGCGCGTTTTCGACCCCGACCGTGCCGAGTTCGATGGCGTCCGAGCGGGACAGCTCCGGCTCTGGATCGACCAAGTTTTGCATCGTGCGGTCGCGGATGTGAACGAAGAGGGTACAGAGGCAGCGGCAGCCACGGCCGTATGCGTTCCCCTTTCGGCAGCAAGATTCAACCGCCCACCGCGTCTTTTTCAAATGATCGTCGATCACCCGTTCTTCGTTATGATCCGCGATGAAACCACACGGACAATTCTGTTTATGGGATGGGTTGGAGATCCAGTGGCGGCGACCCTGTCGTGACGACTTCGTTCTTCCTGACACGCGCCACGCTGTCTTGAAGCGAAATCCTATCAACGATTACGACCGGCAGCCAGCGACATCGAAACCGCAACTCCCCCGCACGGGCTTGTGGGAAAGCGAAAGAGGATGTTCTCGGCGAGTAGTCGGCAAACCGGAACTAATCCGAGCGCCGAACTGGTGGGCGCTCGTCTCAGGTGGCGAAATATCGCGAGTTCGCTCATCCTGAAAGAGGACTTGGGCCAATTGTCCCTGGCCTTTTCGTTTGCATCGACCCCCAGGCAAACGCCGCAAGGCGACAAGAGCCAGAAGCAACGCGGCAGAGATCCGAAAGAAGATATTTTCACGAATCCGGTGGCCAGGGGCGTAAAGTGCAGCAGTAATCACATTTTAGGGATGTCACTGCGATGCTCAGTCGACCTTCATTTCGCGTTGTCCTGATCGCTTTGGCGATGGCGCTGCCGGCGCGCGCAGAGCAGCTCTCGCTGCAAGCTCTAGTCATCCCTTCCACTGTGCTGTTGTTGAAGGATGGTCATCCGGTTACATTCGCTCTTCACGGTTTCCTCGAGTTCAAATCGCTCAACGAAATGTTTTCCTATATCGACTCTCAAAATCAGCGCTGGAGATCGAATGCAGGAATCAATGAGGAACAGCGCCAGGCTGCCATGCGAGATCTGCTGCGCCGGGGAGTTGAAAGCCGCGTCGTCTCCATGGTTGATGAGGGCCCGCTGGAGACGCTGGTGACACACACGCGCGAAGACCTGCTAACAGCGTTGGCAGCTGT
>Ga0209624_10001162_pt1 | contig 21497 bp, 13 predicted proteins | sample JacPinW_OM2H0_O1_FD_188565 | JGI IMG/M metagenome (GOLD analysis project Ga0209624, IMG submission 188565) | Forest soil microbial communities from Algoma, Ontario, Canada - Jack Pine, Ontario site 1_JW_OM2H0_O1 (SPAdes) (version 2) | ecosystem: Environmental > Terrestrial > Soil > Boreal...
TGATGCCGGCGCTTTCGCCATAGCCCTCAACCGATCCGCGGCTTCGCTCAATCCGGCTTCAATGAGGTCGCGACCTCGCCCGCCATCAGCCTCTGTGCCACGCGACCTCACAGAAGCCTCTAGATTCCCGAATCGCGGGGGGGCTGATTCAAGTTGGCGCGGAGGGTCGCGCCAGGGCTTCAGCGGTGGTGCGCCGCTTGGCGAAAGCTCATCGCTCAACCCGAAACGATCACGTCCATCGGAATGCGCGACTGGGCTCACGTCGGTCAGAGCAAATCACCTTTGGTATTAGTCGCCAAAATCAAAAACTCGTGCTATATGTCTTTACTGCGCCGGATCCAACGGTGCCCCGTACAGTTTTGGGCCTTGGCAGAGAGGCGTGATGCGGTTGTGGCTTTTGCAACGCAGTGTGGCACCGGAAAAGATTTTTTATTTGAATCGTTGGGGCGCGAAGCCCGAACATGCGGCCGCCTGGGGTTGAAGCGAATCGATCGCGCTCTCGACCTTATTCGGCGTCTTCGACAGCCACTGTCCGTCCGGAGAGACGCTGAGCCAGCGAAGCCTCCATGAACGGGTCGAGATCCCCGTCGAGCACGTTAGCAGGGGCACCAGAGACGTGCCCGGTGCGAAGGTCTTTCACCATCTGATAGGGCTGGAGCACGTACGAGCGGATCTGGTGGCCCCAGCCAATGTCGGTCTTGGACGCCGCGTCCGCGTTGGCCTTCTCTTCGCGCGCCTCGAGCTCCCGCTCATAGAGCCGGGCGCGCAGCATATTCCAAGCGGTCGCTCGGTTCTTGTGCTGCGAACGCTCAGACTGGCAGGCGACGACAATACCGGTCTGCAGATGCGTGATGCGAACAGCGGACTCGGTCTTGTTGACGTGCTGCCCGCCTGCGCCAGAAGCCCGGTAGGTGTCAATTCGGCAATCGCTCTCGTTGACCTCGATCTTTATCCGGTCATCGACGACTGGATAAACCCAGACCGAGGCGAAGCTTGTGTGACGACGCGCGTTCGAATCGAACGGGGATATGCGCACCAAGCGATGGACGCCTGACTCGGTCTTTAGCCACCCATGCGAGTTGTGTCCCTTAACGACAATGGTCGCGGACTTGATGCCCGCCTCATCCCCATCCGTCTCTTCAATCAGCTCGACTTCGAACTTTCGTCGCTCCGCCCAGCGCATATACATGCGCAAAAGCATTCTTGCCCAGTCGCAGCTTTCGGTGCCGCCTGCGCCCGAATGCACTTCGAGATATGTGTCATTCGCGTCCGCTTCGCCCGAGAGCAGCGCTTCGAGCTGGCGCCGTTCACCCTCCGCCTTCAAACCTCTTAAGGCGGCGATCCCTTCTGCTTCACTGGCCTGGTCGCCTTCGGCTTCCCCGAGCTCGACCAAGGTCGCTGCGTCCTCAAGGTCACGCTCGATCTTCGCCAGCGAACCCAGACGATCTTCCAGCATCGTCCGCTCCCGCATCACCTTTTCGGCGACGTTGGGATCGGTCCACAGGCTTGGATCTTCAGATTTCGCATTGAGTTCGCCTAGACGACGCTGAGCAGCGTCGACGTCAAAGATGCCTCCTCAGCAGTCCCGCGGACTGCTTGATCGATTCGACCAGCTGTTCAGCTTCAGCGCGCATGACCCAACCGAAAAAAAATAAGCATATGACCTAACGCACAGACGTCTGGATCATCGTGGACCGGTCCGGCCCTTTAATAGAGCCCGCCTGTACCGGAGCCAATCGCTCGCTCGCTTCGGGACGATGTCTGAGCGGATTCGCCCCAACCACCCCCGCCCCCATAAGAATCTGGCGGCCCGGTACCTGGCTTGAACGCCTCCATGATCGAACCCGAACCGGTCGATCTCATGCCGGAATGAACGTCAACAGAGATAAGCTTAATTCCAGGCGGAATGCGGAACGGCGTGTCGGGCGTGTCCTTGAGCGCCATTTTCATAAAGTCACGAAAAATAGGCGCGGTATAGAGCGCGGCCTGCGCGCTGCCACCGAGAGAACGCGGCTTGTCGTAGCCCATGAATACGCCGAACGCGAGGTTCGGCGAATAGCCTACGAACCAAAGGTCCTTCGCGTCGTTCGTTGTCCCGGTTTTCCCCGCGAGATGTTTACCGACTTCCTTGATCGCGATGCCGGTGCCGCGCTGGATGACGCCCTCAAGAATCGACGTCACCTGATAGGAGGTCAGCGGATCGATCACCTGCTCGCGTTTGTCGACCAAATGCGGCTCGGGCTGATTGTTCCATGCCTGAGCGTCGCAGCCATCGCAGATCCGTTCGTCATGTTTATAGATCGTGTTGCCCCAGCGGTCCTGGATTCGATCAATCAGCGTCGCTTTCACTCGCTTCCCGCCGTTCGCAAACATCGAGTAGGCGGTGACCATCCGCAGGACTGTAGTTTCGCCCGCGCCAATCGACATGGACAGGAACGGCGGCAGGTTGTCGTAGATGCCGAAACGCTTGGCGTATTCGACGATTAACGGCATGCCAACGTCTCGCGCCAACCTGATCGTCATCAGGTTGATCGAATGCTCGACGCCAAATCGCAACGTGTGTTGTCCGCCTGACGTTCCTTCGAAGTTCGCTGGCGTCCATAGCTGGCCACTGCCGTCGTCGATGGTGATCGGCGCGTCCAAAAGGGTCGAGGATGGCGTGTATCCGTTGTCGAGCGCCGCAGCGTAGACAAAAGGCTTGAATGATGAGCCCGGCTGACGCTGTGCTTGCGTCGCCCGATTGAACTCCGATTCGTCAAACGAAAATCCGCCGACCATCGCCAATACGCGGCCAGTGAATGGGTCCATGGCGATGCAGGCACCAGACACTTCTGGGATCTGACGCAGGCGATATTCGCCTTCGCGCCCTGGGGTCGGCTCGACGTAGAAGACGTCACCGGGCCTGACCACGCCTTTTATGCCACGACCAGTCCAGCGCGCGCCTTCGACCGTGACCGCGCCTGTCCGACGATTGGCGACGATCGCACCTGATTTATCTCGCTCGGGCTGGAGACCAATTCTCACGGCCGCATTGCTGACATCAAGTGCCACGGCGAGGACCCACGGCTTGATGTCGCCGTAAGATGGAATATCGGCCAGTGGGACGCCCCAATCCTGGCCGATGTCGATAGTCTTTAGCGTCCCGTGCCACCCGTACGCCTCGTCATAGCGTACGAGACCGTCAACAAGAGCCTTACGCGCCATTAGCTGAACCTTCGGGTCGAGCGTGGTGCGGACTGAAAGGCCGCCCTCGTATAGCTTCTGCTCCCCGTACCTCTCCTGCAGTTCGCGCCTGACTTCCTCGGCGAAGAATCCCGCGGCGATTGAATTTGGGGTCAGCACGCGCGGATTGACCACCAAAGGCTCAGCCCGAGCGTCGTTCGCCTGCTTTGCCGTGATATAGCGGTCTTCCTCCATGCGGCCGATAACGTAGTTCCGCCGTTCCACGGCGCGATCATGATCACGAAACGGGTTGAGCGAACTCGGTTCCTTCGGCAGCGCCGCAAGATAGGCGACTTCGGCGATGCTCAGTTCATGGACAGATTTATTGAAATAATTCAGCGCCGCGGCGGCGACACCGTAATTGGAAAGGCCAAGATAGATCTCGTTAAGGTAGAGTTCGAGAATTTTCTCCTTCGAATAGGCGGACTCTATTCGCAGGCTGAGCAAAATCTCGCGGATCTTACGATCGAACGTTCGGTCCGAATTCAACAAAAAATTCTTGGCCACCTGCTGCGTGATGGTCGAAGCACCCTGAATGTGACGTGACCCCTGCATGTAAACCATGCCAGCGCGGACAATTCCTTCAGGATCGACGCCCCAATGATTGTAGAAATTCTTATCCTCGGCCGAGATGAAGGCATGCTTGACCAAGTCAGGAATTTCGTCTGAGGGCAGGTAAAGCCGTCGCTCGCGCGAGTATTCGGCAAGCAGGCTTCCGTCCGCCGCGTGCACACGTGTCATAACCGGCGGCTCGTAATTCTTCAGTAGAGTGTAATCGGGGAGGTCCTGCTCGTACTTCCATATGACTCCGGCGAAGATCGCCGCCGCTGCCACGAACACCAACGTGCCCGTCGCAAATATGAAGCCGATAATCCGAGCGATCCCGCGCATCTCTCGATCGAAGCCTTCCATTGCGCCCGTCGGCGAGCGCGCGCGGCGCCGAGACGAACCTGAACTCCAGCGCTTTAAGGCGCGGATCTAAGAGACGTTGTGCCGACTTTCAGACGCGGCAGGATTCAGATCGAATCCGAATCCGTCATTTACCCTCTCATGCTCGAGTAAGGCGAATCTATGATCGACGCCTTTCGCGCCAAAAACTCGCACGCCACTAGACCGGAGCGCGCGTTGGGCGCAAGCCTCAACGCGCCAAGGGCGCAGCGTCCCGAAGAGCCGACGAGGCGAGGCCACTCTCGGCCGATGGACCGTTGTTCGGCTTTCCGGGGCCGGCGAAGAACGCGTCGATTTCCCTGACCGTTGCAGCTGCGGTCCTGGTTTGCCACTCCGGCGATGAGAGAGATTGGACGTCCTGGGCGTTAGATAGATAGCCGAGTTCCACAAGTACGGAGGGAAACTCCGGCGCCTTTAGGACGACGAAGCCCGCAGAGCGTTCGGGATTGTGATTGAGCCTCGTGGCCGCCTTCAGGCTCTCGATAAGGCCTCGCGAGAAAATGTGGGCGTAAGTGCGAGTTTCTCGACGCTTGAGATCGAAAAGAATGTCCGCCACGTCTGGATTACCCGGCCGACTAGCGGCGCTAGGACGCTTACCGTCGGCGTTCTCGCGAGCCGCGATGCGAGCGGCTTCCGCATCGGAAGCGCGATCAGCCGCAGTATAGACCGTCGAACCGCTTACGTTCGCATCCTCGCTCAACGTGTCAGCGTGAACGGAGATGAACAGCGATGCGCTCGCCTCGCGAGCGATCGCGACCCGATCATCGAGATCGACATACTGATCGCCGTAGCGCGTCATTACAATGGAGTAGCGTTTAGTCTTGTCGAGCTGTCGCTTCAGTTCAGCGCAGAAGTCAAAGACGAGGGTCTTCTCCTGAAGGCCGCGAAGGCCTCGGGCGCCGCTATCGAGGCCGCCGTGACCTGGATCAAGGACGATCACCGGCTGGGAAAGCGTGGCGGCCGGGAGTGCGGTTGTGGTTGAAATGGCAGACGAGCGCACCAGCGCCGCGAACGCCGACCGATCGCACGCCTTCAGTTCGATCGTGAGCCGCGCCGCAGGTTCACCTTCGACGATAGATCTGGAGGAAACCATGGCAGGACAGGCGGCGCGCTCGAGGTCAATAACAACTCGGGACTTGCCGGGTGTCAGCGGGCCGAAGCGAAACCCCCTCACAAGCAGGAGATTGGGCAGCGCGCCCAACCGGCTAACCGATGAGTCGACTTGAAAACTCACCTCGGGCAGGTCGATGACAATGCGGTCCGGCGAGGCCAAGGCGGAGGCGCTCGCCTCCACCTGTCGCGATAGATCGAACACCAGTTTGGCCCCGTTTTCGTCTTGTGAAAGGCGCGCGCCGACCGCAACAGGCGCGCCTGCCTCCCCTGCCAAACCGGTCTGAAGCGGCGTCCCCATCAGCATGAAGACGGTAAGAGCCGCCAGCCGTCCCGTTCGCGCCATTCCGTTTCCCCAAGGGCACCAAGCCGTGCTGTAGGACCGATACTGCTATGGTGCAATTGTCCGGTTGTCGACTAGTCTGCGCGGTGCCCCAGCCAAAGGCGGCGAACAAACAAGCGGACGAAACTCTTTATGACGAGTTAACGCGGTTATGGGAGCACTCGCGGCTTTCTGACCCAAGGACCGATTCGCTTGCCATAGCGGACAAATCACAAGCTGGAAAAGAACTTGCCAATGCACCCTGAGGCGCCTACGTATACTGGGTTGCGAATTCGAGCCGAGTTCGTGCAGCCGCGTTGCTTAATGTTTGAGCGGGATGCTAGGCTGAGACGATCAGACTATCGCTTCGGGCTGCACAGACAGGTCGGGACGGGGTTGTTGACCCGTGGAATAGCTTGTAGCTTTCAACTCGCGGGCTGGCGTCCGCGCGGAAGTCGCGAGCACGGCAGGCGAGTCGTGGACGCGGCCGGCTTCGGACCGAAGTCGTGACATCGGCGCCAAATGGCGCTTCTTGGCGGCGGCATGTCTAGTCACGCTTTGTTTCAGGTTGACAATGTTCCGATGGCGAATCTACTCCGCGGCGATCGGCACTCGGGCACTGCGGAAGTTTTGCCCTGACGCGATGGCGTCTGAACAGTTCGCTCCTGCGCCGATACCCGTCCTGTTCCCGTGTTTTTTCATCTCCAGCATAGACGCCCCACGTGGCGCGGTCGGGTGGCGCAGGCGCCGCTCGCCGTGCATTTTCGCGCGCGGTGAGAGAGTTTATCATGGCAAACAAAATGATCATCGACGCTTCCCACCCGGAGGAAACCAGGGTGGTGGTCCTACGAGGAAATCGCGTCGAGGAATTTGACTTCGAGTCAGCAAGCAAGCGGCCTCTACGAGGTAATATCTATCTCGCTAAGGTCACCCGCGTGGAGCCATCGCTCCAGGCCGCTTTCATCGACTATGGCGGGAATCGCCACGGCTTTCTCGCTTTCTCAGAAATTCATCCGGACTACTACCAAATCCCGGTCGCTGACCGTCAGGCGCTCCTCGAAGAGGAAGCCCAATCTCAGCGGGAGGAGGACGAAGAGGCCGGCGGCGAGAAACGCAGCAGACGCCATCGCTACCCGCGGCGGCGGGGAGTTGAAACCCGCGCCGAGGATGGCGAGACCCTTTCGGAACCGATGCCGATGGAGGAGTCTGGTGCGGAAGGATTCGGCAAGAAGACGCCTACCATGAGTCTTCAAGGAGAATCCGCTGATACCGAGGCTGGGGTCCACGAGTCTTCGCCGGTTGCAGTTTCGCAAGAGTTGAATTCGATTGTCACTATCTCGGCCGAGACTGGGGAGCCGGTCGAGGATTTGGCCGCTGATGTGCCCCTGGAACCCATAGAGATTCCGGTTCGGGATCCGGCGGGCACTGCGGTGTTCGACGAAAGCGCGTTGATCCTCATACCGGCCGATGAACATATTGCGGCCGCTGAACCCAGGCACGACGCTGACCATGAGGAGCGCTTGGTTGCGGAAGACGTCCATGAGGTGATGACGCTCGAGGGTGGCTCCGAAGAGTGGGTGGCGAGCGACAAGCGGCGAACAGAGGATGAAGGCGAGTCGGTCGAGCAAATTGGCGGCGACGCGTTGGAGGAGATTCCGCGACGTTCCCAGCGTTTGCGGCGCCAATACAAAATTCAGGAGGTAATCAAGCGCAGGCAAGTTCTACTGGTACAAGTTGTCAAAGAAGAACGCGGCAACAAGGGGGCGGCGCTTACCACTTACCTTTCGCTAGCTGGGCGCTACTCGGTTTTGATGCCTAATACCGCCCGTGGCGGCGGCATTTCGCGCAAAATTACGAATGCCCAGGATCGCAGCCGACTGAAGGCAATCGCAGAGGAGCTCGATGTTCCGGAGGGCATGGGTGTCATTCTCCGCACGGCAGGCGCTTCGCGCACCAAAGCGGAGGTCAAACGCGACTTCGAATACTTGTTACGGATGTGGGAAACCGTGCGAGAGACGACTCTCGCATCGAGCGCGCCGACACTCGTCTACGAAGAGGGTTCGCTCATCAAACGAGCGATCCGCGATCTCTACAGCAAAGAGGTCGAAGAGATCACCGTTGCAGGCGAGGCCGGTTATCGCGAGGCCAGGCAATTTATGCGACTCCTAATGCCAAGCCACATCAACAGCGTACAACTCTATCGCGACGCCCCGCCGGTCTTCGCCAACGCTGGCGTCGAACCGCAGCTCGACGCGATGTTCTCCAACCAGGTAACGCTGAAGTCGGGCGGCTACATCGTTTTCAACCAGACCGAGGCGCTTGTCGCGATCGACGTCAACTCCGGTCGATCCACGCGCGAACACAATATCGAAGATACCGCGGTGCGCACCAATCTTGAGGCCGCCGATGAAATCGCGCGTCAGCTGCGTCTACGCGACCTTGCCGGGCTCATCGTGGTCGACTTTATCGACATGGAGGAATCGCGCAACAACCGTGCTGTCGAGAGGCGGATCAAGGACGCGCTGAAAAATGACCGCGCCCGCATCCAGGTCGGCCGCATTTCGCACTTCGGCCTGCTTGAAATGTCGCGTCAGCGCATCCGGACCGGGGTTCTCGAAGGCTCGACCGTAACCTGTCCGCACTGCCAGGGCTCTGGCGTCGTGCGATCGACCGCTTCAATCGCTCTGCATGTGTTGCGTGTGCTCGAGGACGCTCTGATTAAGAGCTCGACCCACAATCTTACCGTGCAAACGCGCACACCTGTGGCCCTCTACATACTCAACCAGAAGCGCGTCAATCTGCGGGATCTCGAACGCCGGTTTGGCGTCGCGATCGTCGTCGAGGCGGACGACGCGCTGACTGGCGCTACCTACTACGCAATAGAGCGCGGCGAGCCGGCGACCGGCGTTAGGAGCGAAGGAGAGTCAGTGAAATCGGCGGCTGAGATCGCACCGATTATCGAGGAGACTGTGTCAGTCGGCGCGGAGGAAGATGAGACCTTCGTAGCCCGCGGCGACGAGAATGAAGAGGTAGCGCTTCTGAGCGACCACGGGGGTGGCGCCCTGCTGGAAGAAAGCGAGGTCGGCCGCCGCCGCCGGCGGCGTCGTCGCCGTCGTGGAGAGCGGCCGTTCGGAGACAACTCCTCGCGAGAAGCCCCACAGCCGACGGACAACGGCTTGGCAGTCGTCGCCGAAATAGGGGGTGATCTCGTTGCGTCGAGCGGGGATACTGACGCCTTCGACCGAAGAGGTCTACGCAGCGGAGGAGAGCGTCACCGTCGATCGAGAGGTTCGCGCGGTGGGCGAAATCGGTTCCGGCGAGCTGATGAAGAAGCCACGGTTGAGACGTCCGCGCCAGGATTCGATTCGCCCCCCCCGATAGCGCTTGAGCAAGAGTTCGCTCGGTCCGAAGCAGATTATTCTGCTACCCCGACGTCCGGCCACCCCGTCTCTCGTGTAGAGACGACGACCGTGCTATCCTCTGTCGCTAAGGCGGAGGATCATGAGATCGAGGAGCAGGTGACCCGCGCCGCCAGTGCGGAGCCGGCCGTCGCTCCGTTTGCTACAGCACCGGCTGACACTGCGGCCGAAGCGCTTGCGGCTCCGTCAGCGACCGAGCCGCCGCGCCCGCGGCGTAGCGGCTGGTGGCAGCGTGCACGCGCGAGCGTCATTGGGAAATAGATCGTCGAGGGAACAGGCATACGTCTTGGAAGCAGAGTTGAGCGGGCGGCCAAACTTGCCGTTAAGCTGTATTCGCGCCTTGTGTGGGCGAGTTCGGTTTCGACGGCGTTCCGTTCAATCGTCCTGGCCCGCTGCGCTGTCCTGCGCCGCCAATGTCGCGACTGTCTCCTCGAGCAGGCGGCCTAGCGTCCCCGGCTCTTCGGGGAAGCCGGCGTGGATCCATTGCACCTGAAAGGCGCGGAGCGCCCGCCCAACCGCCCGTCCCGCCGCAACGCGGCGCGCGATTAGGTCGGCTCCACTGATCGGGAGCTTGGGCTCGGGGGCGTTGGCGAGAAATTGATCGGCCGCGCCGAACGCTGTGACGTCCGGGCGCGCTTCGGACTCGGCCTCAGCAAGCGTGAGGGCGTCGCGCGCGGCCTCACGTCCGGCGGCGAACAGCAGGGTCCTAAGCCGATGGAACGAGGGGGGCGCTGTAGTCCCGTGCAGGCCGATCAGCGTCGCGGCGGCGGTTTTGAGCCGGTCGGACTCGGCGTTGGTGAGACGCAGCCGGTCGTGCAGCCGCTCCGCGTCTTCGGGAATCGCGACGGCAAGCGCGGCCAGACGTAGGAGAGCGTCACCGTTCAGCCCACGCTCGGCTTCGATCGCGATGAGGTGGCTGAGACGCCTTGGATAGCCGACGCTGCCAAGGATCGGCTCGAGAAAACCGCTTCCGCTCATCGTCTGCGCGATGTCGCCCGCACGCGGCGCAGCGAGGAGCTTCAGGAATTCGGCGCGCACGCGCTCGCGCGACAACCGTGCGAGTCCGTCGCGCCCACGGATTGCCGCAGACAGGCCTTCGGGGTCGAGGCCGTTTGCTGCGAAGCGGGCCGAGAAGCGAAAGAACCGCAGAATGCGCAGATAATCCTCGCGAATCCGCGTGTCGGCTTCTCCGATAAAGCGCACCCGTCTCGCGCTGAGATCCTCGAGGCCGCCGACGTAATCGTGGACCGCCCCGTCGGCGCTGAGCGAGAGCGCATTGATGGTGAAATCGCGTCGCCGGGCGTCGGCGACGAAGTCGCGTCCAAACTTGACCTTGGCCCGACGTCCATCGGTCTCGACGTCCTCGCGCAGCGTCGTGGTTTCGAGCGAACGCCCGTCGACGACGATCGTCACTGTTCCATGCGAGACGCCGGTCAGAGCCACCTTGAACCCCGCCTCTCGTGCTCGGCGGACGACTTCGTCGGTCGTGGCTGTGGTTGTGAGATCGAAATCGACCGCCGTTTCACCGAGCGCGAGATCTCGCACCGCGCCCCCCACGAGCCGAGTTTCCTCGCCCTCTCCGTTGAGAACTTCGAGCGCTCGGGCGAGCGGGCCTTGCCTGAGTGGCCTGTGATCCCTGAGCCTTCCGTTCGCAAGACCCGGGACGGCGGTCATTCGAAGCGGCCTGGGACAAGTACGCCGTTTTCGACATGCGCCGGGACATAGACGCCGCGGCCTCGAGGCGCGAAGGCGTTGATTGCGACAAGGCCCAGCACGGCGGCCGCCAAGCCGACTAGGGTCATCAGCGACACACGCCCACGCGTCCAATACGCGACCTCGAGCGGGTAGCGGGCGCGCAAGGCAAGATAGACCGCATAGGCCACAAACGGGCTCAAGAAGAGCGCCAACGGTTCGAGGACGGTCCTGCCCATTACGAAAACAGCTTTTCGTAAAGGTTGCGCAGGATGCCCGCGGTTGCGCCCCAAATATATCGTCCTTCATGGGGCATGGCATAGTATCTGCGCCGCCGTCCCTGCCACTCCCGCTCCTCGAGGCGATGGTTGGTCGGGTCCATCAGGAAGGGGAACGGCGTTTCGAAGACCTCGTCGACCTCCAGCTTGTTGACGGTGAGCACGAACGACGGCTCGACCAGCGCGACCAGGGGCGCGACGCGAAATCCGGTCCCGGTGAAAAAGGGATCGAGCCAGCCTAGCGACTCGACGAACCTCGCCTCCAGCCCGATTTCTTCCTGCGCCTCGCGCAACGCGGCGTCATGCGGGGTTTCGCCAGCGTCGATCTTGCCGCCGGGAAAGGCCACTTGGCCCGAGTGCGCGCGCAAGTTAGGGGCTCGCAGGGTCAAGAGGACAGTGAGTCCACCCGGCCGGTCAATGATCGGCAAGAGGACGGCAGCGGCGCGCCATGGCACGAGCAGAGCTAGCTCCGGCAGCCGCCCATCGGAAGCGTCGTCGCTCACGGTGCTTGGCGCGGCCTGCTCGAGGTCGGCCAAGCTCAGCACGGGCCTAAGCTTTTGCTGTGCTCGAATGCGCAGCGTTGCCGAACTCGGGTCGGAGACGGAGTCGACGCTCAAAGCCCCTCGATTTCCCTTACAGGGCACATGGGGAAGAACAGGCCGCCTGAGCGGACGCCGAACCAGTCCTGGTTTCCGATGCGCTCGTTGCGGCCAAGCGCGACAAGGTCACAGAGCAGCGCTCGCTTGACCAGTGCCCAAAGGTCACCCCGCACCCTGACATAGGGCTTTAGACCCTCCGCAGTACCCCGCTCGAACCGGAGCGGGTGCTCGGAATCGACCGTCACGAGGTCTTCGACATTGGTACGAAAAATCAGCCGGAGGCCGGCCGCTTCACCCGTGACGCGCATTTCGACTGCCAGAAATGGCGCGTCATTGACCCTGATCCCGACCTTTTCGACCGGTGTGACGAGAACATAACGGACAGCCTCCTTGCGCAGAATCAACGCGAATAGCTGCACAAGTGGCGGCCGCCCAATCGGCGAGCCACAATAAAACCATGTTCCGTCGGCAGCGATGCGCATGTCGATATCGCCACAGTCGGGCGGATCCCAAGAAGGCGCCGGTCCTACGCCGCTCAAACGGCCCGTCCCCGCCTCGCCGAGTCCTCGCAGAGCTCTTTCCGGCGGGCGCGCTGGCTCCGAGTCACTCTGGCGTTTCTTTGTGGGCGAATCTGACATTTGCGCGCCTGGGGCTTGCGTCGAAATTATGTGTGTTCAACTTAGTGCGCCTGAAGACAAAACAAAACTGTAAGCCATCTGGGATGGTGCAAAGGACAAGTTGATGAGAGTGTCCAATCTCGCCGATCCAGGCCAGTTGACCCGCGACGCCGACGTGGCGCTGGCGCGCATTGCCGCTGCGCGTGCTGAGATCGGCAGCGTCATTTTCGGTCAAGGGCGTGTCGTTGACCTGACCCTTGCGACGTTGCTCGCGGGTGGACACGGATTGTTGATCGGCGTTCCGGGGCTTGCAAAGACAAAACTTGTCGAAACATTGGGAATTGTCGTCGGCCTCGACGCCCTGAGGGTGCAGTTCACGCCGGATTTAATGCCGACCGACATTCTGGGGTCCGAGGTAATGGAGGAAGGTCACGATGGCAAACGGGGCTTTCGCTTCATCAAGGGTCCAATCTTCGCCCAATTGCTGATGGCGGACGAGATCAACCGGGCAAGTCCGCGCACGCAGTCAGCTCTGCTTCAGGCTATGCAGGAGCATCACGTCACCGTCGCGGGAATACGATATGATTTACCGAGACCATTCCATGTTTTGGCGACGCAGAACCCGCTAGAACAGGAGGGTGCCTATCCGCTTCCGGAGGCGCAACTCGATCGCTTCCTCCTACAGATCGATGTCGGATACCCAGACAGAGCGGCTGAACGTCGGATCCTCATTGAAACAACCGGCGAACGCGAAGCGCGTCCAAAAGCCGTGATGACCGCCGAGGACCTGATGGCGGCGCAAAGGCTAGTGCGCCGGGCTCCAATCGGCGATCGGGTGGTCGAGGCAATACTTGAATTGGTGCGCGCGGGCCGCCCTGGGGAGGGTGACGTTGAGTTGACCAGGGGAATCAGCTGGGGTCCGGGCCCGCGTGCCGCTCAGGCGCTCATGCTTGCGGCTCGGGCTCGCGCCCTGGTCGACGGCCGCCTGTCGCCGTCACTCGACGATATCGCCGTTTTGGCCGAACCGGCGCTTAAGCACCGCATGGCGCTCAGCTTCGCCGCCCGCGCGGAGGGTGAGACCATTTCGGCGGTGATCGGACGGCTTGTGGCCAAGACGATCCAATGATGCGATGGCTTCTGGCGAAATGATACTTCCGGTCTCCATCCGCCGCGACGCCACGACCCTCTCCTCTCGTCTGCCTAGCTTGGTCATCGCCGCCCGGCGAGTTTCCCAGACAGTGCGTCACGGCGTTCATGGTCGGCGGCGTGCAGGCTCGGGCGAGACCTTTTGGCAATTCCGGCCCTTTCTGTCCGGCGAGCCGTCGTCGCGCGTCGACTGGCGCCGCTCTGCGCGAGAAGAGCACGCTTTTGTCCGCGAGCGTGAATGGGAAGCGGCCCACACGGTCTGGATCTGGTTCGACTGCTCGCCGTCGATGCAGTTCGTGTCGAGTCTCTCGTGGGCGTCTAAGGTTGACCGCGCAGTTTTGCTGGCTTTGGCTTTTGCGGATCTTTGTGTGCGTGGCGGCGAGCGAGCAGGGTTGCTCGGCCTCACCCGACCGTTGGCGACGCAGGGCGTTGTCGAGCGCCTCGCCGAAGCGATTGCGACTGAAGAGCGACTCCGAGGGCCTTCTCAAGCCGCATTGCCGCCCGCGCTACCCGCCGCGCCACGCTCGATGGTTCTCCTAATCGGCGATTTTCTCTCGGATCCCGCAGATGTCGCACGGGCGGTGCGGGCGGTGAGCGCCGAGGGAGCAACCGGCGAATTGGTGATGATCGTTGATCCAATCGAGGAGACCTATCCGTTCTCAGGCAACACAGAGTTTCTCCATCCTACAGGTTCTGCGAGGATGCTTACACCGAGGGCAGAGAGCTTGCGCGATGCCTATCTCGCGCGCCTTGCCGCCCATCGCGAAGCGATCCGCGCGATCTGCGCCCGCTCAGGCTGGGGCTTGAGTATCCATCGGACGGACAGGGCGCCAGCAGAGACACTGTTAGCGCTGCGCATGCGTCTCTCCGCGCCTGAATCCGGCGTGGACCTGCGGAGCGCTTAAGCGATGTTCGGACTGCCGCTCGCTTTCGCCGCGCCCGCTGTTCTGGCGGCATTGGTCGGTCTCGTCGGGCTCTATTTCCTGCTGCGCCTTACGCCGCCAAGCCCGCGTCAAGCGATATTCCCGCCGCTACGGCTTCTCATCGGGCTCGACCCGAACGAGATGACGCCCGCACATACGCCTTGGCCGATTATGGCACTCAGGCTTGCGGTCGGTGCGCTCATCATTCTTGCCATGGCAGAGCCGCTGTGGAACAGCTTCGCCGCGCTCTCCGGGTCGGGGCCGCTTCTGGTTCTGATCGATGATGGATTTACCGCCGCGTCGGGTTGGGACAAGCGAATCGACTTCGCGCGGGAACGAGCAGCGTCGGCGGAACGGGCTGGTCGAATCGTCGCCTTAAGGCCCCTCTCGCAGGGCGGCGGGGACATCTCGGCGCTCAACAGATCTGGGCTCGACGGTGAATTGCGTTCGCTCGCGCCTGTCCCCTACGCGCCGGACCGCGCCGCGGCGTTGCCGGCGATCGAGCGCTTTCTCGCCCGAGAACCCAAGACCGACATCCTGTGGATAGCAGACGGAGTTGAACGCGGTGGGGCAAGCGGCTTCTCGACAAGGCTCGCATCGATCGCCCGTTCAGTGGAGGTCGTGACTGACAGTAGGGCCGCGCAAGCGCTTGCTGGCGCTGACAACGAGGCAGGGACCCTGACCACGCAGCTCACCCGGTCGGATGCGCGAGGGCCGGCGACAGGGGTGGTGCGGGCTCTCGACGCTCAAGGGCGGGAAGTTGGCCGAGTAGCGTTCGACTTTGGAGCCAAATCGGAGGTCGACGCCCATTTCGATCTGCCGGTTGAGTTACGAAACGATGTCACCCAAGTCGTCATCGATGGCGAACACTCGGCGGGGGCGTCGTGGCTGATCGACGAACGCTCGCGCCGACGTCGGGTCGCCATCGCATCGGGCGCGAGCGCGGACGTCGCCCAGCCTCTGCTCGCGCCAAGCTATTATCTCAAGCGGGCCTTACAGCCATTCGCCGATATCAGTGAATGGCATGACACTTCCACCGATCCGATCGTGTCCCTGCTCGACCAAAAGCCCTCCGTGCTCGTCCTCGCCGACATGAGTGTCGCGCCAGGCCCGGAGCTCGAGGCAATAACTCAATTCCTCAATAACGGCGGCGTACTGCTGCGCTTTGCGGGGACTCGTGTCGCTGCTGGCGACGATAGCTTGACCCCCACCGCTCTTCGTCGCGGAGGACGCTTGCTGGGTGGCGCGTTGTCCTGGGAGACGCCAAAACATATCGCGCCGTTTGAGGCCGGTAGTCCATTCTTCGGCCTTTCCGCTCCGGGCGAAGTGACGGTAACCCGTCAAGTGCTTGCCGAACCGGAGGCTGGACTCTCTGAGAAGACTTGGGCGCGTCTTGCGGACGGGACGCCGCTCGTGACCGCCGAGCGGCGCGGCAAGGGCCTCATAGTGCTGTTCCATGTGACGGCTGACACCACCTGGTCGAATCTTCCCTTGTCGGGTCTGTTCGTCGATATGCTGCGCCGAATCGTCGCGGAAGCCGACGCGCCGGGTCAGGGCGCCGCTGGCAGTGTCAAAGCCGAAGAGCATGGAATAGCGCGACCGCCCGCGCGCACCTTGAACGGTTTTGGTATTCTCGGCCCGCCCCCGGCGCAAGTCGAACCGATCGCCGACGACTTTTCCGACGTGGGCGACAGGCTGCATCCGCCGGGTTTTTACGGAACGCGCGATTCGTTGCGGGCAGTCAACGCCTTGGCTCCCGGCGAGAAGCTGGCTGCAGCCAATTATGCGCCGCTTGTGGCGCATGAAGGCGCGCTTGCGATCGCGCCGCCAATCGATCTTCGTCGCTGGCTGCTGCCGGCGGCTCTCGTCGGGCTGATGATCGACGCCCTGGTTTCTATTTGGCTGGTGGGTGGCGCCCCTTTGCGTCGCAAGGGAGCGATTGCCGCCCTTGCTATCGTCGGGATGCTTGGTTTCGTTGCCGTCCCGCACCACGCTCGAGCCGCCGAATCGCCACTGGTCTCCGAACGCGACACGGATGCGGCCCTGTCAACTCGACTCGCCTACGTCGCAACCGGCGACTCGTCCGTCGATGAGACCTCAAAGCTTGGGTTGATGGCGCTGACGCGAGTGCTAGCCGCCCGCACTTCTGCTGAGCTTGCCGATCCAGTGGCGGTGGATCCGGGGCGGGACGAACTCGCTTTCTATCCGTTCATCTATTGGCCGATCGTCGCCGGCTTGCCGCAGCCCAAGCTCGATGCGCGTACGCGCATCGCCGCGTTCATGAAGAACGGCGGCACTATGATTTTCGATACGCGTGACGCGCTGACCGCGCGTCCGGGAGGGCTGCCGACGGCCGAGGCGCTCTGGCTGCGGGGACTTCTGGAAGGGGTGGACGTTCCGGAGCTTGAGCCCGTTCCCCACGACCACGTGTTGACCAAGACTTTCTATCTTCTGGACCGGATCGTCGGCCGCACCGCAATTGGGCAAACCTGGGTCGAAGCGCTCCCCCCGCCCGATCCGAACGACCGTGCTCAGCGCCCGGCACGCGCCGGCGACAGCGTCTCGCCGATCATCATTGCCTCGGACGATCTCGCGGCGGCGTGGGCGGAAGACGCTGACCGGCGCCCCCTGTATCCGCTGATTCCTGGGGGGGCTCGGCAGCGCGAACTTGCGTTACGCAGCGGCGTCAATCTGGTCATGTATACGCTCACTGGCAATTACAAAGCCGACCAGGTCCACGCTAAGGACATTCTGGAAAGGCTGACTCGTTGAGTGCCTGGTCAATCGCTCTTTCTCCCTTCGTTCCGTGGCCCGCGATTTACGGTCTGGCGACCACAGCCCTAGTCATCTCAGCCGCGCTCGTCTGGCGCGGCGTTCGTGGCGCGTGGTTGCGCGGGCTGAGCATGGCCCTCCTGTTGGTGGCCCTCTGTGATCCCAATCTCGTTCAGGAGAATCGCCGTCCGCTCAAGGACATTGTCGCGCTGGTCGTCGATCGTTCTGAGAGCCAGGGCATCGGCGAGCGGCCGCAGCAGACAGACAAAGCGCGCGACGAACTCGAGGCAAGGCTCAAGGCGCTTGGAGACATCGATTTGCGAGTCGTCGAAACCTCGCGCGACGAGTCCGAAACCGAAGGGACCAAGCTGTTCGCTGCTCTGCGGGGCGCGCTCTCCGATGCGCCTCCCGACCGGGTCGGCGGCGCGATCCTCATCACCGACGGCGACGCGCACGACATTCCAAAGTCTGCGGCGGCGCTTGGATTCAGTGCGCCTTTGCATGCGCTGATCACCGGTCACGAGGGCGAGCGGCAAAGGCGAATCGAGCTCGTTGAGGCGCCTCGCTACGGCATTGTCGGGAAAGATCAGGTCATCGAAGCCCGAGTTGTTGACAGCGCCGACCACGACGAGCCGGTCAATCTCACCGTGCGGCGCGACGGTGAAACGATCGCGACGATCGAAGCCAAGGTCGGGGAGCGAATTGATGTAAAGGCGCCGATCGACCATCCGGGCCCGAACGTGATTGAGCTCGAAGTCGCGCCGGTAGAAGACGAAATCGCCGTTGACAGCAATAGAGCTGTGGTCAACATCGAGGGCGTGCGCGACAAGCTCAGGGTGTTGCTTGTCTCCGGCAAGCCGCATCCGGGCGAACGAATGTGGCGCAATTTGCTGAAATCTGACGGCAACGTCGATCTCGTGCATTTCACCATTCTGCGCCCGCCGGAGAAGGGCGCCGATGGCACGCCGATCAATGAATTGTCGCTGATCGCCTTTCCAGTCGCGGATTTGTTCGGCCGCAAGATCAAGGACTTCGATCTCATCATCTTCGATCGCTATGCCCAGCAGTCGATCCTGCCGTACGTCTATCTTGAGAACATCGCCAAATACGTGCGCGACGGCGGCGCGCTGTTGATGGCGGAGGGTCCGGAGTTCTCTACCCCCGACGGCCTTTACTATTCTCCGCTTGGCGACATTTCCCCTGCTGAGCCAAGCGGCAACGACGTCGAGGCTCCGTATCGTGCCCGCGTGTCGGAGGAGGGCCAGCGCCATCCGGTGACCAGGGGTTTGAGAGGTTTTGACACCAACAACGGCGAACCGAGCTGGGGCCGATGGTTTCGGATCATCGGCGCGAAGCCGACGAGCGGCGTGACGGTCATGAGAGGCGCGGACGACAAGCCGTTGCTTGTGCTGTCGCGGGTCGATAAGGGGCGCGTGGGCCTGCTGTTGACCGATCAGATGTGGCTTTGGGCGCGCGACTATGACGGCGGCGGGCCCTATCTCGACCTGTTGCGCCGGCTGGCGCACTGGCTAATGAAAGAGCCAGACCTAGAGGAAGAGGCTTTGCGCGCCAGCGCCAAGGGACGCGAGATCATAGTCGAGCGCCAGAGCGTGAGCGGTGAAGAGCGGGAAATCAACCTTGTCGCGCCAGACGGCGCGAAAACCAAGCTTGACATGACGCCATACGCGCCCGGCCTCAGCCGTGCACATCTGACTGTCAACCGTTTCGGCCTCTATCGCGCCGAGGACGGCGAGCATGTTGCGCTGGTGAATGTCGGCCAGGAGAATCCGCTCGAAATGCGGGATGTCGTCTCGACAACCGAAAAGCTGCGCCCGATCGTCGAGGCGACCGGCGGTACGGTGCGTCGCACTGCGGCGGGCCCGGGCGGCGCGGTCACCATGCCGCGCGTCGTTGGCTTGAACCCGTCTCCGAGCTACGGCGGGGTGGATTACATCGGCGTTAAGCGGACGGGATCGACCGAATTGATCGGCGCGCGTTCGACCTCGCTTGCTTCCGGGTTCTTTGGCCTCGCGGCGCTGTTCGGTATAACAACGCTCGCGTGGGTCAACGAGGGTGGCGGCTTGAGACGCGGCGGAGGTGAGGGTCAGCGGAACGAACGCTCGTAGAGGTCTTGCCGGTGACGTCGCCGCCGCCTGAAGGCGCGAGGCGGTTCCTGCAATAATTCAATCGGACGCTCTCCGATAATATGTCACCGCAGTGTCGCGGAAGTTTCGTGTAGGCCTCCTCGACCGTCGCCACGCGGCGGCTTAGGACCGCTTGGTCAGCTCATCTCACCGATATAGAGCAAGAGCGGATCCTCATTGGAGTGGTTGATCCCTCGAGCTGCTTGCCGTCTCGACGTTGAATGTTTCAAGCAGGCTTGCGGACCGAAGCTGCTGCGCTCGGGCACCTCAAGTCGGCGGTTCAGGAATCAGCGGGCAATTACATTCTGACTTCCGGCAGCTATCGCCTACGAGCCACGATTCTCGCCGTGCTGTTCGGGCGACGCAGCGGAGGCCGAGCCCGGATCCTCAAGAAGTGCACCCTCTGGATGCCCGCTTCCCTTCGGCGGTTGACGATATGGTAAAACCGGTGCTCCGTTACCTCGCTCAACCGGGGGGCTGTGCGTGAACGCAGTGGTGTTACTGGATTTAGTAACCATAGGAGGCGGTCAAAGGAGCGAATCTGGTCATCGGCGTCTCCCGACCGGATCAAAAACTGGAGTCCATTGGACGGACTCGACCCGTTTAGCGCCGGTCGCCAGCATTATTAGTCGGTCGAAGCCGAGCGCGGCACCACTTGCGTCTGGCATATCGGCCAGGGCTGCGAGCAAATCCTCGTCGATGGGGTGAGAAACGCCGAAAATGCGCTGTTGCTTCTTCGTGCTTGCTGCGAACCGCTGCCGTTGTTCAATAGGATCGCGTAGCTCGTGGAAAGCGTTAGCCAACTCGACGCCGCAGCAATAGAATTCGAAGCGCTCGGCAACGCGCAGATCATCGGAGCTTACCTGAGCGAGCGCCGCCTCGCTTACTGGATAGGCGTATAGGACGGTAGGTCGCCCCATACCTAGATTGGGTTCAACGCGCTCGCTGAGGACTCGGCTGAAGATGTCCGACCAGTCATCATCAGGTGCGACGCGAATACCGCGATCCCCTGCCTGTTGGGCGAACGCTTCCGTATCCGGATGGCCGGTCGTCGATAGGCTGTCGTAAAGGTCGATGCGGGCATAGCGCCGAAACGCATCTCGGACCGTTATTCGCTCTGGGGGGGCGAACGGACTCGCCTCCCGACCACAGTATGCAAACATCTTCGCTCCAGCAATATGAGCGGCTAGCGCGATTACCGTAGCGCAGTCCTCCAGGACGCGCTCCAATGAGGCATGTGCCCGGTACCATTCCAACATAGCGAACTCGGGCGCATGCAAGGCCGTTCGCTGGCGGTTGCGGAAGACGCCAGTCAGCGAAAAGATTTGCCGCTCTCCCGCCGTCAATAGCTTTTTCATCGCAAATTCTGGTGAGGTATGCAGATAAGCGTCGTGCGGCGACCCGTCAGGCGAAATGAGCGCGGTTTTGAATCCGTGCAAGTGCGTCTCATTTCCCGGCGAAGCCTGTAGGGCGGCGGGTTGCACTTCGATGAAACGTCTGGCACAGAACCAGCGCCGCGCGGAAGTCAAAACCCGCGCTCGGGTGAGCAACCAGTCGCGCCGTTCAGCGTATCGGGCTTTGCTCCAAAAGGGTCGCATCACGGACGTGTTCAAGAGTGGCCGCGGCGCGAGACGAGAGAGGATTGAGGTCGATCCTGTCTGTCCTTTGTCGCCAAAATTTGTATGTTTCGGGTCATAGTCACCAATCTGCCGCTCAACAAACACCCGCAATCTCAAGGGCGAAACATGCCCTCAATTTCCGAGGATTAAACGTGAGAGTTATCGCGAGCTCAATCCGCAAAGGCAATATTATCGAACGAGAAGACGGTCAGCTGTGTGTAGTTCTTTCTGCGGAAAGCTTTCACCCGGGTAAAGGGACTCCAACAACACAGATCGACATGCGCCGCCTTTCCGACGGGGTCAAGGTCACGGATCGATATAAGACGACAGAGCAGGTGGAGCGCGCATTCGTCGAGGACGAAAATTTTGATTTCCTTTATGCCGATGCCGATGGCTACCATTTCATGAATGTCGCCACCTACGACCAAATTCAAGTTTCTGCGGAGGTGATCGGGGATCAAGCCCAATGGCTTCAGGAGGGCATGAAGGTCACTTTGTCGATATTCAACTCGACCCCGGTCGCCGTTCAATTGCCGCCCCGCGTCACATTGGAAGTCGTAGAAACCGAACCAGCGATGAAAGGCCAAACCGCCTCTTCGTCCTACAAGCCGGCGAGACTCGCGAACGGCACTCGCGTAATGGTTCCACCTCATATTGCGGTCGGTGTTCGGATCGTCGTTCAGACC
>Ga0209624_10001163_pt1 | contig 21480 bp, 17 predicted proteins | sample JacPinW_OM2H0_O1_FD_188565 | JGI IMG/M metagenome (GOLD analysis project Ga0209624, IMG submission 188565) | Forest soil microbial communities from Algoma, Ontario, Canada - Jack Pine, Ontario site 1_JW_OM2H0_O1 (SPAdes) (version 2) | ecosystem: Environmental > Terrestrial > Soil > Boreal...
CGGCAGCTCGCGCGCGGCGAGTGGCTCGCGCGCGCGCATCTCCGGCAGGGCCAGCAGCGGTTCGCGCGAGACGCGCGGCAGCGCATCCGGGCTTGCGGCAGTCGACTCGCGTGGCGTCATGCGCTCAAGTCCACCGCTCGCCTGGCGCGGTCGGCGCCACTCCCACCAGATGAGGGCCGCGATGAACAGCACGCCCAGTATCAGCAGCGACCCGCGCAGCTGCGACATCAGACCGCCGCCAGCCGCACGGCTTCGTCCACATCGACGGTCACCAGGCGCGAGACGCCCGGCTCGTTCATGGTCACCCCGATCAGCTGCGCGGCGAGCTCCATGGTGCTCTTATTGTGGGTGATGAAGACGAACTGCACTCGGTCGGACATGTCGCGCACGATATCGCAGAAACGGCCGACATTGTGCTCATCCAGCGGAGCGTCCACCTCGTCGAGCAGGCAGAAGGGCGCAGGATTCAGGTCGAAGATCGAGAACACCAGCGCCACCGCGGTGAGCGCCTTCTCCCCGCCCGACAGCAGGTGGATGGTACTGTTCTTCTTGCCCGGCGGGCGTGCCATGACGGCCACACCTGCGCTGAGCTTGTCCTCACCGACCAGCTCAAGGTAGGCGTGGCCGCCGCCGAACAGGCGCGGAAACTTGTCGCGCAGGCCGGCATTGATGCGCTCGAAGGTGTCCTCGAACCGCGCGCGGGTCTCCTTGTCGATGCGGCGCATGGCCTCCTCGAGGGTCGCAAGCGCCGAAGTCAGATCGGCGAACTGGCTGTCGAGGTACTCCTTGCGCTGGGTGTGGTCCTTCAGCTCATCAATCGCTGCCAGGTTGACCGAGCCGAGTTGCTCGATGTCGGAGCGCACCTGCGTCAAGGTACCCTCCCACTGCGCGACATTCGCCTCGGCGGTCAGCTGCGCGAAAACCGCCGCGAGCTGCGCGCCGGTCTCGGCGAACTGCTCGGCGAGAGCGGCACGGCGCACGTGGGTTTCCTGGGCAGCGAGGCGCGCCTGATCGAGCATCTCGCGCGCCGCCTGCACCCGCTGCTCGGCCGCCTGGCGCTGCTCATCGAGGGCGCGCAGCGCCAGTTCCGCCGCTTCGAGCGCCTCGCGCGCCTGGGCGAGTTGCGCCTCCACCGTCAGGCGAAGCGCGAGAGCCTCGCCGAGCCGCGCCTGCGCCTGGATGACGGGCTCATCGCCCGAGGCCAGCTCCTCCTCAAGCTCGCTGCGACGCCGGTGGATCTGTGCGCGCTGCTCCATCATGCGGCTCAACCCCACGGCCACCGAGCTCTCGGTCGAGCGGCGCGATTCGACCTGCACGTGCAGGTCACGGGCTGCCACCTGTTTGTTCTGGGCGTGCGTGCGGGCCAGGGCGAGCGCCGTGCGCCGCGCTTCGCGCTCACCGCTCAGGGCTTGCTCGGCTGACTTGAGTTCAGCGCGCGCGCTCAGCGCACGTGTCAGCTGCGCCGTGGCGCGCTCAAGCGCCGTGGCCGTGCTGGCGCGCTCGTTCGCCACCTCGCTGGCGTCCTGCTGCAGCCGTCCTCCGCGCTGGTCGGACTCCTCGGCCCGCGCCCGACTGGCCTGCAGCGCTGCCAGAAGATCCGCGTGGCGCTGATGAGAGCGCTGTGCCTGCCCCTGGGCGGCCTCGCGCCGCGCTTCGGCCTGCGCGAGCGCCTCGCGTGCCGCGCCGAGGGCCGCCTCCGCAAGCCTCGCACGCGCGGCCGCCGCGGCAGCCTGTTCGCGCTGAGCCTTCAGCCGCTGCTCGCGCGCGAGCACGCCGGCGCGCGGGTCCGCGCCGCGGCTGAGGCGCAGCCAGTCCCGGCCGACCCATTCGCCCTCGCGCGTGATCAGGGATTGTCCGTCACTGAGTGCGCCGCGCCCGCGCAGCGCCTCGCTGAGCGAGGCGCAGGTCAAGACTCTCGTCAGCTGCGCGAGTATCGCCGGCGGCCCGCGTACCCGGCCCGCAAGACTGGCGCCGGCACTGCTGTGTGCGGCAGCGGCACCCTCCACCAGCGTGATGCTGCCGGCGGCAAGCCCGCTCAGCGCCTGCGACGCCGTATCGAGTTCATCGACACACACCGCCTCAAGATAATCCCCGAGCGCCGTCTCGACCGCGCGCTCCCAGCCGGCCTGCACCTCAAGTGCGGCCGCGACACGCGGCCGCGAGGCCAGTCCCGTGCCCGCCAGCCACTCGGTGGCCTGCCCGAGCTGGGCGGACAGTGCCGCCGCCTGCAGCGCCTCAAGCGAGGTCAGTTCTGCACGCGCTTCCTCGCGCTCGAGGCGCGCGCGCTCCAGCTGCTGCTCGGCGCCGCTCTGTGCCGAGCGCAGCGACTGCAGCTGCGCCTGCGCGGCGGCGAGCACTGCGGCGTGCTCCTCGCGCTGCGCGCGGGCCTGTGCCTCCTCGGCGGTGCGCTGCGCCAGCTGCTCGCCGGCTTCCGCGGCGGTGAGACTCTGGTGCTCTTCGGCGAGACGCTGGGCCTGCGCGTCCAGACGCCGCAGGTGGTTCTCGAGTCCCTCGATGCGCGCTCGCTCGACCTCCCCGCTCTGGTCGGCCGCACCGAGCGCCCGGCTGTGCTCTTCCCAGCGCTGCTGCCACTGTGCCACGGCCTCATCGGCCGCCTCGAGGGCCGCTGCGGCCTCGGTTTCGGCCTGCTGGGTGGCGGCACGCTCAGGGGCCAGTTGCGCGAGCTGCGCGCGCACGGCGGCGAGCTGGCGCTCGTCGCGCTCGATGTGCGTGCCAAGATCGGCCAGGGTCGTGTGCGCCTGGGCAAGATCGGCGCGCTGCCGCTCACGCAGCTCGCGCGTGTGCTCGATCGACTGCTCGAGGCGCGAAATGTCCGCCCCGACTTCGTAGTAGCGGGCCTGCACTGTGGACAGCCCTTCGCCGCGCGCGCCGTGCACCGCACGCTGCTTCTCGATCGCCGCTTCAGCGGCGCGCAGCGCTGCCAGCTCACCCTGCATGGCCGTCTCGCGCTCACGCACCGTGGCATCGTGCAGCTGCGCGCCACTGTCCAGCTCGCGCATGCGCAGCGCCAGCAGCTCGGCGGTGAGACGCCGCTCCTGCTCCTTGAGCGCCTGATAGCGCCGCGCGGTCGAGGCCTGGCGCTGCAGATGCCGGATCTGCTTCTCGACCTCATCGCGCACGTCCTGCAGGCGCTCGAGGTTCTCGCGCGTCTCGCCGATGCGCGCCTCGGTCTCCTTGCGCCGCTCCTTGTAGCGCGAGATGCCGGCCGCCTCCTCCACGAACGCGCGCATGTCGTCGGTTTTCGCGTCGATGACCCGCGAGATCATGCCCTGCTCGATGATGGCGTAGCTGCGCGAGCCGAGCCCGGTGCCGAGAAACAGGTTGGTGATGTCCTTGCGCCGGCAGCGCGTACCGTTGATGAGGTAGATCGAACTGCCGTCGCGGCCCACCTGGCGGCGCAGCGAGATTTCGCTGTAGCTCGCATAGGCGCCGCCGATCTTGCCATCACCGTTATCGAAGATCAGCTCAACGGAGGCGCTTCCGACCGGCTTTCTGGCTGCCGAGCCGTTGAACACCACGTCGGTCATGTTGTCGCCGCGCAGGGTCTTGGCGGAAAGCTCACCCATGACCCAGCGCACCGCGTCGATGACGTTCGACTTGCCGCAGCCGTTCGGGCCTACGACACCGGTGAGATTGCTGGGGAGGTTGATTTGGGTCGGATCGACGAAGGATTTAAAGCCGGCAAGCTTGATCTTGGTCAGCCGCATCGTTGATTTCTTCCGTCGCGATCCTAAGCGTTGCCGCTGTTCGTGTAGTGTAGAGCAATATGCCGCAGACGCCCACCAAGGAACTCGAGAGCTTCCCCAATCCGCAGCCCGATCGCGACTACACGATCCGCATGCAGATCCCGGAGTTCACCTGCCTGTGCCCGCGCACCGGTCAGCCGGACTTTGCAACGCTCGATCTGGAGTACGTCCCCGATCGATTGTGCGTGGAGCTGAAGTCCCTGAAGCTCTATATCTGGTCGTTTCGCGATCGCGGCGTGTTTCACGAGGCCGTGACCAACGAGATTGCCGATGATCTGGAGGCCGCGCTGCACGCGCGCTTCCTGCGCCTCACCGCGCGCTTCAATGTGCGCGGCGGAATCTACACCACCGTTGTCGCCGAGCGACGACAACGGGACTGGCAGCCCTGCGCGCCGGTCAGCTTGCCCTAGCCGGCCGGCGGGGGCGTTAAGGGCGCCTTCTGCACCGCGGCGCAAGCCCGCCGCGGGGGTGCCTTTTGGGAACACCTGTACAGGCGGGGGTCGGCCGGTATAATCGCGCGTTCTTCAACGGGGCAGACGCTGTTTCAGGAGTTATTGATGGCGGCCAAACGACCTGTGCCGAAGTCCGCGAAGGGCAAGAAGCCGGTGAGCCGGTCTGCCGTCAGAAAGGCGGTCGCGCGTAAGCCCGACGCGGCGCGCGCCCGCCCGGCCGCGCTGCACGCCCGCAAGACGGTGGCCCCGCCGCGCAAGCCACCGATGCATCCGCCCGCGCTGACCGAAGCGGCCGTGGAGCCCAAGAAGCCGCTGCGCGCCGGCGTGCCCCCGGCTGTCCCTGCCGCGCCCGTGGTTGCGGTTGCGACCTCGCGTGCCGCACACCCCGCCCCCAGTGCCGACGCAGACGATGGCGAGACGCTCGAGCCGGGGAGTCTGCTGGCCGGCCCGCGCAACGTTCAGCCGTACATCGTCAAGCGCGGCGAGCAGTACATGAGCAAGGAGCAGCTCGAGCACTTCCGCACCATTCTCAACAGCTGGAAGCGCGACCTCATGGTCGAGGTCGATCGCACCGTCTCGCACATGAAGGATGAGGCGGCCAACTTCCCGGATCCGAACGATCGGGCGACCCAGGAAGAGGAATTCAGCCTGGAGCTGCGCACGCGCGATCGCGAACGCAAGCTCATCCGCAAGATCGACGATGCGCTCAAGCGCATCGACGACGGCAGCTACGGCTACTGCCTGGAAACCGGCGAAGAGATCGGCATCAAACGCCTCGAGGCTCGCCCGGTGGCAACGCTCAGCATCGAGGCGCAGGAGCGGCGCGAGCGCCGCGAGCGCCAGTACGGCGACCGCGACGATCGGTATCGCTGAAACCCGTCCGCCGCCCTACATCGGGCGCTTCGCGCCCTCGCCCACCGGATCGTTGCACCTGGGCTCCCTCATCGCCGCGCTCGGCAGTTTTGCCGATGCCCGTAGCCGCGGGGGCCGCTGGCTGGTGCGCATGGAGGATCTGGACCGTGCGCGCGTGATTCCCGGGTGCGCAGAGCAGATCCTGCGCACGCTCGAGGTCTTCGGCCTGAGCTGGGACGGCCCGGTCGAATACCAGAGCGCGCGAACCGCCCACTACGCCGGCGCGCTCGATTCGCTGACCGCGCGCGGATTGACCTTTCAGTGCAGCTGCTCGCGTTCCGAGCGCTCTCTCGAGGGCGGCTACCCGGGCACCTGCCGCGGCGGCCCCACGCGCAAGGGCCCCACCGCCACGCGCTTTCGCGTGGCAGATACCTGTGTTGGCTTCGCGGATCGCGCTCAGGGCCACTGCAGCCAGAGCCTGCGCGAGCGCGGCGATGTGATCGTGCGGCGCCGTGACGGGGCCTTCGCCTACCAACTTGCGGTGGTGGTGGATGATGCCCTGCAGGGGGTCACCGACGTGGTGCGCGGGGCGGACCTGTTGGACAGCACGCCCTGGCAGATCGCCCTGCAGGGTGCGCTCGGCTTACCAACACCGGCCTATCTGCACCTGCCGCTGATCGTCGAGCCGGACGGCGGAAAGCTCGCAAAATCAAGGCGTTCCGTGGCGCTGGACCCCCTGCGGGCCGGCCGCCAGCTGCACCAAGCGCTCACTCTGCTGCAACAGGATCCTCCCGTCCCACTCGCCCTGGAGCCACCCGCAACGCTGCTGCAGTGGGCCTCAAGCCACTGGCAGCCGGCACGGTTGGCGGGACTGCGTGTGGTCAGAGTTGGGTTCGCTGCGACATTGTAATAAGGTATATGCTCAAGGCAGTCGCACTATGGAAGGTGCATAACCCATAGTGAGGACGTCTGATGAGCGAACCGCGCACCATTAAGAAGTATCCCAACAGGCGGTTATACGACACGGTTGAAAGTCGCTACATCACTCTCGCCGACATCCGTCGGCTGGTGATCGAACGAATCGACTTCGTCGTCATCGATAAGAAGAGTCAGGGGGACATTACGAGGGCCATCCTGCTGCAGGTGATCGCCGAGCAGGAGCACGGGTGTGAGCCGCTGATGAGCCGCGACTTCCTATCGCAGGTGATCCGTTCCTACGGCACCGGCGTGCGAAGCGTCATGGGCAACTACCTCGAGCAGAGCCTGAAACTGTTCACCGGCCAGAACGTGATCGGCGGCCCGCACAGCTGAGCGGGCCCTCGAGCACCCTTCGGGCGCCTTAAGCTCCGGCGCCCACAGGATAGATGCGCCCGCGGCTTTCAACCCTCGACGTCGCGCATCGACAGGCGAATACGGCCCTGACGGTCCACTTCCAGCACCTTCACGCGAATCACATCGCCCTCCTTGAGCTTGTCGCTGACGCGCTCGACGCGCTCGTTGGAGATCTGCGAGATGTGCACCAGGCCGTCCCGGCCGGGCAGGATGGTGACGAAGGCGCCGAAGTCCATCAGGCGTGCGACCTTGCCCTCGTAGATGCGGCCCACTTCGACGTCGGCGGTAATCAGCTCGATGCGCCGCAGCGCCTCGCGCCCCGCCTGTCCGCTCACCGAGGCGATCTTCACCGTGCCGTCGCTCTCGATGTCGATGGTGGTGCCGGTCTCCTCGGTGATCTGACGGATGACCGCACCGCCCTTGCCAATGACGTCGCGGATCTTCTCCGGGTCGATCTTGATCGTGATGATCGAGGGGGCCCACTCGGACATCTTCTCGCGCGGCGCGCGGATGACCTTGTTCATCTCCTCGAGAATGTGCAGGCGGCCGGCGCGCGCCTGATCCAGCGCAACGCGCATGATCTCGGGCGTCACGCCCTCGACCTTGATGTCCATCTGCAGCGCGGTAATGCCATCCTTGGTGCCGGCGACCTTGAAGTCCATGTCGCCAAGGTGATCCTCATCCCCGAGGATGTCAGTCAGCACCTGGAAGCGGCTGCCCTCCAGCACCAGACCCATCGCCACACCGGCCACCGGCGCCTTGATCGGAACCCCGGCATCCATCAGCGACAGCGAGGTGCCGCACACGCTCGCCATCGAGCTTGAACCGTTCGACTCGAGGATCTCCGAAACCACGCGAATGACGTACGGGAAGGCGGCCATGTCGGGCATGACCGCCGCCACGCCGCGCCGGGCCAGATTGCCGTGGCCGATCTCGCGGCGCTTGGGCGAGCCCATCATGCCGGTCTCGCCGACCGAGAACGGCGGGAAGTTGTAGTGCAGCATGAACGGTTCGCGCCGCTCGCCTTCGAGTGCGTCGATGATCTGTGCATCGCGGGTCGTGCCGAGGGTCGTCACCACCAGCGCCTGGGTCTCCCCGCGCGTAAAGAGCGCCGAACCGTGCGTGCGCGGCAGCACTCCGACCTTCACGGTGATGGGGCGAACGGTCTTGGTATCGCGCCCGTCGATGCGCGCCTCGCCGTTCAGGATGCGCTGGCGCACGATGTTGCTCTCTAGCTTGAACAGAACGCTGTCGACCTGCTCGGCCTTCCACTTGGGCGTCTCACCACCGGTGAGGGTGGCGAGCGTCTGGGTCTTGATCTCGTTTAAGCGCGCATGGCGCTGCTGCTTTTCGGTGATGTTGTAAGCCTGCGCGAGAGCGGCCTGCGCGTGCAGCGTCACCGCGCCGGTCAGCTCGGCGTTCTCCGCCGCCGGCTGCCAGTTCCAGCGCGGCTTGCCGACTTCGGCGGCGAGCTCTTTGATGGCGCGGATGGCGAGCTGCATCTGCTCGTGGCCGAACACCACGGCTCCCAGCATGACCTCCTCCGAGAGACCCTTGGCTTCAGACTCCACCATCAGCACCGCGTGCTCGGTGCCGGCGACGACCAGATGCAGCTGCGACTGGGTCAGCTGGGCGGCGGTGGGATTGAGCAGGTAGCGGCCGTCCTGCCAGCCCACGCGCGCAGCCCCGATCGGTCCGTTGTACGGCAGGCCCGACAGCGTCAGTGCCGCCGAGGCGCCGAGCAGCGCCGGAATGTCGGCGTCGATATCCGGATCCATCGACAGCACGGTCGCGACCACCTGCACGTCGTTGTAGAAGCCGTCCGGGAACAGCGGTCGGACCGGCCGGTCGATGAGTCGCGAGGTGAGCGTCTCTTTCTCCGTGGGGCGTCCCTCGCGTTTGAAGAAGCCGCCCGGGATGCGTCCGGCAGCGTAGGTCTTCTCCACGTAGTTCACGGTCAGGGGCAGGAAATCCCGCCCGGGGGTTGCGACCTGTTTGGCGCAGGCGGTAACCAGCACCACGGTCTCGCCCATCGAGACGCGCACGGCGCCCTCGGCCTGGCGGGCGATCTCGCCGCTCTCGATCGTTACGGTATGCGGCCCATAAGAAAACGACTTGCTGACGACGCTCACGAGGATCCTCGCAATCTGAAAGATGGATCAGGCAAGAAACACCCAGGCCACGCGCACCGGGCGCGGCCTCAAGAGTTTCAGCGGCGAAGCCCCAGGCGCTCGACGAGCTCCTGATACTTCTGCGGTTGCGTGGCTCTGAGGTAATCGAGGAGCTTGCGGCGCTGGTTCACGAGCTTCACCAGCCCGCGGCGCGAGGCGTGATCCCGTTTGTGTGCACTGAAGTGTCCGCCCAGACCGTTGATGCGCTCGGAGAGCAGCGCGACCTGAACTTCCGGAGAGCCGGTGTCGGCCGGTCCGCGGCGGAACTGCGCGAGGATCCCGCCTTTTTGCTCGCTGGTTAGAGTCATTGCCCGATAGTCCTAACTACTTGTCTTAAGAGCCCTTTTGGTAAGCCGCGCATTCTACCCGGCACGACAGCTTCGCGACAAGCTAAAGAAGTGCATGTGCGCTTGCACAGGCTCGGGCGAGGGGCCTACGATAGGCCCGAGGTGAGCTCCATGTTCAATAAATCGCTGATCGGCTTCTGTCTTGCGCTGTCGCTCGGCGCGTGCGCGAGCAGTCCTCCTCCTGCGGCGAAGCCCAGCGCAGCGGTGAGCGGTACGACACCCGTCGGATGTGTCGGATCGACGGCCACGCGGCTGCCGGTGAACCCGAATGAATGTGCGGGATTTGGCAGCACCTACAGCAAGCAGAGTCTCGATCAGACCGGCCAGCCTTACGCGGGTGACGCGCTGCGGATGCTTGACCCCTCGCTTACCGTCCACGGCGGTCCGTAGCTGAGGCGAGAGCGAGCAGCCGCCGCGGCTGGATCGCGCCGGTAGCGTCGGCTTCTCCGATTCCAAGAAATCGCGACAGTTCGTCGTACAGGCGCACGCGCGGCGCGGGTGCGCTCAGCGGGTGCGCGATGCGCTGGCCCCTGAGTACTCGCTGCGCTTGCGCGGCCGTCAGATGCGCTGCCGGCAAATCCGCCAGCGGCCAGTCGGGTGCCAGCAGCCGCGGCCACAGCTGCTGCGCGCGCAGGCGCGCGAGCGACTCGAGTGAATGCATCGGCTCGCGCTCGAAGGGCTCCACATACAGCCGCCGCAGCGCCGTGACGTGACCTAGCGTGCCGAGGGCGGCGGCAAGCTCCTCGGCCAGCACGCGAACGTAGGTGCCCTTGGAGCACAGCGTCTCAAGCTCAAGGCTCGCACCGCTAAGCGCGATGAGCTCAAGCTGCCACAGCTCGATCGTGCGCGCTGCCCGCTCCACCGTCACGCCGCTGCGCGCCAGGCGGTACAAGGGCTGCCCGTCGCGCTTGAGCGCGGAGTACATCGGCGGGACCTGCTGGCGCGTGCCGCGAAAACCGGCCAGCACCGCCGCTACGGCGGCGCTGTCGAGCGGGGGCACCGGCGCGCGCGCGCTGATCGCCCCTTCCGCATCGCCGGTCGCGGTGCTCGCTCCCAGCTGCACGGTAAAGCGGTAGCGCTTGCGGCCGGCGAGGATGTCGCCGGCGACCTTGGTCGCCTCGCCAAGACAGATCGGCAGCATGCCGGTGGCGAGTGGATCGAGGCTGCCGACGTGACCGGCCTTGACGCGCTCGAAAAGCGTGCGCACGCGCTGCAAGGCAGCGTTCGACGACAGCCCGGATGGCTTGTCGAGCAGCAGAATGCCGCTGTGCACGCAGCGGCTCAGCGGCGCTTGAGGTCGGCGCCGGAGGAGGCCGCGGTGGCCGGCTGCGCCGCCGCGCAATCCGCGGACGGCGGCGCGGGCGCGGCGCGATCAGCCGACACCGCACGGTCGATGAGGCTGCTCAGGCGAGCCGCGCCCTCGATGCTCTCATCAAACACGAACTCGAGGCGCGGGGCATGGCGCAGCCCCAGCCGCCGGCCGAGCTCACCGCGCAGGAAGCCCGCCGCGTGACTCAGACCGCTCGCCACCTGCTCGGGGGGATTGCTGGACGCGAACGGCGTGAAGAACACGCGCGCGCTGCTCTTGTCCGTGGCCACGCTGACGGCAGTGATGGTGACATTGCCCACGCGTGGATCCTTGACCTCGCGCGCGATCAACCCGGCCAGTACACGCTGGATTTCGGACTCGATGCGTTGGTTGCGGGCCTGCGCCATTACTGCAGCGTTCTCGCCACTTCGACACGGGAGAAGCACTCGATCTGATCCCCGACGCGCACGTCCTGGTAGTTCTTCACGCCGATGCCGCATTCGGTGCCGGCGCGCACCTCGCTCGCCTCGTCCTTGAAGCGGCGCAGCGATTCGAGCGCGCCTTCGAAAATGACCACGTTGTCGCGCAGCACGCGGATCGGGTTATTGCGCTTGACCAGCCCCTCGGTCACGAGACACCCGGCGACCACGCCGAACTTGCTGGAGCGGAACACCTCGCGCACCTGGGCCACGCCCACGATCGTCTCTTTGATCTCCGGCTGCAGCATGCCGGACATCATCTGCTTCACATCGTCGATGGCCTCGTAAATGATGCTGTAGTAGCGCACTTCGACGCCGGTCTCCTTGACCGCATCGCGCGCGCCCGCATCGGCACGCACGTTGAAGCCGATGACCAGCGCCCGGGAGGCGGCAGCAAGCTGCACGTCCGACACGGTGATACCGCCAAGTCCGCTCGCGATCACCTTCACCTGCACCTCCGCGGTGGACAGCTTGGTGAGCGATTCGCGCAGCGCCTCGGCACTGCCCTGCACGTCCGCCTTGATCAGCACGGCGACGACGCCTGCCTTGTCCTCGCCCATCTGCGAGAACGCGTCTTCGGCGCGCGGACTCTGGCGCGCAAGTTTCACGTCGCGGAACTTGCCCTGACGGTAGAGCGCCACTTCGCGCGCCTTCCTCTCGCTCTCGACCACCAGCAGCTCATCGCCGGCGTTGGGGGCTGCGGACAGGCCGAGCACCACGACCGGCATGGAGGGCGGCGCTTCGGCCACCGGTTTACCGTTCTCATCGAACATGGCGCGCACCCGGCCGAACTCGGAGCCGGCGATGATCGGATCCCCGAGGCGCAGTGTGCCGCGCTTCACCAGCACCGTTGCCACCACCCCGCGCCCTTTTTCGATGCTCGACTCGATGACCACGCCCGAGGCGAGCCCGGTGCGCGGCGCACTCAGCTCCAATACCTCGGCCTGCAGCAGGATCGATTCCAACAGCTTGTCGATTCCCGCGCCGGTGCGCGCCGACACCGGCACGAAGATGTTCTGGCCGCCCCACTCCTCGGAGATCACCTCGTGCTTGGAAAGCTCGGTGCGCACTCGGTCCTGGTCGGCATCGCTCTTGTCGATCTTGTTGACCGCCACGACGATCGGCACTCCGGCGGCACGCGCGTGCTGGATGGCCTCCACGGTCTGGGGCATCACCCCATCGTCGGCCGCCACCACCAGCACCACGACATCGGTGGCCTTGGCGCCGCGCGCGCGCATGGCGGTGAAGGCGGCATGGCCCGGGGTATCCAGGAATGTGATCACACCCTTGGGCGTCTCCACGTGGTAGGCGCCGATATGCTGGGTGATGCCGCCGGCTTCGCCGGCCGCCACTTTGGTGCGGCGGATGTAATCCAGCAGCGAGGTCTTGCCGTGATCGACGTGGCCCATGACCGTCACCACCGGCGGGCGCGGCTCGAGTTCGATCTCGGCCTGATCGCCCTGCAGATCATCCTCGATCTGATTTTCCTTCAGCACCTTGGGCGTGTGGCCCATCTCCTCGACCACCAGCACCGCGGTGTCCTGGTCGATCGGCTGGTTGATGGTGGCCATCACGCCCATGTTCATGAGCACCTTGATGACCTCGGTCGCCTTGACCGCCATCTTCTGCGCAAGCTCCGCCACCGTGATGGTCTCGCCGACCCCGACCGCCCGCACCACCGGCGCGGTCGGCATCTCGAAGCCATGCTTGCCATCGGCCGCGGCCGGCAGCGCCCGCGACTTGGTGCGCCGCTTCTTCTTGTAGCGTGAGCTCACGTCGCCCGTGACGTGCAGTTCCTGGCGTCCGTAGCGGGTCTGCTGCTTGTCGTCCACCACCGGAGCGGCCACCGCCACCGCCGGCACGGCGCGCTCGCGTACCAAGGCGGGAGCGGCCGCCGCCGGCTGGCGCTCGCGATCGCCCGAGCGGCGCTCGTGCTCCTCGCGCTCGCGGGTGCGTCGCGCCTCATCGTCGCGGCTGCGCTGTTCGGCCGCCCGCCGTGCATCGTCCTGCGCGCGACGGCGCGCTTCCTCTTCCTCGACGCGGCGGCGGTTTTCCGCTTCCACCCGTTCGCGCTCGCGGCGCTCGTTCTCGGCGCGCTCGCTCTCGGCGCGCGCTGCCTGTTCGGCCTCCTTGCGGCGGCTGTCGATCTCGTCCTGCTGCACGCGCGCCTGCTCCTCGAGCACGTCGCGCTTGATGTAGGTGCGCTTGCGGCGCACTTCCACGTTCACGGTGCGCGCCCGCCCCTGCGTGCTGGCAAGCTTCAGCTCGCTTTGCGTCTTGCGCTTGAGTGTGATCTTGCGCGGCGCACCGTCGCTGTCCGCCTCGCTGCCGTGGCTGCGGCGCAGGTGCGTCAGCAGTTCGAGCTTCGCATCATCGCTGATGCGTGCATCCGGTCCGGCCACCTTGATGCCCGCCTGGTCGAGCTGCACGAGCAGCCGGTCCACGGGCACCTTGAGAACCTCGGCAAACTGGGAAACGGTCACTTCCGCCATACGCTTAACCTGCCTCGAACCACGGCGCGCGCGCCGTCATGATCAGTGTCGCCGCCTTGTCGGCAGCAAGCCCCTCGATGTCGGCGAGCTCGTCCACCGATTGCTCGGCAAGATCCTCGCGGGTGCGCACCCCGCGCCGCGCCAGCGTGAGAGCCAGATCCGGGCTCATCCCCTCGAGCAGCAACAAGTCATCCGCGGGCATCGACTGATCGAGCGTTTCCTCGCTCGCGATCGCCTGGGTGAGCAGCATGTCGCGCGCACGGTTGCGCAGCTCCTTCACCATGTCCGCGTCGAACTCCTCGATCGCGGCCAGCTCCGCCTGTGGCACGTAGGCGATCTCCTCGATGGTGGAGAAGCCCTCCTGCGCCAGGATGGTCGCCACATCCTCATCGACGTCCAGCTGCTTCATGAAGTTCTGCACCAGCTCCTTGGATTCGGTCTCGCTCTTGGCCTCAGCGTCCGACTCGGTCATGACGTTGAGGTCCCAGCCGGTGAGCTGGCTGGCGAGCCGAATGTTCTGGCCGCCGCGACCGATGGCCTGCGACAGCTTCTCCTCGGAAACCGCAATGTCCATGCTGTGCGAGTCCTCGTCCACGACGATCGACATGACCTCGGCGGGCGACATGGCGTTGATCACGAACTGCGCCGGATTGTCCACGTGCGGGATGATGTCGACGCGCTCGCCGGCGATCTCGTTGGAGACCGCCTGCACGCGCGAGCCGCGCATACCGACGCACGCGCCGACCGGATCGATGCGCGGGTCGTGGCTCTTGACCGCGATTTTCGCGCGCACGCCCGGGTCGCGGGCGGCGCCCAGGATCTGGATCAGCCCCTGCCCGACCTCCGGAACCTCGAGCTTGAACAGCTCGATCAGGAACTCGGGCGCGGTACGGGTCAGGAACAGCTGCGGGCCGCGTGGCTCGGAGCGTACCTCCTTGAGGAATGCCTTGATCCGATCCTGAGGCTTGGCCTGCTCGCGCGGAATCATGTCGGTGCGCGGCACGAACCCTTCTGCATTGCTGCCGAGGTCGATGTAGATGCCGTTGCGGTCGACGCGCTTGACCACCCCGCTGACCAGCGTACCGACGCGGTCGCGATAGGCATCGACGACCTGCGCACGCTCGGCCTCGCGCACCTTCTGCACGATGACCTGCTTGGCCTGCTGGGCGGCAATGCGCCCGAACGCGACCGACTCCATCGGCTGCTCGACGAAGCCGCCGACCACCGCGGCCGGATCGACCTCGAGCCCGTCCTCGAGCCGCAGCTCGCGCTCGGGCACTTCCAGTTCCTTCGAATCGTCGGCGAACACTTTCCAGCGCCGGAACGTCTCGTAGTCGCCGCTCTTGCGGTCGATCGCGACGCGCGCGTCCCACTCCTCGCCGTGCTTCTTGCGGCTCGCGGACGCCAGCGCAGCTTCGAGGGCCTCGAAGATGACTTCCTTGTCGACGCCCTTCTCGTTGGAGACGGCATCGACCACCATCAGGATTTCTTTATTCACTGCAGTCGTACCTCTTAAAACCTCGTCTCGCCGGCGTCTAGGACGCCAGCCGCGCCGTACCGATCTCGTTGAAGGGCAGCGCGACCCGCTCACCGTCGACCTCGAGCGCCACGCCGCCATCGTCGACCGTCAAGAGCTTGCCGGTGTAGCGACGGCGCCCCGCGCGCGGCTCCTTCAGCTCGACGAACACGCGCGCGCCGACGAAGCGCCCGAAATGTCCCGGGGTGCGCAGCAGCCGGTCAAAGCCCGGCGAGGACACCTCCAGGGTGTACCCGCAGGGAATGGGATCCTCGACGTCCAGCAGCGCCGACACCGCGCGGCTCACCGTGGCGCACGCTTCGACCGTGACACCGGCCGGTGCGTCGATAAACAGCCGCAGCTGCGCATGGGCGCGCCCCGCCCCGTACTCAAGATCGACGAGCTCGAATCCGAGCCGCCCGAGTAAGGGCTCGATGAGGGCGATCAGCCGCTCTCGCAAGGTCCCCGTCACGCTCGTGAAGCCTCTCATTACCGGCGCGCCAGGCGCCCTTCCAAACAAAAATGGGCCCAAAGGCCCACCCATAAACAAAAAGCCCCGCGGGGGGCTTCTGCACTTGCGCTACTCCATTTGCGCTGCCAAGGCGTGCCGCGCGTCGGATCCCGACCAAGGCGCCACCAGCCTCCCGCGCCCCGCCAAGCCGTGAAGCCCCGCGGGGGCGCGCATTCTACCGGAACCGGGCAGGCAGGGGAACAGCCCGCCCGCACCCGCCCCGCCGCCCGCGGGTGGCTGTTTTTCATCCCCACATTGGACCTGTATAGACAAGTTGAGCGCGCAGTGCCAGCATTAGCCCTTAGCTAACCGCCCCCAAGGCGCACCGCCCTTGTCGCTGCAACCCTCCGCCGCCCGCTACCTGCAGGTGAAGCACTTCATTCTCGAGCGCATCGCCGGCGGCACGCTGCGCGCGGGCGAGCGCGTGCCCTCGGAAAACGAGCTGACCCGCACCCTCACCATCTCGCGCATGACCGCCAACCGCGCGCTGCGCGAGCTCGCCGCCGACGGGGTGGTGGTGCGCGTGGCGGGCGTCGGCACCTTCGTCGCCGAGCAGCGCGTGCATACCCACCCGCTCGAGGTGCGCAACATTGCCGATGAGATCCGCGCCCGCGGACACGAGCACCGCGCCAAGGTCCACACCCTTGAGTCGCTGAGCGCCACGCGCGAGCTCGCCGAGCGCTGCGGCGTGAAGCCCGGGGCCACCCTCGATCATTCCCTGCTCACTCACTTCGAGGACGGCGTGCCGCTGCAGGTCGAGGAGCGCTACGTCAACCCGCAGGTCGCTCCCGGCTACCTGCGCAACGATTTCTCCCGCACCACACCGCACGAGTTCCTGGTGCGGGTCGCCCCCCTGCAGCGCGCCGAGCACACCGTGCGCGCGCTGCTGCCGGAGCGACGCATCCGGCGGCTGCTCAAGCTTGAAAGCGGCGAGCCGTGCCTCTTGATCCTGCGGCGCACGTTCTCGCAGGGCCGCATCGCCAGCGTCGCCGACCTTTACCATCCGGGCTCACGTTACGAGCTCAGCGCCACCTGTCAGCCGAGGTCACCATGACTTCTCCATCCGCCCGCCTGCCCCTGCGTGCCCCGCGCGGCAGCTCCCTCTCCTGCGGCAGCTGGCTCACCGAAGCGCCGCTGCGCATGCTCATGAACAATCTCGACCCGGAGGTCGCCGAGCGCCCGGGCGAGCTGGTGGTGTATGGCGGCATCGGCAAGGCCGCCCGCAACTGGCAATGCTACGAGCAGATCGTGACCAGCCTGCGCGCGCTCAAGGACGATGAGACGCTGCTCATCCAGTCGGGCAAGCCGGTCGGGGTGTTCCGCACCCACGCCGATGCCCCGCGCGTGCTCATCGCCAATTCGAACCTGGTGGCCCGCTGGGCCGACTGGGAGCATTTCAACGAGCTCGATCGCAAGGGCCTGATGATGTACGGGCAGATGACCGCAGGCTCCTGGATCTACATCGGCAGCCAGGGCATCGTGCAGGGCACTTACGAGACCTTCGTCGAGATGGGCCGCCGGCACTACGGCGGCAATCTCGGCGGCAAGTGGATCCTCACCGCCGGCCTTGGCGGCATGGGCGGGGCGCAGCCGCTCGCGGCCAGCATGGCGGGCGCCTCGATGCTCGCCATCGAGTGCCGGCCCGAGCGCATCGCCAAGCGCCTGCAGACGCGCTATCTGGACGTGCAGGCGGGAAGCCTCGATGAGGCGCTCGAGCTGATCGAGCGTGCGCGCCAGTCCGGCAAGCCCGTGACGGTCGGCCTGCTCGGCAATGCCTGCGAGGTACTGCCCGAGCTGCTGCGGCGCGGGGTACGCCCGCATGCGGTGACCGACCAGACTTCCGCGCACGATCCGGTCAACGGTTACCTGCCCGGCGGCTGGAGTGTTGAGAAATGGGACCGCCTGCGCGGGCAGGATCCGGCCCAGGTGTCGCGCGAGGCGCGCGCCTCCATGGCGCGCCATGTCGAGGCGATGCTCGCCTTTCACAGGCTGAATATCCCGGTGTTCGACTACGGCAACAATCTGCGCCAGGTGGCCCTCGATGAAGGCGTGAAGGACGCCTTTGCGTTTCCGGGCTTCGTGCCGGCCTACCTGCGGCCGCTGTTCTGCCGCGGCAAGGGGCCGTTTCGCTGGGCGGCGCTCTCGGGCGACGCCGAGGACATCTACCGCACCGACGCCAAGGTGCGCGAGCTGCTGCCCGAGGATGCGCAGCTGCATCACTGGCTCGACATGGCGCGCGAGCGCATCCAGTTCCAGGGGCTGCCGGCGCGCATCTGCTGGGTGGGCCTGGGCGATCGGCACCGCCTCGGACTTGCGTTCAACGAGATGGTGGCGCGCGGGGAGCTCAAGGCGCCGATCGTGATCGGCCGTGATCACCTTGACTCAGGCTCGGTCGCCAGCCCCAACCGCGAGACCGAGGCCATGCGCGATGGCTCGGATGCGGTGGCTGACTGGCCGCTCCTGAACGCGCTGCTCAACACCGCCAGCGGCGCCACCTGGGTGTCGATCCATCACGGCGGCGGCGTCGGCATGGGTTACTCGCAGCACGCCGGCGTCGTCATCGTGTGCGATGGCAGCGCAGCTGCGGCGCGGCGCATCGAACGCGTGCTGTGGAATGATCCGGCGAGCGGCGTCATGCGCCACGCCGATGCCGGCTATGAGAGCGCCATCGAGTGTGCGCGCGAGCAGGGACTGAACCTGCCCTTCCTCGGCGGCTGAGCTTTAGGTCAAAGAGGCCGTGACCGAAGGGGTCAAAGTCTGGCGCAACGCCAAGCTCGCCATCTGCGATGCCGCGGCATCGCGCGTGGCGCGCGGGGCGCTGCTCACGCGCGGCGCGCGCATCGAGTGGGTGGGCGAGGAAGCGGCGCTGCCGCCGGTGAGCGCGCAGGCCGTGCACGATCTGTCCGGGGCCTGGGTGACCCCGGCGCTCATTGACTGCCACACGCACCTGGTGTTCGCCGGCACCCGTGCCGGGGAGTATGCCGAGCGGCTGCGCGGGGCGTCGTACGAGGAGCTCGCGCGCGCGGGCGGGGGAATTCTTTCGAGCGTGCGGGCAGTGCGCGCGGCGAGTGAGCAGCAGCTGTTCGAGCAAAGCGCCCCGCGACTCGCAGCTCTCATGGCCGAGGGCGTGACCACCGTTGAAATCAAGTCCGGCTACGGGCTGACCCTCACCGATGAGGCGAAGATGCTGCGCGTGGCGCGCCAGCTCGGGCGCAGCTTCCCGGTGACGGTGCGCACCACGCTGCTGGCCGCCCACACGGTGCCGCCGGAATATCGCGGCCGTGCCGATGAGTACATCGAGCTCATCGCGCGCGAGTGGCTGCCCGCGCTCTTGGCCGAGGGACTCATCGATGCGGTGGACGTGTTCTGCGAAAAAATCGCCTTCAGCGTGGCGCAGGCACGGCGGCTGTTCGAAGCGGCGCGCGCGCTCGGCCTGCCGGTCAAGATGCACGCCGAGCAGCTGAGTAATCTGGGCGGCACGCTGATGGCCACCGAGCACGCCGCCCTCTCCTGCGATCACCTGGAATATGCCGGCGAGCCTGAGGCGGCAGCGCTCGCGCACGCCGGCACCGCGGCCGTCCTGCTGCCGGTGGCGTTCTACTGTCTGGCGGCAGCTCAGCGACCTCCGGTGGCGGCACTGCGCGCGGCCGGCGCGGCGATGGCCGTGGCGAGTGACTGCAACCCCGGCTCCGCCCCGGGTGCCTCACTGCTCAGCGCGATGAGCATGGCGACGCGCCTGTTCGGACTGACCGCTGAGGAGGCCCTGCTCGGGGTGACCCGCCATGCGGCACACGCGCTGGGGCTGGCCGGCGAGCGCGGCACGCTCACTGCCGGGCAGGCGGCCGACTTCGTGGTCTGGAACGTCGCTGCGCCCGAGGAGCTCGGTTACTGGATTGGCTTCAACCCCCGACGGACCGTGGTCCGCGCGGCGGAGGTGCTGCGATGGCCGAATCAAACACCCTGAAACTGGGGCTGCGTCCGCTGCGCCTCGCCGAGCTGCGCCGCGTGTACGAGGGGCCGGTCAGCGTCAGCATCGAGCCGGCTGCGCTCGGGGCGCTGCGCGAATCCCACGCGGTTACGACCCGCCTTGCGGCCTCCGATACCCCGGTCTACGGCATCAACACCGGCTTCGGCCTGCTCGCCCAGACCCGCATTGCGCCCTCGCAGCGCGCGCTACTGCAACGCAACATCGTTCTCTCGCACAGCAGTGGCGTGGGTCCCTTGCTCGATGATGCGATCGTACGGCTGAGCTTGGTGCTGAAGCTCTCGAGTCTGCTGCAGGGCTTCTCGGGCGTGAGCGCAGAGCTGGTGCGTTTCCTTGAGCGGCTGATCAATGCGGGGCTGATGCCGTGCGTGCCCGCGCAGGGCTCGGTGGGTGCATCGGGCGATCTCGCCCCGCTCGCCCACCTCTCGCTCGCCGTGCTCGGACTTTCCAACATCCGCCGCCACGGAGAGGTGCTGCCGGCCGCCGAGGCGCTCGCGCAGGAGGGCCTGGCACCGCTCACGCTTGGGCCCAAGGAGGGGCTTGCTCTGTTGAACGGCACCCAGGTCTCAACCGCGCTGGCGCTCGCGGGTCTCTTTGAACTTGAGACCGTGTACGCCGGCGCGGTGGTGAGCGGCGCACTGTCACTCGATGCGCTGCAGGGAAGTGACGCGCCCTTCGATGCGCGTATCCATCACCTGCGCGGCCACGCCGGCCAGGCACGCGTGGCGCAGGTGTACCGGGAACTGCTCGCCGGCAGCGAAATCCGCGAATCGCATCGCACCTGCTCGCGGGTGCAGGATCCGTACTCGCTGCGCTGTCAGCCGCAGGTGATGGGCGCCTGCCTCGACCTGATGAGCCAGCAGGCGGCAACGCTCACCACCGAAGCCAACGCGGTCACCGACAATCCGCTGGTATTTGCCGATACGGGCGAGGTGCTCTCCGGCGGCAATTTCCACGCCGAGCCGGTCGCCTTCGCCGCCGACATCCTCGCGCTCGCCTGCGCCGAGGTCGGCTCGATCGCCGAGCGGCGCACCGCGCTGCTGGTGGATCCGAAGATGAGCGGACTGCCCGCCTTCCTCGCGCCCGACAGCGGCGTCAACTCCGGCTTCATGATGGCGCAGGTCACCGCGGCGGCACTGGTGGCCGAGAACCGCATGCTCTGCCACCCGGCGAGCGTCGACAGCATTCCAACATCGGCGAACCAGGAGGACCACGTCAGCATGGCCACGCACGGCGCACGGCGCCTGCTCACCATGGTGGCCAACGCCGCCAATGTCATCGCCATCGAGTTTCTGTGCGCCTGTCAGGGCGTGGATCTGCGCGCACCGCTGAAAACTTCCGCACCGCTGCAGGGCGCGCTCGGCGCGCTGCGCCTGCAGGTGCCCTTCGCCGCCAGCGACCGTCTGCTCGCGCTCGACATCGAGGCGGCCGCCGTGACGGTGCGCCGCGCCGAGGTGTTGTCGCTCGCCACCTCGCTGTTGCCGAGCTTCAGGTGAGGCGCGCGACGGCCTGAGGCGCTTCGCGCGCGCGGCCACATGCCCTCGTGAGGCACGCCGCACGCTGTCCGCGTGCTGCAATCGGATCGCCAACAACTATAATCCCGCGTGTATCAGGACACGGACTCGGCAGTGCTGCGAGTCTGCAACGCTTTGTTACAGGGTCGTTCAATTGTTGTGTTGGGATGGAGGAATGCGCATGAAGCGTCTTTTGGTCGGCTTGTTGATCACGTGTGCACCGCTTGTCGCCCTGGCCGGCGATGAGGCGGGGCACTGGTACCTGGATCCCTATGTCGGAGGCATGACTCCGGACGTGCAATGGGGGGCGAAGCAGGGCGTCAACCTTGATTACGGTCTCGCCGTCGGTAAAAACCTGGACGCCGATTGGAGCCTCGAACTCAACCTCAACGGTGCGCGTCCCGACGACCGGTTCGACTCGGGACATTTGGGAATGTACGCCGCCTCGCTCGACCTGCTGCGGGTGTGGAATCGCTCCGGCACGTTTGCGCCCTATGTGATGTTCGGTGCCGGCGCGTTGCAGCTGCAACCGTCTGATTCCAACAATCACACTTTCTTCCTGGCCCAGGCCGGAATCGGCGCGTTCATCAAGCTGTGGGAAAACACGGATGCCTCGCGCAGCCTGTCGCTGCGCCCGGAACTGGTGGCGCGCGGCGATCGCTTCGGCCAGTCCGACAGCAGGACCGACTATCTGTATACGCTGGGCCTGGTCTACTCGTTCGGGCCGGGCACTCCGCCGCCCCCGCCCCCACC
>Ga0209624_10001164_pt1 | contig 21479 bp, 16 predicted proteins | sample JacPinW_OM2H0_O1_FD_188565 | JGI IMG/M metagenome (GOLD analysis project Ga0209624, IMG submission 188565) | Forest soil microbial communities from Algoma, Ontario, Canada - Jack Pine, Ontario site 1_JW_OM2H0_O1 (SPAdes) (version 2) | ecosystem: Environmental > Terrestrial > Soil > Boreal...
GTGGGATACGACCAGGCTCAACGTGAACACGCGGATGGAGGACACCCTATGGACCGCCGGCGTGGTCATTCTCGGCGTGGTGGTGACCGTTGCCGTCGAGTATGCCTTCCGCCGGGCGCATCCAAACACTGACCTCACTGAAGGCATTGAGATCCGTATGCAGACGGTGGAAAATGTCTTAAGGTCTGCGGCGACAGAGCGGCCTCTCGAGAGTGAGTGGGAGAAAAGGCTTTCGATGTATACGACCGTTGGGGCATCGAGGCTTCGCAGGCTCGTCCTTCGATCCGACTATAGCCCCCAATTCAAGAGGCAGCTAGGCACCACGATTGCCTTGGTGGGACGTCTGGTTGACATCGCAGGCAGTTTCCAGTTCGCATTATCGCAACGAACGGGAGCAATCGACGCAGCCGATCGCCAACGTTGCCAGCGCCTGGCGGATGAAGTTGCGGACGTTCGCAAGAACCTGATGCTGCGGCAACTCCCACCGGAAATCAAGCAACCATTGCTGGAGGTTCCGTCGCAGCTGCCCTTCCTGCCGGCGATGGAGAGGACGGTGGCGCTTATTCCGAAGGCATTCTCGGGCTCGGAATCCATGGACGAGTTCATTCCAGCGCCTCTGGACGAAGAGGGGCGGGTGCCCTTATTCGCTGCCGACGCCTTCTCCAACCCGGCTCATGTGCAATTCGCCTTGCGCGGCACGCTCGCGGCCATGGTCTGCTATGTCACCTATACGGCGATCGACTGGCCGGGGCTCAACACCTCGGTCGTGACTTGCTTCATCACCGCGCTGTCAACCATCGGCTCCTCCCGGCAGAAACAGGTCCTCCGGCTGGCCGGCACGTTCATCGGCGGCGTCATCTTTGGAATGGGAGCGCAGGTCTTTGTGCTCCCTTACCTCGACAGCATCACCGGATTCACCGTGTTGTTTGCGGTGGTGACCGCGATCTCCGCCTGGGTTGCGACCGCGTCGGCCAAGCTCTCTTATCTTGGCGTAATGATCGCCCTCTCCTTTTACTTGATTCACCTGCAGGAGTTCGCCATCGAGACTTCGCTCGCCATCGCCCGCGACCGTGTCTTCGGAGTCCTGCTCGCCCTGGTGTCCATGGGGGTGTTCTTTGACCTCCTGTGGGTGAGGAATGCCATTGGCGAAATGCAGGCGGTCTTCGCCCACAATCTGGAGATGTTCGCCGAGTTAGCCGAACAGTTGCTGGAGGAAGACCATATCAAAGCAATCAGGCGGATTCGTCAGTTGCGCGATCAAATCAACGAGGGCTTTCAGGCAGTGAGCGCCCAATCCGATGCAGTTCTTTTGGAGTTCGGCCCCTCCCGTCAGCAAGAGCTGCAGATCCGCGAAGACTTCCGGCGATGGCAGCCGGCCATCCGCACACTGCTCCAGGTGCAAGTTACCTCTGCGCAATACCTCGCGCAAAAGCCGCTCTCGAACCTGCCCGAGCCCGTCGCCCAGGCCGGCGTCGCGTTCGAAAGAGATATTGCTCAGGTGATGCGCGCCATGGCGAGTGAGGTTACCGGAAAGCCAACCGATGCGGTTCCAGAGATTCGGCTGTCTGCCGCCCGGTTCCGGGAAGAAGTCCGCAAGTACTATCACAATCTTGGTATACCGGTCGCTCCCGAGGCTTCCGATGTCGCCGACCTCGCCGAAAACCTTGCATCCATTCTTTCACCACTCTACGAAGACATCCACGCAACATTTGCGACCGCGCCGAAAACCACCGGCCCCCAACCCCAGTTCCTGCAAAAGGCAGCTCAATCATAGAGGGTCGGTGAAGCAGAGGGCGGAGCGCAGCCGACAGACCCGGGCGGCAGCACCGCAGACAACGCTTGGCGAAAACGCATCAAGGCCTTTGGCGGAGGATGGGCAGGAGTCAAGACACCGTGGGCTTGCCATAAAAGCACTCGAAGAACATGGGTCCCACATAGCTCATTGATTAGCTATTTACCTTCCGGTTTGCTGATCGTAGTAAGAGTTGATTCGCAGATTATCCAAGCCACTTCGGATTTGCGGCAGTTCCATCAAAATGTGAGGTCGTCTTGAACAGCTCGAATTTTCCGTCGCTTGCAGCGAGCTGCGTGCGGTCGAGCAGGCTCTTGATCTCCGCCTGCGTGAGTGGTTTGAATGTTCGCGCGGCGTCAAGGGCCTGATCAAGAATCGCCATCGAGTCGATGCCGGTGATGACCGTCGAGACGGGCTGCGTTAGGCCGTAGTGCAGCGCTTCGATCGGCTGGACAGTGTTGCTTGTGAGAATGAAGTGATCGCCGAAGGTCTTCATGGCGAGCACGCCGATTCCGCGCTCGATCGCAACCGGCATAACCTGATGAGTGAAAGAGCGGAAGTGCGCGTCCATCACGTTGATCGGCATTTGCACCGTGTCGAAGTGGAAATCGTGCCTCTGTGCGATCTCGAGCATGCGGAGATGGACCGCGGGGTCTTTGTGCCCGGTGAAGCCGATGAAGCGGATCTTGCCGGCCTGACGAGCGGCCATTGCTGCTTCGATCGCTCCTCCGGGAGCGAAGATGCGGTCGGGATCTTCCATGCGAATAACTTCATGGAACTGTACAAGGTCGATCATGTCGGTCTGTAGCCTGCCGAGCGACTGCTCAAGCTGCTTGTTGTACTCGACTGCGGTACGGCCATCCATCTTTGTCATGAGGAAGACCTTCGGGCGGTAGCCGTTGCGGAGAGCCTGTCCCATGCGGACCTCGGAGATTCCGTCGTTGTAGTCCCAGCAGTTATCGAGGAAGGTGATGCCGCGATCGACGCCGGCATGGATCAGACGAATGCTCTCCTCAGGGTCGCTCTGCTTCCCAAGGTGATAACCGCCCATGCCGATGGCGGAGACGATCTCTCCAGTAGTACCGAGTTGACGATAGGGCATATCGGGCGATTGCGGACGGGTGAGAACGGGTTTAGGAGGCTCGCCGTGCAGGCTCCCTGCCTGGCTGCTGGTCTGGGATCTGGCTGTGTTTGTTGCTGCGACAACGCCAGCGGCTGTCGCGGATTTCAGGAAATCTCGGCGTTCCATATTTACCTCCATCGCCAGGTATTTGTCAGTCGTCAGGCTTGCACTGCATGCTTCAATCATTAGATGCAACATGGATGGACCAAGACGGCTTATCCGGTACAGATCGTGCCCTCGCAGGTTCGATTATGGCGAAGCATTGTAAAACGAGCTGATCGAGTTCGTCCCTCAGTCGCAGGGGCTTCCCATCAAAACTTTTCGCGGTCTTGCTGTACTTTTGGGAAGAGTCTTGAGTGGCTTCTTACCGGCACCGAGTCCTGAGCCTCGTCGCGCACTTTGGACCATCACTTTGCCGCTGGACGCCAGGATTGCCGACACGCACTTGACGACGGAGCGGAACGGGGACTGCTCTTTATTTGTCTAAACTGCGAGATTCGCATGTTGCTTGAGAAAGCCATCGCGAAGTGTAGAGTCGCGATAGGCTTCTGTGCCTCCGGACCGCAGTGTTGACAATGCGCCTGTTACGTTGCCCATGGCTGCGGCACGTAACGGATCTTCGCCGTTGATGTAAAAACTCAGAAAGCCTGCATTGAAGCTGTCGCCAGCACCGATTGTATCGACGAGTTCCACGCTCAGCGGAGACACCCAGTCACGCTTCTTCCCCTGCTGTACGAGAGCACCGCGTGCGCCGCACTTCACCACGATCAAAGGCACACGGGAGGACAGAGCATCGAGAGCCTCTTCGAGGGTAGATTTCCTCGCGATGCGGATAATTTCATTCTCATTCGGTAGCAGGAGATCGATTTTGTCGAGGAGCTGATCGAGGACGCCACCCCAGGTATCGCTGGGATCATCGTTGGTATCGAGAGAAAGTGTCAGGCCTGCGTCTTTCAATTGATCAAAGAGTTGGGGCAATCCGGGTTGAAGAGCTGTTTGTAGAAAAAGTGAGGAGAGATGAAAATGGCGGGACGAGGTAAGATAAGCCAAATCAAGATCAGCGATGGTCATCTCTGCCATAGTTCCGAGATAGGTCAGGATGTGACGGCATTGTCCATGAGGCAGAAGCACAGTTACGCCGGTTCCGACTTCGTCTCGGCAAGTTACGTGGGATAGATCGACACCGCTTTCGCTGAGACGAGCTAACGCTATCTTTCCCATCTCGTCGCGGCCGACCTGGGAGATGAATCCTACTCGGCTACCGAGCGCGGCAAGGTTATGAGCGAGTATCGAGGAGGAGCCCCCCAGTGTTACCTGGAATCCGGAGCCCAGAAGCTCTCTTTCAACGGACATCTTTTCCGGCAAGCCATACAAGATGAGATCGAGGTTGGTTTCGCCTGCAATTGTGATGTCGAAGGACCTTCTTTGTTCGTCTCGAAGTGGGATGGGCATAAGGACCTCTTGTTGTTTTGTTGCGTCGCAATGAGTATATTTATTATTATTACTTATGTTTGCTTTCGGTTTTGGGTCAACACGCATTATCTTTCACTATAAAGGAATCCTGTGATATCCCTTTCGAGTTTTGTTGATTTGCCTGTCGAAGAACAAAAGGCTCGCGGTTTACTGTTTACACCGCGTGAAATCGCGCAACAGCCGACCACTTGGGAGACGACGCTGCAGATATTTCGGCAACATCAACAGAGGATCTGCAACTTCCTGGAAGAAGCAGGCCTTCGTGATGAATTGGAGATCCGACCAGTGGTGATGCTCATTGGAGCGGGTACTTCGGATTATATTGGCCAAGCTTTGGAACTCTTACTCAGACAAAAGTGGGGCTGCGAGGTGTCAGTATGCGCCAGCACGGATCTGTTGCCCAATCTCGAGGAGTATCTAGTTCCGGGGCGAAGGTATCTCTGGATTTCATTCTCCAGGTCAGGAGATTCGCCGGAAGGGGTCGCTGTTATGGAACAAGCTATTCAGCTGTGTCCCAAGATCTCTCATCTGGTGGTGACTTGCAATGCACAGGCGCGGATGATTGCGATCTGCAAAAAGGCGGTCCACGGGTGCGTTGTGGTATTGGATGACGCGGTGAACGACCGTAGTCTGGCAATGACGAGTTCTTTCACGAACATGATCGTAATGGGACAGTGTTTGGCGCACGCTTGGTCGATCGAGGAATATTCGACGCTCATCGAGCGAATGGTGCGTGGGGGACGAGATTTTTTATTGAGCGCCGAGAAGGAAGCCGAGCGTGTTGCCTCGCGGGGCTTCTCGCGAGTTTGCCTGGTAGGGACTGGATCCCTGGCGAGTGTTGCGAAAGAGTCGGCGCTAAAGGTTTTGGAGATGACGGCAGGCCAAATTAAAACCATGTCGGAGACGGTGCTTGGACTTCGACATGGACCAATGGCGGCGCTCGATAAGCAGACTCTCTTCCTATGCTTTGTCTCGGGAGAAAAACGCAGGGCAAAGTATGCCAGTGATCTTTTGTGTGAAATCGGGGAAAAGGGAATCGTAGCGGAGCGAATCGCAGTCGGACCGAGGGCGCAGAGGGCGGAGATTGAACCTTACTGCGAATCGTATCTTGCGGTCGAGGATGATATTCCCGATGCGTACAGACCGGTTCTGGATGTGATGTTCGGTCAACTTCTTGGTCTTTATTGCTCGGTGGCCCGCGAGCTAAAGCCCGATTCGCCCAGCCCGGGCGGGGTCATCAATCGAGTTGTTAAGAAGTTCAGGATTTATTGAGAGCTATGTCATCGCCGCTTCAGGATCATCTCTCAAAGCGCAAGTTGGGTGTTTCGGCAGGAATCTATTCTGTGTGTTCCGCGCACCCGTGGGTGATTCGCGCGGCGGCGGAACAAGCGGCGGAGGCGCGGTCACTGTTGCTGGTAGAAGCGACAAGCAACCAGGTGAACCAGTTCGGCGGCTACACAGGCATGCGGCCCGCTGAATTTCGAAGCTTCGTACTGAGACATGCTGCGGCGGCGGGGCTTGATACAGAATCGCTAATTCTCGGCGGCGATCATCTCGGTCCAAATCCGTGGCGCACCATGCCTGCAGATGAGGCGATGAGGCATGCTGAGGCCATGGTCGCGGAGTACGTTCAAGCTGGATTTACGAAGATTCATCTGGACGCGAGCATGCCCTGCGACGGTGAACCTGCACAACTGTCTGATGAAGTCGTTGCGCAGCGTTCGGTGCAACTATGCAAGGCCGCAGAGCATGCCCGCATGCAGGGTGGCGGTCCGCTTTATGTTATAGGAACTGAGGTTCCGGTGCCTGGCGGTGCGACGCACTCTGTCCAGGAACTCGATGTAACCTCGATCTCAGCCGCGGAATATACTCTTGTCGTCCATAAGCGTGCTTTTGAAGAGCACGGATTGGCTGAGGTTTGGCCGCGGGTAATAGCTCTGGTGGTGCAGCCTGGGGTTGAATTCGACCATGACGCCGTGGTTGCGTACGATCGTGCAAAGGCGAAGCCGTTGACGGATTGGCTGCACGTGCAGCGGGAAGAAATTGTATTTGAGGCGCACTCCACGGACTACCAGCTACCGAATGCGTATGCGGAGTTGGTTGAAGATGGCTTTGCAATCCTGAAAGTAGGGCCTGCACTGACGTTCGCTATGCGAGAGGCGCTCTGTGCGCTCGAAGACATGGAGTCGCAGTTGATCGCGGAGACGCGGCGGTCTTTTCTAACTCGGGTGATCGAGGAGACCATGTTGCGAGAGCCAGCGAGTTGGAAGCCCTACTATGGGGGAAGTCCCAGGGAGCAGAAGTTGCTGCGCCTCTACAGCTATAGCGATCGTATTCGTTACTATTGGCATCGGCCGGAGATCGCTAAAGCGGTCGATACATTGATCTCGAACATGTCTGCAGTTGCTATACCTGCGAGCATGTGCAGCCGCTACCTGCCTGCGCAGTACGCGCGGTTGCGAAAGAACGAGATAGCAGGCGATCCAGTGTCTCTGATCGTAGACCGCATTCGGGATGTGCTGCGCGTTTATGCTGCCGCTTGCAGCCAAGGCGCAGGTCTCTGATCTGGCTCCAGGCGTAGCGGCTTCTATGGTCAAGGCCGCAAAGGCAATTGTCGTGGTTTGCGATTCGAACAAATTCAATCGCCGGAGCTTGTCAAAGATCGTGGACGCCAGTTCGATCCATCACGTCATTACTGACAGCAATCTTCCGAAAGAAACGACGGAGGCGCTTCGCAATCTCAACATCAAACTTACTCTCGTTTAGGTCGATTGTTGGGCCCGACGAGCAGCACGCGTGAGACACCTTACATGTTCTAACTCGCCTATCTGCAGCATCTATGCAGCAGGTCAACCTCCAGAGTAATCACCTCGAATGGCGCGAGATTAATCAGAAATCTCCGGCCTTTGCGCATCTCCCGCAGTGGTTTCTGGATTGAGCTTTTTTCGTCACGCCATACGGTGTGTACTTTGTAAATTGCTGCATCTGCTTGCTCGAGCTCGAAAATCTTGGCAACCTCCACACTGAATGCCTGAGGATGATTCGACGGATTTCGCAGGGTGATCACACCCTCCCGTGGTTTCCAGGCCGCCCATCCGTAGATCTGCAACCGGTCCGGATCACCGCCGATCCAGTGGACGTCTTTGAGAGTATCTGCGTGAGAACGGCTCCATCGAGCCGCCTCCGCGAGAGTGTCCCAGTTCGCCGGAGATAGCAGCGAAGGGGTGATGTACATCTCCTGCAGTTGCGTTCCGGTGCCGAAGTAGGAGTGGACCTCGTCGGCGAAGTCGTTGTTTGGATCGGTGGCGAGGTCCTTTGCATGTTTGGCATAGACGATACCGTGGAGCATAAGCGAGTTGAGCGGAAAGAGCGGGCCCTGCCGAACAATATTTTTGTAGGTCTGTGCGTCGCGATAGGTAATCCAACGCTGGCGAGGCGTGCCTACTCCTGAGAATTCGTGATCATCTCCGCCACGCCAGATAGAATCCGCGTAGAAAAGCCAGAAGGGAGAGGCGGTCGTGCCTGTCGTGAGATTGATGAAGATGGCTCGCTTCTCTTTTCGCAGGCGTTCGATGAGGTGGATGGCGGCGTCGAAGTCGCTGTCGAAGGCGCTTCCTGGAAAGACACTATCCGCGTTGCCAGTTCCGTCGAACTTGAACTGATTGACGTTGTACTGATCGATCATCGTGAGACATGTGGCCTGAAACTGCTGGAAGTACTTCGGGCCGGAGAGGGCATAGCCATCATGAAGGATTTCGTATCCATGTTCTCGACCATGGGCGATCCGCTCCCTCTTCTGGTCGGCGTAGCCGCCCCACGGCGAGAGCCAGACACCGATGCCCGCCTTATATTGAGCTGCTGCCACACCGGCATTCGTAAATCCGTTCGGGAATCCCGAGTTGAAACCCCACAGGGTATTGGGGTCGTCCCATCCATCGTCGAAGAGGAGGAGTCAAGCTGAACGTGTCGCGCCACGGTCAGCTGCTGTCCGAAGGCGTTGATCCGATCGAGAGCTCCGGTTTCGTCGAATCGGTTTTCATAACCAAGGTCAAACCAAGAGTTGTAATGCAAGAACGGTTGATATGGGCGGGGGCGCTCACTCTCTACATAACGAAGAAAGGCTCGGCGGAGTTGGCCGGGGCGTGAAGTGCCAAGCACGGAGGAATAAGTGATGCTTTGGCCGGCACGGAGCGGTAGATCGCGAAAGAGTGAAGCCGTAACCTCTCCATCCCGTACTGTGCTGACGGAGAGTGGGTGTTCAAATCCGTAAAACATGTTTTCGCTGACTATCGGGGAACCCTTGACCGTGCCTTCCACGTGCGCGATGGGATCGGCAAAGTGAAGCAACCTGATCTCTGTGATGGGCAGATCCTGAGTGGTCGCTGTGATGCTCAGCAACTGCCGCGCATAAGCTGACCCTGGACGCACGATGACGCACCATTGAAGACGAGCGAGAAATTGCAGGGTGGCAAAGCTCCAGCAGGAGTTTGTTGAAGAGCTTGTATCCTCATGCGATATCCGGAGAGATTGATGCGGGTCGTCGCTGCTATCGAATCAGATATCCGAGTCACCTGCATGTCGGCTGAGCGAAGCAAGGTCTTGTCTTTCAAGACAAGGATGAAGGCTTCGGGGATGTCAATTGTCCTGCTTGATATTGCATCATGAATGTGAAGACCGCCAAAATGTTGGTTGGCTACCTCGATATTGAGAGACAGGTCTCCGGCATGGAGCAAGGCGTTGTCCTTGGCAGGGTTCTGCGCGAAGGAGTTTGGAGCGATGCAAAGCAGAATAGGAAGCAGGGGGGCGAGCAGCTTACGTCCGGATCGACAGGTGAGGATGTTGGACATAGTGCCGTTAGCCCCGAGTTCCATGCCCCTAGAATAAAACGAAATAGATGGAAAGAGAGATATGTTTCGTTTTATAGTTTACATATCATATTTATTCCGATTTTAGACGGGGTCTATCGGAGCTGATGGTGACTTAAGAAACATTGGGTCGAAGAAAAGCATAGGCCTCCAAAACGAGGAGAATCATGATGTCGGATCAGGAAGCGCAAGATAAGTTTATCGCCATGGTATCGGTAACGGCCAGTGTCAGGCTGCCGCTCAGCGACTTTCATCCACGCAGTATGCTGACGACGCCACGCCATGAAGTGTTACTTCCACGTTTTCCGATCATTGACTATCACAACCACCTGGATGCGCAGGATCCAAGACAGGTGCTGGAGATCATGGATGCTTGTGGGGTCGAGCATATCGTCAATATCACAATGAAGGTTGGGGAGGAGGCCGTTCGCGTGATGGATCGTTACCGGGCTGCGGACGCTGCGCGCTTCTCGACAATCGGCTGGATGGATTGGACCGGCGTCGAGCGCGACGATTTTGTTAACGTAAGCATCGACAGGCTTGAGCGTCTGGTCGAGCATGGGGCTGTAGGTTTCAAGTTCTGGAAGGATCTCGGGTTGTCACTGCGTGATGCAAGCGGAGAATTAATACGGGTCGATGACGAACGTCTCGCTCCGATCTTTGACAAAGCGGGGCAGCTTGGAATTCCGGTGATGGTGCATATCGGCGACCCAGAGGCTTTTTTCCTCCCAATTGATGCGCACAACGAACGCTATGAGGAGTTGGCCGCTCACCCAGACTGGAGCTTCTATGGCGTCAAGTTCAGCAAGCATGAACTGCTCGATCAGCGGGATCGCGTCTTCAGGAGGCATCCGGGAACAACTTTCGTCGCAGCGCACGTTGCTGAGAATGGAGAAGACCTTCAGCGAGTATCCGCGTTGCTGGATACAAATCCAAATGTGTTGGTGGATATCAGTGCGAGGGCATCCGAACTGGGACGCCAGCCTTACTCTGCGCGGAAATTCTTTCTGCGTTTTGCGGATCGAATCCTGTTCGGCACTGATCTCGTGCCGGAGGTCGAGATGTATCGTCTCTACTATCGTTTTTTGGAAACAGCGGACGAATACTTTGAATACCCAACACACGCGTCTCGCCAGGGACGCTGGAACATCTATGGAATGGATTTGCCAGAGGGTGTTCTACGGAAAGTTTATCGCGAGAATGCGTTGCGTTTGTTACCGAATCTTAAGTGAAAATGGGAGCGGGAATAGCCTCTGAAACGCTTCAGCAGGGATCAAATACGCCTATGATCTCTGGAGCTCGTTCTTTTTCTACCGCGGCATCAAGCCGACGCAGCACAGGTTCCAGCTCGCGCACCCGCTGCTCCATCGTCATCGGCTTCTTCTCTACGGGATATTCGCTCGACCGTGGCCGGATACGTTTCCGAATGTTCGAGAGATGCGACTTCCGAGTGGAATATCGCTCTGGTAGCTCATGCTTGATATAGCGATCGAGCAAGGCTCCGAACGTCGGTGCTTCAATCTCTGAGTGCGGTGATTCATCTTTGAGCTGCATGAGAAGCAAGAAGGAAGTCCAGCGAACGTTGCGGCCAGTCTTTGCAAAGCTCCTTCAAGTGATCCAGGTAAACCCCCAACTCAGTGCGCGTCTTCTTGAGTTACTTGCTGCTCTTCTTCAGAGAGGCATTCTGTTTATTGTGCTCCGTCCGGACGATGATGATCTGGCTAGTCGTAGCCCGCTCTTCTTCGGATACCTCGGGCTCTTCGGCGGGTTCACCGCCGAGGGTGAGGGAGCCGCCGGTCCCACCTTCGCGCCCTTGGCGATTGTCTCGGCGACGAACCGCTCGACATGACTGCCTGCTTCTCGCTGGCGATCGGCCCGACCTTACCTTCCCATCAAGAGGGGTCGCCGTTGACGAGGGCCTTGGCCTTTCCCACGAGGGCTTTGACATAGGCGTGGCTTTTTGTGGACAGTGTACATTTCCTCTGATATTTTGTTGTGGACGACGTACACATTATTCGGTCAAGGAAGAAGACATGAGCCAAGTACGAATTCTCGTCGGTACGCGAAAAGGCGCGTTCATTCTTACCGCAGACGGCACACGCAAAGATTGGTCCATCTCCGGCCCGCACTTTGCCGGCTGGGAGATCTACCATCTCAAAGGTTCGCCTGTAGATCCTAACCGTATCTACGCCTCACAAACCTCTGGCTGGTTCGGACAGGTCGTCCAACGTTCCGATGACGGTGGCGTCGCCTGGAGTGCCGTAGGAAATAAGTTCCTCTACGACGGCGTGGCCGGCACACACCAGTGGTACGACGGCACGCCGCATCCATGGGAGTTCAAGCGCGTTTGGCACATTGAACCCTCCCTCACCTGCCCCGACACTCTCTATGCCGGAGCCGAAGACGCGGCTCTGTTCCGCTCCGCAGATGGTGGCAACTCATGGGTGGAGCTTGCGGGACTTCGCAAACACGGAACAGGACCAGCATGGCAGCCTGGTGCAGGTGGAATGTGTCTTCATACAATTCTGCTCGACCCGACGAACCCGCAGCGAATCTTCATAGCCATCTCTGCTGCCGGAGCCTTTCGCACGGACGATGGGGGACAATCATGGAAGCCCATCAACCACGGGCTCCGCTCCCTGTACATCCCCGACCCGACGGCCGAGGTAGGCCACTGTGTCCACCACATCGCGATGCATCCCTCCCGTCCCGGAACCCTCTTCATGCAGAAGCATTGGGATGTCATGCGGTCCGATGATGCCGGCGAATGCTGGAACGAGATTAGTGGTAACCTCCCCACGGATTTCGGCTTTGTGATCGATGTGCACGCGCACGAACCCGAGACCCTATACGTTGTTCCAATCAAAAGCGACTCCGAACATTTCCCGCCTAATGGTCAGCTCCGAGTCTACCGAAGCCGAACCGGCGGTAATGATTGGGAGCCACTTACGAGGGGGCTTCCGGAGAAGGATTGCTATGTGAACGTGCTGCGCGATGCCATGGCCGTCGACTCACTCGACTCTTGCGGCGTCTACTTTGGCACAACGGGAGGTCAGGTCTACGCCTCGGTCAATTCTGGCGACACTTGGCGGGCCATTGTTCGAGACCTTCCTGCAGTGCTTTCCGTAGAGGTCCAGACCCTTTCATGAAGTCAATCGTTCGCATTGAGCTTCCGGCTAATCTGCGTCTGCTCGCCAGCGTGGGTCATGAAGTGAATGTTTCCATCACGGGCCCGGTAACTCAACGAGCTATCCTCGATGCACTTGAGGCAGACTATCCCATGCTTCAGGGGACGATTCGGGACCACACCAGCAAGCTTCGCCGCCCGTTCATCCGTTTCTTTGCCAGCGAACAGGACCTATCGCACGTGTCTCCCGATGATCCGCTTCCCGATTCAATAGTTCGAGGCTTAGAACCATTTCTTATCATCGGCGCGATCGCTGGCGGTTAGTTCATCTATTCCATACGTGAATTATTGTGGTTAGCAATCATCGAATACACCCTGGCAAGCACTTCAAACGACCGGCGGTTCGATGCCGTCTCTGCCAGCACCGCGAACCAGGCCGCGGCACCCGCGCATTGTTTCCCTTCCTCTTGCCATGAACACTCCTCAAGGAAGACACGGCGTCGATTCCATGAACAGCCCTGGAAAAAGAATTGCTGCGTCTTAAGTGTTCGTTAAGCTTACCTCTGCCATATTGGAAATAGCTCAGATGTTCTATCTGCTTCCGGGGCGTTCTTCATGCTGGATGTGACTCAACGAATCACCTGTAATGTTTTTCTTGCCGCCCCGACATTGTGCAGTTTTTTTTTGACGCCCCTCGCTCAATCGCAAAAGGCCTTGCGAATTGAACAGCGCTGGCCAATCGGCGGAATAGGAAGCTGGGACTACACGACTGCCGATCCGGAAGTTATCGATGGAAACACCGGTAAGGCGATTGGTTAGATCGGAAGGATCACCCCAAACAACGCGGGCCCATGAAACTGACCATGAATCTATATTTCCAACTCGTTCCTATACTTGCGGCTGGCTGCGCGATGATGTCTATCATCGCGCCAGCACCAGCTGAAGCCATGCAGGCAGGAACGGTCTCGATCTCTAGTCATAATTCCACTCACGCTTCGCTAAATCAGACGACGGCCATAGAAGAGACAACAGCCCAACGATCCAATTCCGGAGCCAGCTCGGCGCGAGGCCCGAACGAGCAGACTAATTCTCCGAGTGCGAGCTTCGCTGCGACTTCCGGAGCCGTGGAGAAAAGCGCCGGCATGGCGCCCCAAGTAACCACTCAAGATGTGAACGAAGCCGGTCCGGCGATCACACTTGATCAAGCTCTGTCACTCGCGCGAACGAACGAACCTGCTTTCGTCGCGGCCGTAGCAGCGAGCAAGACCGCACAGCTTGACCGTTCCATCGCCCGGTCGTCGCTGCTTCCCTCCGTGGTGTACCACAACCAATATCTCTACACACAGCCTAATGGCGCTTCAAATCAAGCAGGGGCTGAAGGAACTCAAGCGGCGCCGAAGTTCATCGCCAACAATACTGTGCGTGAGTATTTCAGCCAAGCTATCGTTACAGAGACGCTGGGACTCGCGCAGTATCGTGCGCTCGAGCGCGCTGGTGCAGAGGCGGCCATCGCGAACGCTGAACTGGAGATCAGCCGCCGAGGTTTGACGTCGACCGTGGTTGGCCTCTTCTACAATTCCACGGCCGCACAGGGACGGATAGCCATCCAACAGCGTGCAACCAACGAGGCTAACGACTTCGTGAAGCAGACCCAACAGCGTGAAGCCGAAAGAGAGGCCGCACATGCCGATGTAATCAAGGCCCAGTTGACGTACCAGCAGCGACAGCGTGACCTGGCAGATGCTCAGTTACGGGTTCAGAAGGCTCGTCTCGATCTTGGCGTGCTGTTGTTTCCCGATCCGCGCTCTCCGTACAGTGTTGCGCTTCCGGCTGCAACACCTCTGCCTCAGCGCACTGTAGTCGAAGCGCAGGCAGCGGCGAATAATCCCGAGTTGAAGAGCGCTTTAGCGACCCTTCAATCCAGGAATATCGGGATTGCCGCAGCTCGCGCTGCTTACTTGCCCGACCTGGTACTTAACTATTCCTATGGTATCGATGCGCCGCAGTTTGCGGTCAATGGCCCCGAAGGTGTTCGCAACTTAGGCTACGCTGCGTCGGCAACGCTGGACATTCCAGTGTGGGATTGGTTCGCGACGCAGCACAAGATCAAACAGGCACACATTCTGCGTGATGCTGCCAAGGTGGCCCTGAGCTCTACTCAACGCACGCTCATTGCGCAGCTCGAGGAGTTTTACGGTGAGGCTTTTCTGGCCCATGATCAGCTCGACTCGCTTGAGCTTAGCGTTCAGACGGCGCGGGAGAGTTTGCGCCTCACACGTCTTCGCTATTCTGCCGGTGAGTCGACTGTCCTGGAGGTTGTTGATGCGCAGAACTCCCTGACGACCGCGGAGCTTGCGTTACAGGACGGCAGCATCCGCTATCAGCTTGCGCTAGCCAACCTTCAACTACTTACGGGGACGATCTGACCGTGACCGATAAAACTGTAAAGAAGCCGACTAAATCCGCTAAAGCGCGCTGTGCAATGATGTCATTCTTACTACTCGCCGCCCCGTTGTTCCTCCTCGACGGATGCAAGAAGGCGGATGATACGACCGAGAAGCCCGTGGTCATCGTCCAGGCCGTACATCCCGAGACGGGCTCCATCAGCGAAGAGATCGACGTCGACGCAACACTCGTGCCAGTAGCACAGGCAGCGATTCTACCCAAGGTTACCGCACCTGTGCGAAAGTTTTATGTTCAGCGCGGTTCGCATGTCACCACTGGGCAACTTGTGGCAACACTTGAGAACGAAGATTTAGCGGCCGCCGCTATCGATAACAAAGGCGCCTATGACGCCGCGCAAGGAGCTTACTCGACGGCAACGCAGTCCGCCGTACCCGAAGAACAGACTCGCGCTCGGCTCGATCTTGAGCAGGCCAAGGCCACTCTCGATCTCGACAACAGTATCCTAAATAGCCGCAAGCAACTGCTGGCACAGGGCGCCATACCGGGGCGTGATTTCGATACCGCTCGGATGACGGCTCAGCAGGCGCAGGCGGCTTACGATATCGCCAAGCTGAGGTACGAGGCGCTCGGCAAGGTCGGGACCAGTGCTTCGCTGGCGTCGGCCAAAGGGCAACTGGCCTCCGCCAAAGGCAAGTACCTCGGCGCGGAGGCGCAGCTCAGCTACACCAACATCAGGACTCCGATTTCTGGCGTTGTAACTGACCGCCCCCTTTTCGCTGGCGAGACAGCAGCCGCTGGAACCCCAGTCGTTACTGTAATGGACACCTCGACCATGATCGCAAAGCTACACATCGCGCAGGCGCAGGCCCAGCAGCTTAGCTTGGGGTCTCCCGCCACAATCACTGTGCCAGGTATCGAGGAGACCATAGAGGCCAAGGTTTCGCTAATCAGTCCAGCGCTTGACCCCGGCAGCACTACGATTGAGGTCTGGCTTCGTGTTCCGAATTCGGCCGAGAAACTAAAAGCCGGCACGTCGGTGCACGCTACGCTCAAAGGCAAGACCGCGCAAAATACGCTGCTGATTCCCTCCGAGGCGGTGCAGCGTTCGCCAGAGGGCGCAGGCAAGTTCGTCATGGTTGTTGCCGCCGATGGTACCGCCGCAAAACGTAACGTCACTGTCGGTATTCAAACCGCTGAGTCTGCGCAGATCCTCAGTGGTCTCAATCCCGGAGATACGGTGATTACGGCTGGGGGCTACGGACTTGACGAGGGCACAAAGGTAAAGATCGGTCCGGCGGAGGAGAAGGATTCAGCCGATTCTGATAAGAGCGCCGCCAAAGCAGGAGGAAAAGAGTGAGTTTCCTAACCTCTCGGCCAGATGGTGACGGAGGCTTCTGGTTGTCCCGTGCGGCGAAGCCCATTTTCTTCTTCCTCACCGTTCTTACTTTAGCCGGCATCTATGCCGCGTTTCAGGTGCCCATCTCCGTCTTCCCGGATACGAACTTCCCTCGCGTGGTAATCGGAGTCGACAATGGCGTAATGCCAGTCGAGCAGATGCAGGTGACGATCACCAAACCCATTGAAGACGCCGTTAATAGCGTTCCCGGGCTGATGACCGTCCGAAGCACAACCAGCCGCGGATCTGCCGAGATCAGTCTCTTTTTCGACTGGAACGTGGACATGTTTCGAACGCTTCAGCTCACCGACTCTGCCCTCGCGAAGATCCAGTCAAGCCTGCCCAGCACGGCCAAGCTCACCACCAATCGTCTTACATTTGCTACATTTCCCATCCTGGGTTATGCACTCACGGCTGATGACCGAGGTCCTAACACCATCCCCCAAACTACACTTTGGCAGATCGCTACCTATGACCTCAAGCCACCCCTCAACCGCGTCACGGGCGTCAGCACCGTTGTCGTTCAAGGTGGCAAGGTCCCAGAGTTTCACATTGTTCCGGATCCCGCTCGTCTTCAAACCGCTGGCATTACCGTCCTCGATCTTGTCAATGCTGTGCAGACCTCAAACATCATTGACTCCCCCGGTCTATACGAGGCCGATCACCAACTTATTCTCGGACTAGTTGGGGCTCAGGCTCACGACGTAGACCAGCTAGCCCGACTCGTCGTCAAAACGACCCCTTTGGGCGCTCCCGTTCGCATCTCCGATGTCGCCACCCTCGGTCCGTCGACGCTTCCTGTCTACACGGCGGTCGACGCCGATGGTAAGCCCTCGGTACTGATCAACATCACACGGCAGCCCTCTAGCAATACTGTCGCTGTTGCTACCGCCGTCGCTATTGAGGTCACGCAGCTCAGTAAGTCCCTGCCTCGTGGAGTCCACCTGACTCCCTTTTACGATCAGTCGGAGCTTGTCCGCGAAAGCATCACCAGTGTTCGAGACGCCATTCTCATCGGGCTGCTGCTCGCGTGCGTCATTCTGTTTCTCTTTCTACATGACTGGACCTCCTCCCTCATAGCAGGGCTTGTAATACCTGTCACTGTCGCAGTCACAATTCTCTTTCTCTGGATCATCGGGCAGAGCTTTAACCTGATGACCCTCGGCGGTCTCGCAGCCGCCATTGGCCTCGTCATCGATGATGCCATCGTTGTCGTTGAAAATATCGTTGTGCACCGCGACCGTGGACAGTCCCGGGTAGACGCCGTGCGCTCGGCTCTGCACGAGATCACAATTCCTCTTATCGGGTCCACTATCACGCCGGTTGTCGTCTTTCTACCGCTTATCGCCGTTACGGGTGTAACCGGCAGCTTCTTTCGAGCATTGGCAGTAACTATGACTGCAGCGCTTCTGACATCACTTTTGCTGGCCCTTACGTTTACTCCAGCGCTTTCCCTTTCGATTCTGCGTCAACGCGATGGAAATGTCAGAACGAAGCACAGTCCTGAGACCGGTCATGACGAGAACGGCCCTTTGATGCGCCGCATTCTGGGCCTCCATAGCCACGTGCTGGAATGGACGATTCGCCGATCCTGGGCTCTGGCGGCCGTTGCCGGGATCCTCATCGTGTTGGGTTACTTCGCCTATAACGCGCTGGGATCCAACCTGCTGCCGGAGATGGACGAAGGGAGTTTTATCCTCGACTACATCATGCCGGCGGGTAGCTCCCTCGAGACCACCAACCGCGCTCTCGATCGAGTTGAGAAGATACTCCGCGAGACGCCGGAGGTCTCAATTACCACTCGTCGAACTGGCCTCCAACTCGGACTAGCAGCCGTCACCGAGGCCAATACGGGAGACATCTCTGTTCGTCTTAAGTCCAAACGCTCGCGTCCGATTGATGAGATCATCTCGGACGTACGCCAGCAGATCAAGGAGCGGGAACCCGAGCTTGACGTCGAATTCGTGCAAGTGCTCGAGGACATGATCAATGATCTCTCGAACTCTCCCGAGCCAATCCAGATCAAGCTCTTCTCCAATGACACGTCGCTTCTTCACGACCTTGGACCGAAGGTACAGGCGGCCATCGCCGCTATTCCCGGGGTTGTCGATACGCAGAACGGCGTCGACAACACCCTCAGCGGTCCCGCGACTACATTCCAGGTGGACCCCGCACTTGCCAGTCGCCTGGGTTTCACCATCCAGGAGATTGCTGAGGACGCCACTTCACTGCTGGATGGTTTGCCCACAAGCGATCCCGTCATCATCGATGGTAGGCCCTACACCGTGCGAGTGCGCATGTCTGATGAGCATCGCACGTCTCTGAGTGCCATTGAGAACACGGTCTTCAACTCTGCCACAGGTCGTACCGCTACGCTCGGTGCGCTTGCAGAGATCAAAGAGCTACCGCCGCAGAACGAGATTCGTCGCGAAAACCTTCAGCAGGTAGTGCTTGTCAGCGGGCGACTGGAAGGCTCCAACCTTGGTGGCGCCATGGTTAAGGTGAAGGATGCGGTTGCGAAGCTGAACCTTCCTTCAAGCGTTCGCGTGCAGTATGGCGGCACGTATGAGGAACAGCAGAAATCCTTTCATGAGCTGGTTCAAGTCCTTCTTCTCGCGCTGGCCCTCGTCTTTGGCGTGCTACTTGCTGAGTTTCGAAACTTCTCCGCTCCAATCGCAATTCTCACTAGCTCCGTGCTTTCCATGGCTGGTGTCGTTCTGGCCCTTTTGATGACCAGGACCGATTTCAACGTCGCGAGTTTCATGGGGCTGATTATGGTTATCGGCATAGTCGCCAAAAATGGCATACTGCTACTCGATGCCGACGAGCGTGCGCGTGCAGAAGGGGCTGGTCCGTTAGATGCCATGATGCATGCAGCTCAACGGCGCCTGCGGCCTATCGTGATGACTGCTATGGCGGCTATGTGCGGCATGTTGCCTCTGGCGTTTGCGTTTGGGGCCGGATCGCAGATGCTGCAGCCGTTGGCAATTGCGGTCATCGGGGGCCTGCTCATCTCGGTAGTCCTGAGTCTCATTGTCACCCCCGCTATGTATTACCAGCTAACAGCTCGGCGCGAGTCCGCGAAAGAGAGAAGCCACGTTCAGATCGCTGCGCTCGGGGAGCACGAATGAGTGGATCCAAAAGACTTACGGCATAGCGTCATCGAACGTCCGTTATATGAAGGACCGCTCGGTTAAGCCGCTGGCACTCACGCGTACCGCCCCAGGGCCCTACTACGATGCAATCAAGGACAGGCTTGATCAGCCGGCAGTATTCGCTCCGGCGCGTCATCGCTGCACTAGCGCCGAATCGAGCCGGCCTTCTTTTGCCTGGTAACCGTAGCCGTCGCTGCGAGCTCAATCAGATCTACCACAATGCGCCGGCCCTGGCCGATGACACTCTTCCGTTGGAAGTTCACTGAATCGCTATAATGTGAAAAGGCGCGCTACGGTACCGAATGTTGTGGATCTAAAGCGAAAGCGCGCACAAGAACTCAATGCATTAGTTCCAGCCAGTGTCTTCGGCTCCGTGCCGATATTGCCTACATAACCACTATTAAGGCCATCAGGGAGAGTATGACAAAAGCCAAAAAACATCCTCTTGAAAAGATTCTCGAGAGTCGAATTGCCATCATCGACGGAGCGATGGGCACGACGATCCGCACCTATGGCATGAAGGAAGTTGACATCCGTGGGGAGCGCTTCAAGGACTCGACGAAGGACCTACTGAACAACGGGGACCTCTTCTCCCTTACTCAGCCGAAGATGATCTGTGATATCCATCGCCGGTTTCTGGAGGCCGGGGCGGACATCATCGAGACGAATACTTTTGGGGCAACCAGCATTACACAGAGCGAATTCTTTGTGGACGATCCGCGGGAGCATGGCGGCCGCAAGGATCCGGAGTTCTACCAAAAGATCATTGATGATCCGATGCTCAGCAACCTGGCCTGGGAGATCAATGAGCAATCGGCGCGGCAGTGCCGTGAATGGGCCGATCGTATGGGGAACGAAACCGGACGTCAACGCTTCGTGGCGGGGGCGATCGGGCCGCTGACCGTGTCTCTCTCGAACTCGCCCGATGCCGATGATGCAGGCTTCCGGGTGGTCACGTTCGATCAGGTGAAGACCGCCTACGCCGAGCAGGTGCGGGCACTTATCGCCGGGGGCTCGGACCTTCTTCTTGTCGAGACAATTTTCGATTCGCTCAACGCGAAGGCTGCACTCGTCGCCATCCGCGAAGTCTTCGACCAGGACGGCACAAAGCTACCGGTGATGATCTCCGCAGCGGTGGGGCGTGGCGGCGAGACGATGATCTCCGCGCAGACCACGGAGGCGTTCTGGAACGCGGTGAAGCACGTGAAACCGCTGTCGGTGGGGCTAAATTGCTCTCTCGGTCCCGATCTGATGTATCCGTTTCTGGAGGAGCTTTCGGAGAAGGCGGATGTGGCGATTTCGTGTTACCCGAATGCCGGTTTGCCGAATCCGCTCTCGGCGACTGGGTTCGATCTGGAGCCGGAGGACATGGCCCGTTATCTCAGCGACTTTGCACGGGGAGGGCTGATCAATATTGCTGGCGGTTGCTGCGGTAACACGCCCGAGCACATAGCGGCAATCGCCAAGGCGCTCGAAGGCCAGACACCGCGGAAGCTTGGCCAGATTGAGGTCGCAGCGTGAGCGGGGACACGGAGACGAAGCCGCTCCGTCTGTCGGGATCGCAGCCGTTCACCCAGCAGCGCGGCGTTTACATCATGATCGGTGAGCGGACCAACGTGGCCGGTTCGCCGAGGTTCGCGAAGCTGGTTAAGGAAGGCAAATACGAAGAAGCGGTAAGTGTGGCCCGGCAGCAAGTCGAGAATGGAGCTAATATCCTCGACATCTGCATGGACGAGGGCATGATCGACGGCGTAGCGGCCATGACACGCTATCTGCAGCTGCTGGCGAGCGAGCCTGAGGTCGCCAAAGTGCCCTTTATGGTGGACTCCTCGAAATGGGAGGTCATCGAGGCAGGTCTAAAGTGCCTGCAGGGCAAGGGGATCGTGAACTCGATCTCGCTGAAGGAAGGCGAAGAAAAGTTCCGCCAAAACGCCGCTACCGTCCTGAAATATGGCGCGGCGGTGGTGGTGATGGCCTTCGACGAACAGGGTCAGGCAGCGACCTACGATGAGAAGATACGCATCTGCGAACGCGCCTACCGGATCCTGGTCGACGAGGTCGGTTTCCCGCCCGAAGACATCATCTTCGACCCAAACATCCTCACCGTTGCCACCGGTATGGAGGAGCACAACAACTACGCAG
>Ga0209624_10001165_pt1 | contig 21479 bp, 19 predicted proteins | sample JacPinW_OM2H0_O1_FD_188565 | JGI IMG/M metagenome (GOLD analysis project Ga0209624, IMG submission 188565) | Forest soil microbial communities from Algoma, Ontario, Canada - Jack Pine, Ontario site 1_JW_OM2H0_O1 (SPAdes) (version 2) | ecosystem: Environmental > Terrestrial > Soil > Boreal...
TCGGCAAGCACCAGGTTTATATCCACGACCTGCCGAAGTTTGTGCACTTCCTGCATTCCGAGAACATGCACGCCATTGCCCGCATCGCCATCTTCCGCGACGAGCGCCTGGTAGTCGAGCATCCCGAACTAGCCGTGCAGTCGAAGAGAACGAAGCAACCGTGGCGCGAGAACGGCAAGCTGGTCTGGACCGACTCCTCGAACCCCAAGGTTCAGGATTACAACATCGCGCTAGCCAAGTTCGTAGCCCAATCCGGCGCCGATGAAATTCAGTTCGACTACGTCCGCTTCCCCGCCGAAGGCGACCAAAAAGACGCCAGCTTCATCTTCCAAACCGAGCATCCGGACGGGGCAAGTAAAGAGGAAGCAAGTGGAGACGGGCCAAGTGGAGACAAGCCATGTGGAGACGGCCGCCTCGAGAGCCTGCCCCGAGCGAAGCCGAGGGGTCCCGCCAATGTGAAGCAAGGCGGAACCGCCACGAACGCCAATCCCTGCAAAACCAAAGCCTCACATGAAATGCAGCGCTCCGACGTGATCGTAGCATTCCTGAAGAAAGCCTACGCCGAGCTGCATCCCACCGGCGTCCTGCTCTCACTCGACGTCTTCGGCGTGATGGCCTGGCAGCGCCCCGTCGATCTTTCCCACACCGGACAAGACATCGTAGGCATGGCGAAATATTGCGACGTGCTCTCGCCCATGATCTACCCGTCGCACTTCTTCGGCATGGATAACATCGAGCATCCCGGCGACGCCCCCGAACACTTCATCGGCGAATCCATGCAGCGCTTCGAGTTGATCACCAAAGGCAGTGGCGTGGTGATCCGCCCCTGGCTGCAAGCCTTCCGCTGGCGTACCAAGACCTATTCTCCCGAGTACATCAAGGTGCAGGTAGCCACGGCCAAAGAAAAAGGCGGCATCGGATTCTTGTTCTGGAACGCCGCCAACGACTACAGCAAGCCCTACGAAGCCATGCCCGAAATGAAAGCCGCGAACGCCAAGAAAGAAGAGAAAGACAAATTCTTCCGCGGCGATGAATTGCCTACGGCAACAGTGAAGGCAAGCGTGACGCCGAGCACGATCCCGACGCCAGCACCAGCAGAAACCGCAAGCCACTAAGAAGATTCATGCAGGGACAGCCACCTTCGGCTTTCCAGAAAGTTAGAATTCGGTGGATTGGCTGATTGCGAGAATGGCTTTCACTCTTGGGTGAGCCCAATGGATCTCAAACATCGTGCAATACAGGTGTGGGGATATTTGGCCCTGATTGTAGGGTGCGGCTTAGCGACGATAGAGGTCGTCGCACTCACCTTCCCACGCCGTCTTGATCTCCGGGTTTTCTTCTTGATCGTCGTCCTTGCAGCATATTTGATTCGCATCGGCGTGCGATCGATCGACGCTGCCCGCCGAATCGAAGGAGGACTTTGCGCCATCACGTTTTCTGAAGAAGCGCGGGCTGTGTGGGTGCGATCCAGTTCCACGCTTTCAGGGCTACCGCAAAAGCTGGGTCGGGTGGGCATAACCAGAAAGGCATTCTTGGTCGTACTCGGAGTCGGGCACGCGATCGCTGGCGTGCTCGCGTTTCTCTATGTCTGTGCAGTCATTCTAGCTGCGGCTGCCTATTTGGGGATTGGCCCGCTCGCCGGGCCCATCCTGATTTTTTGCCTGCTCGGGACACTCGTAGGAATCACCATGGTCGTCCGTCCGAGCGTGATGACCTGTCGCGCAACTGCGGCTTGGGACGCTCTTGTGGGACTCTTCTTCCTGCAGGCCGCTCTCAAGGGACCTAACTTTCACCCCGAGCCACTTATTATTGCTGCGCTTTTCCTCGCGATGTGTGCAGTCTTGATTATCCCTAATACTGTCGAATAGGTTTTCTCAGACAGAAAATACGAGTTTACACTCAAAACCCCACTTCATGAGTCAATGAGTGTAATCGGGATGTTACTCCAGTTCTACCCACCAGGTTGCAGCGAACCGCCCGGCCTCACTGGCACTTTCGCGCTGGGCGGCGTCACGTTACGGGGTACCTGTGCCGGTTAGGCTCACCTTCTGCGGACTGCCTCCGCCGTTGTCGGTGATCGCAACCTGTGCGGTTCGCGTTCCAGTCGCAGACGGTTTGAAGGTCACATTGATGGAGCAGCTTGCTCCCGATGCCACGCTTGTACCGCAAGTGTGGGTTTGGGCAAAGTCTCCAGAGTCGGTGCCGGCGATCGCAATGCTCGTGATGGTTACCGCCGCAGCGCCCTCGTTAGTCAGCGTGATCTGTTTTGCCAGGCTCTTAGAACCCTCGGGTTGGTTGCCAAAGTTGATGCTGGTGGGAGCTAACCTTATGTAGGTGCCCGTGCCCTCCAGGGTCACCTTCTGCGGGCTGTTCGACGCGTTGTCGGTAACGGTGAGAGAACCCGTCAACGCACCCATCGTCTTGGGCTCGAAGGTAACGCTGATCGTGCAACTGCCCCCGGATTTGACCGTCGTGCCGCAGCTACGCGTCTGGATGAATGGCCCGGTCACGGCGATGCTCTTGATGGTCGCCACTCCAAGACCGGAGTTCTTGAGTGTCACCACCTTAGCCGTACTAGCAGTGAACAGCACTTGGTTTGGAAAAGTGAGACTCGTGGGAGAGAGCGTCACTGTGGGTAACACGCCGACGCCACTGAGCGGAACTGATTGCGGGCTACCGGGAGCATTGTCGGTAAGGCTTACAGTGGCAGTTCTGGTGCCGGTGCCCGAAGGCTTAAAGGCCACTGCGATGGTGCAGCTCTTGCCAGCTGCAAGAGATGCGGGACAGTTGTTGCTTTCAGTAAAGTCCCCGCTATTTGGCCCCACGAGATTGATTGACACGATCGTCAGCGAAAGCTCACCCCTGTTAGTCAGGGTTGAGTTTTGCGGACTGCTGGTGATATCCACCGTCTGGTCACCAAAATGGAGATTCAGAGGAGCAAGCTTTATGAACGCCGAAGGCTTGGCAATTTTAGCCACGAAAGCGTCGTATTGGCCACCGCCGTACTTTGGCTGCAGGGGATTCACGGTGGGAAAGTTGGTTGAACCGGTATACCCCGTGACGTAAGCGTTGCCAGAGCTGCCGACAGCGATGCCCTGACCAAAGTCATCGTTGTTGCCGCCGAGGTATGTCGAGTAGAGCAAACCTGATCCTGTTGGATTAAGCTTAGCCACGAAAGCGTCGTATTGGCCGCCACCGTACCCTGGCTGCAAGGGATTCTTGGTGGGGAAGTTGGTTGAAGTGGTATAACCGGACACATACGCATTGGCTGAGCTGTCTACCGTAATGCCAAAGGCTACGTCAGCCCCGCTGCCGCCAAGATAGGTCGAGTAGACCACAGCCGAACCCGTGGAGTTGAGTTGCGCCACAAAAGCGTCAGTTGCGCCGCCGCCGTACTTAGGCTGCAGGGCATTCACAGTGGGAAAGTCGGTTGACGCGGTGCTGCCCATGATATAAGCGTTGCCAGAGTTATCTAGCGCGAGGCCGTAGCAATTTTCATCGCCGCTGCCACCCAGGTACGTCGAGTAAACCAAAGCCGAACCAGTAGGATTAATCTCCGCCACGAAGGCGTCCAAGCCCCCCGCGTTCGACGCCTGCACGGGATTCTCAGTAGGGAAGTCCGTTGACTCCGTATATCCGGCGACGTAAGCGTCGCCCGAACTATCCACTGCGACGCCGTACCCAAAGTCAAGGTCGCTGCCGCCGAGGAAGGTAGAGTAAACAAAGGCTGAACCTGTTGGATTAAGCTTAGCCACGAAAGCGTCGTATTGGCCGCCACCGTACCCTGGCTGCAAGGGATTCTTGGTGGGGAAGTTGGTTGAGGTGGTGCCGCCCGCGACGTAAGCGTTTCCCGAGCTGTCCACAGCGATGCCGGTGCCATACTCCCTCCCGCTGCCGCCAATATACGTCGAGTAAACTAGAGCCGAACCTGTTGAGTTAAGCTTGGCCACGAAAGCGTCGGTTCCTCCGCCGAAGGATGCCTGCAAAGGATTCTTGGTGGGAAAGTTGGTTGAAGTGGTAGACCCTGTGATGTAAGCACTGCCAGAGCTGTCCACAGCGATGAATAGGGCAGAATCATCCCCACTGCCGCCAAAGAAGGTGGAGTAAACCAAGGCTGATCCTGTTGGATTAAGCTTAGCCACGAAACAGTCGTATTGGCCGCCATCGTACGATGGCTGCAAGGGATTCTTGGTGGGGAAGTTGGTTGAGGCGGTGGCGCCCGCGACATAAGCGTTTCCTGAGCTGTCCACGGTGATCCCGTAGCCAGCGTCAAGGTCGTTGCCGCCAAGATAGGTGGAATAAATCAGCGGGTCGATGAACAGTTGCCTTCGCAAATCATAGCCAGCTACCGCGAATCCGACCCGGTTTTTATCGTTGACGACATAATGTGCGGCGATTTCTTGTCTAGTTCCGTCCTTCTCCTGATACACAACTGGTTTGACCCAGCGAACTTCACCGGCGCCCGTCTGGAGAACCAAATCCCCCTGTTCGTCTTGGGTGATGCGCTTGGCCCCACGAACATCGAATTGAACGCGACGCGGGTCGGCACCGGGGGCAACAACAAAGTCGTACTCAAGCTGGCGCTGGTTGCCGTAGTAGACCAGGTCGATCCCGGGATAAACGCCTTCGTACTTCACCTTGCCAAAGGTCGGGACATCGCTGCGCCACTTCTTCGGATCGTTGCCGATGAAGTAGTTGCTCTTGCCCGGCAGTTCATCCTCGCCAGCGATCTTGGCCGAAGGGTTGGCTTTCACAAGTTTCATGCGCAGAACAGAGGTAGTGGTCGCGAGGTCCTCAGGCTGCCGCGTCGCCAGAGAGTGCGGAGATTTATCAGTTGTCTTGGCGTTGCTCCCGCGTAACGAAAAGACGGCCCCGTCGTTCGTCAGAAAAAGCGAATAACCGCTGCCGCGTGACAGGAACTTCACGCGCCCATCGGTCTGCCCCTGGTTCGCCTCAAAACTCAGCGGCAACTTGCCGTAATTCTCAACCATCTTGCCTTGAGTCGCGGCATCAGGTCGTGAGACGCCATTTGGCAATCCAGTGGCCAGCGGTTGATTGATGAGAGGAACAGGATTGGACTGCGCCATCGTCAACGCGCTGACGAAGAGCAGAACGCAAACGCGGACGGACATCATGGCTTCCTCCGAAGAACTGAATGGCAGAGCCTTCCTCGGCGGGAGTGCTGGGGAAGAAAAGGCCGATGCGGCAATTCTCCTCCCGTTGAGGTTGGTGGTCAAGCGAACAGCCCCCGTCCACAACCTAGACAGGGCGGGCGATCTGGGATCATCCCTTGTCCTCTTCGCGTCAGACGGTCAGAAGTGAAGGTAGTGCCCCGCTCGTAGTTGTTGTTAACAGGCGATTACACTCGTTGATCCTGGCGCGGGCAGAACTTTGCGGTCGTGCGCACCACTCTAAACCGTCTCTGGCAAGCCAAACCCGCTTTTCCACACCCACCCTGTGACATCCAACCTTGCCCCCCTCAATAAACTAGGTAGTAGATGCCCCCGCGCCCAACAACCCTACCCGAATATCTCTCCACGCTGAACCCCGCCGAACGGTCCATAGCCAAGTCCCATCTTCTCAATATTTTCCGCGCAAACCCCTGGCTATCAAGATTTTACGCAGACTGCCTCCAGATCATCGACTCCAACTCCAACCCAATCAATAATTTACAAACTCGATCTGAGAATTTTTTCAATCCGGATCCGAAAGGCGTGAACCCAATGCCGCTCAATCAGAACATCCGCGTCTGCACTCACATCAAGGTCAACGGAGTCCCCTGCGGCTCCCCCGCTCTGCACGGCGAAATCTTCTGCTACTTCCATCAGCGCATGATTCGCGGCGTGCGCACTCCCTCCAAGTCGCGCCTTCACCCCATCGCATTCATTGAGAATGAAGAAGGCATCCAGTCCGCGCTCATGGAAATCATTAACGCCCTGGTCCGCAATACCATCGACTTCCGCCGCGCCCAGCTCGTCCTGCGCGCCCTTCATATCGCCGTGAAAAATTCGCCGCGCGTCCATTTCAATCTCCACAAAGACGAAATGATCCACGAAGTTCCCAACTATCCCGCCGCCCCCGCAGCGCCGAAGCCGGTTTCGGCCGCAATCGCCCAGGCCGGCGCACTCGCCCGAATCCCGCGCCCCAAACCCATCAGCATCACTCGTCCACAAGCGCCGATCGTCGCCGCGGAACCCCAGCCCGCTCGCCCCAAACCGCCTGCCGCGGTCAAACCCGCGCCCTCCAGTCGCAACAGTGCCCGCAACGTCGCGCGCCGCCGCTCCGGATGACAGATCTCTCTTGCATCTATCCCATAGTCATAATATTATGACCATACATATGAAAAAGATTCCCGCTGGCGAGTTCAAGGCGCATTGCCTCGCGATTATGGATCAGGTATCGAAGAGCGGAGAACCCATCGTCGTCACCAAACACGGCAAACCCGTAGTGAAGCTGGTTCCCGCAGAAAATCAAGTCGACGATATCTTCGACTACATGGCCGGAAAGGCGAAGGTAGTTGGCGATATCGTCGGCCCAGTCACTCCGCTCGAGGATTGGGAGAACAAATGAAGGGAAACAAGTGATCCTGCTTGACACTCACGTCCTTTACTGGATGGCGAACGATTCGAAGCGGCTGTCGCGGCGCGCACGTGAGACCATCCGCGAGGCCAGGCAAGAGCGACACGCGGGGATCGCGATCGCGACCATCACAGTATGGGAACTGGCATGGCTGGCGCAGAACGGTCGAATCGAAGTCTCTGTGAGCGTGGAATCTTTTGTTCGTGAACTGGTAGCGCGGGTGATTCTCAGGCCAGTCACGCCGGAGATTGCGGCCTTGTCCGTGCGTTTGCCAAACGAATTTCCCAAAGATCCCGCCGATCGCTTGATCGCTGCAACCTCGATGGTCGAAGGAATGCGACTTGTAACTGCGGATGCGCGCATCCGGCAATCGAAGGTGGTGGAGACTGTGTGGTGAGGCTCAGTTATAATGTTCTGTAACGCTGGTTGGGTTCGCGCCTCGTTCCCCTGCAGGTGCCAGAGGAAAGATTCAGCCCTCGTTACGAGACTTCACAACCTCCCTCTGAAGGAGTTCGCATGGCGATCGAGAAATCGGAACGCATCTGGCACAACGGCAACCTAATCCCCTGGGATGAAGCGACGATTCACGTGATGTCGCACGTGGTCCACTATGGCTCCTCCGTATTCGAGGGGATCCGCTGCTACGCGCCGCCCTCGGGGCCGGCCATCTTCCGCGCCACCGAGCACATTCAGCGCCTGCTCGATTCGGCCAAGGTCTACCGCATCGATGTCGACTACACCCGCGAGCAACTGGTGAAAGCTATGCTCGAGACCGTGGGCAGCAACGGCGCGTGGCCGTGCTACGTGCGGCCCATCATTCTCCGTGGCTATGGCGAGGCAGGAGTGAACCCGTTCAACTCGCCGACCGAGGTCTACATCATCAATTATCCGTGGGGAAAATATCTGGGCGGCGAGAACGATGGGTGCGACGTCTGTGTCTCTTCCTGGACCCGGATTGCGCCGAACACGCTGCCGGCCATGGCGAAGTCGGGTGCGAATTACATGAACTCGCAGCTCATCAAGATGGAAGCTATTGTCAACGGATTTGCCGAGGGCATCGCGCTCGATATCAACGGCTATGTCAGCGAAGGTTCGGGCGAGAACGTATTCATCGTGCATCGCGAAAAGCTGATCACGGCTCCTCTCGGCAATTCGGTGCTGCCCGGCATCACCCGCGACTCGGTTCTACAAATCGCGCGCGACCTGGGCATTACGATCGTCGAGCAAATGATCCCGCGCGAGATGCTCTACATCGCAGACGAAGCCTTCTTCACCGGAACGGCGGCGGAGGTCACTCCGATCCGCACGGTGGACAAGATCAAGGTTGGCAAAGGCGGAATCGGTCCGATCACCAAGGCGATCCAGAAAGAGTTTTACGCGATCGTACGCGGTGAAAAGACCGACCGCCACGGCTGGCTTACGCCGGTGCCGGTGCGGACCAAGCAGCCAGTCAGCGTATAATCTGTTCGCTTTGGACTAACCGGAGGGGCGCATCCCGCGCCCCTTTCGGCTTGTTAGATCTACTATTCCGCGCTTTGCGGAACCGCCGCGGCCGCCGCGTCGAAACCGATCTTCGAATGGGTTCCGTCGCAGAATGGCTTGTTGGTGGAAGCGCCGCAACGGCACAGTGCTATTTTCTCTCCCGCTTCGATCCGGTTACCGCTCGCATCGAGAAGGGTGATCTTCCCGGCGACCAAGTATGGACCTTTGGGCAGAACCTGAATGGTTGGATCCGACATGTCTTTCTCCTTTGAGATTAAGTTAAGCGCAAACTGAAATTAATGAAGAAGCCTTCCTGATCGGGCAATTTTACTTCGCACGGGCGTCGAGACTCCAGGGTCCGGCACCCGTCTGCGAGATGAACAGTGCGCCGCCGAGCATCGAGAGGTTTTTCAGGAACATAATGAATTGCATCTGGTGCATCGTGGGGTCGGTGACGGCCCAGAAGTTGTGCATCATCGGAGTCACGGCGGCCAGGAACAGCACGATCAGCCACGCGCCAATCCTGGCGCGGTAGCCGAGCAGGACGGAGAGGCCTCCAGCGAGCGCGATTACACCCGCGAGTGGAACTGCGATCGACGCAAACGGCACGCCCTGGGACGCGGCGTAGGCGATGGTCTGACTGGAAAAGTCCATTGGCGCCGACATCAGGAAAATTAAGGCAAACAGTAAGCGACCTAACAAGGCAATGGGGCCCGCTCCTTCCAGAGAAATGCTGGTTGTTTGTGACCGGGTGGAAATGGTTGAACTATGGGCTGACATGTTGATCCTCCTCAAATTTTGGGTAAGATGATCGAGCAAATTTCCAGCAGAACGAGCCGGATTAATGCACTTAGCTGCACTCCGGCTTTTCAGTACGGTTGGATGAGCCGCTCCGCAGGTTGGTTACAATAAATAACTACAGTCTCTTTACATATCAGGCACTTTATAGTAACCTAGTATCGATATGACTCCTACGAGACGTTCGACGAAGAGCCCGTCTCCCTGCGCGATCGGGGGAATGTTGGAACTGCTTACGCGGCCCTGGACGCTGCACATCCTGTGGTCACTCAGCCACGACGGGCCCATGCGTTTTGGAGTGCTGCGGCGGCAGGTGGAAGGCATCTCCTCGCGGGTGCTCACGGAGCGGCTGCGAACGCTCGAGAGCGCCGGGTTTGTCTTCCGGCATTATGAACAGACCATCCCGCCGGCCGTGACTTACGGGATTACGGAGCGCATGAAGGATATTGAAAAGGTGCTGGCTCAGCTCGAAGGGCTGGCCCGAAAGTGGCAGGGTGATGGAACGGTGGTGGGTTCCAGTCGAGGAACTCCCGCGAGGGCAGGCGCTGGCGCGTAGAAGGACATCCTCATGGATGCGACGCGCTTAATGAATGAGCGCGGTTCCATTATCGGTTGCATTCAGCAAGAGTCCGGTCTGATTGTAAACATCCGCGCTCCCGTGATTTAGGGCGGAAGGCACTGTATTTAGCTGTTCTGCCGACGTAGAAAATTACAACCGCGTGACAATCGATGGAATCGGATGTAGCTAGAATGCAACTGATGTCCCTACGTTGGCGCTCCAAGTCCTGCTTTATCCTGATTCTCTTCCTGCTGGGGAGATCAGCGTTTGCGCAGGAAGTTCCCACGGGCCCGATAAAATCAACTGGGACATGGATTCAGTTGCCAACGGCCAGAGTGGACGGCGACATTCCAAAGTTCCGCTCTTTGCCCGGTACCCATGCTTTCTGGGACCGCACCAATATTTTATTGTTTTCAGGGGTCGCGGTCTTCCGAGGCATGGATTACGCTTCCACCCGAAACTTTCAGGCGCGGGGCCGGGGAGAAGTGTTGTTAGCGCAAGACGTTGTGAACAACTCGGCGGCGTTTGCCGGCGTAGAAGCAGCGGGGGCGGCAACGTCCGTGGGAATTTCCTACCTTTTTCATCGCACCGGCCACCATAAGATGGAGCGATGGCTTTCCATCGGCCATATCTCCGTCGCTGCGTTTGGCGTGGGCTGGAACTATTCCCTGAAAACGGTGCGGCCAGCTGCTCCGCGATGATTTTTCCTCCAAACCGAATCACTCAAAGACTGGCGGTTAAGCGTGTAAAGGTCCTGTTTACAATAGTTAGGGAAATCCTGCGGCTCGTGGCTCCAGGCTCCGGACTTGTGACTACCGTATCTGCCCGATGGAAATCCCCCAAATGGAGAGCGCAATCTTAAGCGATGCCGAAGCGCATTCTAATTGTAGATGACAGCGCTCCTGTGCTGAACTCCGTGAAATTCGTGCTTGAAAGTGTTCCCGATTGGGTGGTTGGCGGGGAGGCCCACAACGGTCGCGAGGCAATTGACAAGGTCGCGCTCCTCAACCCTGATTTGGTCCTTCTCGATCTCTCAATGCCCGTAATGAATGGACTGGATGCGGCTCGCGAGTTGTCGCGTATCAGACCTGATCTGCCTATCGTAATGTTTACGGATAGCCCCGAGATCGAGCGTGAAGCGATGCTGTGCGGATGTCGGAGAGTTGTCTCAAAGACAACGGTACTGTTACTGATCAGCGTCATCCACGACATTTTCGCAAGCTCTGCTGGAGCTACTCCCGCAGCCTGACTGTTGCGTTCGCCGTGATGCTGCGTTCTCGCCAGTTGGCGTAGCATCGCGATTACACTCATCGACCAGGGGTCGCCCCAATTCTCAGTGCGTGTAATTGCCTGATTGCAACACCTATCGGGACCGTTATAATCGCGCGGATGGCCAGCGAACCCTTTCTCTCGTGGGCGAACCGGACCGTGCTTCGCCCGGGCCGCGAAGAGCCCTACCTGTCAATTCAGGACATCGTCGTTTTCGTCCGCGATCTGGAAGTGAGCAAGCCGTTCTATCTGCAACAATTGGGTTTCGAACTCATCACGGAACAACGCCTTCCCACCGGCGAACGCTGGATCGAAGTGGCGCCTCCCGACGGCAGCGCGAATCTCGCGGTGGTTGAGCCAAAGCCCGACGCGCCGGAATACAAGCTGATTGGCGGCTACCGCTGGGTCCTGTTCATGACCGAAGATGTCCAGGCCAAGTACAAAGAATGGAGCGAACGCGGGGTTCGTTTCGTAACTCCTCCGGAGACGCCAGGCTGGGGCGGCACCTATGCGCGTTTCGAGGATCCGGACGGCAATGCGTTTGGCTTGGAAGGGTTCGATGAGGTCAGGCAAAGCCTGGAGTTGCGCCGGCAGGCGCACGCCGAGAAACTCGAATCCGAACGCCGCACCGCGCAGGAAATGGAAATAGCGCGGCAGGTGCAGGCGCGGTTGTTTCCGCAGATTCAGCCGGAGTTGAAAACCCTTGAGTACGCCGGTATCTGCCTGCAGGCGCGCCAGGTAGGAGGGGATTATTTCGATTTTCTGAATCTCGGGCCGCAGCGGCTAGGGTTAATCATCGGCGATGTTTCCGGCAAGGGGATCGCCGCAGCTCTGTTGATGGCGAATTTGCAGGCCAGCCTGCGGAGCCAGTCGGCGCTGGCCTTCGATCAGCCCGAGGCGCTGCTCCGGTCGGTGAACCGCCTCTTCTATGACAACACCGGCGACAGTGCCTATGCATCGCTTTTGTTTATTGAGTACGACGAGGAGAAACGGCGACTGCGCTACGTCAATTGCGGCCATTTGTCGGGGCTGCTGGTAAGACGCGACGGCAAGGTGGATCGGCTCGACTCCACCAGCATGCTGCTCGGGCTGTTCAGAGAGTGGAATTGCTCGATGCGCGAACAGCGGCTTTCTCCGGGGGACGTGCTTGCGCTTTACACCGATGGCATCACCGAAGCCTGTAACAACCGAGGAGAGGAATTTGGCGAGCAGTGCCTGATTGAATCGCTTCAGCAACATCGGGACCTGCCGTGCCAGGCTTTGTTGACCGCAATCGTGGATGGCGTTCGGCGATTCAGTCCTCAGGAACAGCACGACGACATCACGGCGATCGTCGCGAAGGTCAAGGTTGCTAGCTGACGCGGCCGCGATTATAGCCCGTGCGGTTTGCCGGCGAGGACGGGAAAGGTTCTGGGGGGTTGGTCGCTTAAGCCGGGAGCAATTCCTGTCGTCGGCCTAAAATCTCCGTAGCATTCAGCAGGCGGCGCGGCCATTCTCAATGAGTGATAACGCCTGATCACATCAACGGCCTTGGTGCATCAGGATGGCCTGCCCATCGTGAACGAAGAAGGTCATTGAGGGTGCTTTGTGCTCGCCAGACTCGTCTTGGGTCACAACATTTCCCTGCGCTTCAAGAATGCTCTCACCCGGATCATAAGTAATGTCGTCTGCTTGCACCGACATGGTGTTGTATGTCGCAAACGCGCGTTTACAGACCCCACCATGGTCATTCACCCACGAGCATGCTCCGAATTTCGTTCCTCCCCAGAGGTGGACTTCGAACGGCACACTATCTGACGGGACGGAAAAGAATTCCTCGCCAGCGCACCATGCCTTCACGTGACCCCGCTGCTCTTGAGTTGGAGGGCCTCCATCCGGTCCGAACACCAACATAGTGCAAAGCATGGACGGTGGAAAGGATATGTCGAAGACCAAATTCGTCGGCGCGGTTACTCGAAACGGTGGGCGGCGATAGTAGGTCGTGTTGGTGAATATCTTTCCGTCAGGACCATGAGCAACCAGGGTCATAGTCCAAACGCCCAATGGAAGATTGGCATCGTAGACTCCAGCTTCGTCCGTCACCACCGTCTTCGGTGAAGCGCCCTCAAAAACCACTGCGAAAGAATGGGCATTCCATGGCGCAGAGATCGTTCCGCTGATATGGAACGTCGTGGGTTGAGTTGCAGGGGGCACAGCCTGGCCAAACAGTGGAGGCAAGAGCAATAGGACTGCGAAGCGGAAGAGCGTGCATCTTCTGACGATGCGGGACATCGGAGCACCCTCCAGTATCTTACCCCTACACTGGTGGTTGACGTAACATCGCGACATCACTCATCAACCGCGAGTCAAGAATGGTTTTCCCGTGCACAATCGCTCGCGGCCCGAGTCATGCGGCTCGTGTCTTCGCAGAGGACAGGCACGCCGTCACTTCACGGAGGACCTGCTCGTAGTCAGCGGCTATCGCCCGCTCTACATGAACACGAACGCCTTTTACGCCTGCCTCTTGCGCCAACCGGTTGAACTCACTCTGAAGAAAAACTTCCAACTGCTTAGGTGTCAAGACGGCGATGGGAACAGTAGCGGACTGGCCGCTCTCGGTCTCGATCCTCACGGAGTATGGGGATTCGGACTGTTGCGTTTCCGGATTCATGCGACACACCTCTTTTATGGAGCGACGAAAGCGGCAGGCGAAGCTCCTGGTATTTTAGCGCGTCCCCGCGGTTCCCGTGCGCGATGCGAAGAATTAGTTGAGGCACGTCGGCACAGTTGGCGATGGATCGCCAGGACACTCACTGACCTTTGCCGCGGCGGAGGCCCCCGAGATGAATCTTTGCCCCGCGACTTCTTTCGCCCAAATACAACATCAGTCGCGCGAACATTCGAGAATCAGATGGCTGTATGGAATCCGGAGCATGTCATGACGGACTGTCGAATTAACGGTCGAAAAAGAAGTCGACGCAAGTGCCACGTACTGCTCCGCACGTCTTACGAAGCGTCCCCGGTCTCGGCTTAGCAAGAACTTGGCAAATCTGGATTGACCGGCCACCCAGACGCCATCGAGGGTGATCAGCCTGCCCTGGGGTTTTAGGGTACGACGAGCCATGCGAAACAGTTGCACAGCTTCCTGATCGTCGAGGTGGTGCAGGATACCTAACGCGATTACGATATCGAAGTATTCGGATTGCGGCAGATTGTACTCATTTACCCGATCGCAAGTGAAGTGTGCTTCCGGAAAGCGTCGCTGCGCCTGCTGGATGTAATCAGGGTTTGCATCGAAGCCGACGTATTCTGACCTGGGAAGATACGGGACCATGCTTCCGGGCCCGCAACCGACGTCAAGGATCCTGTCGCTTGGTCTGGCGCGGATGTGCTCTCTTGCGAGGGTCTTCCTATATACATCCGAGCCTACGACGCTGCCCCACATCTGGTACGCCCATGGCAGGTTGAGGATCGGCCGAAACGTTTCAATCATTGAATACCTTTTTGACGGAGAACGTTCAATCGCCAGGGTTCGATCATTGCTGCTTCGCTGGCTCGGAGTTTAGGGGAGCGAGCAAGGCGGCAACGTTGCTATCCGCGAGCGAGCGATTCAGCGCGGGAAGATCCTCTTTCATTACTTTCTGGTAGTCGGCATCGGCTGCTGCCATTTCTGTTTCGAATGTCTGCAGTAAATCCAGTTGGGTATCGGTGGGGGCGAAGTCGGCGCCTCCGGCTACGTCGGCGCCTCCGGTGCCGACCTCGGCGTTGAGCCAGATCAGATTTAAATAAACCTTGTAGGGCTCGACGAAGTACTTGTCGTCGCTGTTGAGCAAGGCCGGGGAGGCGAGCTTGTATTCGACGGCGGACAGCTTCTTGTCGAGGTCTTCTGAGGCTTTCAAGAGTTCGGCTTTGCGCTTTGCTTGAGCTTCGTTTAGCGCTGCCGGCGGGGCGGGCGCTTGCTCACCTTCGTCGTCATCGTCGTCGCCGACTGCAGGCTTGTCTTTTTCTTTCTTCTTGGGCGGCCTGAGCATGGCCTCGATGACCTCGATCTGCTTGCGCAGCCACTCGATTTGGTTGACCGTGTCGGAAACGCGGTCAATGTCGGCGGTGATGCGGCGCAGAGTTTTCACGGAAAGGTCGATGTCTGCGTCGGACCCGGGCGCGCGAGGATCGCGCACGATGGTGAGAGGTTGGGTGTAGGACTGGTCTGCGATCTTCAGGCGTACGGTGTAGTTTCCGGGGGCCACGACGGGACCGACCTCGGCCGGTTTGGTTCCCCAGTGAGTGATGAGCCGCGAATCGGAATCGCGGAAGCGGGGTTCGTCCCAGATGTGCGGATTGTCTGGAGCCGTTGTTCGCAGAGCGATCAATCGGGGAGATTCGTAGCGCAGGTCCCATGACACGCGATTCATGCCGGCGCGACCCTTGGTTTCGAGCTTTCGGATTACCTTTCCTTCCGCGTCGAGGATTTCGAGGTGTATCAGATCCTTTACTGCCGTCTTGAGAGAAAAGTTGAGCATGGCCTGGCCGCCACGGCTAAAGCGGTAGGTGTGGCGCGGTTCAAACAGCGTGACTGCGGCATCGGCGTGACTCTTTGCTTGCTGTTCGAGCGGCGTGATGTCGTCGAAGATGTACAGACCCCGGCCGTAGGTGGAAATCACCAGATCATGAAAGTCCTTCTGCACTACGGCCCAGGTTACCGGGGCGTGCGGTAGGCCCGTCTGGAGCGCGGTCCAGTGGTTTCCGTCATCGAGAGAGTAAAAAAGACCGTTGCCGGTGCCGGCGAAGAGCAGGCCTTCGCAATTGGGATCTTCGGCGATGGTGCGGACATAGGATAAAGAGTGCTTTGGAAGATTGCCGCTGATCTGCTTCCAGGTTTTGCCGAAGTCTGTCGTTTTGTAGATGAACGGATCGCGATTATCCACGAGATGGAAATCAACGGCGATGTATGCGGCTGCGGGATTGAAATTCGAAGGCGCAATGCTGGTGATTGTGCCCCACGGAGGCAGGCTGGGAATATTCTTGGTGAGGTTGGTCCAGTTCGCACCATCTTTTGTGTGCCAGACCTGACCGTCGTTGGTTCCGGCCCAGATTAGTCCCTTCTGAATTTTAGAAGGGGCGATGGCGAAGACAACTTCTCCATAAAATTGTCCGAGGTTGTCGCCGACGATTCCGCCGGAAGGCACGATGCGAGCCGGATCCTGGGTAGAAAGGTCGGGGCTGATTACCGACCAACTCTGGCCGGCGTTTACAGTTTTGAAGATCACCTGGCAGCCGTAGTAAACGGTGTTGTGGTCGAAGGGATCGACGGCGAGCGGAGCCGTCCAATGACAGCGGTACTTGATATCGTTCGGCGGGGAGTCGAGGGTGTGCATCCATGGACTGACGGAGCGAGCGTGCTTGGTGCGGGCGTCCCAGCGCGTGACTTTATTCCCGTAGCAGGTGGCCCACACCACGTTTGGATCGGCTAAGTCTGGAACGGTGAAGCCGGATTCGCAACCGCCCATCTCGTGATCCCAACCGGTTTCGCGGGAGTCAACGGGCAAGCTGGGGCCGCGCATGTTTCCGTCGTCCTGCATGTTGCTGTAGAAGTAATAAGGAATCTGATTGTCGACGTCGACGTGGTACATCTGGCCGATGGGGAAAGTGGCGCGATGAAAGCCACGGCCGTGGACGGTGGTGATGCTGAGGCCGCCGTCATCGGTGATCACGAAACGATCGGCATTGGTGGGATCGAACCAGATGTCGTGCGTGTCTCCACCCCAGGGAACTTCCTTGAAGTTCTCGCCTCCATCGAGCGACTGGTGGAAGGAACTGCTGGCCACTAAAACTTCATTGTCGCTGGCCGACGAAACGGCGAGGCGAATGTAGTAGCCTGCGCGGCCAATCAAGGCACGCTGGTAATTGATTGCCTTCCAGTGTTCGCCGGCATCGTCGGATCGCCAGAGTGAACCCTGGTCTTTGGTTTGAATCAGGGCGAAGACGCGGTTTGAATTGGTCGGAGCAACCGCGACATCGATCTTTCCTAGCGGGGCGTGAGGCAGGCCATGTTCTTCGATGCGGGTCCACTTGGTTCCGCCGTCGCGGGAAACATAGACTCCGCTGCCCGGACCGCCGCTGAACTCGCCCCAGGTATGCATCTCCACTTGCCACATACCGGCAAATAAAGTGCGCGGATTGTGAGCATCGATCGAGAGGCCGGAGCAGCCGACGTTGTCTGCGGCGAAGAGCACACGATCCCAGTGCTGACCCCCGTCGGTGGTGCGGAAGACGCCGCGGTCGGGTTGCGGTCCGGTAGAACGGCCAAGAACACAGGCGAAAACGATATCGGGATTGGTCGGGTGGATAACGATGCGGCCGATGCGACCGCTCTCCGGAAGGCCCATGTTGGTCCAGGTTTTGCCGGCATCGGTCGACTTGTAAATTCCGTTGCCCATTACGTCGCTGTCGCGGATCATCCAAGCTTCGCCGGTTCCTGCCCAGACTGTGCTTGGATCAGTAGGAGCAACGGCGAGAGCGCCGATTGCGGCGACCGGTTGCTTGTCAAAGATCGGCGTCCAGTGATTGCCGGCGTCGATCGATTTCCAGATACCTCCCGAGGCAGCTCCCGCGTAGTAAGTGCTGGCATCGCCCGGAACGCCGGCTATGGCCGCGATGCGATTGCCCACCCTCGGGCCTACGAAGCGGAAGCGGAACTGACCTTCGTCCTCGGAATCCGGTTGTTGTGCTTGCGCTGGAAGCGTACTGCCGAGCATTGCGATCGCGGCGAGACAAAGCATCGCTTTTCTGATGACCATTCCTGAGGTCCTCCCGTCTGACAAGCGTGCATCTTACATGTCCGAAGGAAAGAGGCCAAGTCGAAGTGAGCGTTAGCGCCCGTCAAGATCAGTGGATCCCGCGCAGCCGCTTACGGAAAGTTCGTCACCTTTGGCGTTACGCGGGGATGCATCGCAGTTGCCTCACCGGTGTTGTCGATCACATGGTTGATCGCGCCGTGATCTCCGAGCGCTACAGTGATCATGTCGTGAAACCGTATTTCTGGACTCTTCTTGCTCAGGTCCGGCGTCTCGATTGCACGGGTCAACACCACATCCGGATGATGGAAGACGCTATACACGCCGAGGCCCCACGCCTCGTGACTCGTCACTCCATCCGCCACCTTGTATGAGGCCCAGCCGTTCACTCCCGGCGCACTCGTATAGCTCGCCTGGTTCGGAGGATCGTAAGGAATCTCGGACTGATAAAAATACGTCCTCCCGCCATTGCCCTTCCACAGAACCTGGAATTGCTGGTGATGCTCCACAAACAGGCCATAGATCGTGACCCCGTTTCCATTCACGACCAGCCCGTTCTCGCTGGTATTCAGCTCCCAGCCCACTCCGGCTCCGTGGTCTGCTCTCCAGATCCACGTATGGTCTACCAGTGTGTCGTTGCTGTTGATCCTCAGATTCACCTTGGCCCGGCCCACGCCCGCGCCGCCCACGCGAAAGAAAACATCGTGCAGAGTGATCGGGTCCTTGGCATGGCTCGCCCGACTTCCCTCCGGCCCGACCTCGAGCAGCACCGGAGACTCGATCGGCCCCGCATCGAAGAGCAGGCCGGCAATCTCGATGCCGTCCGCATCGGCGGTCGTCATCGCCGCGGTGCCCTTCACCGGACGCAGCGTCGCAAAGCCGAGCCCGAGCACAACCGTATGCGGCCGCGTCACACGAATGGGAGCGGTTAGTTCATAAATCCCCGGCGTAAGAATCAGGTTCTTGCCTTGGGCCAGCTTCGTGTTAATGGTGTCCGCGGTATCCACATCCGGGTGCGCGATGTAAAACCGCTCAATGGGAATCGTTTCTCCCGCGGTTTCTCCGCCGCGCCACGTAATCCCGACGCTGTCGGTGTACAACTCCGGAACCCGTACGCTGAACTCTCCCGCAGCATTCACCTGCAGGAACGGCTTCTCGCGCACTATAGGCGTCCGCGCTACTTTTGTGTAAGGCGGCGAAGGCCATGCGCCTTCCGGCGGATGCACTACGCCGACAAACACCATGTTCCAGTTCGCGCCGGTCCAGCTTTTCCAATCGCAGTTGCGTGAGATCCACTGCTGCTGGCTGCCGGAGCCGACATTCCCGTCCACAAGCGAATCCGACATCCATCCGCCGCTTGCCCATCCGTGATTCTGGTGCAGCACCAGGTCACCGCGCACATGCATGCGCCGCAACGACACCGCCTGCGAGACCGCCCACTGCATTGTGCCGCCCGTCGGCTTTATCGAGAGCCCTTCCGCAGCTCTCCAGAAGGTTGTCGTCGCATTGTTGTGCTCACGACTCGCATCCGCATGCACGCTGCCCTCAATCCGCGTGGCATCGGGCGACTCGCCCAACCCTATCACCTCGGTGTAGAAACCCACGGGCACGTCCACCGCATAGCTTCCGGGCAGGAACAAAAGCGCATTCCGCTGTGGCCCAAACTCGTTGTATTGCTGTATTGCATACACCGCATCGATCTGTTTCTGAATCAACTGCGATGGCATCGACGGATTGAAGATCAGAACATTAGGTCCGAATTCGGGGGGTCCGAGCACAGGCTTCGCGCCCTTCGCTGCCAGCGCCGGGAGAGCCGCCACCAGCAGCCCCGCCGTGAAGCCCAACCGTGCTAGAAGCCGAAGTACGCGCCTACCAGACATGTGCCCTCGCTGACTCCGAGGGTATCACCGCTTGAAAGTTTTTTGCGCCGTAACCTGTCAGGGACGAGCATTAACCGTTGGAGGATCGAGCCCACCGCGAACTTAAGGTGCTGTCCCGTTGCGGGGGCGGGGTCATTACCTAGGTCATCTTGGGCACGGTGACGATTCGAGTGATGATAGGGAGAGCTTGGAGGCTAACGGCCTCCCAGGAAATCTCTCCAATGAACATTGACGATCTGCTGCGGATTGCTACGGAACGGCGAGCTTCCGACTTGCATTTGAAGGTGGGGAACTATCCACACCTGCGCATTGACGGCGAACTGGTGCCGTTGACCGAACAGCCACGGGTAACCGCGGAAGACATGCTGAACATGGCGTTCAGCATGATGTCGGCGCGACAGAAACAAAAATTCAAAGAGACCACGGAAATCGACATGGCCTACGGCGTGGCCGGGCTGGGGCGATTCCGTGTGAACATCTTCCAGCAACGCGGCAACGTAGGACTGGTGCTGCGCGTCATTCCCACCAAGATTCGCGCGCTGGATGAGTTGTTCCTGCCCAAGGTGGTAGAACAGATTTGCGAGATGCCGCGCGGGCTGGTGCTGGTGACGGGCGTGACCGGTTCCGGTAAGTCGACCACACTGGCGGCTATGGTGGATCGGGTGAACTCCACTCGAGCCGAACACATTATTACTATTGAAGACCCCATCGAATTTCTGCATCGCGACAAGAAGGGCTACGTTAATCAGCGCGAGATCGGGGTGGATACACCTTCGTTCAGCGCGGCCTTACGGGCTTCTCTGCGTCAGGATCCGGACGTGATTCTGGTGGGCGAAATGCGCGATTTGGAAACGATTTCGACGGCGCTGCACGCGGCGGAAACCGGCCACATGGTGTTTTCTACGCTGCACACGCTGGACGCGGTGGAAACCATTAACCGCGTGATCTCGATTTTTCCGCCGCCAGAGCAGAAGCAGATTCGCCTGCAGTTGGCAGCGGTGCTGCGTGCTATCGTCAGCCAGCGTCTGGTACGGCGCTGCGATACCGATGGGCGCGTGCCCGCGGTCGAGGTGATGATCAATACCGCCTTCATCCGGGAGTGCGTTCTGGTTCCGGAAAAGACGCGTTCCGTGCGGGACGCCATTGCGGCCGGTACGTCGCAATACGGAATGCAGACCTTCGACCAGTCGTTGTGGGATCTGTTCCAGGCCGGGCTGGTCAACTACGAAACCGCTCTGGAGAACGCTTCGAACGCTGACGACTTCAAGCTGCGCATGCAGGGTATCGCTTCGACTGCGGACATTTCGCGGCAGTCGATGCAGTCTGCTGGCTTTGGTGGGAGATAGATTCGGCTTCCGGCTTTCGGCTCTATTCAATCGCCTTTCCGGACGGCGGAAACCCGGAGCCGCTTTTCCTCATCGCTATTCTTTTCTTTCCTACCATCAAAAGGTTTATCGTTAGCGGGTATGGCTTTCCCGCGTCCCAAGAGAAGGTTCTATACCGAGGATGAGTTGTACGAATACGCCGTGGGGGCGCTGGCTCGGCGCATGCGGACGGTTGCGGAGTTGAAGCGTCTGCTGCGCGCGCGAGTGGAAGACGCCGAATCCGAGTACGGAAAAACCCTGGTGGAACTCATCATCCGGCGATTGAAGGACCGCGGTTACTTGAATGACTCGCAGTACGCCGCGTATTTTTCTTCGTTGCGGCGGGACAACCAGAAGTTCGGCCGCCTGCGCGTGGTCACCGATCTGAAGGCAAAGGGCATGCACAGCGACGTGATCGATAAGGCCGTGGACGCAGCTTTCGACGGGGTGAGCGAGGAAAAGCAGGCTCGTGAATATCTTCGCAAGAAGCGGCTGGTGAAACCCAAAACTCAGAAGGATGCGGCGCGCGTCTTCCGGCAACTGGCCCGGGGCGGGTTTGGAACCAAGACCATCTTCTCCATTTTGAAGAAATGGGAGGTGGACGAGGAAACCTTGACCGAGTTGGAGAGTGAAAGCGCATAGCTCTGCGGGAACACGGAGCTAGGCCTCTTCTGCAGGCTTCACTGCATCCAATCGTGAAAGGCACTTGGCAACAGACGTTTCGATGTTGCATACTCCAAGACCGATCCCAATACCGTTTCTGAGGAGGACCTTA
>Ga0209624_10001166_pt1 | contig 21457 bp, 25 predicted proteins | sample JacPinW_OM2H0_O1_FD_188565 | JGI IMG/M metagenome (GOLD analysis project Ga0209624, IMG submission 188565) | Forest soil microbial communities from Algoma, Ontario, Canada - Jack Pine, Ontario site 1_JW_OM2H0_O1 (SPAdes) (version 2) | ecosystem: Environmental > Terrestrial > Soil > Boreal...
CTGTGAGCCAGATCATGCACGGCAAAGTCTCGCAGCTTTCCCTCGAGCTGCTGATCCGCATTGCAGTGCGTGCCGAATTGCCGGTGGTGCTGCAAACAGGCAAGGATGCGGAAGAAGCGGGAGCGTTCGTCGTGGGCGAGCCAGTTCAGGAGAGTCGGATCCTGAGGTCGAAGGTTGCCGATGAGGCACATCAGGCGTTGAGCGAGGATGCGAGAAATCTGACTCCGCAACAGCGGCTCGAAGCGCATGCCCGACACAGCCAGTTGATGGTCGCGCTCCACCGGGCGGGCCGAAAGAGCCGAAGGGCTCGATGAAAGCGCGCGGGGCAGGTGAATCTGCGCATCTGTTGCTCGATGTAAGCGCGGTGCTGGCAGAAAACGACGTCGAGTACGCCGTCATCGGTGCCATGGCCGCCGCGGTGTATGGCGCCATACGTGCGACGACGGATGCGGATGCCCTGCTATCCGTTTCCATTGCCAAGCTCGGGCAGCTCGAAAAAATATTCAAGAAAGCGGGATTTGCGACGGAGTTGCGTCGCGGGGATGCGGATGATCCCATTCCCGCGCTGCTCTCGGTAAGCGACCGGCATGACAATCGGGTGGATCTGCTGGCGGGCCTGCGCGGGCTCGACCGACTGGCTTTGTCGCGCTCGATCACCGTGCCCTTTCGCGGCAGTTCCCTGCGTGTGATTGGGCGAGAGGACTTTGTCGCCATGAAGTGCTTTGCCGGTGGTCCTCAAGATATCGCCGATGCGGTCAAAGCGCTCAAGACCACCGATCAGCCCCTCGATTTGGAGCTGTTGCGTCGGACCACGCGCCGTTTTGGAAGACCGGCCGCAGACTTGCTGGAGAAGCTGTTGCGGGTGTGACGACGAACGGCCCGGGTGATCCGGCGACTCGATGGAACTGTCCATCTGGCCGAGGTTTGTGTGCAGATCTACACAGCAAGGATGAAGCCTGAAAGTCGGACAGCGGGAACAGGCTTCCCCGTTATCGGCGATCCGAAAAAGCATTGGCACGACTCGCCGCCCCGGACTCGAAACCCGGAGGGTATCGGCCCACCCTCCAAAGCGATGGTGGCTAACGCATTGATTAGATTTGGCGTCCCCGACGGGATTTGAACCCGTGTTACCGCCGTGAAAGGGGTATAACAGCCATCTTCCCGGACTTCCCTGGACATACATGGATACACACATAATCAGTATTTACGCGGGTAACGTGAATTGCCGTCCATCACAATCTCCTTGCATGTAGGACTATTTATGACGTACATTTGACGTACGATGGCACGGACATCTCGGAACCCTCGCATCATCAACCGCACGGTACGCGCAAAGTTCCCCATCAGACGTGACCCGTATTGGCACCTGATCGCTGAAGGCCAGCACATTGGCTACAGGAAGGGGGTGCAAGGTGGGACGTGGATCGCGCGACTCTACGACTCTGCCAAGGGACGCCGCTTTCACTCGCTGGGCGTTGCAGACGATACTGTAGACGCCGATGGTATGCATGTGCTGTCCTTCCCGCAGGCACAGGAAGCCGCTAGAGCGTGGTTCACCGCAACCGCTCTGGCTGACACAGGAGATGTGTCAAGAGGCCCTTATAGCGTGCGTCAAGCGATGGACGACTATATTGACGACCGTGAGCGCATGAAGCGCAACAATCTCGACAGGACGCGCGGAATCATTCGAGCCCACATCGTGCCGCTATTGGGTGACATCGATTTGTCGAAACTGACTCACGGAAAGATTAAGGCATGGCGCGACGCAATCGCAGAAGCACCGCCGCGCGTCCGCACATGTCAAGGCGCGGAGCAAGTGTATCGCGATATCGACGCAAATGATTCTGATGCCATGCGCAAGCGTCAAGCAACGACAAATCGCATAATGACTGTTCTCAAAGCAGCGTTGAATTTCGCTCATGAAAACCGCCGTATTAGCACCAAAGCGGCATGGGAAGCCGTCAAACCTTTTCGCCAAGTTGATCAGCCCAAAGTTCGCTTTCTGACTCCACCCGAGGTGACCGCGCTAACCACGGCATGTGAGCTGGATTTTGAGATTCTCGTCAAAGGGGCATTGCTCACGGGTTGTCGTTACGGCGAATTGACGGCGCTGCATAATGATGCATTCAACCCTGACAGCAAAGCAATCTTCATTGAAAAAAGTAAGAATGGTAGCAGTAGGCACGTCGCGTTAAACGACGAAGGGGCCGCGTTCTTCTCCCAAATTACAGAGGCGAGAGAGCCGTCAGACAGAATTTTTCTTCGCGCCAACGGCAAACCGTGGAAAACGTCAGAGCAGAAAAGAGCGATGGATAAGGCGTGCAGCAAATCTAACGTTAGCGGAGTTACTTTTCATATTCTTCGGCATACCTACGCATCACAAGCTGTGATGAACGGCGTCCCGATTGCCGTCGTAGCGGAACAATTGGGGCACAAAGACACCCGAATCACTGAACGGCACTACGCGCACTTATGCCGCTCATACAAGCAGGAGATCATACGAACCAACCTGCCGAGCTTCGGCTTCATAGCATCGAAGACCGTGCCTGCCGATGATTCATCCAAACGTAGGAAGGGACGAATCTTCGCCGTGGCTCCCCATCGTCGTACTAGCGACGTTATCCGTCGGAGTCACCGACAGTAGGCGGAGAGGGACGGATTAGCGGCCTCAGTCCACACCCGCCAGCAGGTTCTGAAGTTCGACGCAACCCACCTATTTATACACGGCCTATTGGAGAGACGGCTTCAGTTTGGAGAGAAATCGGCAGGGCGGCAGCAGCTTGTTAATCCTGGCCGACCGTCCTAACATCAGTGGCAGCAAATGGAGGATGGGGTTTATGTCGCCAGATGAAGGCGCACGACGTTTACTCCAATACATCCAGTCGCTGACGAACTTTGTCTACCACAAATGTGATCCCCCTTATGGCCACATGGGCGCGACAATTGCCGACACAGTTCTGCAAGCAAATATGAAGGACGCCAGTCTTCAAAAGGTTCGTGCGATCCATGGCGTCGGCCCGAAAACCGTCGACTACCTAAAAATTATGGCAGGTTTGCAAAGCATTGCTATTGATCGCCGTCTCATGACATTTCTCGGCAATGCTGGTATCCCCATCAACCCGAGCGCCTACAGCACTGCAAGAGAAATCTTGCGGCGAGCTGCGTTGCTGCTCTCGGTCCCGGAAGCGGATTTTGATCACAGCATCTGGAGATACATGGGCGGCGAAGATATCGCCCCATGCGCGTAGAGGAGTTCGGACAATGACAGCTCCACCACCTTCGCAGTTCGATCAAGTCGCTTTCAGCGTTGCTGCATGTGTCGAGGTGCTCAAGAACGGCTTCGAAATCGCAGCTATTATCATGGGCGGCATTTGGACATATTTCAATTTTTTTAAGGGTAGAACATACAGGTCAAGACTTGAGTGTGAAGTAGAAGGCTCGATCGAGACTCACTCGGGCCGATCGCTTCTAAAGGTCGTGGTGAGGGCCAAGAATGTCGGGCTGTCGAAGGTATTGATTGGGCACGAAGGAACAGTCCTGCAACTCTACTCGGCACTGGCTACGAGCTCCAGCCCTTCGTGGCCTTGCGAGGCGATCTGGAGCGACGAGCCGACTGCTGTTTTCGACGTGTTTAAAGATCATGATTCGGTCGAACCGTCGGAGCCGATTGAGGACCAGGTGTTGGCTGAATTGCCGGATGACGAAGTTCCCGCTTACAAGCTGACGTTGAAGGTACTGTCCGAGAAGTTGTTCTGGACGGCAAAGACCATTGTGCAAGGATCAGCAAAACATCGAATTAAAGGAGGTATTTGTGGCGAAGGCATTCGATCAGGCCCCAGCAGATCCGAATGAGATTCGGAAGATTCAAAGACAGCGAGAGGAACAACAGCGCAGAGAGGAACAACGACGTAAAGAAGAGCAGGAGCATAAGAGACCTGACAAGAAGGACTGAGGTCTTCGTAGGAGGATTTGTGAGAAAACAAAAAGACGCGGACCAGAATGAGATTCAGGAGATTCAAAGACAGCGAGAGGAACAACGACGTAAAGAAGAGCAGGAGAGTCGGAGAGACTCCGACTCATAAAGACCCGAACTTCTCCACTGCATTTCGATCAGAGAAGTTGATGTTCTTTGGCTCTGGGACGTCATTCGAATTGAGTTCTGCAAGGCTCATCAGTTCCTCATTAGGTGAGCTCGTCCAGGAGTTTCTGTGCCTGCTCAGGGCTATCCGTGAAGGGCAGCATCTTCGCTGCCATTAGCTTCCCTCCGATCATCGTGTTGGCCTTTTGGATCTTGAACTCCTCAATCATCGCCGACAGAATTTCTCGGTATGAGTCCGCAGCCAGCATGAACGACTGCCCACACATGATCGTGAACGTTTCAGCTTTCATATTAACGACACCGGTTAAACCGGAGTGAACCTGCCAACTCAAATGCGGATAGTTGAGTTCATATATCTCATCAAATGGTGCTCCCAGCAGCGCGATTCGATCGGGCAGATTCAAACCTGACCAATGCGACAACTTCGTTTTCCTCGGCGTAGTCGAGGGCCAGAGCGCAGCTCGCAGTGCGTCAATCTTCACTCCCTCGTTCGCCACGAACGACGAATAGACTGTTGGATCGACCTTCGTGATCGGGTGAGCGGCGTGGAACTTTAGAATTTTGCGCGCACAGCGCAACTTTTCGACATCAATATACGCGATCATTTTCTCGCAAGCCTGCGGGATCACCTTGATCAGTCTAATGTCCACGGCAAGTTCAAACAGTGTTCGGGCCAACATGTTGATTGCTTGGAAATGTTTCTGATGCTTCAGTTCCATCAGCGTCGCTACGTTAGCTGAACTGCGCAGGTATATCGCTATGAAGCACTTCTCTCGCTCCGACGGAGATAGCTGGGTGCGAATCACACCGGCAACTTCCAGCTCGTCGAACTTGGCGATGCTTTTCAGCACCGCGAAGAACTGCCCACTCGTTTTCATCGCATCGAAAGGAACTGCTGGTGTGGCCATGTTTTATCCTCGGTTGAAGGAACTGAGATTTTCGAGATCATTAGCCGCTCAGAAGTCATCCTCCTCATCTTCCTCCGCTGTTTTGCTGAGATCGACTTTCACCTTCTTCAGAACCTTGTCCAACTCCTCCCGCGACAGTTCCGAGATATCGTCGCACACAACCCGACTCTCCACGTCGCTGTCGTTGAAGTCTTCGGCATACCTCTCCAGTCTCAACGCTATCCTGTCCTTGCCCCTGACGTTCATCGTCCGGATGAATGCCTTTTCTTCGAATTGCAGAGCAGGCTTGTTGCTGAGGCTCCAGTTGATGGTGCGCGAAGCGACCTCCGGATGTTTCTTCAGGAACGTCATCAGTGCTTCAGTCAGTGCGATTCTATTCTGCCAGTAGCGCAATTTCTTGTTGAGAGCGGCTTGGTGATTCATGATCAAACATCATACGCTGCGCCATGGACGAACAAAAGACGAAACTGCTACCATTCCTGAATGGACGAGGGACGCAAACGCGTGCTGGCAATCGTGACGGGCATCCTGGTAGCGCGGCACCTGAAAACTACGGACGATCTCTTCGACGGCACGGTCGAGTCCGCGCGGACAGAATCGCTGGTCGCTGCAGCGGTTCAGTGGGCCGAGCGGATCATGCGGAGGATTGATGGCGTATATTCATAGAATGAAATTCGGGGTCTTAGCGACCGTGTTTCTCAATCATCTCGAATACCGCAGCGAGGTATTCGTCATTCCCACGTCCGGGTTGCGGCGGTAGCATGAGTCGGTTCTACAAGGGCTAGTGATACGAGTGCTCGTCGGTTCCTTGATGGCTATGAGGACAATGAATGCCCAGCAACAGCTGGGCTTTTTCTGTTTAGGAGGATGAATGGTTATCAGCTGGAATGAATTACGAAGACCTGCGGGGCATTTGCTAACGATAGGGCTGGCAGAGGATGGGTCCGATTTATGGGAGATTCTTCGAAAGCCAGATGGAACTTTTTGGGAAGTTGAGGGATTGGCCAGGGGCACCAACTGGCGAGACCCTCCGAGTTGATCCCGGTTCTCAGATTCAGGACAAGAGGCTTATCCAATGCAAAGAATGGTATCACCAGTATCAACGGCAGTTGATTTCAGAGAACAGCGGTCGCGGGACATCTCAGACGGGCAGCTTCGCTTGAAGTCAATTGTCATTTTCAGGAAGGAGGTCATAGAGATCGTCAACATCAACGACCCAGACGGCAGCGGAGTGCCCTTGCTCTTTATCATGCAAGCCCACGATGAAGCCGCCGTCCGGCTCATTTCGGTTGTGAATTAGTCTGACGCCGTCGTCCTTATCGAAACCAGAATAGCCACTTTGCCAACCGCAGGAATACACCTTGTTCGTCGCGGGCACCTTTACCCACCACATGACGTCTCGGGAGTGCTCCCAGAAGTGTATCTCCCTTCTTAGACCCTGAACGTAACCGATTTCGACCACGCTGTCTTCATCTACAACAGGAGAAACGATCCAGCTCTCCTTCTTCTTTGTGTCCTCGTCCAGCTTCCGGTAGAAAATGAAAGTCCCGCCCAGCAGAATGATGCCCAAGATCGCACCGAGGAAGCGGAAGACCCTGAAAGCCGCCGCACGATTGCGATTAAGCCGAGCAACATCTTCAGCATTCATTGGATTGGGCGGTTAGCATTCAAGCCTGATGATGGGGAAGTCTCTCGATCAACGCTATGGTAGCCGTCCGAGGGGAGAAGTAAACCACACGGAAGTGTGGGCGTAAAATTACTACTGGGCAGGCCGCACCATCTCCACGAACTGTGTGGGCCGTATCCGTGGGTCGCCATGGGGTTGGTACGTGGATGGTACAACTCCCCTTGCGGCGACGAGAGCGTGGGCGCGTTCGCGAGCTTCAGTCTTAGCGACCGAGCCGCAGCACTTTTTATGCTTTTTCCCACTGCCGCACGGGCAAGGATCGTTGCGCCCGACCTTGGGTGCATTCCTATCGTGGGAGAAACTCGTGTATCGAAGATTCTGTATCTTCGTTGAGCGGTCAGTCACCGCGACAGTGAGGGAAAACGGTTCGAGCACATCTGCCACCCCGAAGTCTACGCCACCGTAAATCCGGAACTTCCAAACGGTGTGGTGGGGATCTTCTTTTGATTGCGCACCTTCATAGCTGAATGTGCCCTCACCCAAATCATCCGTTACGATGTTTCCACGGGAGATTAGCTGATCAACGAATGCTTGGCCGTCGTCGCGAAACGTTCCTGCGATCGCGGAATAGCCGTCTTCCAGACGCACACCAAAGTGCTGCCATGCCAGCACCTGAGCGACCATCGCGAAGAGTCCGTCTAGGGGCGCGTGTTCAAAAGGAATCGTTTTCCCGCCGCTCCTGGCGAAGCCCCGCTCCAATTTTCGAAGGAGCTTGGCATTCGCCTTATTTTCCAGACGATGCGCAACTAACTTTTGAAGATTCGCTAATGCGTCCTGGTGTTTGGCACCGAACGCGAGAACAATCATCAGGTAGTTTTCGAAGCCAGACTTCCGGTTGTTGCAGCGTTTGCAGGCGGGAACCTGAGGAAGATCGCCCCGCCGTTCCACCAAGAAAAAATTCCGTCCTACAATGTGGTCTTTTGACTCCGATGGTGCCTTTCCGCAGTAGATGCAGGTCTGTCCCTCGAATTTGTGCTTCATGGGCGACCCTCTTCCAACTATTTTACCAACTCCAAGGAAGTGGTGTGGAGGGATTAATTCGTCGGGCAACCTGACTTCACCATCTTGTCGAAAATGGCTTGCCACGCCTCGGACCCAGCGTATTCGTTGCTCAGTTTGTCAGAGAGCGCGGCGCACGCAGCGGCGTGGTCTTTCTGAGCCTTGCCCTGGCCCTCAATGCGTTTGAGAATGGTGGGCGGGAGATTCCACACGCCGTACTTCACCGTGTCTGGTATCCGCTGATACGGCTTGTACTCAACCGTCATGTAACCGCCGTTGTCCCGAATGGCTCTCAGGATGGCTACAGGATCGGAAAAGAAAAGCGCGGTACTGTCCTCGGAGCGGGATACGCCGAAGCGTTTGGCTGGCCTGTCGTTGAACTTCACCAGCACTGAATGCTGGTCCTCCACGAGCGTGTATCGATCAGGGGTGAAGAACACTTCGCAGGAATGGGAGCAGCGAATCGTCAGACCCCAAGCCGTCGCAAACTCCGTGGTCTTGCCCGCGATATCGGTCTTAGTGCTGTAGTCCCAAGCCGACGACTCCGCTACAGCCGATGTGCAAAGAACCAATCGAAGAATCGTTGCGATGATGTATTTCATTTTGGCTTCTCCGCTCACATTCTACGGATGGCCTAGAGGAATCGGCTACTGACATCCGTAGATGTACTTGCCTGAATCCTGATCCATCGTCGCGGAGCATTTCCTGACCAACTGAGGCCTGACGAAGCCCGAGGCCTTCCTGAACTTGACGAAGCCGGACAGGTGTCGGTCAGAATCCTTGATCAAGCTGACCTGTTCTACCTCAAAGCCCTTGTTCTGATAGTCGTGGGTAATCTCGTCTTGAGTCTTCGTGACGTCGGCTTCACTGAAAACTTTCGGAGCGGGCGCAGGCGCGGGCGCGGCGGCTTGGGTGTTGTTGCTGTTGCAGCCGACACAGGCCAGAAGAACCCCAGCGCATAGAAACAATGATTTCATAACATCCTCCACACGGTAGTTGACCGCGCCGGGCAACCTCTCGCAAGTTACGGATGTAATTGGTTAACCTCCAGCTTCCTAGGCTTCCTCTTCTTCCTCGGGTAGAGTAGCAACCTGCCGAAAGAAAGGGGGATGCTAGGACTTCTTGGTAGGGGCGGGCTTGTGGCTTCCCACGATCACGATCTTGTCGACTTTCTTTGTCGAAGTCTCCCCAATCGGGGGGAGCGTCTGGAAACGGAGCAGATGATCCCGGTGACACCCATCTGACCGGAGCTGATTCATGAGACGACGGCGCAATAACGAAGACCGGGAGGTCACCGTTCCGCGCCATCCGTGCTTGTTAGCTTGGTGATGAGCTTGCTGGCTTTCATGGGTCGATCCTCGAACCCTAGATTCTTCGCGGCGTACTCTTCCCAGCATTCCAGATGAACGAGGAAGTTGTGCTTCACCTTGGGTTCCAGTTCTTTCTTTTGGAGTAGCACAGGGCGTCGCGCCTCCCGGTTGAGACGGATCTGCTGGCTCGTCACCGATGACCCAATCGCGCAGCGGACCCTTGGCTCCGTTACAGTGCGTGCATTTCGTCGGTTCGAAAAAGTCTGCCATAATCCCCCGGCTCAAGTATCCCGTGGGTCGTGTTCGGACAGGTAGGTAACTGTGGTAACGAAGAAAGGGCCGGGAACGGCTCCCCGGCCCGTGAGTATTATGCGAACGCAGCGGATCACAAGCAGCGTGTAATGGGCCAACCTTGCGTCAATGGTCAAGCGTTGGCGGAAGAAGGGATTGTTGTGGAAAGGCGCACCGCTTTGTACTCGGCAATGACAGGACGGAACAGATCGCGAACTTTTCGCGGAAGTCGGGAAAGACTAGAGCCGTGATACGTGGGCGGAAAGTATTGCCCATCGCGATGGTACGAATAGATGTAAGGCCCGTGAGGACATTTCCTGCAATTTGGCTTCGAGCACGGATGTACTTCGAGCCAATACAGTTTGTTCTTGTGCCCAACGTGCGCCAATATTGTGGCGCGTCGTCGATTCGGAACCTCTCGAATATCGGGAGCAACCTTGTGATCCTTCAGGAATTGGTGCGACAACTTGATCACTCTTTTTAGTTGGCCGGGATTGCAGCTGCGAAGTTTCTCGTGGAGACTATGGCTGAGTTTCCCCAATTTCCTGTCGTCCCGGCGATCCTGATCTCGCTGGGCGCTTTCCCGGTCGATACGCGCCAGTATTTCGCGTGCGCGCAGCTGGGTTTCAGACGTACCAAGAGGATCAAGTGAGACCTCGTCCATATGCGCACCTCAACGATAAATCTATCAGATTTTGCACTGTGGTGTCTGGAATATATTGAAAGGAAGGAAGTTATTGCGGCGTCTTGGTTGGCAAATCAAGAATGGAGACTTTTTTTGTATTGAATGCACATTTCGGCCACTTTAATCGCCGACGGCACCAATCCGAGCAAATGTACCCAGTTCATAACAGCCTCCAAAAATGTACCAACATTGGTATAGCACGCGGATCAAGAGGGGGTCAAACCCCGTATCAGAGAGCCGGGAGCCAGCCGATTCCCGGCTCTCTGAGACTATGCCGTAGCAGATGCGGCTGGGTTAGTGTTGAACGCCTGATTGATTCGACGCTGCGCCTGTTCGCCCGTCTCCGGTGCCAAGTAGCGTTGCGTCATGCTGATGTCCGCGTGGCCCAGCCAGTGTTGAACGGTACGGATGTCAACGCCGCGCCGCAGGCTCCACGTTGCGAACGTATTGCGGAACTTGTGAAGCCAGAAGTTGGCTTCGTTCATCCTGGCTCGTTTCGCGATGGCTTGCAGAGTAGGAGGAAGTGACCCTCCACTTTGTCATCAGTTCCGAAAACCAGCCGGGTAGTCGGGTTCTTCAATCGCCACTCCGCAAGCTTAGTTGCCAACTCCCGCTCCATCGGAACGACGCGAGTCTTGCCCGTCTTGGTGCGGAACGTTTCGCCGCCGAATGTCACCGTGGGCGTCGGCCATATTCTTCGGCATACCTACGCATCACAAGCCGTGATGAACGGCGTCCCGATTGCCGTCGTAGCGGAACAATTGGGGCACAAAGACACCCGAATCACTGAACGGCGCTACGCGCACTTATGCCGCTCATACAAGCAGGAGATCATACGAACCAACCTGCCGAGCTTTGGCTTCATAACCGAGGCTGTACCTGCCGATGATTCATCCAAACGTAGGAAGGGACGAATCTTCGCCGTGGCTCCCCATCGTCGGATTGGCCACGTTACCCGCCAGAATCACCGTTGATGCGGGGGCACGAGGTTTTGGTTCACCCCGCGCGCGCAATGCTGGCCAGCGAACTCCACTCACCTCACACGGCAGGATGATTTTTGGCGCTACTAGCGCCGTCGTCGACGGCAGCAGGCCAATTGGTGGCAAGGTCATGGATCCAACTGTGAGTCACAGACTTGGCGGCTGAGTTTCTGAGAATTGCCCTACTTGCAGGTAACGCTGGGATTGTCTTTCGCTAGTTCTAAGCATGCCTTCTGCTGCTTCGAGCGTCGCGCTGCATCCCCTAAACTCTCCTCCTGCACGAGAACAGGCTGCGGCCTCATCTGTATCGCAGGGTCAACGTGGACGCTTTCTTCTTGCTGGTACGCGCTCGGAGGGGGTAGCGCAGGGGTGGTTGCGACCAGAGCTACACCAGGAGCCGGAGCTAGAGCAGCAGCCTCGATAGCGGCCTGAATAGCAGGTTGAGCACCTGAGAGGAAATCCTTTAAGTGCTTGGCTACGGCTTCTGCCATCGATTGCTGGTTCTTGCTACCGCCTTTTTGCTTGTTCACGGAGTAAGCCCAGAGTATCTTGCTCGAACTCGTCTCGGTCAGTTGAACGGAGACGTTTCCCTTGTCTTCAATTCCGATGCAATAAGCAAACATGCACCGCGCGATTTTGCCACCTGTTGATTCCTGTTTGATCTCGACCGGCGAAGCTTTGAGTTTGAATACGGCTCTGGCAGGATCAAGCACTACGTTAACCGGAACTTCCTTTTTCTCGATCGCGGCAGCGACATAGGTTTCAAATCCATTCTGCGGTTCGATATAGACGGTAGCCCGAACTACTTGAGCACTGCTTGGCAGCGAGACTGCTGCGAATAGGAACAACAGGGCGAGAGATTTCATTTTAAGACCTCAACAACCAGTCTGATCCAGCACACGCGCTCGCACTAGAGTACGGAGGTATCGTATTGCGCTCGGGTCGATACCGGACTGAGAACGTGGGGTCAGCCCCCTTCGAGGGGGAGACAGTCAAAAGACTTGGCGTGTGCGGTGACAGACGGTTAGAGAGGGCGATCCACAAGGCTGCCCTATGCAAGCTTCTGTTTCAGCAAAACCAAGTCATTGTGATAGTTCGGGCTGCCTTTACCTACGCCTAAGCCTAGATCAACCTCATGAAGGGCTGCGACTGTGTCCCTTTTCCTGAGCGCCTCGCATGCAAGTTCAAGGTGCATTTTCTGTCTGACGACAACTGCAAGTTCTTTGTGGCCGAGCTGAGATGCGAGAGTAGCCGATGACTTGTAGAACTCACGCGCCTTTGCGAGATCCCCTTCTCGGAGATAGAGAAGGCCATGGGTTGCCATAAGCGCAACGTCCGTCGTGGTTTTGGAAGACATAGCTTTTCTTTCAAGCAGTACCCGAGCGGCTTGCGTATGCCCGAGCAGCAAATGGACGTAGGCGAGGTTGTTAATTAGCCAGTCATCCTCCGAAAACTTCGGATACGCCTCTTCTAGAATAGTCAATGCCCTTTCATAGTCATGCTTCACGTCCGTGAGGAAGCCTGACAGCAAGCCGTAAGCCAGTCTGTTGTCCGTTCCCTTAGACAGCAATCGCTCCAGATCGGAAATCGCGCGATCGTAGTCGCCAAGTTGCGAACGCACATAGCTACGCGCAACGATCACATACTCATCGTCTCCGAAGATGTCAGTGCACTTTTGCAGGACATCCAAGGCTTCTTGGTACCTCTCGTGAAGGGTATAAAGGTAGGAGAGGTTCCGATAGGGGAGCGTGCCATGACTGCTGGATTCTCGGATAGACCTCGTGAACCAATCTTCAGCTTCCTTCAGTTTGTGTTCGCGGAAATACGTAAACCCAATATCGTTGGATAATTCCGAGCTTCGTTCTGCTTTCTTGCCGTCAGAAGGTAGTGATTCGAGCACCTGCATCAATTGAGCTCTTGCTGAACTGTACCGCTCCCTGCTCAGATAGGCGCCAGCCAGAATCCGACGAGCCTCCCAATCCCTGGGTTCCCGATCAAGATGCGCACTTAACAATTCGATGACGGTATCAACCTGGCCTGCCTTCATGAGCGTGTTAGCCAGGCCCTTAACCGCTGAACTGAGATTCGGAGATAGGGTCAGCGCCGCCTTAAACGATCTAAGGGAACGCTCGTTCTGTCCCGCAAGAGCAAATGCAACTCCGAGGGCCTGATACAGATCGGCCGATCTGACATTGTGTCGAAGAGCGGTTCTCAAGTGCTTAATCGCTTCCTTCGCTTCCGCTCTCCGTAGCAGTAAAACGGCCAAATGGTAGAACGGAACAGGAGTGGCAGGCCTTTTGCCAATAACCTCACGGAACAACCTTTCTGCTTCCTCAAAGCGATTCTGCCGCATGGCTAAATAGGCCAAGGACATAAGGGGGGTCACGTTCTTCGCAAAAGACTGGTTAAGACGCTTATAGATTTTCTCAGCCTCTTCGTACTTGCCCACCTCAAGGGACGCCTTCGCTAGGTTGATGCTAGCAACATAGTTGTTAGGGTCCAGTTCCAATGCCTTCTCGAACGCGAAGGTGGCCTCCGACATAGCCCCCGCATTCAAATGCGCAACCCCAAGATTTGTGTAGGCTCGGCTGCTTGATGGAAATCGCCCCACTGTTTCAAGCGCTCTGCTTAGAGACTCTGTGGCAAGCTTTTCTATCAGCCCTTCGGCCTCGCTCGGAGCTTTCATCTCCCAGGAGAGAGAGATATCCTTGCCTTCCTTCACCAGAGACACCGCCGCACTCGGCATCAGCGGGTTAGTCGCGGGTACCGCCACCTTGTAAAAGCTTGGCGGGGTGGTCTGCTTCACTTCCGGTTGTTCGCTGGACGCAATCATAGTCTTTCCTTCTTTTCCACTTCAGCTCGTGCGCTGCATCTCGCGAATCTTGCTTCCCGAGCAGCTTTAGCTCGCTGTCTCCGCTCGCGGAGTTTTCTGTATCCTTCCTCGTTCTTCAAAACCTTGAGACAGCTTTCAATTCTCAGCCAAACCCGATCAAAATCGTCGAGTCGTTTTCGATAATCAAGATGTGCCATCTCCTTATAGAGGCCGTCGAGCAACGGTAAAATCGAGAGGGAGACTGGAGGCGCAAATGTAAACAGGTTCGGTAACGGATGCCCATCGGCAATTGACGGAATTAGGCGATCAAAAATCTCTTTTCTCTTTCCTTTTTTAATCGCCGCCATCATCTGCGTCAGGTCGTCCCGGTAGCGCGGATCGAAGAGTTGTAAACCAAGAACGGTTCCCGTCACCATCTCAAACAAGACGGCCCCGAGAGCAAACTTGTCTGCTTTGAAGGCCAGTTTGGGATCATCATCGAGCAGAGCGGCTAGGATCTCAGGAGATGCATAAGTGAGGTCTCCTGGCGGATAGATATAGCTAGCCGATAACGTGGAATTAGAGTCGATGAGGTTCTTGGCTGTTCCAAAATCTGACAAGCGCACAGAGCCGTCCGGCATAATGAGGAAGTTGGCCGGCTTAAGGTCGCGATGCGCGTATCCCCGATGATGAAGCCGCCTCACTGATGTGCACATTGTATGAAACGACTGCAAAATATTTTCTCCTGTGAGGGCTTGCGAGTTGATTACAGAACCCAAATCAGTCTCCGCCAACTCAAGTGCAAAATATGTAAAAGGCAGGTCGAGGCTTATACCACCCGCGTCAAATTTCTCTGTAAATTGATTTATTGGCGCAATCCAGCCGATGATGTCGGGTTCACCGGACAATTCTTCAAGAATCTTCGCTTCTCTTTGAAAGCTTCCAATTCGGTACGGTGCATCTGGCGCGAAGGTCCGAAGGGGATCGTAAAACTTCAGAGCGACGTCCTTGTCAGTGATTTTGTCGAAAGCTCGAAATAAGACTGAAAAGTGCCCATGCCCGCCTGACGGCCCCAGACGCCGAATACTACTGAAGCGTTTATCCAGTTCGGCACGGCGCTCGACGATTCTTAGAATGGCCTCACGATCTTTGCTTGCTGGCATTGGCACCGCCGAACCGATCCTTCAAGAACTCAAATGCGTCTTCTGGATGTTCCTGCAATATTCTCAAAACATCTCGCGGGATCTTTCCAGCGGCCAGTAGCAAGGGATTCGGATCACACGAGAAATACCGTGCTGTCCTGTAAACCAGCTCTTCTGATGGAAGAGTAGTCCCGTTCTCAAGCTTGCTCAGATAACTGTAGGTTACCCCAAGATGCGGAGCCAATCGCTTGATACCCAAGCCTGCTTCTTTCCGCAAGTGCTTGAACATTCCACCAAAACCTTTTTGCTTCATAGGGTTGATAATTCTGTCAACCCTAGAATTGTGCACTAAGGTGTCGTGGTGTGTCAACCCCCGAAGGGTTTTGCAGATTATCGGTTGGTGGCGCTCGCACGTATTCGCTCACGAGCCCTGCGGTGCGCGCTGAAGCCATAGTGCTGCGCATCTCGGCCTTCTGGCTGCACGCACCCCGGAGGCTCGTGCCAAACAAGTTATCTCGCGTCGACGGCACGCACAGGCGTGCTCTGAATGGGACGCATCGATGCAACGTCCTTGGCTTGCCAGCGAAGTATTCTCGTAACAAATCCAACCACACTTGCGCACATTCGAACATTTGCGATTCGATCACTAATTGGCATCTCACGACGGTACACGGGCAAGATCCGGCAAGGCTACCGCCCGCACGCGAGGCATTCGTAGGCGCTCGGAGAACTGATCGGCCCTCCCCAGGGCATAGCTGCGAGAGGACGGCGTCACCGGATCTCCAGAATTTCATGTTTTCCGAAAGCCTTTCTGATTTACAGTAGCTGTGCTGAATATGTTGACGCGATCCATATTCGCATTTTTCGCTCATCTGTCGCGAATCTTGCATTCCAGGCTGTTCCTCCTCCCCATTGTGCTCACTTTTGCTATTCCCGCTTATTCCGACTCGAACAGCATAGCTCGTCGGGAAATACCAGTGGAGCTGCGAGCTTCCGATCCCGAGATCAAAGGTCTTATCGACACAGCAGTTGATAAATGGGAATTGGGAGATTTGGAAGGAGCTCTTCAAGTAGCCAAGAAGGCGTGGGATCTCTGCCGATCCAGGGGCTTAAAGTCAGATCTTCCAATTGCTGGTCTAGAGCTTTCAGCGCTATCCGTTTCCAAAGGCGAGATTGATGTCAACCAGCAGCTGCTTAACACCTCGTTAGAAGCCGCCGCAGAACGGGCAAATATGGCATTGGAGGCGCAGATTCTCATCAGCTTGTCCTCACTCCGTGAACTGTCTGGCGACCGAAAGGGAGCTATAGACATGAATTATCGCGCACTGCAAAAAGCGGAGACTGCAAAAAGCCTTTACGTGCAGGCACGAGCCCTAGGAGAGATCGGGCGCATGTGGCTCGCATCTGGTGTCTTGAAGGATGCACGCACGTCCCTCAGCGCGGCACTGGATATCGATAAGGCAAACCACTACTCCTTAGAAGCGTTGCACCGAGTTTATTGGGTTTATTCTCTGTTGTTGGAATCCGATCAGAATGTGCCGGCTGCAATCAAAGCGCTTGAAGAAGCTCTACATCTTGCAACAACAACCGGGAATAGCTACGCGGCCTTCGCTGCAACAAACACGCTGGGTGCGGCGTACATTTCGCAGGGCGACATCAAGCGGGGTCTAGAGTTGCTCGATGTGAAGTCCCCGCTTAAATCGCTCCTTCTGGACTTTAGCCGCCTGGAAATACTCGCGTTTGCCTATCAAGCGGGTCACTTGCCGGACAAAAGCGCCGAGACCTGGAATCTACTTTTGGATAAGGCTAAGAGCGTGAACAATCAGTACTTCATTGCTGAGGCAACTCAGAAATTAGGTGACATCCATCGTGACAAGCACGAGCCCGACGTTGCGTTTGAATACTACGACAGTGCAGCGCGCAGTCTACGAATAGTTGGGAACAAGACGGCCTTGCTGCAAGTGCTCACTTCCGAAATTCCACTTTTGCAAGCGGCAAAACAGGAGGCAAAGGCAACTCAAATCTATGCGGAGACGTTGCAGCTCGTCCAAGAACAAAAGGGCAAACCGAGTGATGACTTGCAGTTCGCGCTATATCTTGGCTGGTCATACTTTTACAAACAGCAACAAAACTGGACGAAGGAGATCGACAGTCTAGAAAACGCGGAACGACTGATACCAGTGCCCCCGCCGGGGCATCCACGTGATGACTCTGTCACGAAAAGCTTGATGGCAATGTGGATTGATCATGCATTTGCCGCTGATCATGTGCATTTGTCTTACGTCTCGGTGCTGGCCTTAGAACAAGCATTTCAGTGTGCTTTGCAGCTCAAGGATGAAAAGGCACAAGCAGCTGTGATGTCAGCAATTGTAGAGGCCGAACAGAGTCTCGGTGAATATAACAACCTACGAAATGTGTGCGAGGCCGGCAATATGCGGGGTTGCGTAGAAGGTGCGTTGTCGCTGAACACCTTGGAATTGCTAAGCGAGCAGTGGCGTATGAAATGGAAGGATGACCAGGGGCTTGCAGTGTCGAAAATAACTACCCTTCCCGATAAACTTGTAGCGATGCCGGACGGCGTGCAATATCTCTTGCACTTGCTATCGTTCGTCAGCCCGATTGAATTGAACACTCGAATACCGATTGACATGGCATTGGCCAAGAACTTTCTGTTTACTTCAAATGATCCAGCTTCAGCGAGAAATGTCCTCGAAGACGCAGAATCCATTCTTTCCAACGTCCATATATCTTCTAATGCTGCCGGCGAAGACGGATTAAGAGACGCGCTGGTGACTGTCCGTTGCTGGCTAGCTTTTTCATTAGCGCGGACAGGAGAACCTGATGCGGCTGAGCAGAAATTATCAGTCTGCTTGCAGGAGGCCAAAGCCTTAGGCACAGCCAAGGCTATGAAATTCGCGCAGGCAACCAGCGCTTCCGTGAGATTGGTCCTGAATAACCCCTCTGCAGCGGAGCCAACTCAATATTGGATCGACACACTCGGGGACTCGCCCGATCTGCGGCGCAGCTACGCCCATTCTCTAGCCACTGGGAAAGACTTCGAGGGTGCTATTCGGGAAATGAGCCTTGCTGCCACTATGTTCGAAAAGGCAGGGCGCAATTTAGATCTAGCGCAGGCCTACACGTCGTTAGCTTTTTATCACGAAATGAAGAAAGACCCCGACTATCGGGCTGCCGTAACGTATCTTGAGAAAGCCTTGGTCCTAGCGCAAACTCTTCACGATGACAAGGAACAAGCTCAGATACATTTGGATTTCGGATTTGCATACGAGGCGGAAGGACAAAATGAGAATGCGCGCAGATCATTCACCACAGCTGAGCAGCTTTCGGAAAACGTAAGCGGATGGGATATCGAGGCTCGCTCCATGTGGGGTTTGGCCGAGATTGCAGAGAAAGAACAAGAGGCTGATGCAGAGGTCTTCTATTCCCGTGCAGCTACATTATTCTCGAAAGCGGGAATCTTGGACGCTGAGTCACAGGTATTAGTGAAAAGAGCGACGATACTTCGCGGGAGCGGACGTACTGACGAAGCATTCGGGTTGCTGCTAAACGCGCGTGATGTCGCTGAACAAAGCAAGAACAATACTGCACAATTCAATGCGTACTCCGTGCTCGGACAGGCTTATGAGGCGGCAGGCCAGTATCCCAATGCTCTTCTTGCGTTTACAGCAGCACATAGCAAGGCGACCGCTGAGAAGAATGTTTCACTCGAGGCGTATGCGGATTTATCCATCGCAGGAATTTGTCAGGTAGTTGGGGAATGGGCAGCTGCACTTCAACACGCAACTTCTGCCTTGAATGAATTCAAATCCCTGAGTGATGAGAAGGGTGAATTGTTTGCGTATTCTTCAATGCTGGCAGTTTATACCGAACGCAGTTCAGAGTTGAAGGATTTCCAAAAAGCGTCCTCTCTGTACAGAGAGGCTTCATCTCTGAAAGGATTCCAATCAGAATCGATATCGATAAGTGTGCAGCTTCTTGAGATGTACACTCAGACCAAACAGTACAAGGAGGCGATTGAAACGGCGACCTTACTCCTCTCCCAATGCAAGACGCTAAAAGACGTTATCTGTATTGCTCATGCGCACCTGACGCTGGCAGAAGCCCATTCTCGGGAAGGTGAATACAAGGACGCCGAGAAGGATCTTGAGCGTTCGGGACCGCTCGTCCAATCAGCGCGCGACTATTATTTGTCAGGACGGTTTCTATATGTCAGAGCACGACTGGAGAGAAATGTTGGACAACTGGATGCAGCTGTTAAGGACTATTCCGATGTCGTTCAGATGATCGGCACACTGCAAGGTGGTTCGGACGTGCAAGAGAGCAGCGCGATCTCCGAAAACTACAGTTTCATTTTCGATGAACTCATTAGCACGATTTACGAGCAGTCGACAAAGCAGCCGAGTTCGAGCGTCGACTATGCGGCATTGGCTTTGCGGACTGCTGAAGCCGATAAAGGGCAATTGTTCAACAAAGTGTGGGGGGCTCGCTTCTCAGATGCGATTCGTCGGAGATTATCGACCGACGTTCGAGAGAAAGAGAGTGAATTACAATCAAGAAAATCAAAACTGACTGCTGAACTCCGAGTGGGCCCCGAGATAGCGCAGCAACCACTCGTCCGCGAGAGAAGCATTTTCTCTTGGTATTCCACTCTATAGAACGGCGTCCCAGGAAAGAGGTTAGTGAACTCCGGTGCCGTAGAGGTCATCCATTAGCGCCGCAACATTTTGTAGCGATTCAGTAATCACGTATGTGTTTTAGCTGCTGTCCACCATCAATTCTTGAGACCCGCATCAAAGCTTGAAGATCAACAAAGGCCAATTCAAGTTCCGCTGAAGGCATTTTCGTAGGGTTATCGGAATTGCGCAATCCGCGTAATTCGCGTAATTCGCGTGATTCACGGGATTCTTCACGCAACGGATCTTCATTTCTCTTTTGTTCTCACAAAATTACGAGTGGTCCAAGGATTGCTTTTCTTACAGTGCGATGCTGGCTTCGCTCGAAGGACGGCGCGCTGAGGCATTATGAGAAGCAAATGTTCGAGGTGATGTCGTGGACGACTTGGTCGATACCTTAACTTGGCGGTACGCGGTAATCTGCGTTCGGTCCGAGCCTGATCGTGAACGGTTGGTTATTGCATATCCCGACGAAGAGACCCTACGGGACCTCATTGCAGCACCTAGCATTGTGGCGCTCGGCTACGGCTCTCGTGCTGACGCGCTCAAGAATGTAGATCCTTGTGTGACGACGAAGGCTTCTTTGAAGCGACTGCTGAAGATGGCGTCGCTCCACCCAAACATGACCTTTTTGACCGAATGTCGTACGGCATTGCGGCAACTCGCACGCGGCTTTGGACTTTCGAGGACTTCAAGAACCATGCGTACTGTCCTGCACAAACTTCTCGTTTGGGCCCTCGTATTCTTCCACTCGAGAAATGTTCTGCCCTCGGCAGTTCGGGCCTTTATCTGTTTTTAGTATTAGTCGGCACCCTGTCAGGGTTTGAATGAAAACGATCGGAAAAGAATGAAAACGATCGGAAAAGATGGAACCTCAACGCAGGACATCTACTCCTAGCAGAAGAGCACCAATTGGCTCGGGCAGTCGTCATGAAAAATGAGTTCGCATATTTGTGCATCGAGGACCCCACCGCCCCAGGGGCTATTTGAATCAACTCACATGGCAGTGGAGTCTACATGATGAAGGCATTCATGGATGAAGTTCGCTTTGAACAAGGTGGCACCGTTGTTCACATGCGAAAGAAATCAGGCAACACCCAACTGACCGGCTGAGGGACTTGTGATGAAGGCCGCCACGGCAACAATAATCGGCTCAGGACCGAACGGACTCTCAGCCGCAATTGTTCTTGCAGCATCGGGCGTAAGGACGACGGTACTGGAACGTAATGGGCAAGTTGGTGGTGGCTGTTCAACCGCCGAGATCACACAGCCTGGTTTTCTTCACGACCTAGGCTCTTCGACATACCCCCTGGGCGCTGCAAGCCCTTTCTATGGTTCTCTTCCCTTGACCATTCCTTGGATTCAACCGCACGCGGCATTCGCTCACCCGTTGGATGACGGGACCGCGGTCGTGCTTGAACACTCGATTGAAGAAACAATCGACCAACTGGATGCATGTGACCGGAAAGCATACCGATCATTGATAGAACCCATAGTTTCGAACTTCGCTGTTTTGGTCGAAGAAATTCTCGGCCCCATCCTACATATCCCCAGAAGTCCGTTCGTGCTGGCGCGTTTTGGCCTATCAGCTCTGTTGCCGGCGCTGTCGTTGGCTCGTTCCCATTTTGCTGGAGAACGGGCTCGATCCCTCTTTGCTGGCGTCTCAACCCATTCCATGCTCCCGTTGGAAACTACCTCTTCAGCTGCTGTTGGCTTGACGATGTTAGCCGCTGGACACACGAGAGGTTGGCCGATCCTGCGTGGCGGTGCGCAGTCTCTCACGGATGCCCTGGTCCGACATTTAGAGGATCTCGGAGGCCGAGTTGAAACCGGTCGTGAAGTAACCGAGC
>Ga0209624_10001167_pt1 | contig 21438 bp, 21 predicted proteins | sample JacPinW_OM2H0_O1_FD_188565 | JGI IMG/M metagenome (GOLD analysis project Ga0209624, IMG submission 188565) | Forest soil microbial communities from Algoma, Ontario, Canada - Jack Pine, Ontario site 1_JW_OM2H0_O1 (SPAdes) (version 2) | ecosystem: Environmental > Terrestrial > Soil > Boreal...
CCTTGTGGCGGCGACCAGGGCTGTGCCGGCCTCGTCGGGTGTGGCGAATGTTTTCGGGCCGGCTTGCGTAGGGGCCGGTGCTTTCGATGTGTTGCAAGCGACAAGAGGCAGAAATACCGCCAGGACGGCGACTTTCATGCAGAAGCGGGGGAGATTCATCGTGCGATTCAGCGCTTCGGTTAGCATTGCGGTTCTCCCTGTAACGTGATTGGTTTGAAGGGGCCTTCCGGCGGGTGATATCAAGCGAGACCTATCTTCGTCCTCCTCCGCCACGGAAACCTCCACCGCCTCCCCAGCCACCGCCACCGGCGCTGCGACCTCCCCAGCCTCCGCCGCCTCCGCCACTTCCCCAACCGCGTGCACTTGAGGAGCGCGATTGCCAACCGCCTCCACCTCCGCCGGAGAATCCGCTGAACGCCGTTGATCCCCTGCCGGCTCCACTGGATGCGTCGTCATGGTAGGCGGAAGAAGAGTCGCCCCAGCCGTGCGCCCCATCGGAGTTTGAACCGGCCGATTGCCAGCCGCTACCAGTGTTTTTGTATGCGTTGCCGTTCGCGGTGGCGTACTTGTTTCCGCTGGATGTCTCCGCTGTTCCATAGTTCCCGGCGGCACTCGAGTAGTGTTGGGTGTCGACGGTCTGGCCGTTCTTCGAGGCCGTGGAGCTTCCCCAGTTCGAATAGGCGTTGGATCCCTGATGGGTGGCGCCGTAAGCACCTGTGTAGGGGTTGTATGCCTGTCCTACTTTTTGCGTGCCGTAAGCCGTTGACGTTGATGCGCCGCGCGCATACGTGCCGGTGGCAGGATTGTAGCCTTGGGAGGCGTGGGCGCTGCCGTAGGCTCCATAGTAGGATGCACTGGAACCGTAGTAGCCGCCGTGCCAAGCGGAGTTACCGTAGTAGGCAGCACCGTGATAATAGGCTGCTCCACCGTACCAGTTGCAGCCCCAATAACTGTATCCCCAACCATAACCACCGCTCATCATCGCGCCGATCGCTAAACCGGCTCCGAAGGCAATCACTCCGGTAGCGACCATGTCTGCTGTGCTGTATCCCGGAGTTACATACGTCGTGCCGTAGACCACGGTTGGGTTGTACTCGGGAACATAGACTACCTGGGGGTTGGTGGGCTGGATCACGATAGTCTGGGGCGATTGCTGCACGACAGTGATTTGGGCACCGGACTTGAGATTGCCAGCCGCCTTCGCTTGTGCGCGGAGGGTCTGCACAGCTTTCATGACATCGGCCTGCTGGTTGTGATATGCCTCGCCAAGGGAGGAGGTCCAGGCGAGGCTTTGCGCCATTTTGTCCAAGACCGATGGGAATTGAGTCAGTGCTTTGACGCTCGGGTCCCAGGACTGCTTATCGACCGCCTGGCCTAGTGCGCTTCCTGTGAGAGACTTGTTCGTCTGGAGCCAGTTATCGGCGATAGCAACCTGATCGGGAAATGTAGATGCACTTAGAATTTGAGCCACCAGTGCGTCTGGATAGAGTGCGATGGGAGCGACAAGTGCCTGTAGCTCCGCGGCAGTTTGGGGGGTCCCTTGCCCCGAATAATCGGGCGTAGATGTGGGAGATGCGGTCGTTTGAGCTTGCATGGCTGCGGCGCCGTCAATAGGAGTTGTCAGTGCAACGAGGGGAACGCACAGGGCGCCCGACAGAATTTTCTTCCCAAGAGAAGCCTTCATTTGAAAAACTCCTTACGACACGATCGGCCGATGCTTCCGCTCACCGTTTCCCACCGGACGTCGCGAGAATCTCATAGAGATGATCATCTGCCGCACGTCCCTCGCGATCAACTAGCAAAAGTGGTAGCGGCGCGCGCTGCATTTTGTTGGTCAGCTGATTTCTAGAGGCTGTTTAGGGGTTGGCATCGTTACCAGGCGAAACCTCCTGGAACAGCCAAAAGAGAAAAGCCGTGGACAATCCGAAGAGAAGCCAACCGTTAAGTGCTTCGATTGCTCCCAAGAGCTTCCACTGCGTTAACAGATCCAGATTCTCGTGTCCGTAGGTTGTTATCGCGCCGAGCGAATACAACATTGCGGACTTGAAGTCTGGCCGCGCGCCGATGAGACAGTACGCCAGAGCCCAGATACCCGCCTCGATCCCATGCAGGATGGTCGCCAACAGAGTTGTTCCTGCCATGACTGCGACGAAGCCACCCACCGTGTGGCGGCGCTTCATCAGGCTGCGGTAAATTATGATCGCCTTCTGGCTGAGGAACCCGAGCCCTAAGACGTGGATGATTACTGTCAATACGATTAAGGGAAGTCCCCATACCCAGTCTCGAGTCCACGGTGCGTCAGATGCTAACAGAGAATCTACAGCGACTTGCGCGGGGCTCATTCAGACCATCCTTATTCGCTCTCGAGGAGCAGTAGGCCGCCAGTGCAACTCGATTTCTTACGATGCCCCAATGTCCCTTTGGAAATCAAAAACAGATCCTAACTTCGCTGAAGAATATCTACCTGAATGGCTTATGCGAACTCCCAAAACTACTAGCGCGGGTTTCTTTGATTTCTCCTATAAATGGCACGCTTACGCAAGGCATTAACAACCGAACCGCTCAATTGTCGCGCTGGTTAGGGATGTCGCCGAATGCCAACATCGTGGTCATCAATAATCGCTTGCGCTCGCAAAGGGGAAGTCGGCGGACTCCATTTGGTCGACCACAGGTAAATTCGAAAATTCGTAGTAAATAACACCTACTTTTGCTAGTGGATGACATTCGAGACTGGCCGTATGTTTAAAATGCCGAGCTCTAAGTAGCCAGGAAACTTCGTCCAATGAATACGAAACTTGCGGTTGCGCCGGCGCTGTTGTTAGCAGATGACAACCCAACCATGCTGATAACCCTCGCAGAAATGTTGCAGGTTGGATATAGGATTGTTGCGGCACTTCCGAACGGTGCTTCCGTTCTAAATAGCGTCACGATGCTCAGTCCCGATATTGTAATTTTGGACATATCCCTGGGGGACATGACCGGCTTTGAAGTGGCAAGACGTCTGAAACGTGAAGGCTGCCGCGCAAAGATTATCTTCTTGACGGTCCATGAAGATGCAGATTTTGTGAATGCAGCCTTTGATATCGGCGCTTCTGGGTATGTGTTTAAATCGCGCGTAACAGAGGATCTTACAAAGGCAATCGACATTGTTTGCAGCGGCGGTCAATTCGCTTCCAATGCTCCACAACAACTTTACAAATCAGCGGATCATAACCGGGACCACCCTTGAACCTCGCGGTGCTTGGCCAAACAGTCTAAAAGACGCGCCCGACCTGGAAATAGAAACGCGCATGGCCATAGTCACCGACCGTGCCGGCGATCAAAACCGGACCGAATATCGTGTTCACGAGAAGCCCAGCTGCAACATCCCCTGGGAGTTTTGGCGGGCTTGGGGCGTTTGGAAGCTTGTATGTTTTCCCCAGCTCAAATATCCCGAGAAAGTTAACCGAACTTCCCAAAAACGGTGGCAGTTTCGCCAACTCCCGAATGTAGCCCACTTGTCCCAGAAAATATTGGTCTGTGAGTAATTCATTTGTGCCCCACGCAACCAACTGCCGCGAACCACCGAGGGAGAACGTCGGTATTCCGGTTTTGAAACCGTAACTGCTGCCGCCAAACGCGGCCACATAAACGGATGACGGCTCATTCAAGCGGAAGAAAGCTTCGGCCTGTATCTCAGACAGCGGGAAGGGTCCCGGTGCCGCAGGATTCGTGTTAAACCCCTTGGTGTACATCAACAGGCCGACACCAGAGCGAGGAATAACGGGGTCGTCGAGTGTAGTCAGCTGATATTGGATTCTGGCATCGCCGGTCGCTCCAGAGGTCGTCGGGATTTGTGGTACATTGCCGATCACTGGAGAGGCCTTTTCATAGCCACCCTCGTACCCCAGTCGAAATTCGCCGGTTCTTCCGAACGCGTATCCGGTATCGAGGCCGCCAAGCGCCGTGCGTATACGGTAACTCGCCAACAGATTATTACTGGAATAGATGTTGAATTGTTGGCTGTTGAATCCCACCCTTGGCGCGATGAACCAGTTGCTGGTCGTTGTAAATGGGTGGTAATACTCGCTGTTCAGCAGATATTGCGATCCGAGAACGACGTCAGTGCGCAACTCCGAGCGATAGCTTCCTACATCCATAAAAGTGATCCTGGCTCCAATACTGAAGAGGACATTGTTGTATTCCGAACCATCAATCACAATGAGGGGACGTACGATAGGTGGCGCGTAAGACTTTTGTTCAGCCTGAACCTGCAAACCCTGTTCGCCATTCTTCTCCACCATCGAGTAGGTAGAGGTGGCGAACCGACCCATGCCGACGATGGTCAACATGTGTCGATCAATTTGTTTCGAATCGACGGGCTTCCCCACGAGGTCAGCCATTTGCTTCTCCATCGCCTTTGCCATCTCAGGCGAAGTGCCGGTGACCTGCACAAACTGTGGTACAGGGGCCGTCCTTCGCCGGGCTTTTCGCTTGGCGAGGTAATCTTCCCAGTCTGCCTCGCTCACTGAAAAGGCCGATAACACGGTGGCCTTGGCTGCGGCCGCGTCATATCCGGCCTTAATGATGGCGTCGGCCTTGTTGTAATCGAGAGAGGTATATTTCAGGAGCGGAACCGTCACGAGGATGTCCGCCTGCTCCATAGAACGAAGTTCGTTCACAGCGGACATGACGGAGATGGATTGCCCCAATACACCGAAACTAGACAGATTTGTCTTTGGATCCATCGGGGCAGTTTCCAAGTGGATTGCAAGTGTTATTTCAGACCCCATCTCCTTGCCGACGTCTACCGGAAGATTGTCGAGCAGAAATCCGTCCGCGTAGAGGTGATTTCCAGATCGGACCGGCGTGAAGATTCCAGGTAGCGACATGGTCGATCTCATGGCCAGTGAAAGCGAGCCATCGCGGAAGACATGCCGCTTGCCGGAGACAAGATCGGTGGCCACACAGGCAAACGGTATTGGGAGGTCGTTAAAACTAGGAATTTCAGAATAAGGAAGCGCTATATGATCGAGAACCAGATTGACTCCCTGACCTGTATTGAACCCTGAAGGAAACTGCAACCCATCGCGCAAACCAAATTCAAGTTGGCCTGGGAAGTCGTGAGCGTCTTGCTTGCGTCGAAAGGACAGGTCCCGAAATGGGGTCACTCCGCTCAGCACCTGGTCCCAATCGATCCCGTTGATGAGTTCCCTGACCTCGGCGGGGGATCGTCCAGTCGCGTATATCCCTCCGACCAATCCTCCCATGCTAGTCCCCACCACATAGCTAACAGGGATGCGATGTTCCTCCATCCACGTTATGACACCGATATGAGCGAGTCCCAAGGCGCCGCCACCCTCCAGGACAAGGCCCAGCTTTGGGTGCGACGTTTGGTCGTGTCTGGAAGGTTCTTGAGATTGTGCAGAACTGCCTGCACTTAGGAGGCAAAGAACAAGCATTGACCGGATGGCTCGGCTCTTCATGGTACCTCTCTGAAGTTGCACCGCATTCGGACGTGCCCCTCACGAAACGATAACGAGCTTCGTTTGTGAACACTAAGGCGGTAAGAGCGGGTAAATTTCGATTGGGCTCGAAATGGAAACGCCCTCATGCCCGAATCAGGATGTCGTCTGATTGTCCAAGCTTCCCTTCGATACCGTAACTGTCAAATCTATCAGTATCCCGCCAAAAGTTGGCAGCACTCAGGCGCACAAGGGGGCTCGTGGACACACGACTGCGCATTCACATGTTGGCGGCCCAAAATGTTATTCGGGCAATCACTTAAGGCTGGGAAAACCTATCCCTAAAACTCCTCGTATGAAGGAAGGATGGGTTAGCGTTGTCAGATTCTGGCAAGGAGAACGCGAAAGAGTGCAAACTACGAAGCTATCATCTGGTGTCTGAGTGCATATCCCAGGAGTTCTGCATTGGTATTGATGTTGAGCGTCTCCATCATTCGGTACTTGTGAAAGGCTACAGTACCTGGCTTGACGTCGATCACATCTGCTATTTGCTTCATCGACAAGCCTTCGGCGAGTAGCTGCAAAATTTCACTCTGTCTTCGCGTGATCCGCTTTTCCTCGGTGAAGTGTTCGCCCTTATTGAGGAGAAATGTTACTGTTTCCTTCGCAACGAGCGGCGAAAGATATGATTCGCCCCGATTGACCTTCCGGACGGCGAGCAACAGTTCAGTGCCAGCCGATTGTTTGAGAACATACCCTGACGCGCCTCGACGGAACGCTTCAGCTGCCACATCTGCAGCCAACGTCATCGTTAGAAAGATCAACTTTATTCTGGGATTCTTCTTTTTAACCTGCTCCCCGGCGTCGAGACCGTTCAAGCGCGGCATGTAGATATCGAGGAGGATAATGTCGGGCTTAGATGCCGCTACGGCATCAGCAAGATGGCGTCCATCCGTGACAATGCCGACTACCGAGAACTCCGGTTCGAGAAGATTCTTGCATGCATCGGCCATAAGTTGGTGATCATCAGCAATCAGAATGCGCGCTGCCGGTCGCGGATCTCTCATGTTGACCTCCTGAAGTTGAACTCCCAGGCCAAGGTGACATAACGATGGTGAGGTCTGATTTATACTCGGCGACCCGCATGATGTCAAACTGTCAAAACATGCAACTCACCGTTAAAATTCGCGCAATCGTAGGCAATCTCCTTTCACTCGCTGTTAGTTTTGCCAGTTCTCTCAGTGCAGTTCTAACGCTACGTTAGAGGAGAGGTCGAGCGAGATTTTTGAAGAAATAGAAATGTAGCTCGGAAAAAAAATGAAAACGTCGCGATAACGACGGAGATAGCCAGGGGGTAGCAAAGAACCTGATACGCAACGGTCGAGATAGGCGGGTCGCTAGAGAATGGAAGTTTGTGTGCAAACGCGTCAGGAGCAGACACGAGAGCGCCAGAGTCTAGGCAAGACTCTGAAGGCTCAAGCCGCCCACCTGTTTGGGCAGTATCGCATCGTGCTACGTGCGCTAGTTCACCCTGGCGTTCCATGGTATGCCAAACTCGTCTGCGGATGTGCGGCTCTCTATGTCGCGAGTCCGATTCAACTTATCCCGAATTTCATCCCAATCATTGGCCAACTGGATGATGTGCTGGTGATCGGCCTCAGCATAAAATTCCTCAAACGATTCATTCCCGCAGCGGTTCTTGAAGAATGCCAGCATGTACCACCTCCGCTTGCGAAATCCGATATCCCACGGGACATTTCGCAGAAATAACTTACTGATTGGTCTCGAGGATCCGTCAGAGAACAGATGCCGGATGCCGGCTGATTTTGTGTTTGAAAAAGCTCCTCCGTTTTTCGTGGCACGACGCCAGGGCCGAAGCACATCTTGCATTCTTTATGTCGGATTACTAGCAAAACTACAGTTATGCCAATCGAGTTGCAGGTGCCAGACTAGCCGTGTAATTAACTCCGTGCGGAAGTGGTCGGGAGTCCGCTTCTGTCACGGAGAAATCGAGTTTATTGGTCTTATTCAGCGGGGTAAACCCCGCTTCGCAGCGCGTGAAGCACTCCTATGACAGCTCGATTGCGCGCCGGTGTTCCGAGCGCGAGTTCTCGAAGTCGACCAGGGTTTTGATCAGAAGCAGGACAACGTGTCGCAGGCCGGGCTTGCCTGTCGATTGCATCTTGAGAATTTTCTGATGAGGAAGGCGAGTGCCCATGTCCCGAAACAATCGCTTTGCAGGTATCGTTCTAATACTTTTCTTCTTGAGCGGTTCTTTGGCCTTGCATGGCCAACAGAAGCCCCAATGGATGCCCGGCCAGGTCGGGCTCAATGCGGGGATTCTACCGGCTCCCGGGTTTAGCTACGTAAACATCGCTGTTAACTATCGTTCCAGCGCATTCAATGGGCCAAGCGGTAGTGCTATCCCTGTCACGGGCAACTACAACGTCTGGGCAGTTGAAAATCTGTTCTATTACGTGGCGAGCCCAAAGGTTCTAGGTGGGAACATGGGCTTCGTTCTTGCGCTTATACCGGCGACGGGCGAGCTCGTGGCCGATATTCCGACCCAAAATCCGGGGATCCCGAATCTGAGCACCGCCGCAGGCGGAGGTGGGCTGTCCGATACCTTTCTCGAGCCGTTCGCTCTGGGCTGGCATCTGAAGCGAGCGGACTTCCAGATAGCTGAAGCAATTGTGGCTCCAACGGGACGTTATACCCCCGGCGCCAGTAATAACGTGGGGAGCGGCTATTTCGGCAATCACCTGATAGACGGAATAACCTTCTACATCACCAAGAACAAAGGGACCAGCGCGAACGTGTTTACTGACTGGGAGGTTCACGGAGCCAGGCAGGGCACCAACAACACCCAAAAGACGCCGGGAGAGGCCTTCACCCTGGAGTGGGGCCTTGGGCAGGTTCTCCCCATAAAAAAGAATTTCAGCCAACTCCTACAGCTTGGCCTGATCGGCTACGACCAGTGGCAAATAACCCAAAACGGCGGCACCGTACCGATTGGGAATACTAATTTGACCATCCCCGCCAGTTCGCTGCCCTACTACTCGGTTCACGCCATCGGTGGACAGGCCACGTACATCCTCCCGATGAAGAATCTGAACTTCTATGTCAAAGGCGAGCACGAGTACACCGCCTACTCTCACTTTGTTGGAAACACCTTTGTGTACGGCCTCGCATGGACGTTAAAGATTCCAAAGCCGGCGCCACCTCCCAAACCTTAAGTGACTTCGGGCGAGCCGATGGGAAAGGAGAGTGCTTGAGGTCGATGCAAATCAAGTCGCGAAATTTAAGTTGACTCGCCCCAGGAAGATTGGAAGCACCACCTGATCCGATGTTGAGCCGTGACAGGCCAAAGCAACACAACGTCACTTTGCAGAGAGGTAGATCTTGCATGAATGGCAATCGGGAGTTCGCCTCCATGCTCGTGAAGACAATATCCGCCAAGGGACATTTTTCCGGCTTCGGCCGGCAAACGCGCACTACCGAACCTATAAAGGAAGGAACAATATGGCAAAACAACCGAACATCCTGATCCTCTGGGGCGATGACATCGGCATTTGGAACATCAGTCACTTCAGCAACGGCATGATGGGCTACCGAACGCCGAACATCGACCGCGTCGCCAAGGAAGGCGTCACCTTTACCGATTATTATGGCCAGCAGAGTTGTACCGCCGGTCGCGCAGCTTTCATCTGTGGCCAGAACCCGCTCCGTACAGGTTTGACTAAGGTCGGCATGCCCGGCGCCACTGTCGGGCTTCAAGCGGAGGACCCGACCATCGCCGACGTACTCAAGCCGCTCGGCTATGCCACCGGTCAGTTCGGCAAAAACCATCTCGGCGATCGCAATGAATATCTGCCAACCGTACACGGATTCGACGAATTCTTCGGCAATCTCTATCACCTGAACGCCGAAGAAGAACCAGAACTCCCAGACTATCCCAAGGACCCAGCATTCTTAGCAAAGTTCGGACCCCGAGGCGTGCTGCACTGCCTCGCGACAGACAAAGATGATGCAACGGTCGATCCCCGCTGGGGCCGCGTAGGCAAGCAGACCATCAAAGATACAGGCCCACTTACCAAGAAACGCATGGAAACAGTCGATGAGGAGATCACGTCGGCCGCTCTCGGCTGGATGGAGAAACAGGTCAAAGCAGATAAGCCCTTCTTCCTCTGGTACAACTCGACGGCGATGCACTTCCGAACTCATCTTGCCGATAAGAACCGCGGCAAGAGCGGTCAGGACGACTACAGCGATCGTATGGTGACGCATGACGAGCAAATCGGCATGATGCTTGATAAGGTCGACGAACTGGGCATCGCCGACAACACCATCGTCATGTACTCCACCGATAACGGTCCGGAGAACGATACTTGGCCGGATGGTGCCAACACGCCGTTCCGCAGCCAAAAAGACACCAACTGGGAAGGCGCCTGGCGCGTTCCGGCGTTTCTCCGGTGGCCTGGAAAGATCCCGGCGGGTTCGGTGCTGAACGGCATCGTCTCCCATCAGGACATGCTACCTACGTTGCTAGCAGCTGCGGGCGAGCCGGACATAAACCAGAAGCTCCTCAACAATTACAAAGCCGGGGATAAGACGTTCAGCGTACATATCGACGGCTTCAACATGCTGCCTTACATCACGGGTCAGGCGAAGCAGAGCCCCAGAGACTACTTCTTCTACGTCAGCGATGACGGCGGAGTCATGGCGCTTCGGCATGGCGACTACAAGATGACCTTCCAACTGCAGGAGTCATTTTCAACCAATGTCTGGGCGGATCCCTTTAAGAAGTTGCGTCTTCCGCATATATTCAACCTTCGTCGCGACCCATTTGAGCGCGCCGACTACAACTCCAACGTCTACTGGGATTGGGTCATTAATCACGCCCCAATGCTCTACCTGGCTCAGGAAGTCGTGGCGGCGCAGGTCGAGAACTTCATCAAGTACCCACCTCGTCAGAAGGCGGCGTCGTTCAACCTCGATTCTGTGATGGAATCCCTGGCACCAGCACAGGCCGCCTATGCCGCAAAGGAGAAGGCTGCTATTGCTGCGAAGCAGCCCGCAACAACAAAGTAACTAAAAGCCCTGTCGAAAGGGGGGGCACAAGACCTCCCTTTCGAGGGGAATTCATCCTAGATAAGCAAATAAACCAGCGCAGGTGGATAGGTACTGGCAGACAACGATCTGCCGCGAGATTTATAGGAATGCGGCACACTTGTCATGACCCAACTAGCTGAATTACCTTCGCCATTAATGGATATCGCGGACGAGGTCAAAAGCTTTTACGACCGTTATCCGTATCCTCGCCCGGTCGAGAGGCTTGAACAGTACAGCCGTCTGTGGGAAGACCCTCTTAGGCGCCGCGCGGACTACCATTTGTTTTGGCCTGACAGACCGTACAGGGAAGACTATTCCATTCTCATCGCCGGCTGCGGAACGTCTCAAGCGGCAAAGCATGCTTTACGTTGGCCCAAAGCTCAGGTAACCGGCATCGACCTGAGTTCTACAAGCGTGCAGTGCACAGAAGAGCTCAAGCGCAAATACAACCTGAACAATCTCCAGGTCCACCAGCTTGCCATCGAGCAAGTTAATCAATTGGGGATGAGCTTCGACCAGATTGTTTCTACCGGGGTTCTCCATCATCTCCCGGATCCCGATGCGGGGCTTGCGGCCCTGCACGACGTGCTCAGGCCTGATGGTGCAATGCACCTAATGGTGTACGCGCCTTATGGACGCGCTGGAATTTATATGCTGCAGGAGTTTTGCAGACGCATCGGCGTTGGTGCGACCGATGAAGAAATCCGGGATCTTAGCGCGGCACTTCAGGCATTGCCTCCCGGTCATCCTCTCGGACATATTTTGCGCGAGGCGCCGGACTTCCAACACGAGGCAGCACTCGCCGACGCGCTTCTTCACCCTCAGGACCGCTCGTATTCTGTGCCCCAGTTATTCGCTTTCATCGAAGGGGGAAAGCTAACCTTTGGCCGCTGGGCAAAACAAGCGCCGTACGTTCCTTTCTGTGGAGTGATGTCGCAGATCCCGCAGACTTCCCGGATCGTCGGGCTTCCTTTAGAGGATCAGTACGCCGCTGTTGAGTTATTTCGCGGCACAATGGTTCGGCACAGCGCCATTGTCTATAGAAACGATGCGCCCGACAGCGATCGCCGCGTTTGTTTCACCGGAGATGCGTGGCTACGCTACGTGCCTATCCGAATGTCTGACACCGTTTGCGTTCAGGCACGGCTGCCTACCGGGGCCGCGGCTGTTTTGATAAACCGCAACCACAGCTACACAGATATCTATATGGCGATCAATTCAACAGAAAAGCTGTTGTTTGATGTTATAGACGGACACAGTACGATTGCGGACATTCTAAGTCGAACGCTTTCCACGCAGGAACAATCTCATCAGGAGGTAGTTCGTACCTTCTTCGAGCGTTTGTGGTGGCACGATCAAGTGGTGTTTGATTCAACCCAAAGCTTCTCGTCGGCATCCCGCTTGGTCGAGGGGTCTTCGAATTTGTCTAAATAAAAGATCTATGGACAGTAATATACCCATCCGAATCATAGATCTCACCGCTCACGCGCTTGAGTTTATCGGCGTCGCAGTAATTGCAATCGGTTTTGTCTATGCAGGATTCAGGGCATTGGCACACTATAAGCAGAAAAGAACAGATACTTATGATCGTCTGAAGATCACTATCGGAAAGGCGTTACAGCTTGGACTCGAATTTCTTGTTGCCGCGGATGTCATCAGCACGGTAACAGTCGAGCCGACCAGAGAAAAGATAATTTCCCTCGGCTTGTTGATTGTCGTGCGAACGCTTTTGAGCTGGTCAATTGCAGTAGAAATCGAAGGCTGCTGGCCATGGCAAGTTGCAGAAAGAAGAAAGGACTGAAGCTATGGAAGTCTTGAGCAGATTTTTCGGAAGTTTCCTTCCTCGGTTAGATGGTCCGCTTCATTTTCGATTCATCTTTCAGCCATTGATGGCAATCATCTTTGCGGTGATCGATGGAATAAAGGACGCCAAGATGGGAAGGGCGCCTTATTTCTGGGACATCGTCAAGAACCCGGATCGGCGGCGGGAACTCATGATCCTTGGCTGGAAACGGTTCGGAAAGATCTTCATCCTGGCGGTCGTTCTCGATGTCATCTATCAGATCAAGGTCAACCACCGGTGGTACCCAGGCGAAACGCTCGCCGTGGCACTCCTCCTAGCGGTCCTGCCTTACGTTGTCGTGCGTGGACCCGTCAATCGTCTTGTCAGCTGGCGCAGAAGCAAACTAGCTCATGATCTTCATTGAGGAGCCGGCTCGATCGATATGCCAATCTCTGCCGTACTCTCTCGCCAGTTCCAAATCGCTATGGATCTTCGAATTTTTTGGCTGGCGTTAGCCGTCATCACGGTTTTCCGCGGAGCTGCGGCCGCGCAGGAAACACAATTCTTGCCGGAAATGGACGTCTATTTCAAGCTAACTGAAAATGTACGGATCTCGGGCCAGGCGAAGGATACAAGAGATGGTGGGGAGACTACTCAGCTCGCGATAGGTCCTAGCCTGGATCTTTATACAAAGCCCCTGGTCAGATTGAAGCGAGTTACGAGTTTCGATCTGGACGATGCGAAGTCGCGGCCCTTGGTCGTCTCTGCTGGATACCGCTACCTAACGGGTACGCCTTCGACAAATCGCCTGGTGCTGGAGGCAACCTCACACTTCCCGGCGAAATTCGCGTTGCTCCTGTCCGACAGAAATCGTTCCGATCTTGATTGGAGTGATGGAAGATTCGAGTGGCGCTATCGCAACAGATTGGAAATTCAAAAATCAGTGACGATACGTTCGTATCACCCCTCGCCCTACGCCAGTGTAGAGGTGTACTACGAAAGCCAGTATCAAAAGTGGAGCACTACCGAAATCTATGTAGGCTGTTTGTTTCCGATCAAGAAGCATTTTGAGCTCGATCCCTACTATGAGCACCAGAACAATACCGGTAAGAAACCCAACAGCCAACTAAATGGCATAGGACTGATATTGAACATGTATTTTTCGCGGGAATAATAAAGGCGCTTAGGTTCCAGCTGGAATATCACGCGCATAGCGAATGGTAGGAATCAATGGACGAAGTTACCTCCAACGTCGAGTTAGCTCATAAAATCCACGAACAGAGCCATCACCATCTCGAACCCACGGATAGGCGAGGGAGATGGGTTGAGATTCTGGAGGCTGTCGTGCTCGCCGCAGTGGCTGTTCTTACGGCCTGGAGCGGATATCAGGCGGCGAAGTGGGAGGCTCTCTCAGCTGCGGACTATGCGCTTGCGACACGAACCTCGGTAAGGGCACAGGAATATCTGACGCTGGCAGGTCAAGACCGCCTCTATGACATTATGACCTTTAACGGTTGGCTTGCCGCCAGATCGGCGAACAACATGAAACTGGCCGAGCTGTTTGGGCAGCGCTTTCGGCCTGAATACGCTGCCGCCTTTGCGGCCTGGCAGAAACTTGATCCATTCAATAATCCTTCAGCCCCGGCCGGACCAATCTTCATGCCCGAGTACATAAACTCACATTCCTTTCAGTCCGCCAAACTGTCTGAGCAGGCAACTGCCTACTTCAACCAAGGCGTAGAGAAACGCGAAAACGCCGATAACTATGTAAGAATCACTGTTTTTCTCGCGACGGTCTTGTTGTTGACGGCCCTGTCGCAAAGATTCAAGGCATTCGCTCCAAGAATGGCGGTCGTTGGGATTGCGTTGATCCTGCTGGCCATCAGTGTTTACTGGGTTGTGGTGTTCCGGCGAGCATAAAACAGCCGCTGGCCAAAGCCAAGCTCTGTTCAGATCCTTTCGCCAAGTATCCCTAGCTAGCTCTAGCGCAAATTTTCCAAAAAACAGGTAGTTTTGCTAATTCTAGGTTCCATGACTACCGACGTAGACTCCACCTGAAGCTGTAGTACCGCTATCCAAACTGCGGCTACCGGAGAAAGAGATATGTCAGCCTATTCGAAAGCGCTTAGGGTCACATTGAAGAGCCTTCTAGTATTAAGTCTCGTCATGGCCGCGGCTCATCGTGGGTTAGCTCGTGACAAGTACGAAACCCTTGAAGCCCAAGCCTGGGGCACTGGAACACAAATGGGAGCGAGCATCGGCGTGACGTTGAATATCTATGAGTTCTCGACTCCCGCCGACAGAGTCACGCTGGTTCAGGCATTCGAGAAGGGCCAGAATCAGGGGCTGAATAACGCGCTGTCGAAGATGAAGGCCGTGGGCCACGTCGAGATTACCGGCACGCTCGGATACGACTGCTCCTACATAAAGATGACTCCAACGCCAACCGGGCGCAAGATCGTATTCGTTACCAATCGCCAGATCCGCTTTGGCGAAGCCTACTTCGATACTCAATCGCAGTCCTTCAACCTGACGGCTGGAGTCTTCGAGCTGAACGATCAGGATAAGAGCAAGAGCGTCGGGACTCTCTACCCCGCGGCGCAGTTAATCCTCGATAAAGAGGGCCAATTGCAGTTGGACCTGAATCAGAACCCCTGGCGGCTCTCTGATGTCCTCGATTGGGCTGGAACGGCGGGCGTCAACTAGCTCCACCAGTTGAAATCCGTTGTAAACAAAGGGCCTGTCACTGAAATCACCAAGGCCACCGCTGTTTAGGCGGTGCGGAACGCACTGTGTGAGGCGAACTATGACTCTGTATCGACGCTTTGTTGCTAAGTGCCGATTGCTGGTATTGCCGTTGATTGTCTTGTCCAGCTACGCACCTGCCCAGTCGAAGAGCAGTAAGTACGCTTGCTCCGAGGCAAATCCCGCACAACTGTGCAATGCTGCCAACGCCTGTGGGTCGGCTTCCAGCCCTTGTACTGTCGACGTGAAGAGGACTGCCAATGCAGCTTCCGCCACTCCCGGCGTTCCAAACGCTAAGAGTAATTCGCTCTTCTGTGTGAAGGCTGGAACGACAGTTCAATGGAAGAGCACCGGCAAAGACATAGGTTTCGTCGTCGATCTTGGCACCGCGTCACCCTTTGTGCCTCCGGGTGCCATCATTGGGGGCACCGACCGCGCCATCTCCGTCGTGGCCAAGACGCCGGGATGTTACAAGTATTCCGCGGGCGCATGTATGTCCGGAGCAATTTACGGGATGTGCGGGCAGACGAATGCCGAGTTTGTTGTGCTGCCCTGAGAAGACATTCTCCTCGAAGCCAACCTCGGCGTCCCAAGGACCAACTGCAACTCGACGATGTCGTCAATTCGGATCTTTCGACCTCAGGGGTCTTTGGCCGCCAGGAGCGTCAATAGAAGCTCAGGGGCGTAGCTCACCACTGAGCATCCGCCCAATGGTCCGCTGCCTCCTCCTCCGTACAGAAATGATTGCCGCCGAAGTTGACCATCTTCTCTCTAAGCCCGACGTTGCGGCAGCGCGCGCATCGCTCGAACTCGGTTCCACTCATGTTCTTGTCTGAGAAGAAGAAGATGTAAATTACCGCTGCCACCAAGACACACAAAACCACAATTACCGCGAGCCCGATTCCCATAATTCCCCGTTGGGAGGATGTAGTGTTTAGAGCAGTATAGACGGGATACCTGTGTTATCTAAGGTATTGCCAAACCTGAGGGTGAGAACTTGCACGAATCGCCATTTACTATCCGCATTGGTATACTTTTTTCAGGTTCACTTTGACGGTCGTGCTTACATCCATCTCTTATCCATTTACTGAAACGAGCAGCGTGAGACCGTTCCCGTTTCCGTGTGCAACTCCAGGAAGATGGATAATAATGGAATAGTGAATAGACAGGTTCTTGATTAACAAACTGGCGGGAGTAGTTCAGTGGCAGAACGTCAGCTTCCCAAGCTGAATGTCGCCGGTTCGATCCCGGTCTCCCGCTCCAGAAATTCTCTATCCTTTGCTCCCTCCTTTGAAGCTCTAAAACTAGAATCGTTCCATGTGCGGAAGATATGGCCGGCGTGGCGACAAGCAAAAGATGGCTGAGGCGTTTCATGCCAATGCCGGGCTTGACGAGCTGTGTGAGTTGGACGACTGTGCGCCTGGTTCGATCCAGCCGGTGGTCCGAGTGAACGAGGACGGCAAACGGGAGTTCGCTTCGATGCGGTGGGGATTCAAACTGCCGGACCGGCTGTTGTTCAACACGCGGTCGGAGGGTGTTGAGTCGGCGAACTTCTGGAAGAAGATGTTTGCGGAAAATCGATGTATTGTTCCGGCGACTTCTTACTTCGAATGGGCGGATGGTTCAGGTCCGAAGCAGAAGTACGAGGTTGCATTTCCCGGGCAGGAGTTTCTCGGGATCGCGGGTGTGTGGTCGCCATGGCAGAATCCGAAGACAGGACAGTGGGAGAAGACATTTTCAACCTTCACCGGTGAGCCAAATGCGCTAATCAAGAGGATCCATGACCGGCAGCCGGTGATCCTCGAGAGACGCGATTTTGCTGAATGGCTTAGCGAGGCACCGCGCCCTCCGGTTCATCTTTTGCGGATTACGCCGGAGGAGCGGATGTCGATGAAGATTGTCGAAGCGTCCAGCCCAGCCGGACCAATGCAGGCAGGGCTTTTTGGCTGACATCGCGACGAACGGGTTGGCTTTTAATCGCGTTCGTCGCCTAACTCAATCGAATTTTTTTCTGCGCCGAGTTGATTATTAGTGCGAGACGCTGGCGGTGACGTTCTTTGGGGCCTTTGAGTGATCCTCGAGAGCCTGGGCTTCGGGGAGGAAGGTGATGGCCTTGGCGATCTGTGGATCCCACTGGGCGCGAACCTTCAGGCCTTCGAGCTGGCCGAACTGTGACGTGAAGAGCTCGCTCTTGATGCTCTCCTTGACCCAGTCCTGAACTCCCGCGATGTCCTGATCGGTGTACTCGATCTGGTTGTCCTTGAGGAAGGACTTGAACTGCTGCATAACCGCGTCATCCACATCAAAATCTTTAGTGACGGTATGGGTGGCGAGGTAATGCTTGCTGAAGTTGAAGAAGGCGTAGTGGATGAGGAGATTGTCCTGGAAGTGATTGGACTTTACATTCTCAATCTTTTCATCCGGGGTGATTCCTCCTCCGCCGTAGACGGTGCGCCCGGAGTCAGTAAGCTTAACCTCCAGGTTGCTCTTGTCCTTGGCCTTGGTGTCGTCGTTGTCGCGTACGTAGTAGTAGTCGTAGAGGGAGACGTGGTCGTAGTTACGCTGAATAAGGCGGCCTGACGGGGTGTAGTAGTGGTAGGTGGTCAGCGCGAGACCGGTGTTCTCAGTGATCTGGAAGACGGTCTGGACGAGGCCTTTGCCGAAGGTGGTTTCGCCAACGATGAGTGCGCGATCGTGATCCTGCAGGGCGCCGGAGACGATCTCAGCGGCTGAGGCGGTGTTGCGGTTGACGAGGACGACGACGGGGAACTTCGGACCCTCTTCGCCGCGGGTGGCGCGGTAGACCTGATCGGGGAAGGCGCGACCGCGCTGCGAGACGACGATCTGGCCCTTTTGCAGGAATTTGTCCGAGGTGGCTACGGCTTCGTTGAGCAGACCGCCGGGGTTGCCGCGGAGGTCGAGGACGAGGCCGTGGATTTCACCGAAGTTATCGAGCGCATCACCCACCTCATGGCTGGTGGTCTCGATAAAGCTGGAGACGTGAATGTAGCCGACGCCGGGGCGAATCATAAATGCGAGATCGACGGAGGGACGCGGAATTTCGTCGCGAACGAGGTCGAAGACGATGGGACGGGCTGCGCCTTCGCGGCTGACGGTGACGGAGACGTGTGTTCCGCGGGCGCCTTTGAGCAGCGATGCAACGGCGGCCGAATCCATGCCTTCTGTGGATTTGCCGTCGACGGTGAGGATTTCGTCACCGGGGCGGAGGCCGGCTTTATAAGAGGGAGTTCCTTCGAAGGGATAGAGGACGACGATCTTGGTCTTGCCGTTGGCTGTGGGCTGGGGCTGGATGGTCATGCCGACGCCGTAGTACTTGCCGTGCTGGTCCTCGCGCATCTGGGCGTAGGCTTTGGGGTCGTAGAAGTTGGAATGTGGGTCCAGGACGTGGAGCATGCCAGGGATGGCGCCGTCGTAGATGGCCTTGTCGGTCTTGTCGGTGGTCATCGGCTCTGCGTAATTCTGCTCGACCAGCGAATAGACGTTGGTGAAGGAATGGAGCGAGTCGCGCAGGGTGGACTCGTCGCTGGCGGACTGGGCCGCGACCTTCTGGTTGATGAACGTGCCGAGAACGGCGCAAGTGGCGAGAAAGAGTGTGGCGGAGAAGAAGGCGCGGCGGGTGCGGGGAGCCATAGGCTTTGGTACCTCAAAATGTGGTGAAACAGCGCATACTACCGCGCGAGGACAGATGTCCTCTATTGGACGAAGTATAACATTCGGAGGTGAGCTAAGGCTTGATCGAAAAGGGGATTCGCATGTTCGGTCGAGGACAGTTAGAATTGGGTACGATACCGTCCCAAGCCAAGGGTGAGTCCAACTAGCCAGGGGCGGATGTTGATCAAGATACGAGAGACAATGACCTTGAGAATTTCGCAGTTTGCGGTGGTGTGCGGGCTGGGCCTGCTGGCACTGCCGGGAGTGGTGCAAGCACAGGCGCCGCGGTACCAAAGCCCTTTGAGCGTACCGCAAGCGCCTCAGCCGCAGTTGAACCTTCCGGTGACGCCTGCGATTACGCCCAACGGCTTCGTAGTCGAAGACGTGGTTGCCCACGTGAACGACTTGATCATCAGCCGGAGCGACGTGGAGCGGGCCGAACAGGCGCTGGCCGAGGAGAACAAGCAGGCGAACGCTAGCCCGGCCGAGGCCGCAGAGCGGCAGAAGAATCTGTTGCGCGACATGATCGACAAGCAGCTGCTGCTGTCGCGAGGCAAGGAATTGGGGATCAACGCCGACGCCGATGTGACTCGCCGGCTGGATGATATTCGCAAGCAAAACCACCTGGATACGATGGAGGATTTGGAGCGCGCGGCGCGGCAGCAGGGCGTCTCGTATGAGGACTTCAAGGCCGGAATTCGCGACAACATTATCACGCAGATGGTGGTGCGCGACGAGGTGGGGCGCAGGCTGCAGATGACGCAGGGTCAAGAACAGGCTTATTACGAGGCGCATAAGCAGGACTTCATGCAGCCTGAGCAGATTAAGCTGAGCGAGATTCTGATTCCGACAGCCCCGGACGCGACGGATGCAGGGATCGCCCAGGCGCAGGCAAAGGCTGAGGGACTTGAGGCTCAGCTAAAGTCGGGCGCGGATTTTGAAGCTTTGGCGAAGGCGAACTCCGGGGGACCGACGGCGGCACAGGGCGGCGAACTTGGCATGTATAAGCGCGGTGCGCTGGGCCAGGTGCTTGAGGATCAGACTTTTAATCTGAAAGCAGGGCAATGGACGGCGCCGATCCGGACAAAGCAGGGCTTCGTAATTTTGAAGGTGACGGAGCACCAGCAGGCCGGAATTGCTCCCCTGAAGGACGTGGAACCACAAGTTCAGGAGGCGATGTACACAGACGCGATGCAGCCAGCCCTGCGTGCTTACCTTACGAAGCTGCGGGAGGACGCGTACATCGATATCCGTGCCGGGTATGTGGATTCTGGTGCAAGCCCAAAACAGACAAAGCCAGTGTTTACAGCGTATGCGCCACCGCCGGTTAAGAAAAAGACAGTTCAAGAAAAGAAGCGATTTGATCGGGGCACGAAGTACTCGACGGTAGCCAAGACCGGTGCCGCACCACCGGCGAAGACGGTGTCTGCGGTGACGACTACGGGTACGACGACGACCGCTGCGACGACGAAATCAGGGACGCCGAAGCCTGTGAAGGTGAAGAAGGAGAAGGTGCGGTACGGGCAGGCTCCGCGCAAGTCGCTCCCGGCCGGACCGGAGGAGACAGCTACGGGTTCGGACGTGGGAGAAGGGGCTACTTCGGCGGTTGGAGCAGCTGGTTCGGCTGCTGCGGGGACAGCGGTTGCCGATGTTGGGCCGAGCCCTCTGGATGTGCGGGCGGCACCAACGGGGAAGACGCGGTACAGCGATCGCGCGAAGCAGGTTTCCGCGCAGAAGAAGGCTGTTAAGGTCAAGAAGATCAACGAGAAAGTGGCGGCGGGACCGGTCGCGGCGACTCCTGAAGAGAAGGCGACCGAGAAGGCCCAGGCTGCGCCGCTGGGTTTGAATGGCGATACTTCGAAGAAGAAAAAGACGAAGCAGGCGAAGGACAAGACCGCTCCGAAGGAAAGGCTGCAGAATCAGCCACCTAAGCCTGCTGCTCCAGCTCCCGAGGAGACGCCTTCGAAGGCTCCTGACCGGGGTACCGCTCAAGAGGGGATTTTGCCACCTCAGAAGCCTGCGGATTCGACAACTGTGCCGCCGAATACGCCTCCTTCGACACCGAATCCGGATCAGACTGCGCCAAAGACACCGCCTACAACTCCTCAGTAATCAGTGGTTGAGGGTAGGATGACTTTACGCGAGAGCTTTGGCTCTCGCGTTTTCTTTTTGGCGGGTGAGAGAGGTATTCTGTTGAGATGAAAGAGTTTTTTGTTGAAGATGCGGTTCGGTTTGAGAATTCTACGGTTACTTCGTACTTCCTGCTGACGTCGATGCAGGTGCGGGAGAAGAAGCAGGGTGGGCAGTATCTTGCTTTGATTGTAAGCGATAGGACGGGGTCGCTTGAGGCGCGCATGTGGGATGAGGTGGCCGACCCGATTGAGCTTTGTTCGGAGGGTTGCTACGTCAAGGTGCAGGGAGATATTTCGAAGTACAACGGGAAGTTTCAGATCACATTGAAAAAGATGAGGTTAGCAGCGGATTCGGAGGTTGATCCGACGGACTTTCAGCCGGCTACGAAGTTCGATGTGGAGGCGATGTGGGGTGAGTTGCGGGCGTATGTTTCGGCTTTCCGGAATGAAGATTTGAAGCGGCTAGTCTTTTCTTTTGTTGACGATGAGAGGATTGGGCCAGCGTTAAAATCGGCTCCGGCGGCGAAGCGGCTGCATCATGCGTGGCTTG
>Ga0209624_10001168_pt1 | contig 21435 bp, 20 predicted proteins | sample JacPinW_OM2H0_O1_FD_188565 | JGI IMG/M metagenome (GOLD analysis project Ga0209624, IMG submission 188565) | Forest soil microbial communities from Algoma, Ontario, Canada - Jack Pine, Ontario site 1_JW_OM2H0_O1 (SPAdes) (version 2) | ecosystem: Environmental > Terrestrial > Soil > Boreal...
TGCACCGGGCCCAGCGTCTTTTCGACCTGCGCGAAAGCCGCGTCGCGCTCAGAATCGTCCGTCATGTCCACGCGCAATGCCAGCGCGCGAGCGCCAGCTGCCTCAAGCTCGGTGAGGACCGTTTTGTTCTTTTTCTCGTTCCGTCCGAAGATTGCAACCGCAGCTCCTGCGTTAGCCAAGGCAAGGGCCATGCTGCGGCCCAGACCGCCATTACCACCGGTGACCAGCGCCACACGGCCAGTGAGATCGAACGGATTTTTCGGAGTCATCAGACCGCTCCTTGGCATCGAGGGAATTAAACCAGTGTCCGGCCACCGTCGACCACCATCACCTGCCCGGTGACGAAGTCGGAGGTCGCAAGATAAACGGCGGCGGCGGCGATGTCGTCCCCCGTGCCGGTGCGATGCAGCGGCACGCGGCGGATGTATTCCTCATCGGGCGGCTCGCCGGGGAACTGAATCGTGCCGGGTGCGATCGCGTTCACGAGAATCTTCGGCGCGAGCGCTCCCGCCAGGCACCGGGTCAGCATAATGGACCCGGCTTTTGAGACGCAGTAGTGCGTGTACGCCGGCCAGGCGAGCAAACCGCCGAGCGAAGCGAGATTAATAATACGCCCGCGCCCCTGCCGATTCATGATCGGCGCCGCCGCCTGAGCGCAAAAGAACTGCGATTTCAGATTGGCGTTCATGATTCCGTCCCACTGCTCGTCAGTAAGATCCTCGAATTTCGCAGAGAAGAACTCTCCGGCGTTGTTGACCAGGATGTCCAACCGGCCGAACTCCTTTTCCACCGCCGCGAACAGTTTGGCAACTTCCGCACGGCGGGAAACGTCGGCTTGCACTGCGACGGCCTTCCTGCCGAAGGCCTGAATCTCGCGCACGACGCCCTCGGCCTCAGCCTTCGACGCCCTGTAGTTCACGGCGATCGCGGCGCCCTCCGCTGCCAGGCCCAAGGCGATGCTACGACCGATGCGCTTCCCAGCGCCCGTCACGAGCGCGACCTGTCCCTCGAGCGTTTTCTCCGGCACTGAAACCTCCTGGAAAATGCAGACGCACACAGTAGCATTAGCCGGGCCTCGCCGGACACCCGGCATTTACACGGCGACGGCCGCTTCCTGCGATTGCTTGGCGGCCCGCCCTCGGCCATAATGCGCCGGTTCCTTCCGGAGAGACCTTGGCCAAATTGGAAGCGACGAAATCAGCCCGGCCCATCCCGCCGCCCGAGCCCGATCTCACGCCCTCAGAGATCGTCGGGCGCGCTGAGGCGATGCGCACCATGCTGCGCGCCCGCCAGAACGACTGCGAGGCTGCGGGAGAAATTTCCGAGGACACCAACGCTCAGTTCATCAGGGCCGGTTTCTACCGCATCCTTCAGCCGCGATGCTTCGGCGGTTACGAATTCGGCCTTTCGACTTTTCTGAAGGTAATGATTGCGGTTTCGCGGGGGTGTTCGGACAGCGGCTGGGTGCTGGCACTGACGGCAGGACACGCATTCCTGATGGCTTCGTTTCCGGAGGCCGGCCAACGCGAGGCCTTCGGCGACACCGGCGAGTTTCGTGCACCCAGCGTCGCGATGCCGGGAGGCTTGGCACTGCCGGCTGCCGGCGGATATCGCGTGCGGGGCTCATGGGACTACACGTCCGGCTGCGATCTGGCCACGCATTTTATCGGTGCCTGCATCATCCAGGATCCCGATGCACACTCGCCGGGTGGCGGCGCATTCATCCTGTTCGACCGCGATCAGTATCGAATCGTGGACAATTGGCAGGTGATCGGCATGCAAGGCACGAGCTCGCGCCGGGTGGTCGTCGAGGAGATGTTCGTGCCAAACCACAGGGCGCTGGTGGTGTATGACGCATCGGGCCATTACATCCATCCGCGCCCGGGAAGCCTGCTGCACGCGAATCCCCTGTTCCGCGGGAGAATCACTTCCCTGCTGGTGTCGGAAGTTGGCGCGGTCGCCGTGGGAATCGGCCGGGGGGCGCTGGATGTATACGACGAGACTCTTCGAACGAAAAAGGCGAGTTTCCCGCCGTTTCAAGCTCGGGCGCTCGAAGCCGAATTCCAGCGCCATTTTGGCGAAGCTCAGTCGCTGGTGGACACGGCGGAGGCAGCGCTGCTGCAGATGGCCTCGGATTACACAGAGCGCGCGCGTCGCGACGCCGAGCAGGCGATTCCGTTCAGTGATGAGGACGACCGCAGGTTCCTGCAGATTGAGCAACAGTGTGTGAGACTCTGTTGGGAGGCGGTCGATTTGATGTTTCGTACCAGCGGAACCTCCGCGGCCAACAAAACGGCGCCGCTCGGGCGATACTTTCGCAACCTGGCAGTGATCCGGACGCACATTACGCTGCAGCACGATCACACAGCGGGCAATGCGGGGCGGTTGCACTTTCACTTGCCACCGCTCAGCCGGCTCTAGGAAGTTCTTGCATTCGCCGCTGGCGCCCCCGACCTGCTTGTCGCTGGACACGCGAAACTCGGATGACCTATGCTTGCGAGCTCGTTTGTGGAGGAGGTGAGAGATGCCCAACCAAGTCGTTTGGTGCGATATTCCGGTGAGCGACCTGGATCGCGCCATTGGCTTCTATTCCGCGCTGCTAGGCCAGCCAGTCAAGAAACAGGAGTACCCGGGATTTGCCATCGGTCTTCTGCCGGGCACAGGTCCGGACTCAAGCGGGTGCCTCTATCAACCCGAGGGCGAGGAAAATGCGCCCGGCGCTCGCGGTCCGCTCGTATATCTCAACTGCTCTGGCCGACTTGATGACACGATCGCGCAGGCCGAATCCCGCGGTGGCAAAATCGTGCATGCCAAGCACAAGATCGGTGATCACGGCTTTCGCGCCGTCATTCTCGATAGCGAAGGCAACCGCATCGCACTGCATTCGATGTAAGAGTCGTCGGCTCGGTTGAGGCCGCAAAACGGAGAGCGAATGAAACTCGACCTGCTGGCGATTGCGCCCCATCCCGATGACGTCGAACTCACCTCCGGCGGGACGATGATCAAGATGGCCGCGGCGGGATACCGCACGGGAATTCTCGACCTGACGCGGGGCGAGACCGGCACTCGCGGAACTCCCGAAACACGGCTGAAGGAAGCCGCTCGCGCCGGAAAAATACTGGGTGTAGCGGTGAGGCGGAATCTCGGCCTGCCGGACGCGCACCTCACCGTGAGCGATGAGTACAAGGCGGCGATCGCCGCACTAATCCGCGAGTTCGAGCCCCACACTGTGATCCTGCCTTACTGGAAAGGCCGGCACCCGGACCATTACACGGCCGCGCGGCTCGGCTATGAAGCGTGTTTCGTAGCGGGACTGAAAAACTACCCGCTGGCGGGCGGAGCCTTTCGTCCCTTCAAGATTCTGTACGCGGCGGCCTATGCTGATGTCCGGCCGACTTTCGCCGTCGACATCACCAAACAGTACGACCAGCGCCGTCGGGCGATTCTGGCCTACACCTCGCAATTCCGCCCACCCAAACGTGACAGGAAGTCGAAAGTGGAGCTGCCGCTTGACGAGCTGGAGGAGCGGATGAGCCTGCAGGCGCGGCACTATGGGCGCATGATTGGCGTCAAGTTCGCCGAGGGATTTGTCGTCAAGGAAGTACTCGAAACCGACGACGTCGTCAAAATGCCGGTGAGATCGATGTAGAGCGGCCCGAGCTCTCGCGCTTGCCGTCGCTCAGTCTGGGTCAACGAAGGCACAAACACGATAAACGCCCCGGCTGGGATGGCCGCCGGGGCGTTTTCGCTTTTCGAACTTGATCCGGGACCTTAGAACTGGTTCCACAGGTACTGATTGTAAACCTCGTGGTGAAACTGAATCTCTGGTCCCTTGACGACCGTGCCCAAAAGGCGCGCGCAGCGGTCGGCGGAGGCTTGTTTCAGGTCCCCGTAGCGGCCCTTCACGTCTTCGCCGAGCAGCGTCGTCATCCACTCCGACTTTCGGAAATCCTCCAGCGCCGTGTAGATGTTGTCAGGCAGGTACCGCTTTGCCTGGCGGAGGTTCGGCGTCTTAGCAATTGTTCCATCGATTCCCGTCTTGAAAATGGAATAGAGGACCAGATACGGATTGGCGTCGGGAGCAACCGAACGGACCTCGACGCGCATGCTCTTGTCGTTTCCTATCGGGATACGGACCATCGATCCGCGGTCAACCGCAGAGGCGATAATCTGGTTCGGGGCCTCGAAGTGCGGGTCGAGGCGGCGGAATGCGTTGACGCTGGGGTTCAACGCAAGGCAGATGTCGTTGCCGTGAGTCAGAATGCGATCGACGAATGACCATCCCACCGACGACAACATGTCCTCGCCCTTGGGGTCCCAGAACAGGTTCTTGCCTTCCTTCATGATGGATACGTTGGTGTGCATGCCGCTTCCGTTGACGCCCACAACCGGCTTGGGCAGGAACGACGCGGTCATTCCCAGGTTGGTGGCCACCTGCCGGCAGACCAATTTATAAAGCTGAATTTGGTCCGCTGCGGCGACCACTTCTCCGTATCCATAGTTGATTTCAAATTGCGAGGGCGCAACCTCGGGATGATCCTTTTCGTTCTGGAAACCCATGGCGCGCTGCACTTCGGCCACCGTATCGATAAAGCTGCGGAGTGGGTCGCCGGGAAGCGAGTGATAGTAGCCGCCGGTATTGACGTACTCGAATTTGCCTGTTTCGTAGTAGTGCTTCTCGGCGTCCTTTCCGGCGAACAGGAACCCCTCGATCTCATTTGCTGCGTTGAGCGTGAATCCATCGCTCTTGAATTTCGACTCGGCAAACGCCTTCAGAATCCCGCGAATATCGGCGGCGTATGGACCGCCCTTCTTTTCGATGACTTCGCCGAAAACCAGCACTTTGCCGGAACCAAAGAAATCGGCCGGACCCCAGTAAAAGGCGCTCCAATCGATTCCCAAGCGCAAGTCGCTTTCGCGCTGCGCCGTGAATCCGCGGATCGAGGAGCCGTCGAATGTGAGATTGTCCCAGCTCTTGACCAGGAACTTTTTGTCGTAGTCCAGCATGTGCAACCTGCCTTCCAGGTCGCTGAAACACAGTGTCACAGCCTTGATGCGCTTCTCGTCGGTCAGATACTTCAGCCGTTCTTCCTGAAGTTTGTGGCTCTCAACGCGATTCCTGCGCTGCTCTTTGGCCTTGATGTTCAGTTCTTCCAGCTCGCCGTATGTCAGCGCCAAGAAGTTGCGAAGTTCGTTCGACATGAAGCTTCCTCCAGCTCGTTTGGGATCGCCGTACGGAAAACAAGGGCGGGTCCAGCGCTATCGGTGTCCCCAAAACCCAGAGTAAGGTAGCGCGCGTCGACCGAAACGTCCAATCGAAAAAACGGATGCGGCAGATTCGACGAATCTGGCCAAGACTATCACTGGAACGGGAATGTAATCCCAAAGGCATAAAAAAGTCATAAAGCGAACCAACGGAAGTTTCTCTCGATCCCATTTGAAAACGCTATGGAGCGCCCGGAAAATGCGGCGGATCCGTGGCCAGGAGGGCGTTTTTCTTTGCGGCAACGCTCGCTGCACCCCCAGGACCTCGATCGATCCCGATCTGCTAAGCTTGTCGTCGGACTCGTCCTTGTACCATGAAACCATTTGGCCGAAAACCCGCCCGAACCTCGCCCTCCCGGTTTCTTGCAGCGAACGGCAGCGGCCATCTGCAGGCCAGCTCCCGGCGGCTGACGCTGGATTTGGCGCGAGCTGAAACGTTTGCCACCATGCTCGCGAGTAGCCGCGCGTCGCAGGTGATCGAAGTTGCCGATCTGCTGGCGGGAATGTACATCTGCAATTGGGAGCGCCTGTCGGTGTACTGGCAGGAGGAAAACCGCGAGGAAATCGAAGGCTTTCTGCGCGGCATTTGCCGGATCAGTCCCCAGAGGTGGCACTCCTGGATCGAGGACTACGATACGTTGCGCCGCAAGGGCGAGCGCAGCCAGCTCTGGCGGTCGCTCGCCAAACTCAAGAAGACCCCGCCTTCTGATCCGGCCCTGCGGCCCTCGGCTGCCCTTGCAGCGGTGCTCAAGCAGGCCGAGGAAATCGCACCTACCCGCGACTCTGTCGGGGGCGGCCACGTTCCCATCCTGACCAGCGAATGCGTGCTGCTTTGCATCGTGCGGAGCTTTGGATCCGAGGTCAGCCGGAAACTAGCCCAAGCGGGCCTGGATGCCGAACGCCTCGAACGCGATGTGCTGTTTCCTCGCCGCGCACCGCTGTCGTAAGTCTCCTGTGACCGCTCGTATTCGGAACCATCAAATGATCATTTTGAATCGCGGCCAGAGAATCGCAAGCGGGGCGATCGGTTTGCGACACACGTACACAGGAACGCTCTGTTCGTTGGGCATGGCGTAGGGACTGGTGCTGGTCGCCGCGAGATGGACATCTCCGAATAGTTTGATGAACTCACCGGAGCGTTCTCCGAAAATAATCATGCACGCTCCTGAATAACCGCGGGGCCCCCAATAATAGTAACTATTGTGTCCGCTAAGCGCCTTGGGCAAACCCAGCGCCGGCCCGAAGTGGTCTATCGCGCCCGCCTCGCCGTAGTTCCCGCCCAGAATTCCGCAATCGGCGCGATCGGCTTCCGGAAGACCCTCGTAAACCTGCGCGACCGTCGTCGCCAGCGTCTCCCATCCAAACATGTCGGAATAGAGCTGCGGAAGCGGGGCGTCGACGGCGTCCCGTTCGGTCTTCACTGCGCCTGCCGCCGGGAGAAGCCGCGAATAGCGCACAAACGTTCCAATCGGTAGCAACGGCACTCCAAACGGAAGCGCGATCAATCCGCCAGTGATGAGCAACACCACAAACGCGACTCGCATGACGCGCCGGCCCGTTGCGTCCAAGAAACGCTCAATTGCGACGCCGCCCGCCGCAATCAGAATCGGATAGACGGGCAGTGCGTAGTAGGATTTACCGCCGAGCGATATGAAAACGGCCATCACAATCAGATAGGTCCACCCCAGAAAGCGGAACGGCTTCCCGGCCCGCGCCCAGAAACACCACGCCAGACCCGCGGCCCAGACCGGCAGCGCGAGGGGATTTAGGAAGATGATCTGTTCTCCGACAAAGCGCAGCGGCGAGATGGGAATATTCTTGTAGAGCTGAGCGTTGCGCACAACTTCAATCTGCGGCCAGCCATGGCGCGCTTCCCATAACAGGTTTGGAAGAAAGATCACAAGCGCGATGAGCCCGCCGATCCATATCCAGCGGGAATAAAACATGGACAGTTCGCCTGACAGCACAAGTCCGGCCAAAACTGCAAAACCAAACACCGCCATGGTGTGCTTGTTCTCAAGGCCAACGCCGGCGATCGCGCCGAACACCAGCCACCACCGCGGCGAGGCCCCCCGCACGATGCGGACTACGATCCAAGCGCAGAGCGACCAGAACAGCGGCTCAAACGCGTTCATCGAAAAAAAACTGTCGAAGGCGAGATAGGCAGGCGCAAACAGGACCACCGCCGCAGCGAGAAACTGCGCGAAGCGGCCTCCGCCCAGCTCACGAACCAAGATGCCGGTCAGGAACACCACGGCAGCGCCCGCAAGTACCGGGAGCAGGCGGAAAGAGACAAGCGAATTCCCCAGCAGATGCCGCGAACACCACGCGAGCAAGGCGATCAGGGGCGGCTGATCGACATAGCCCCAGGCGAGATGCTCCCCACAGGCGATGTAATACAGCTCATCTCGGAAAAACCCATAGTGGTGAATGCCGGCAAACTGCAGAACGAGCTTCGCAACGGCCAAGCCCGCCAGAATGAACGTGGCGCCAAGCACCCGCTCACTTGAACGTGCGGCTGCGAGCGGGCGACTGCCGAATCCGCTAACTTGAGTCTCGCTCATGCGGGCTGGGAGATCGCCGAACGGGCCTCGCGAACGACCATCCGTTCGCCCGCCCGAGGCGAAATCAGTTCGCGGCCGGCGAGACAATCGTCGCGGACTTGATCATGTCAATGTTAGGGAAGTTCTTATCGAGATACGCCTTCCCCTGAGACGTAATCGCACCCTGGTCCGGGCGCTCGCCGTAGCCGCTGTACAATTTTTGAACGACGTCCATGCCCGAGCTGACTTTGCCAAAAGGAGTAAATCCCTGGCTATCCAGAAACGTGTTGTTGCCGAAATTGATAAACAGCTGTGTTGTGCGCGTGTTCGGGCCCGCAGTCGCGAACGTGATCGTGCCCGGAGCGTTGCTCTGCTTTGACGAATCGTCCTTGATATTGGCGCTTTGCCAGACCTTGTTGACCGCCGGGTCGGCGCTCAATCCGAACTGCACGATAAAGCCCGGAACGTTGCGGAAAAACGCGGCGTCGGTGAAGAATCCATGCTTCACGAGATTATAGAAGCGGTCGGCGCCAATGGGAGCCCAAGCGCGCGTGACATCGACGACGAAATCGCCCTTCGTCGTCACGAACTTCACCTGAAAGGATTCAGGCGCCTTCGCAGTGAGTGTAGCCGGATGCAGCAAAGCGGGATCGCTGGTCATGTGTGTTGTCCTTGGTTGCGACGCTGGGCTCGTCTGTCCTGCGGGCTGCGCTTGCGCTTGGGCTGCAGGCGCGACTGGTAGAGAAACGGCCATCATGCAAAGTGAAATCATTGCGGCGAGACGTTTCATGCGATATTTCCTTTCCTTGACTTCGCTCGGGCCTCCACATCTTGCATCAGACGCAGCGCGTTCCCACTGAGAATTTTCTCGATGCCTGCTTCCGAATAACCCCTTCGGAGCAGGCCGTCGGTAATCCGAGGCAGGCACGCGGCATCCTCCATGCCATAGGGCATTTCGGCGCCATCGAAATCAGATCCGATTCCGACATGGTCGATGCCCGCTACCTTCACGGCGTGGTCGATATGGTCGAGGATCAGCGTCCAGTCGACCCGCGGCAGCTTGCCCTCGGCCACAAACCCGCGGACGATCTTATCCGATTCCAGGATCTGGCAGGCGTCATTTTCGCCGCACCGCTTGACTGCTTCCGCTTCAATCTGCTTCCCCAGCTCCGGCTGGGCTTTTTCCGCGTCCCGGAACTTCTGGCTGAGAAATCCCATGTGAAAATTGATCTGCATCACCCCATCGCGGGCCGCGAGCGCCTTGATCATTGTGTCAGAAAGATTTCGCGGGGTTTGACACAGCGCCTGGCACGACGAGTGCGATGCAAGCACGGGAGCTTCGCTGACCTCGAGCACGTCGCTCAGCGCCTTGTCTGAGATGTGCGAGACATCCGCGATCATCCCCAGCCGATTCATTTCCCTGATGGCCCGTTTGCCGAAGTCACTTAGCCCATCATGCGAGGGCTTGGCGGTTGAGGCATCGGCCCAATCCGTGTTCTGGGTGTGCGTCAGCGTCATGTAGCTCACTCCCAGCGATGCAAATTCGCGCAGGACGTCCAGGTCCCCGTTCATCATGTGCCCGCCCTCGACTGCCGTGAGAACGGCGATTTTGCCCGCCGCTCGCGCGCGTCCTATGTCGCTTGCGGTGATCGCCGGCGCCAAATCATTCCGATGTCTTGCCACTTGACGGCCAATCGCTGCGATCTGGGCGAGTGCGCGCTTGACGGCTTCCGGGCCGGTAATGGTGCCCTTGATCCAAACGGCAAAAAAGATCGCGCCTAGCCCGCCCTCGCGCATCCGGGGGATGTCAACTGACCCGTCCGCGTGGCGTGCGCCAAGATCAAAGTCATCATGCAGGAATCGCTGCGTCGTATCGGTATGCGTATCCATCACCAGCGAACGAAAATGCAGATCGCGGGCCTTGGCAGAGATTTCCGATTGAGGGTCAAACCCGGGCAATGACAGAACGCCTCCGAACGTGCGGTTTGTGGCGAGCGATACGGCGCGGAACAGAGTTCCCTGCAGACCTCGGCCGCGATCCCGCCCCGGGTAAGGTTATACCAGAACTCCCGCTCGTGATGGCGTCGGGACGCCTGGAAACGGCCGAATGCAGGTGTTGCATCCAGCGCACGTGTAACGCGAGACATGCTCGGATGGAATCGGAACCGGGAGTATGCTGTGAGAGACTTTGCGCCCGGAAAACCCATACCGACGATGGCTAGCGAACATATTGGCGAATTGAAGAGGTGGGCCGCAGATGCCGTCCGAAAAGGCGGGGGCGGCGAACCGATTCAGCTCGTTCGCGTACTGGAATTGGTCAGCAAGAATTTCGGTCTGCAGCCCCACGAAGTCGCCATCCTTGGGCTCACGCCGGACGGGCGCTCCTTGCGGTTTCTTGCGCCAGAAAGCTTGCGAACCGTAGGGCAAATTCCGCTATCGAGCACCAATTCCCTGGCAGCGCGCACGGTGCGGGAAAAGCGGCCGGAGCTAATCAACCACTTCTCGGTCGTCCCTCACGCATCGGTGTTCGAGGCGGTGCCGATCGCTGATGAGAAGCGCGGCGACCCCATTCAGAAAATCATGAGTACGCCGATTCTGTCGGCCGGAAAAGTGATCGGTGTCCTGCAAGCATCCCGAAAGGGCAAGGCTATGGCGGATGCCGGACCGGATTTCACACATCCTCAGCTTCGCGAGCTGAAATTGATCGCCGATGCGCTCGGCCCGTGTATCGTGATCTGCAACAAAGAGTGAGCACGGCGCGAACTCGTCGTTCCCTTTGTCGTTCACGCAACTGTAATTTTCGCCGCACGTGAAATGAGTTGACATCGCTCTGCACGCTTGCTAATTTTCGAACGCAGATTTTACTGAACGAGACATCAGGAGGCACCGCACTCCGGCAAGACTCATGGCGTTCGTCGCAAAGAACATTTTCCTCACCAAGGGAGTCGGAAAGCACCGCGAACGCCTGTCGAGCTTCGAGCTCGCATTGCGCAACGCGGGAATTGCCGCTTGCAACATCGTCCGCGTCTCCTCGATTTTCCCGCCTTCCTGCAAACTGATCTCGCGAAGCGAGGGGCTCAAGCACCTGGAGCCAGGCCAAGTAGCGTTCACCGTCATCAGTGAAAATCAGACGCGCGAACCCCACCGTTTGATCGCCGCAGGCGTGGGGCTGGCCCTGCCTGCCGATAAATCCATGTACGGATACCTCTCAGAACATCATTCGTTCGGCGAAAGCGAAGAAATCGCGGGCGAATATACCGAGGAACTTGCGGCGGAAATGCTTGCGACGACCCTCAATGTCGAGTTCGATCCCGATCTTTCCTGGGACGAGAAAAAAGAAGTCTATCGGATTTCGAACAAGATCGTCCGCACCATGAACATCACCCAGTCAGCCGTGGGCGACAAACGCGGCTTGTGGACCACAGTTCTCGCGGCGGCGATCCTTCTCGGCGAGGACGACTAGGCCCCTCGTACCACGAAACCCGCCCCCCCGCAGCGCGTGATCCCGTGAATACTTCCAGTTGCCGGGCCGTGTAGCATTCGCGGCGCTGGGGCCTTATTCTTTTGCCATTCATCGCCCCCGCAGGTAACTTCAAAAGAGCTGGTACCGCTGGCGACCGGCGAGCCAGGAACTTCCCAAGGACGCACAAACCGACCATGAGCCGATACACGCCGATCCCGCCCGAGAACTTCTGCGGAATCCCCGATGAGTATTCGCGGTATGAATCCTCCCGCGCCGTGATTTTCCCGGTGCCTCTGGAGCGTACCACCTCGCACCAGCAGGGTGCCCGCAACGGCCCGGCTGCCATTTTGGCGGCAAGCCGTCATCTCGAGCTCTATGACGAAGAGCTTCAGCTCGAGCCGTACAAAGAGATCGGCATCCACACGCTTGCTCCCATCGATACGATGGACGGCGGCCTCGGCGAAGTCATTACTGAGCTCTTTACGGCTGAAACCGGACTTCTGGACGATAGCAAGTTTCCGGTAGCACTGGGCGGCGAACACGCGCTCACTCCGCCACTGGTTTCCGCCATGGCTCTGAAATATAAGGATCTCTCGGTGCTTCATATCGGCGCCCATGCCGAGCTGCGACTGGAGTATCAGGGCTATCCCGCGAGCCCGGCCTGTGCCATGCGCCGCGTCGTCGAGATGTGCCCGGCCGTGCAGGTCGGCATCCGCTCGATTTCCGCCGAGGAGGCGCGCGCGATCCCGCAGCTGAAAACTCAGATCTATTGGGCCAAGGACGTAGCCCGCTTGCCGCTGAAGAGCTGGATCGCGAAGGTTCTCGGCGACCTCAGTCCCAGCGTGTACGTCACGATCGACCTTGGAGGCTTTGATCCCTCGATCATGCCGGCAACGGGCAGTCCCGAGCCCGGGGGCCTCGATTGGTATCAGATGACGTCTCTCTTGCGCGCGGTCGCAGACCATAAGAAGATCGTGGGGATGGACGTGGTAGGGCTCCTGCCTCATCCGGGCGGCCACGCGTCTGATCTGCTTGCGGCGAAGCTGATCTATAAATGCCTGGGGTACATTTTCTGCCAGGGATGACAGCCTAGCCGGAAAGGCGTCATCATGCTCGCCCTCGGATTCCTCGCTGGCCTTCTGCAGCATGAATACTACTTCGGCGTTTCCTCCCGCGGATTTATCGGCTGGATCATCATTGGATTGCTGGCGGGGTGGATTGCCGGGCACATCACCCGGGGGCGCGGGTTCGGCTGCGTCGTGGACATCGTCCTGGGGCTGATCGGCGCCGTGGTCGGCGGCTGGATTTTTACAAAGCTTGGTATCCAGGCCTGGGGATTCTGGGGGAGCCTGGCAGCTGCTACGGTCGGCGCGGTGGTCCTAGTAGCGATCGCGAGATTATTCGCCGGCGGCCGATCAGACTAAGATCCCTCAAGGTCGCAGCACTCTTTGTGCCCCTTCACGGAATTAAATGTGCAGTTCCCTGCTTACCGCGTGGCGATCCACTGCCAGGCGATCCATACCACCGGAGCCGCCAGGATCAGGCTGTCGACCCGGTCCAGCATCCCGCCGTGTCCGGGCAAGAGCGCGCCGGAATCCTTCACCACCGCCCCTCGCTTGTACGCTGATTCGATCAGGTCTCCCATCTGTCCGGCGATATTGGCAAGGGCAGCAAGCACAAGCAAGCTTGCGATGTCGGCTTGCATCCACCGGGCGAACAAGACAGCGACCAGAAGCGATGCGAGCAGATTTGCAATTGCGCCTTCCCAGGTTTTCTTGGGACTGAGCGCGGGCGCCATGGGCAGGCGTCCGAGTGATCGGCCAACGAAATAAGCCAGCATGTCGCCAGCCCATATCAGGCAAAGCGTAAACAGAACCAGCTGCCGACCGATACGTTCAATCTCGTTGACGCGTACCAGATAGCTGAACGGCAACGCAACGAACAGCAATCCGGCGGCGCTGATGGCGATCGCGGGCAGCACGTCCTGCAAGGGGCGCCGGGTGGCGAGGCCGATGGAGACCGAGCCAAACAGAAAAATCAGGAGAACGAGTTCCAAGGAAACTGCGCCGCGTGCGGCGTCCCGGATAAGCAGGGCCCCTCCGCCCAGGGTCCGCATCTCGACCGTCCCCGCGGCGTACTGTGCATAGAAGAGCCCGGCGGCGCAGAGCATCGTCCAGTTTCGGAATGCCCTCATGCCCACGCGTTCGCCGAGCGTGAAGAATTCGTGCAAAGCTAGCAGTGCAACGATTGCCGCAACCGCCGCAAGCAGTGGCGCCGGCCCCCACCACACCAGCGCCACCACCGTGGGGATCAGCACAGCGGCGGTTAGAATTCGCAGGACCATCCGCTTCTAGCCTCGCCTCGAGCGCGCATCATGCTCGGGCCGCAGAGCGCCCAGCCCGCCGTAGCGGCGCTCGCGCTTCTGAAAATCCACCAGCGCCTCGAGCAAACGAACGCGGGAAAAATCCGGCCAGAGGGCCTCGGTCACGTAGATCTCGGCATAGGCAATCTGCCAAAGCAGGAAATTGCTGACGCGCATCTCGCCGCTGGTGCGGATCAGCAGGTCGGGATCGGGCAGCCCGGCGGTGTAGAGATGATCGGAAATCGACTGCTCGTCGGCTCGAAATGCGGACAGACCATTTGCGCGGACGTGATCGAGCATGGCGTTGAAGGCGTCAGCGAGCTCTGCGCGGCCCCCGTAGTTAAGCGCGACAACGAGCTTCATACCCGTGTTGCGGGCGGTCTGCCGCATGGCGTCGGCGATGTCCCGGCCGACGGCTTCGGGAAGCTGTGCGGACCGCCCGATTACCAGCAGGCGGATGTTGTTCTTGTGAATTGTCGGAAGCTCGCGCTTCAGATATTCGCGGAGCAGGCGCATCAGGAAGTCGACTTCAGCTTGGGGCCGGCGCCAGTTTTCCAGCGAGAAGGCGTACAGTGTGAGGCAGGGGAGATGCAGCCGTGCGCACGTTTCGATCACTTCCCGCGCCGCCTTCACCCCGGCGCGATGCCCGGCCACGCGCGGCAGATGCCGCCGCTCCGCCCACCGACCATTGCCGTCCATGATCACGGCAAGGTGGTTCGGCAAGCGGTCCGGATCGAGTTTCTCCAGAAGCTCCGCTTCCTCGCGGCTGGCGGGTTTGAAAAGCTCGTTGTTTTTCACGGGAAAGCGCTCAAGGAACGACCGCGAGCGAAAGTAGCATACGCACCCACGCTGCGCAATATGGCGCGGACTGTTGCGCGCGAAGCCGGGCTCACAGTCCCGAAATTCAGGGGAACCTCAAATAGCGCGATCGTGATCTCTAAAGGTTTTGACGCCGGCACCCGGGTAGCTTTGAAACGACAACCGAGACGCCCGGGGCTGCCAGGAAGGTCACAGACCACTGTGAAGTTCGGGATGATTTGCGAACAGATGAATCGGCGACAAAAGCGAACCCGATAGCCCGGCAGCCGAGGGCTCAAACAACGAGACATAGACCAGTACAACCGTGAGGATAATCATCAGAATACTCGAGCCCCAGGCGATGACGTTGAAAGTCAAGGTGTTGACGTGGTCGCCCATCAGGTCGCGGCGGTTAATCAGCAGCAGGATGAAAATCAGCACGACGGGCAACCAGACTCCATTGGCCACTTGCGAAAGAACGAGAATTTTCAGCAGGGGCGCCTTCGGAATCATAATGATCCCTGCCCCGACGACGATCAGCAGCGTGTACAGCGAATAGAAGGTCGGGGCCTCTTTCAGTTTGCGGTCCAGGCCGGCTTCAAACCCCAGACCTTCGCAGATCACATGTGCGGTTGAAAGCGGCAGGATGGAAGCCGCGAACAGCGAGGCGTTGAGCAAGCCAAAGGCAAACAGGTAGCCCGCCCACTTTCCCGCAAGCGGCACCAGAGCCATAGCGGCCTGTCCAGCGTCGGTGATGTCGGTCATTCCATGAGCGTTCAACGTGGCCGCGCAGCAAACGATGATGAAAAAGACGATGGCCATGCACGAAATGCTGCCAACCAGCACGTCCATGCGCGCGTGCTTGTACTGACGCGGGCCCACGCGTTTCTCAACGAAGCCCGCCTGCAGATAAAAAAACTGCCAGGGAGCAATCGTCGTGCCCACCAGGCCGACCAGCATCAGCAGGTAAGGCGCGTTCAGGTGAACGTTGGGAACGACGGTTGCCTTGGCGGCCACGATCCAATCCGGTTTCGCAAGAAAAGCCGAGACCGCATAGGAGAGATAGAAGGCGCAGGCGACTAGAAAAATTTTCTCCACCTGCCGATAGCTTCCGCGCACCACGAGCACCCAGACGGCGATGGCGGCAAGGGGCACGGACACATACTTGCTGACGTGGAAGATCTGCATCGAAGCGGCTACGCCGGCGAACTCCGCAACGGTATTGCTCAGGTCCACCAAAAAGGCGGCGATCATGACGAAGAACGTGGAGCGAAATCCGAATTCCTCGCGGATCAGATCGGACAGCCCCTTGCCGGTGACCACACCCATCCGGGCGCACATCTCCTCGCTGACGTAGAGCGCAATGGTCATGGGAATGAGCGACCACAAAAGCGCATAGCCAAACTGCGCGCCCGACGTTGTGTACACCGCGATGCCGCCGGCGTCGTTGTCGACGTTCGAGGTGATTAGTCCCGGCCCAACGACGGCGAAAAAAACCGCGAGCCGCCTGCGCATCGTGCGCGTGCGGCGGTTGAAGTCCTTTCCCCGGCTGGCCAGTCGGGAAAACGTGTCCGTCAATGTGCCCCAAGTATTCATGGCGTCGTCAAACACAACCTCGTAAACCCGGTGGACGATTGCTGCCTCCTTGAGGGTTCAAGCCACCCAAGAAAGGCGATCGCATCCAGTAGACTCCGAAACCGCGCGCTCCCAGCGCACATCACTTGTCAGCACGTTGCTCTACAGCTTGGCGCGCATGCGGCTTACCACATCGTCGACGGTGATCGCGCCCACCGGCACGTTGTCATCATCAACCACCGCGAGGCTGCGCAGATTGTATTTGTCGAAAATCTCAAACACTTCCTTATCGCTCGCGTCTGGCTTGACCGAGAGCATCGGTTCAAACACGAGATCGGCCATGCGCTGTTCACCGCCTGCCAGAATCAATCGCGCAACCGGCACGGTGCCGGCGAGTGCGGCGTCACGGTTGATCAGGACCACGTTGTCGAGCTGGTCGATTGAGACATCATGGAAGCGAATGTAATCCACCACCTCGCCGCGCGTCGCGTCCTCTCCTACAACGACGATTTCGGTGTTCATCATCCCACCGGCGGTGTCTTCTCCGAATCGCATCAGCTCTTTCACTTCGAGTGCCTCGCGGTGCTCCATCTCATCGAGAACTTCCTTGGATTTCTCCGAATCCAGGCTCTGGATCAGATCGGCGGCTTCGTCCGGGTTCATTTCCTCAATGATGTCGGCAGCTTTTTCCGTATCCAGCTTTTCGACCACCTGGGTCTGGAGGCGCTTGTCGAGTTCCGCGATCGTCTCTGCGGCGGTCTGCTCATCGAGCGAGTCGATAATGGCCTGGCGTTCGTCGGGCGAAATCTCCTCCATGATGTCGGCAAGGTCAGCAGGGTGCAGTTCAGCCAGCTTGTCGCTCGACATGCGCAGCTTTACGCGACGCAGCGGGTCGGGCTCAATCAGGTTGACGAATTCCCAAAGGATGGTTCGCCGGGGAAGCCTTTGCTGGATGCGGCGAATGCCCATCGGCGGGACGATACCCTGCAGCAGACGGCGAACTGCGCCGGGAAGTCCGACGTCCACCTGGGTCAGGCGAAGTTCGGTATTTCCATTGACGCGGTGGTCGGCCAGCTCGACGTCATTTACGCGAACCACCTTCCGGCCGTTTGTATCGATAATCTGCTGATCGAGCAGATCCTTCCGCACGGCAAGCCATGCTTCGTTGGGATGATACAGCTCGAGCGCAGATTCGTCGGTCGTAAGCTTTAGGCGCCCCGGCGCGACCGACGCAATCTGGTCGAAGCGCGCCACCAGCGGCCGATACTGGCCGCGGCCGATCAGCAGGCGCGAAATACGGTTGGGCTGCTCGGCTGGAACGATGAACATTTCCTTGACCCGCCCCACAAAATTGCCCAGAGAATCGTACGTTTCGGCACCCAGAATCTCGGTTGCGTGAACCATGAGACGCTCCTTCGAACCACGTCGAACAAAGCGGGCCTATTGACCGGCTCCCCGGCTCCTGGCGTTCGCCCCGGGGACGGCAATCCTTGCCGGAGAGCCAAAAAAAAATGCCCGGGACCGGCATCACGACCCGGCCACGGGCAGACGGAATACCGCCCTCGGTTCAGGTCAGGCCGGGCCTCGCCTCCCTGTTCCCATACTCCCAGTCGGCGCGCAGGAGGCGCGCCTCAGGCACAACCCGGGAACAGCGATCGAAAACGAGCGCGGGGGTAGCGACCTCGTGCCGGGAGCAGGTGCGCTGCCCGGCGCGGCAACTACCGTCAGGCTCCGAATTGGGCGAACGCAATTCCATGACGACGCGTTTATCCCCGTTCGACTAGTAAAGGCAGATGGAAATTTTGTCAAGCGAAGAGTGACTGTTTGACCGATTTTTCATGCAGGAAACAACATATTTCCCGGAATTTGTCCGCGGCGGAGGCATTGCTGTGCGTAGAGCTCCGCATAGGTGCTTCGAATGTAGTCATGCCGCGAAAATCCCAAGCGGCGGGCGATACGATCAATCGATCCGGGCGCACCCTCTATCTCGAGGAAAACCCCTACCGGAGTTTCATCGAGGTCCAGATGCACCCCGCGCAGGTGGAAGGTCGTCCGAAATTTCTCATACCGGAATCCAGGTCGAAACCCCAAAGACCGCAGGCCGGACCGCCATCCCCGCCCAGCCCGCACGACCCGTTCCCTTTCCAGCTTCTCTTTGTACCGGGAGCCCGCAGACGCCGGAGCCGGACTCTTGAAGGTAACCAAGGTCCGCCGAAGCCCACCGGAGACAAGGGTCGAGGGAGCGGGGGTCTCCACGCGAACCCGCAAAAGGCGACCGCGACGCCGCAGTTCGCCGTTGGGGGCGTCAAAAAGGGTATTCCGCTCACGAACTCGGCCGCTGCACTTGATTCCCAGGCGGCTGATCTTCTGAATCATCTGGGCGAGATCGGTAACGCCGAGCTTAATTTCCGTCTCGCAGAGGGTCGGGCGACGTCGAGGCATGGCTGAGTATAGCGCAGCGGGCGGGACCGAGTTGCGCTGCCGGCGGGGAGGAAGAATCTTGCTAACACGTGGGCGAGCCAGCATAATCGCTCGACTGCCTGGAGATTGCACGCGGATGACAGAGCCCACCACCCCGCTGATGCAGCAGTATCATGCCGCAAAGAAGCAACATCCGACGGCATTGCTGCTTTTCCGCCTGGGTGATTTCTACGAGTTGTTTTACGAGGACGCGGTTCTCGCCTCGCGGCTGCTTCAGATCACGCTCACTGCACGAAACAAGGAAAAGGGCGAGCCGGTGCCGATGTGCGGTGTTCCCTACCACGCCGCCGAAAATTACATCGCGCGATTGATTCGCGCCGGGCACAGAGTCGCCATCTGCGAACAAATGGAAGATGCCGCCCCCGGCAAGAAGCTCGTCAGGCGCGAGGTAATTCGAGTTCTGACGCCGGGGACAGCAATGGGCGCGTCTTTGGTAGATGCGAAGGAGAACAATTTCTTGGCAGCCGTAGCGCGCACGGCCGCTGCCAGCGCCGCAGCGGCTGGCAGCACCGGATCGGTCGGCCGCCAGACGGAGACGAAGGTCGGTCTAGCCTATGTAGATCTTTCGACTGGTGAATTCCGGGCGACCGAATTTGGAGGCGCCACAGCCGAGGCGCGCCTGCGCGACGAGCTGGAGATCCTGCAGCCGCGGGAAATACTGCTGGAGCGGCCGACCACTCTGTTTCCCGACGACCGCCCCTCGAATCCAAGGTCGGTGGACTTCCAGGCTAGGAGCGTCGAGACGCGGCTCGACGACTGGGTTTTCGACCGGAATGTCGCGACGCGACTGCTCGAGCAGCACTTTGGTGTCGTCTCACTGGAGGGATTCGGACTGGTCGGGCATCCCCAGGCAACCGTAGCTGCGGGTGCGATCGTGCACTATCTTCGCCAGACGTCCGCCATCGGGGCCAGGACGCCCCAGGACACTGCAAAGGTCCCGAGCCTGCGCCCGGCCGGAACGGGCCTGGAACACCTGGACCGAATCGGGTACTACGAGCAACAGAACGCGATGATCCTTGACCAGGTCACGGCGCGAAATCTGGAGCTGGTCGAGCCTGCTCCGGGGGATGAGGTGTCCGCGACCCTTGTGGGTGCGATTGACGATACAGCCACCGGAATGGGAGCCCGTCTGCTGCGATCCTGGATTTTGCGCCCGGAAATCTCACTGAGTGAGATCGACGAACGGCTGGATGCCGTGGCGGAACTGAAATCGCGCACCATCGCGCGCGAGGAGCTTCACACTGAGCTCGAGGGCATCCTCGATCTTGAGCGGCTGATGAGCCGCGTAACTTTGGGAATCGCGACCCCACGAGATTTGCTCGCACTACGAGCCTCGCTTGACAAGATTCCCACCGTGCGCGGACTAATCCTTCAGCAGAATGTGTCGGATCATTTCGCGGCCTCGACCGAACCTGGAGTCTCTACTTCAGCCACAGCGGGACGGCGGCTCCAGGCGCTCCACGAACAGATGGACGACCTCGCCGATATACGCGACATCATCGCAAGAGCGATCTCAGACGAACCGCCAGCCATGCCGAATGAACCCGGCGTGATCCGCCGCGGATTCCACTCCGAGCTCGACGAGCTGCGCGCAATCCTCACCGACGGCCGCCAGACCATTGCCGCCATGGAGGACCGCGAACGAAAGCGAACCGGAATCGCGTCGCTCAAAATCCGCTACAACCAGGTATTCGGATATTACATCGAGATTTCCAAGCCCAACCTCTCACTCGTGCCCGCCGACTACGACCGCAAGCAGACGCTGGTGAACGCCGAGCGCTTCACCTCGAGCGAGCTGGTGGGCTATGAGCGTAAGGTGCTCAGTGCCGAGGAGCGCGCACTTGAGATCGAGCGCCGCCTGTACAGTGAAATCCGTGAGTCCATCGCGCGCCAGGCCCACCGCCTGAAACGCTCCGCTGCGGCGATCGCACAGCTTGACGTCCTGGTGAATTTTGCGCGCATCGCCGCCGCACGCCGCTATTCGCGACCAACGTTCACAGAAAATCAGGTCGCGCGCACGGGTCCCCGCGGGGAGCTCATGGTCGCCGGCGGCAGACATCCAGTAATTGAAAAATTGCTCGAGGACCGCGGCGAACGGTTTGTGCCGAACGATCTCTACCTTGGCGGGGAAACGCCGTTCCTGCTGCTCATTACCGGTCCGAATATGGGTGGAAAGTCCACCTACCTGCGGCAGATAGCGCTGATTTCGATTCTCGCGCAGATGGGATCGTTCGTACCCGCCCTGGAGGCGAGGCTCCCGCTTCTTGACCGGATTTTCACGCGCATCGGCGCATCGGACAACCTCGCCCGGGGACGCTCCACCTTTTTGGTAGAAATGAGCGAGGTCGCGGCGATCCTGAACACTGCCACTCCCGCAAGCCTGGTGCTGCTCGATGAGGTGGGCCGCGGGACGGCGACCTTCGACGGGCTTTCACTCGCCTGGGCCGTGGTCGAATCGCTCCATTCAGGCGCGCGGCCAAGAACCCTGTTCGCAACCCACTTCCACGAACTGACGGAGCTCGAACGGTTGCTGCCCGGGGTAAGAAATGTTCACGTGACGGTCCAGGAGAGCGGTAGCAAGATCGTGTTTCTCCGTCGCGTCGAGCCCGGGAGCGCGGACAAGAGTTACGGCATTGAGGTTGCCCGCCTCGCCGGCCTGCCGCACAACGTGATCGTACGCGCGCGGGAGATATTGCGGCGTCACGAACGCCGCGAGCAGAAATTGAGCTCCGAACTTTCGCCCGCCGCTGCCGCGGCCGAGCCGCAGCAGGCCAGCTTTACGGCGATTGATGCGCCGGTCCTTGAAGCGTTGCGCAATGCGGATTTGAATCAGGTGACGCCTCTGGAAGCGCTGAATCTTCTGGCCGCGCTCCAGAAACAAATGCAGTGAGGCGCGCGACATGACAGCCCGCGGCATGACCGTCCTCGGGATGATGTCCGGCACGTCG
>Ga0209624_10001169_pt1 | contig 21421 bp, 19 predicted proteins | sample JacPinW_OM2H0_O1_FD_188565 | JGI IMG/M metagenome (GOLD analysis project Ga0209624, IMG submission 188565) | Forest soil microbial communities from Algoma, Ontario, Canada - Jack Pine, Ontario site 1_JW_OM2H0_O1 (SPAdes) (version 2) | ecosystem: Environmental > Terrestrial > Soil > Boreal...
CTTCGATGAGGCGATACGCGATGTTGCGTTCAGAGCGGGTGATGGATTTCATCAGGCCAAACTCATCGAATTCGATGACGGGCTCGGGAAGATCGAAGTCGATCGATCCGCGGCGCTCGCGTTTGCGATGAAGAATTTGCTGCAGATCGCACATGAGTTCGAAGGATGCGACTAAGGACGCGTAGCGGTCACGCTGCGCCTTGTCTCCTTCGAGGACAGCATTGACGGCAGTGTAGGTCATGCGTTCGGCGGAACGAATGACGCCTTCAGTCAGCTCATAGTTGACGATCTCGCCGCGATGATCGATCTCCATGATGCAGGAGAGCACGAGGCGGTCGAGGTGAGGGCGCAGGCTGCAGATGTCGGTGGAGAGTTCGAGCGGCAGCATCGGAACAGCGCGGTCGGGGAAGTAAACGCTGGTGCCGCGCAGGCGGGCTTCCTGGTCGAGAGCGCTGTCGGGTGTAACGTATTGGGCAACGTCCGCGATGTGGACCTGCAGTTCAAAGTTATTGTTGGGAAGCATGCGGACGAGGACGGCGTCGTCGAAGTCGCGGGCTGTTTCTCCGTCGATGGTGACGATGGGGAGATCGCGGAAGTCGCGGCGGCCTTGGAGTTCGCGAGACGGGATGGTCGCGGAAACTTGTTGAGCTTCTTCGAGCGTGGCCGCGGGAAAATGATGCGGAAGATGAAACTTGCGAATCATGATTTCCACGTCGACGCCGAAATCGTCTTCGCGGCCGAGGATTTCGAGGACTCTGCCTCGCGGATTTTGTGTGGGCGAGGGCCAGTCGGTGATTTCTACGTCGACCACTACACCTTCGAGGTCGGTCCAGTTCTCGTTCCGCGCGACTTCTTCGCCTAAGACGCGATCGACTGATTTCTTCTTTTTCTGTGGCCTCTGGGAATCAAGATCTTTCACCACAGAGGTCACAGGGGAAACCGGAAGCTCTGCACCCTCGGGAATCACGATTTCTTGCGTGATCTTGGAATCCAGCGGGGTGACGTAGTTGCGGCGGCTGGAGTAATGAAAAATACCGACCACCGTTACGTTGGCGCGATGGACGGGACGAACGATGCGTCCTTCGGCGCGGCCGTCGGGGCGGACGTTGGTGATGTCAACGAGGACGAGGTCGCCGTGCATGGCGTTGCCGATCTGGTGCGGCGGGATGAAGATGTCGCCGGTCAGTTTGGATTTCAGTTGGCCTAGCGATTTGGAGTCGGGGATGACGAAGCCGAAACCGTCGCGGTGCATGGTGAGGCGTCCAGCGACGAGATTCTTGTCGGCCGCGGCTTGAGGGAGCGCGTAGCGGTCGGAATCGATCGCGATGAGCGCTCCAGTCTTGATGAGCTTTTGCAGGTGGCCGGTGAGCTCGCGGCGCTCTTCGCCGTGCAGGCCGAGTTCGCGAATGAGTTGCTTGTATCCGGCCTGATGCTTGGGCTGGCGGGCAATGTGTTTCAGGATGGCGGAGTCAGAGAGCATGGGGGTTGGTCGCTAGTCGTCGGTCGTTGGTCGTTACTTGGACGCCACAACCACCACGGCAATTGGGAGACTAGTTGTTCCCCTGTCTCTCGCAAGTTCGAGCAGCGATCTCACGTTGCGGCCTGGCGAAGGACTAACGACCAACGACTATTTTCGCATTTACCAGGCGCCGCCGCTGAACAAGGGCCGTTGACTTGCTGGATCGATCGCCCTACCATGCAGCGGAATCTTTTCTCACTCTAATTCATAAGGGAATCCATGGATATTACGCGCCGTGCGCTGTTGCAGGGAGTTTCCGCGGGGGCAGTGACGATGGTTGCCGGCTCTGGTTCGTTCGCCTTTGACTCAAAACAATCCGGAGCCGCTAAGGCTATTCCGTGGCCGAGGCCGACCGGCAGTCCGGTGATCGAAAGCCTGCGGCCGGTGATCGAGCACTCGCGAGATGTGAAGACGCATTACGAAAAGATTGTCGAGGTCGCGGGATGGATGGCTTACGAAGACTTGCCGCTGCCGAATCTGGCAGTGCCGTTCGGAATGGAGAAGACGCCTGACGTTGCCATCGACTTCATCATGGTCGGAACGGTCATTGATACGGCGTTCACCGATTTCAAGACGCACGTCAAATTTCAGATGGATTACGCGGGGGAACATCATTCTGACTCCGATGCGTTGTTTGCGTGCATGAAACGGGCGCTCGACAATCACGTCCCGCTGCTCGACGGAAAATACATCGCGACGATGACGCGCGCCGACATGGAAAAGATCTTTGCCGGAAATATCGAGATGCCCATGCTCGACGAGAAGCTGGCATTACTGAACGAGTCGGGCAAGATTCTGGCGGCGAAGTATGACGGGCGTTTCTACAACTTCATTCAATCGTGCTCGCCGAAGCTTTACGACAATGGAAACGGTCTCGTAGAACGACTCGCGAAGGAGTTTCCGCGATTCAACGATGTCAGCCAATATGACGGGCACGAGATCAAGTTTTACAAGCTGACGCAATTGGGGTACTGGCAGATTTATTCGGGGCTGCCTGGCACAGGAGCATTCAAGCTGGAGGATCCGCAGAAGATGACGGCGTTCGCGGATTACATTGTGCCAGTGGGGCTACGAGTAATGGGCATGACGAGCTACTCGCCCGAGTTGGAGAAGGCGATCAATACCTATCAGATGATTCCGCGCGACAGCCGGCAGGAGATCGAGATTCGGGCGCACTGCCTGTATGCGACGGCGCTGCTGGCGGATGAAGTGAACAAGATCCGCCCGGCGGACCAGCAGATTATTATTCCGCAGATTGATGCGCGCCTATGGACGCATTTTCACACGACGGACTGGCCGCATCATCTGACAAAGACGATTATGTATTAGAACGCAGTCTGGATCCCGCCCACTCCTGAGCTTCCCGTCCCCGGCTTCCCCGCTGGCGAAAGCTTGCACTCCGTAGGAGTGAGGCGTTCCTCGTTTGAGTCGCCACTCGCACCGCCTGCACCATGCGCAACCGCCGGAAGGTCAATAAATTTGCGAATCAGCGCCACCGTATAGGTGGGCTTTTCCTCCATCAGCCAATGTCCCGAACCTGCGACTACTTCTTCCTGCACATTGGTCGCAACATGACGCATGATCACAGCTTGCTGGGGACCGAAGGACTTCTCTCCACCAACCGCCATCACTGGCATCGTCAGCTTCGTTTGTTCGAAGACCTTATTGTCCTTCGCATCCTGCGAGAAGGCTGTGAATTGCGCGAACCCTGCCCGCATTCCACCAGGCTGCGCATAAGTGGCAGCAAAAAAAATTCCTGGTGTCCTCGTCGGGCTCACCGGGATCGGCGGTAAAGTCGTTCCATATCCGGTCAAAGTAGATTCGCTCCCGCCCTGCCACCAACCGTTCCGCATCCGGTCCGTGAAAGTTGAAGTGCCAGACTCCGGGATTCTGGAGAATCTCGCTCCAAGGTTCGATCCCGGGAATTGGAGCGTCCATCACCACTAGTTTCTCTACCTTGTCGGGATAGGTTGCGGCGTAGGCGTACGCGACCATATTGCCGATGTCGTGAGCCACAACAAAGGTCTTATCAAATCCAAGGGAAGTGACGACGGCGCGCATATCCTTGGCTTGAGTCTTTTTGTCATAGCCGTCGGCAGGCTTCGAGGATCGACCAATACCGCGGAGATCCGGCACCACTACGGTGTGGTCTTTCATGAGATCCGCCGCCAAAGGCGCCCACGAATCGCTGTTTTCCGCGTACCCATAAATCAGCAGCACAACAGGACCGGTTCCTCCCCAACGCACAAAAATGTCTGCTCCTGCCGGGCTGTGGATCGTCTTTGCTTGAAAGCTGGACGGCAACGAAGGATGAGCGTGGGTTGGTACAGCTCCCAAGGTGAGCAGCACCAGGGCAAGAACATGTCGAATCATGGATATCTCCGCATTCGGCGACGATCGTTTTATACAGGGTGAACGAAAGGAACTCAGGGTGGTGTCACGAATTGTAGACCACACGGTTCGTCACGAGAAGCATCGACTCAAGCGGCTTTACCGGAAGTCGACTTGGCGACAGGAACTCAACGCGGCCCTCAAGGGCCACTCTTTCACGGCACCGCACACGATGCCTCACCAGGTGTCGCCGCCGGCCTTGGGCGGCCAGGCTCCCACCACGCGGCGGATCAGGGCAATCTGGCCGGTGTGATAGCTGTTGTGGGCGATCATTTGGCAGAGGACGGCTTCGAGCGTTCCCGCTACTTTCTTGTCGCCTTCATGCACCGATTCGATTTCGCGGTCGAGTTCGGCGCGCGGAGATTGCGCCAGCTTGGCATATTCCGATAACAGCCAAGCGAGATCACGCTTGAGGCGAATCCAATCTTCGGCGCTGGGCTGGGATGGCGGGAAGCTTTCCGCGTTGTGGTCGGGATACTTTGGCTTCTCCCCGCCGATGCGGCGGAGTTCGTAGGACATCCAGTAATTCATGTGGAAGACGATTTCGGCGGCTGAGTGCGGAAAGCCGTCGATGCGGCGTTGGGCGATGGAAACGTCAATGTCTTCGACGCACGCGAGGGGATCGGCGTGGGCTCCACGCCCGCGGAGGAGTTCGGTTAGAGCGCGTTGGGACATTTTGGTGTCTGTGTTAGCGTCACATCGTTCGAGACGCTGCTGCCTATTTTTCTCTCTACGCTCGATCAGACTCTGAGTCGTTCAAAGAGTTCAAGTAGCACTCCGGGACATTATTCGGAACTCGCATCTGTATCGACAACGACGTGTTCGTGACGCTGTCTGCCGATTGCATAGGTCCTTCGCTTCGCTCAGGATGACAAGCAAAAACACGAGGAGCCCCCTGCTCCTGATTTTGCGAACTTAGGATTTCGCGAAGTATTTTTCCTCGAGGATGCGGCGGTGGTGGAGTTCGTGACCCGCGAGGGTGAACGCGATGGCGCGGACGCTGACTTCGTTTTTATTGGTGATGCCGCGGCGCTGCCAGGCTGCGTCATCGAGGTTTCGAAGAAGCGTCAACGTCGCGCGGCGGACCGCGATGTAATCCTCAATGACTTCGGCCAAGGGGCGATGCGCGAAAGGTCCGTTACGCACGTAATCGTCTTGCTCGAAACCCTCAATCGGCGTGGTGTCGCCGCGCGAGATGCGCAGGGCGCGATAGTCGAAAATGCGTTCGGTGTCGCAGACGTGACCGAGGAGTTCTTTCACGGTCCATTTTCCGGGAGCATAGCGGAAGTCTCCGTCGGACTCATCCCGGCCGGAGAGCAGGAGCAGCATCTGGCGGCGTTGAGAATCGAGAGTGCCGAGAATGTCGGAGCCTGAGATCAGCGAAATGTAGCGATCGTAATAAGGGGCATACTCGCCCGGCTCAGGGCGTCCAATGGCGGAGGCTGCTGGGGTGATGACGGCGTCGTCAGACATAAACTCCTGCTTTCTGCAGTTGAAGGCGACGGACATGTGAGCGTCCATCCACCACGTTCTCTTCGATAAATCTTCGTCTCTGGGAGAATAACTCCGCAGAGCTGTGGAAGGGTACGGTCGGGCAAAAATTTCCGGGAATCGTTACACGAAAGTAGATAGAAATATCCTGACACCTCGCAGAATCCGAAGGAAGAGGAGCGTTTCGACAGGCACGAAAGAAGGTAGCGCTGGAGGTGACCACTATTGAAAATAAAGGGTTTTCCACAGCACCCAATTTGGGGGTCGGGAGTACAATTCCTTTTGGTCACGAAAGTGCGGCCTGTGAGCCTTAATCCCAACGAGGAAAGGAACTTGTAACCCATGTGGAAGCCCACGAATCAGCCTCAGACCCCTGGCCGGCCGGCCGAGCCCGAGCGGCCAGCAGCATCTACTCCGAGCGCGCCAGCAATGGCGTCGAGTGAACCGGCAGCTCCGCCTCGGCCCGTGACGACCACGACCGCAGACCAGGCCACGATCGGCAAGTCGCTGGTGATTAAGGGTGAGGTCACGGGATCGGAATCCCTCTATATTGACGGGCGGGTCGAAGGTTCCATCAACCTGTCGGGGAATCGAGTGACAGTTGGGCGCAATGGAGTGGTGGCGGCCAACATCAATGCCCGCGAGATCGTTGTGTTGGGCAAGGTGCGCGGGAATTTAACGGCCAGCGACCGCGTCGACATCCGCAGCGATGGTTCGCTGACGGGCGACGTAATTGCGGCCCGAATCTCGATCGAAGACGGCGCGTTCTTCAAGGGCGGCATCGACATCCGCAAGGGCGGACAGCCGCAACAGAAGGCGAACGGCGAAGACAAGACCGTTCCTGCCGGCGAGACCGCAGCCGTGGGCGCTCGAGCGTAGTCCAGCGCTCGTAGAAAATAATTTAGCGAAACAGCGACGGGCACTCCGCGAGGAGTGCCCGTTTTGCTGCTTGCATCCCACCCTTTTGGATTTACGACGGAGTGCCGGTAGCGGACGGCGGAACCACCCGGCTGCGCTGCGCGGAACTATCCGCTGCATCGAGGAGTTGGTTGAGTTCCGCCACCAGTTCCGAAAAGCGGTTGCGGTCCTGTTCGTTGGCGATCTGATCGCACAACTCCTTCACTCTCTGTTTGGACGCTTCGTCTAACAATCGATTCCTTCTCTCCCTGCGAAGTAACGGATTCGCTACTACGGCGTGTCATAGACAAATTGCACACGACAGATTCACGCGTTTATTTCGGTCGTACTGTCTGTTGCCGCAATTTGGGGGAGTAGTTGCTGAATGCGAACCCCTAGAGCGAGGCGTTGCATGGCGGAATGAGCGCAGGAAAGAACCTTAGGATTGGGGAGTAAGGGAGAATCAGCAGAAACTTCGTGGAAAACGAGCAGGGGCTAAAGCCGATCGTATTGGATTCTCCTGAATGCCTGAAGGCATGCCCTGATACGAACCTCAGTTCAAACCCCGCATCCGGCCTGCACAGCCTCACACAAACTGAAGCATGACGGTATCGCCTCCTATGCGCCGGCTTATTCCACAAACATGCAATCGCCGTAGGAATAGAAACGGTAACGATGGTCGACGGCGTGACGGTAGGCGCGGAGGACTTTTTCTTTTCCGGCGAGGGCGCAGACCAACATGAGCAACGTGGATTGCGGAAGGTGGAAGTTGGTGAGAAGGGCACGCACAACCTGGAAGTGGTATCCGGGATAGATGAAGAGATTGGCATGGCCGGTTCCGGCGCGCACAGTTCCGGCGCCTTGCCGGGCGGCGTATTCAAGAGTGCGGACCGTGGTGGTGCCAACGGCAATCACGCGGCGCGATTCCCGCCGGGCTCGTTCGATTTGTTCGGCGGCGCCTTCGGGGATGGAATAAGGCTCGGCGTGAAGTTGATGCTCTTCAACCGTCTCTGCGCGGACCGGCTGGAAGGTTCCGAGGCCGACATGGAGGGTGATTTCTGCCGTTTCGATCCCTCGGTCGCGAATGCGGGCGAGGATTTCTGGCGTGAAATGCAATCCTGCAGTGGGGGCCGCAACTGAGCCGCGTTCCTGTGCATAGACAGTTTGATAGCGCTCGCGATCGGCGAGTGAATCGTCCCGCGAGATGTAGGGAGGCAGCGGGATGTGACCGATCTGGTCGATGCAGGCGTAGAAGTCATCGACGGGGCCAAAGCGGATGTGGCGCTCTCCGAATTCTCCACGAGCGATGACCTCGGCGCGGAGTTCGTCGTGGTCGCCGAAGAAAAGATGTTCGCCGACGCCGATTTTGCGGCCGGGACGGACCAGACATTGCCACTCGTTAGGATCCTGACGCAATTGATGAGTCAGGAGGACCTCGACGCGCCCGCTAAGAAACTCTCGTGAAGCGGGATTCTGCGGGCTCAGTGGCTGGGAGTGAAGGCCGGTGCGGCGTCCGTAGAGCCGCGCGGGAAACACTCGGGTATTGTTGAAGACGACGAGATCGGTGGGGTGGAGAAGATCAGGGAATTCGCGGAACTGGAGGTCTTCGATGGCTCCAGTGGAAGCGGAAAGACGAAGCATTCGAGAGGCCGCGCGATCGGAAAGGGGCTCTTGCGCGATCAGTTCCGGCGGAAGTTCGAATTGAAAATCGGAGACGAGCACGAAGAGCGATTATAGGTATAGAAGCCTGATCGGGAGCGGGTCAGCACCGGAAATTGGGCGCGATTTTTCTCGAAAATTGCATTGTCTCACCCAGCGGTAGACTGGTACTATGCGGGTGCCAAGTGCGGCCTGCTTTTTGTAATCTCTCCCCCCAAGGGTATCCATGCCTACGGAACGCAAACACAGGGAAGAAATCGTCCGATACGGGCGGATGCTGCACGAACGAAGCTTCGTCGCGGCGTTTGACGGGAATCTTTCCGTGCGGCTGAAGGGCGAGCGGATCCTGGTGACTCCGACTTGCGTCAGCAAGGGAGCGATGCGGCCGGCGGATCTGGTGATTGTCGATCTCGAAGGCAAGCGCGTGGCAGGACATCGCAACGTGACCAGCGAGATCGGAATGCACCTGCTGATTTACCGCACGCGGCCTGATGTGCAGGCCATCGTGCACGCACACCCGCCGACGGCGACGGGATTTGCGGCCGCGGGCATGCCTCTCACGGAACCGCTGGTGTGCGAAGTGGTGATGGGACTGGGATGCATTCCGCTGGCGCGATACGGAACTCCGGGGACCTCGGAACTGGCACAGACACTGGAGCCGTATGTTCCGAGTTACGATGCGATTCTGATGTCGAATCACGGCGTAGTGACGTACGGCGACACGATCGAGCACGCCTATATGAAGATGGAGACGGTCGAGCATTTTGCGCAGATCGCCCTGGTCACACATTTGCTCGGACAGCAACAGCCGTTGAAACAGGTTGAGATTGAGAAATTGATGCTGGCGCGGACGAAGTATTTTGGGGCGAAGATTGCGTCGGCAATGCCGTTGCCGCGCGAGCCGCAGAAAGTTAGCTAATCCACCGGGGCTAAAGCCCTGTCTTCCTTCTTACGCTCTACGCGGCCCTTAAGGGCCGCTCTTCCACGGTAGCGCCAGCTCTTGTGTTTTCTTACGCTTTACACGGCCCGTTCGAAGCGCTCAGGGCAAGCTCTTGAAGGCCGCTCTTCCACTGTGGTTTCTGGGCGCTCTTCCACGGTCGCTCCAGAATTCGTTTCGGGACAGACTACCCACCCGCCTTGGGTTTGTCGACAGAGCGGCAGGAGAGTTGGTTCCTGCCGCCCGACCGAGAAACTTTCTCAGAGCAATTGTTGGATCGTCGTATCGATGGTCACGCGAGTTCCAGCGATGGTACCGATGATGTCGGCCGTAACGTTTCCGGACGTATCGGTGGCCCTAAGCTGGAAAGTTCCTGTAAAGCTGTTGCCGTCCGCGGACAACGTAAATTGTTCTACGATACGGGTCGGTCCCTGCGGATTCCCAATACCACCCGGATTCGTCGTATCGTTGCCGCCCCAGGCGAAATGATTGACCTTGTAAGTGTGGCTTCCCGTTTTCTTCCAAACCCCCATACAAAAATCCCCGTCCTGGGGAGGCCTTCCGGAGTTCATGAGTTCCGTACCGTCGCTGTGCTCGACAATCAATGCATTGTCGATGGGGGTACCGTCTGGCGGACCATTAACATTCCCCTCGGCGGTAAGCGTCACATGCCACATTCCTACGAGCGGGTCCAGAGTCGCCGCTGTTTGCGTCAACAGCGACGCGGGATCGTTCACTCGCCACGACTGCTTGTGATATTTCGCGGTTGGAGTACCGCATTGACCGACAGCCATCGCTGTCAAAAGGGCTCCCCCAAAGAGGAAGCCAAAGCTTGCCCGGAGCATCTTGTAACTTACGGTCATTATCGCCTCCTTAGGCCTGTTCTAAGTCGCTGATTGCGTTCGTAATCAACTAGGCCGATACTCTAGGAAGCAACTCTCCCTGGGGCAATATCCTTTTAGGCTATTTTTGGAGTTTGTGATGGACGCTTTCTTTTCCTGGCGGAAAACCACAGCGAGCGATCTGGCAGAATGCCTGACCTTGCATCCAGCAAAGAATGGCGCCGAAACAGTAGGCAATTGCCGAGCAACTCAAGCTTGGCGAACCCTCTTCGAAATGAAGCACGCCTCTCGAAGCGCTCTGGTCGAGCTTCACTGCAAAGGCAGAGTTGAGATCGTCGGTTTCGGATTTGCCAGCTTCGTTAAGAAAAGCTTTGCCGAGCACGAGGTTCTTAATCCGACTCCGGGCTTGAATTCCAGAATCATTGAAAGTATCGATAGCGGGAATTCTGTGATTGCGACTTACGAAGAAGTGCAGGACGCGAACACGCAAGGCGACCTTCAGCAGGTCGTTCTCGATACAAGTTGGAAGAACGGACTTTTAAGTCCGGTTCAAGTAGATGAGGTACGAGTCATGCTGGGCCGGGCGTACCAAGAGCTGTTTGGCGGATACAACCTTTCGAGGGTCTTATGGGAGTCGGTAGATGACTTGGACTTATGGCAAATCCGTGGCAGCCGAGGTTTCCGGGTTGTTGATCAATTTGACGCGTATCGGCGGGCTAATCCAGACACGAAGTGGAATCCGAACCGAGCTCTGTCCGAAGCAACAGTTAAAACAATGCGCGAGGACCCACACTCGGTTGCCTCGGACTTGTTTCACCTCCATGAGCCGCAATTCGCATTCACTCCGGGTGAGCAACAGTTGCTCGAGACAGCGCTCGAAGGATTTGATGATGCGGCTGCTGCGAAATCTCTATTCGTTAGCGTTGCCGGCATCAAGCGTCGCTGGGCGAACATTTTTGGACGGGTTTCGGCGACCCGACCCGATCTTTGCCCTTCCGACGGAGACGGAACGAGAGGTATTCAAAAGCGCCAGCGGGTTCTCACGTACATCCGAAACCATCCGGAAGAGCTGCGCCCTTTTAACTTCGACCCGGCGACGTCAAGAAGGGCTCTGCGTTCGGGTTGACGGTCGAGAGCGCCGGGGGCTAAAGCCCGTTCTTTAATGGCTTCTCTTACGCGGCCCTTAAAGGGCCGCTCTTCCACGGTAGTTTCCGGGCCTTTCTATCACGCGTCGGTCCCCCACTTCTTCCATCTTCCTCCTGCCATCTTGCCTCTTTACTCTCCGCCGATTCGGATGCGGAGGCCGGCGCGGAAGTTTATGGGGAGCGCGGGATATCCGACGACCTCGTTGTAGCGGCGATCGAGAGCGTTCTCCACGTTGAGATAGGCGGTGAGGCGCGGATGAATCGCGTACCAGCCGCCAACATCGGCACGAACATATCCGGCGGCGTGATCGATGCCGAAACCATAGAAATCGGAGTCGGAGCGGCGTCCGACGAAACTGCCACCGAGATTCGCTCCCCAGCGATTGCCGAGGTGCGACAGCAGCATAGTTGCGGAATGCTTCGGACGGCGCAGCAAAGGCTGGCCGGGATTGTAGACGGTATCAAACGGAGCTGGATTGTCGAGATACTGCGACGACGTATACGTGTAGGCGGTATCGAGGAACAGATGTGAACGCAATTTGGAGCGCAGAGCGAGTTCGGCTCCCTGGGCGAAAGCCTCATTCACGTTTACATATTCGCCGACGAAGGTGGTGGGATTCACGGTGACGTAGTTGATCTGGTCGTGGAAGAGATTGTTGAAGTAGGTAGCGCTGAACTGGTATTTGTCGCCGAAGAATTGCTGCTGCAGTCCGGCTTCGAAGGCACGAAGACGCTCGGGCTTCAGAGCAGGGTTGGGCTGCGTGTACGGCGGCCCGGCAAATGTCTCTTCGAGGCGAGGCTCTTTGAATCCGGTAGCGTATGAAAATCGCAAACGCGTTCCGGAGAAAACCTGCCCGCCGCGCAAGGCCTGGAAATTCAGAACGACGCGCGGAACGCCGGTATTGCCAAAGGCGCTGTCATGGACGAGGCGCGCGCCGGCAATGACCTCGAGGCGGCCGAGGGTGAGTTGTTGCTGGACATAGAAATCGTTGTTCAAGCGCTGGCCGTGGGTTTGCGGTCCGTAGTCGACATCGCCGACGAATCCATTTTCGTTTTCGATGCGGTATCCAAAGGTGGTGTGCGCCCAAGTGCGCTCCGAATAATCACCCTGATATTCGAATCCGGCGCGATTGATGTGGTCGATTTCGTGAGAAGAAAAGTCGAACTGGCCGTCGAGCGGGCTGTTGCGGGCGGGATCACCGTTGAGGTTGAGTTCGTTGTAGCGATAGAGATAATCGAAGGCGGAGAGGCGGTGCTGCCAGCCTTCCGGCGCGGCGACGCATAGTTCGACGCTACCCAGAATATTGTTCAGTTGCGACCAGTCGCTCGGATCGGGCTGCAACGGTGTCAGAGGTGCTGAGAATCCATTGGCGAAGACCAGAGGATCGTATCCGTTGAAGCTCCATTCGCCCGGATCGCCGGTGTGATTGTTGGAGTGACGGAAACGCACGCGCAAGGATGTGGAGTCGTTGAGTTGGACACCGGCATTGGCGCCTTCGAGCGAGTTGGAGTACGCGTCGTTGACGCCAGAACCGCTGGTGTTGAATTGATCGCCGAAGACGTTGTAGTCGAAGCGTCCGCGAGCGCCCGCTAATGACGCGTGACCGCTGGCGGTGCTGAAGTTGCCGCCATCGGCTCCGATGAGTAGTTCGGGAGTGGGCGTGTTGCCGGCACGGGTCCAGACCTGGATGAGGCTGGTCATGGCGTCGGAGCCGTAGAGAGTGCTCTGCGCGCCACGGACGAACTCCATGCGATCGCCTTGCGCGACCGAAAGGGTTCCGAAATCGAAGGTTCCACCCGGCTCGTTGATGGTGACGCCATCGACAATCACTTTGTTGTAATTGGATTCACCTCCGCGAACGAATAGCGAGGAGAGCCCTCCGCGTTGGCCGGCGGTGTTGATGACCGCGCCGGGAAGAAAACGCAGGGCGTCGTTCGCCGTGACGGGCTGCATGGTGGTGAGTTGAGCGCCGGAGAGCGTGTCGAAGTCGGCGCCGGCAGCTTCTCCGGGAACCGGTGTGCGTGTAGCACTGACTACGACGGTTTCAGACGAGGGAGCCAGGCGGAGCTTGACGGTGAGTTCAGACTGCGAAGAAACGTCGACGGTTTCGGGGGCGAATCCGGGCGCGAGGACTTTGATCTGGCAGGAGCCAGCCTCGGGAAGACGGAAGACTGCCTGCCCTTCCGCGGAAGTGGTCTGAGTAGAGAGAATTTTCGAGTCGTTGACGCGAACGAGCAGAGTTTGCGCGCCGGAAACGGCGGCAGAGCTGGGATCGACAACCTTGACCTTGAGATCGGCGGCGACGGCCACCGCAGTTAGAGACAGAATCAGGAAAATGCCAACGAGTACGCGCATTCCATCCTCCTTTGCACGCGAAAGAGGTTGAGGTTTGCGGATCGCGCCGGTCTCCTGGCTACGCGAGTAAGGATGGCTTGCATCCGTGGATACCTGCGGCCTTCCCGGGAATTCGTTCCCAGTGGCCGAAAGCAGTTTCCTCGCTTACAGTTGCGCGGCAGCGCGGGATTTGCACCCGCTTCCCTGTCTTCACCGGATAGTGAAGACGCGCGTTCCGAATGAAATTACAAAGAGCCGAAACAACGTGGGACGAATGTAATTGCTTTGCGACGGACAAGTCAACTGGAGGTCGTTGGGTAGTGGCTCAATTTGATTTCCGGCAGCATTCCGGTCCTCGCGAGATCCCTCCCTCCGCCTGTAAGGCGGCTCCGGTCGGGATGACGCCCGTGGAGTACAGGTTGTTGGAAGCCGAAACGCGCCACTCCCCTGAATTGCCACGAACAACGCGATCAAACTATCGCCTCCAGCGTTGAAGAAGATAAAGAACGATGGAGAGAACAACGCTCAGGAGCAAGGAAGTGGCGAGCGGGAAATAGAAAGACGTGTGTTTGCCGCGATAAACAATGTCGCCTGGAAGGCGCCCAAGCGGAAGATGAGTGCGTCCGAGGAGAAGCACTACGCATCCGGCTAGAGCGAGAGCGATCCCGAGCACGATCAGGAGTTTTCCAAAATCCGTCATTCGAGTGTACGGGTTACATTATTTTTTCTGCGCAACTCCGGGCGGCAAGCGCGACACGAATACACGGAAGGGCCGGTACCGCTCGTCAAGCTTCCGGAATCGCGGTATGCTAAGGCAATTTTCTCTGCCTACCTCGTCTCTCAATTCCCCTGGAGGGTTCCCTTATGCCGTTGTCGCATCGATCCGCTACCTCTTTCTCTCGCAGTCTAACAGCGGTATTGCTGGTTTTGCTTGGCGGTTCGATCGCAGCTCATTCGCAGGACATGCTTACGTATCACAACAATAATTCCCGCAATGGGCTCGACAACAAGGAGACCGCTCTTACGCTGACGAACGTGAACTCGGCATCGTTCGGCAAGTTGTTCACCGTGGCGGCGGATGGACTGGTGGACGCAGAGCCGCTGTATGTTTCTGCGGTGACGATTGGCGGAGTGAGTCACAACCTGCTGGTCGTGGCGAGCGAGCACGACAGTGTGTATGGGTACGACGCAGACACAGGTGCGAAGCTGTGGCAGATTACGACGCTCAAGGCGGGAGAGACGACGTCGGATGACCGCGGATGTTCACAGGTGACGCCGGAAATCGGGATCACTTCGACCCCTGTGGTGGTGCGGCCGAAGACGGGGAATCCTGTGATTTATGTGGTGGCGATGTCGAAGGACAGCTCGGGGAACTATCACCAGCGACTGCATGCCCTCGACACGACGAGCGGCACCGAGCTTCACAAGGGGCCGGTGGATATCGCGGCGCAGTATCCGGGAACGGGCGATAACAGTTCCGGTGGATTTGTGATTTTTGATCCGGCTCAGTACAAGGAGCGCGCTGGACTGCTCGTCATGGGCAGCACCATCTATCTGGCTTGGGCGTCGCACTGCGACTACCGTCCGTATACCGGATGGATTATGGGTTACAACATCAACACGCTGGCGCAGACGACCGTTTTGAATGTAACGCCGAATGGCAATGAGGGAGCGATTTGGGGATCGGGCGCCGGGATGGCTGCGGATGGTGCTGGAAATATTATTTTGCTCGATGCCAATGGAGTGTTTGATTCAGCTCTGAATTCTTCCGGCTTCCCTTCCGAAGGCGATTACGGCAATGCGTTTCTGAAGGTCACGACGAAGGGCGGCCTGGCGGTAGGCGACTATTTCGAGATGGATAACGAGTCGCAGGAGAACGGGAGCGATACGGACCTGGGATCAGGCGGAACGCTGCTGGTCAGCGAGAAGGATTCCACCGGGAAGACGTGGCAACTCGCGGTCGGCGCCGGGAAAGATTCGAATTTGTACGTGGTCGATCGCACCAACATGGGGAAGTTCAATTCCAGCAGCAATAATATCTATCAGGAGCTGAGTGGCGCGCTGCCGGGCGGAGTGTGGTCGATGCCGGCGGCGTTCAACGGAAATGTCTATTACGGCCCAGTCGGCTCGCCGTTGCTGCGGTTTCAGTTCAAAAATGCGAAGCTGTTGACGGCGGCGGTGTCGAAGAGTTCGAACTCATTTGGATATCCGGGAACCACTCCGAGCGTTTCTGCAAACGGCGGGAAGAACGCGATCGTATGGGCGACAGAGAATACGAATCCGGCCGTGCTTCACGCCTATAATGCCACCACTCTGGTGGAGATTTACAACACCAACCAGGCAGCGAACGGACGGGATCAGTTTGGCAATGGGAATAAGTACATCACTCCAATGATCGCCAACGGCAAGGTTTACGTGGGGACCACGACGGGCGTGGGCGTGTTTGGATTGCTGTCCGCGAAGTAAGAACCACTGCTCTGCAGCACCAGACTCCGCGACGAAAATGCGACTAGAATCGATCAGTTTTTTGCATCTTCTTTATGTTGCAAAGTACTTGACCTCAATATCCCGCAGACGATAATCTTAAGTTGTGTTCGAGCCCAAGCCACATCGAATCCGACGCTTTCACCGTTCCGAGCGGCCGTCGCCGGGGCGTGGGAGTCTGGCGCCTAATGTCGCAGATGACTTGCGCTTTATCCGAGACACGATGGAGCGTTCGGCGGCGTTTACTGCGGTGTCGGGCTGGGGACAGGTTGTCCTGGGATTGACGGCAATCGCAGCAGCAATTGTCGCCGCTCGGCAGGTTACAGCATTCGCCTGGCTGCGGGTCTGGTTGGGCGAAGGCCTTCTGGCAGCCGCGATTGGAATACTGGCCTGCACGTGGAAGGCGAACCGGCGCGGACTCCCACTATTTTCCGGACCGGCGCGCAAAGTCGCTCTCGGGTTGGCTCCTCCTCTGGTGGCTGGAGCATTCCTCACCTTTCTGTTGTTGCGGGCCGGCTTGCAACCGGCTTTGCCCGCGACCTGGTTGCTTCTCTATGGCGCGGCAATCATGACCGGCGGCGCGTTTTCGGTGCGGATCGTGCCGGTGATGGGACTCTGCTTCATGTTGTTGGGAGGACTTGCGGCACTCGGTCCTGCGGCATGGGGAAACTGGTTCCTGGCCGCGGGATTCGGCGGGCTGCACATTATTTTTGGATTGTTGATCGCAAGGAGTCACGGTGGGTAGGGCACTTCAAAGGCGGAAGCACGCGAAGGCTGAACCGCGAACGCACAGTCACGAGTCTGTCAGGGATCATGCAGCGGCGCAAGCGCCGGAACTGCCAGAGCTCGATCGGTTGATTCACGAGCGCATCCGGCTGGGGATTGTGAGCGCGCTGGCGACCAATGACTCCCTGAGCTTTAACGATCTGAAGCGAGTGTTGAAGACGACTGATGGGAATTTAAGCGTCCATGCGCGGAAGCTGGAAGAGGCACAGTACATTTCGTGCGTGAAGTTCTTTGAGGGACGAATGCCGCGAACGGAATATCGGCTGACCGCAACCGGTCGCAAGGCTTTGACCGAATATCTGGATCAAATGGAAGAGTGGATCCGGGTAACGCGAGAGCAGTAGTGCAATTTTCTTTCCGGGGCTAAAGCCCTTTTCTTCGGCGCTGATCGCGGCGGTAAAGCGCCGCTCTTCCACTAAAGCTCCTCTTCAATCAGCCCGTCGTCATTTAGTCAGCCCTGGTCACCTAACCTCGCTCGTGGTAGCAGAGCCTAACTAGCGATGTCTGGGGTTATACGCCCAGGGCTTTTTGGATCTCGGCGGCGATCGATGCGGTCAGGGACTGCATCTTTTGTTCTGACTCCGCTTCGACCATCACTCTGGCGAGCGCTTCTGTGCCTGAATAGCGGACGACAACTCTGCCATTGCCGTCGAGCGCACGTTCCGCGGCATCAATCGAAGCTTGAATTGCGGGAACTTGCGCAAAAGGAACTTTCTCGCGCACGCGAATGTTCTGGATTTTCTGCGGGAAGACTTTCAGATCGCCAACGAGATCGGCGAGAGACTTGCCGGAGCGCACGAGGATATCCATGAGGCGGAGAGCGGTGAGAAGACCGTCGCCAGTGGTGGAATCTCCATCACGAAAGATGATGTGACCGGACTGCTCGCCGCCGAGAGTCGCGCCGGTCTTCAGCATTTCCTCGAGAACATACTTGTCTCCGACATTGGCGCGCAACATTCGGATGCCGGATTTCTTGAGAGCGATCTCAAGACCCATGTTCGACATGGTGGTGGAGACGACTGTGTCCCCTTTCAACTTTCCTTGAGCGAGCAGGTCACGGGCGGCGGCGAGAAGCACGCCATCGCCGTTGACAACGCGGCCCGCGGCGTCACAGAAGAGAGCGCGGTCGGCATCGCCGTCGAAGGTAATCCCGAGATCGAATTTTCCGGGCGAGTCTGCCACCGTCCTCCCGAGTATGTCGGGATGAAGAGCCCCGCAGTTTTCATTAATGTTCTTGCCGTTGGGCGAGACGTGGGTGAAGGTCGCCTGAATGCCGAGACTGCGAAAGAGTTCCGGAGCCTCTGCGGTGGCGGCACCATTGGCGCAATCGACGAGCACACGCAACTTACTCAGATCTGACGCAACGCTGGCCGCAAGCGACTGAATGTAGGCGTGACGAAGTTCGGCTTCCCCGGGCAGCGAAGGGCGCGGGATTTTAAGGGCAGTATCGTCGGCGGAAACTGGATTCTCGATCTGAGCGAAAATTTCTTTTTCGATGGCGAGTTCGCGCGCATCGGTGAGCTTGAATCCGTCGCCTGAGAAAACTTTGATTCCGTTGTCCGTCCAGGGATTGTGCGAGGCGGAAATGACTACACCCGCCGCCATTTTTCGCGAACGAGCCAGGTAGGCGACACCGGGAGTAGTGATGACGCCCGCACTGTGTACATCGACGCCGACAGCGGCAAGGCCTTCGGCGACGCGATCCGCGATCCAGCGGCTGGATTCGCGCGTGTCCTGGCCGATGACGGCTTGTGCTTTGGGGACGTTGCGCACCAGGTCATGCCCGAGAGCGCGTCCGATGAGATACGTGCTCTTAGTGGTCAGCGGGAACTCTCCCGCGACGCCGCGGATGCCGTCAGTGCCGAACAGTTGGCGTTGTTGGCTCATAAGAATAGAAGAGAACAGGAATGATAAACGAGGGCGGAGCCGTTTTTCAGTGCGTCGTAGCAGTTCCTACTTTCTGCACAATGACGGTGACGCGAATCGAGTTTACCTGGTCGATCTGGATGAGCGGATCGGAAACGTAGACGCTCGTGTTGAAGACAGCGCTGCCAAGGGTGCCGGTAGCGTCGATGGGATCGGTGGTCGCGGCGTCGATCTTCTCGACGTGACGACGCGGGCCGGTGATCGTGATGCGGGCAGGATCCGCGGTCACTTTGACGATTTGCTCCCCATCGGCGAAGGTGCCGGTGACGCGAGGATGAATCTCGACCTCGCGACTCAAGCGAGTATCAAAAGCCAAGTGGAGCTGACTGGGCACAATCTGCATGACAGTCACTTCGCGCGGGTGACGGACTTGCTGCGCGGTTAAGTCGAAAGTGCGTTCCTGAGGCGAAGTACCCGCCAAGTCGAGAACGGCCTGCACTTCGTTGGCATTTAATTGACGGATGACGCGCTCGGGACCGCGGACGCGAATTTGTGTTTGCAGAATGGCCTCGGAACTAATCTCGAGATCCGCAGGAACGTGCTGAAAGACGACGGGGGCGCGAACGGCAACTTCGGCGGGTTGTTCATCTCGCGAAATGATGAACCACATTCCAGCTGCCAGCAACAATGACAACACTTTGAGTCCGAAATTGTGTACTACGTACCGCTTGAACAAGGTGATCATTCGCGGGGCTCCGCAGAAGAGCCGGGATCGGACTTTCGCTGGGTAGAAGATTCGGCAAGCGGGGAGTCGAGGGCCGCGTCAGATTCATCGTCGATCGTTTGCGCAATCGAAGTCGGAAGAGAGGCCGGCGCGATGCGGCGACGGAGTTCGCTGCCAAGGCGCTCGCGCAATTGCTCGACCGTGAGATCACGCTCAACGCGGCCACCAACGGCGAAGCTGATGGCTCCGGTTTCTTCCGAGCAGATGACGGCGATCGCGTCGGTCTCTTCGGTGATACCGATGCCCGCACGGTGGCGCGTTCCCATTTGCGTGGACAGAAGAGGATTCATGGAAAGCGGCAAGAAACAAGCCGCAGCGGCAATGCGATCCTTCTGAACGATGACGGCACCGTCGTGGAGCGGGGCGCTGGGGCGAAAGATCGTCGCCAGAAGATCGTAGGAAAGGCGGGCGTCAAGAGGTACGCCGCTTTCGATATGAGTACGCAGCCCGATTTCACGCTCGATGACGATGAGAGCACCAGTCTGATGCTGAGAAAAAAGATTCGCGGCGAGGACGATGTCGTCGTAGGAATCGCTGTCAGCCGAAGAGGTTCCGAGGAACGTCAGGCGCCGGCCGAGATCAGCGAGCACGTGACGAATCTCCGATTGAAATACGACGATCAAGGCAAAGACAACGTAGGGCAAAACGTGGCTGACAACCCAGTTGAGCGTGGTAAGTTCGCCGACGCGTGCAAAATAGAACGTGACAGCGACTACCACCAAGCCGACCAGCATGGGTACGGCTCGCGTGCCGCGGATCATCACCAGGACCTGATAAATCAGAAGGGCGACGAGGAGGATATCGAGAGCGATCCACGCGCCTTGTTGCCAGGATGTGATGACGGGCAGCAACTAAGTTTTCGCTCCTAGCGTTGGGATTGCAATCCATTGTAATGCAGAGAATTGGAAATGCTTTCCAGGGGAGCCGCCAATGGTGTACCTAGTCTCGGTAAACGATTTCGGGGACTTCGAGAGCGTTAGTCTGGATTCCGCGCTAGATCCTTCCCTCCGCCTGAAAATCGGCTCCGGTCGGGATGACGCCGACGAACATTTGGTGGATTCAGTTTTGCTTTTTTGTCACTGATGCGTGGAGTTGGCCGTGGGCGAGGCGGGCTGAGATTTCGTCGCCTACATTAAGGGGGTCCACATCTTTGAGCAGGTTCCCTTCTGAATCGAAGACCAGGGCGTATCCGCGGTCGAGGATGGCTAGAGGCGAGAGCGATTCTAGAGCGGTACGCAGCCGCTCGCTGCGGACTTTGTGCTGCAAAAGAACATTTCTCGTGACGGCGACCAGCGACGTGGTGCGGCTCGCGAGTTCCCTGCGCATACCAGAAAGAATGAGGCGCAAGTCGTAGTGGCGCACGGCGGCCGCGACAGCTTCCCAACGACGGTGAGCTTGCTGCAGCAGTTGGCGCTGGGCCACTTCCATCCTGTGCGTCAGGTCGTCGAGCTTCTGCTGGCGCTGGCGAATGAGTTCCATCATGCGGGCAAAGGCGCCATGCTGAGAGAGCTCGGTCAGGGCTTGGCGGCCCATCAGAAGGCGATAGCGCATGGCGCGACTTAGCCGCTCGTGAAGAGCGTTGGCTTGATCTTCGATTTCCTGGCGCGAGCGAATGACCAGCTCGGCTGCTGCGGAAGGAGTGGGGGCACGGAGATCGGCGACGAAATCGACGATGGTGAAATCGGTTTCGTGACCGACGGCGGAGATCAGCGGGATCTCGGACGCCGCCACAACGCGAGCAAGGCCTTCGTGGTTGAAAGAGGCGAGATCCTCCGCAGAGCCTCCACCGCGGGCGATGATGATGACGTCCACGTTGTCATGCTGATTGAAATAGCGAACGCCGGCGGAGACTTCCTGCGAAGCGGCCTCGCCCTGCACTTGCGCGGGATAGATCAGGACATTTACGGAGTGATGACGGCGCTCGAGGACGTTGAGAATGTCGCGAAGAGCGGCGGCTTGGGCCGAAGTGACGATGCCGATGCGTGACGGCAAGGTCGGGATCGATTTCTTGCGCTCGGCAGCAAAGAGGCCTTCGGCCTCGAGTTTCGCCTTGAGCTGCTCAAAGGCCAACTGAAGAGATCCAGCACCTTTGGGTTCGAGGTATTCGGCGGCGATTTGAAGTTCGCCGCGATCTTCGTAGATGGTGACGCGTCCTCGGACAACGACTTGAAGGCCGTCGGCAGGCTTGAATCGCAGAAGCCTTGCCGAGGAGCGGAACATTACGACTTTGATCTGGGCATTGCCGTCTTTGAGCGTGAAATAAAGATGGCCGGAATCCGGGGCAC
>Ga0209624_10001170_pt1 | contig 21407 bp, 32 predicted proteins | sample JacPinW_OM2H0_O1_FD_188565 | JGI IMG/M metagenome (GOLD analysis project Ga0209624, IMG submission 188565) | Forest soil microbial communities from Algoma, Ontario, Canada - Jack Pine, Ontario site 1_JW_OM2H0_O1 (SPAdes) (version 2) | ecosystem: Environmental > Terrestrial > Soil > Boreal...
ATCTTCTTTAAGGCCAAAGATGCTCCGGCACTACAGGCTTGGTACAAGCGGCACCTCGGAATCGATGTCCAAGAATGGGGTGGCACGGCTTTCACCTGGACCGACGGTGAAGGTAAGCCGGTTGCCGGAACAACCGTGTGGTCAATTGGTTCGGCGCAAGGTGACCAATTTGCGCCCAGCGCTGCAACTTTCATGGTCAATTACCGGGTGGAGGATCTCCTCATGCTGGTTAAGGTCCTACGCGAAGAAGGCTGCAACGTTCTCGAGAAGATCGACGATTCCGAGTACGGAAAGTTTGCCTGGGTCATCGATCCAGAAGGAAACAAGGTAGAACTTTGGCAACCGCCCGCCGGCCAATGACCAGGCCAGTACAAATCAGCTTCGCCTGTTGTCTGGACAACCTCGCGTCGCTCAACCTCATCGTTAGGCGCTAAAGGACATCGCGTACTTGATGCGAATCATCGATTTGACCGAGCCGGCGCAATCCCGCGTCGCGCAACCTTATTGTTAGGTCCCAGCGTGCCGAGTGTAGTGATTCGTCCTGCTGCGCCAACGGACTTCGAGACTATTTGCGCATTGAATCTTGCGGAAGTTCAGCATACGAGTGCAATGGACATAGCGCGCTTGGCCGAACTAAACGTCATATCCTGCTATCACAAGGTGGCTTGTCTAGGTGGCGTCGTTTCAGCCTTTCTTCTCGCGATGTGCAACGGATCCCCCTATAGAAACGACAATTTTGAATGGTTCTCCAAAAGGTACGCGCGATTTATTTACGTTGACCGCGTAGTCGTTTCATCTGCTTGTCGAGGCCTACGTTTGGGGTCTCTTCTGTACGAAGACGTATTTCGCCATGCCAGATCCAACGCTATCCCGCTGGTAACCTGCGAGTACAATCTTGTTCCGCCCAACGAACCATCACGATTGTTTCATGACAAGTTCGGTTTCAAGGAAAAGGGGACTCAGTGGGTGGCAAACGGCGCCAAGCAGGTCTCACTTCAGGTCGCAGAGACCTAACAATCGGCTCGAGCGATCGCGGGGTCGCATGTTACTCGGCCTTCGGCCTCGCCCTCCGAGCGTTCTACGTCGAACTGACATATCCTAGAAGTTGAATGCTCATCCGTGCTGTCGCAGCTTTTGTCGCTCTGCCAGGCTTGGTCGCGTTTGCCTTGCCCATCGCGATCGGGGTCTCTACGGGCCGCCCAATGCGGTACGTGGCGCTTGCCGCGGTGCCGCTTTGTTTGGGCATATTTCTTTTGCTGTGGTGCGTGCGTGAATTCTACGTTGCTGGGCGGGGTACCTTGGCACCCTGGGATCCACCTCGGCACCTGGTAACCACTGGGCCATATCGGATTTCTCGAAACCCTATGTACATTGGCGTTGTTACGATTCTGGTGGGGTGGTGCGTGCTCTGGGGTTCGCGCACTCTGGTCATCTACACTGTGCTCTTTCTGTGCGGATTTCACCTTCGTGTCCTTTTGTTTGAAGAGCCCTGGGCGGCCCGCGAATTCGGAGCGCACTGGGAGGGCTACCGTGCGCGCGTACCTCGGTGGGTGATTTAATCGTCAGGTGTAACCGATGCGGATAGAACACGTCGCGATTTGGACTACCGATCTCGCCCGGTGCAAGCACTTCGACACGCCTTACTTTGGCGCAACGGCGAGACCGTCTTACGTAAATCCCGCGAAGGGATTCGAGTCATGCTTTCTTAGTTTCAGCGATGGCGCGCGCCTCGAAGCGATGACGACGACGTCGCTGTCGCTAGTGGAATTGGGCCCCGGGGTTCAGCGCCTTGGGCTGACCCAACGTACCGGCGATGGCTACTACGAGAGCGTCATAATCGATCCGGACTGCAACCGGATAGAGATCTGCTCTTAGTGCGCGCTCACCCAACAATCGTCAGGAGCCATTAGTGCTGTTACCGGGTTTTCTGTGGCTTGTGCTTGGACTCACCGTGACGTCGATGGTAAATGCCGGCGGGTTTGACACGCCCGAGGATGCGGTGCGAGCCCTTGAGCAGGCTTACATTCAAAAGAACGAGGAAGGTGTTGTCGCGGCACTAGATTTCGTTGAGGAGGGGCGGCAAATGCTTCAAAAGATCAATCCCACACTGGCTAACGACGCGGAAATAATCAAACAAGCCGCCGAAGACTTGGAGCTATCATTTCGAAATGAGCTTCACACAAAAGGGTTCCCCGATTTCGGTAAGCTGAAGTGTTCGTTTGTGGAAAAAGCGCAGATTTCTCCGGGGTTGGTTAAGTTGACTGAGCAATGCGTATTTCCGGACGGTGGTAAATCTGTCCAGGATCTGATCGTGACGAAGCGAGACCTTGGGTGGCGCGTGACTTTGCCGCCTCCCCCTTAACGAGCGGCATCAGGCTTGTCTGAGCCAATGGACCCCGAGGAGCAACTTGCAGCGTTTATCGCCAAGTTCGGACCTGAGACTGCTGATCTCATTCGCAGTTGCCGCGCGGCGCTACGCAAGCTATTGCCCACAGCTTTCGAGTTGATCTACGACAACTACAACTTCTTTGTGATTGGGTATTGCAGCACCGCGAAGCCGTCCACCTGCATCGTTTCTCTGGCCGCTGCCGCGAACGGCGTCGGTTTGTCCTTCTACCATGGAGCCTCGCTCAAGGATCCCGAGCGTCTTCTCCAGGGCGAGGGCAAGCAGAATCGCTTTGTGCGGCTGCCGGTGGTCGAGGCCTTGCTCGCGCCGGGTGTGGTGGCGCTCGTTCGTGCAGCGATTGCGCAGGCCAAGGTGCCGCTCGCAGAAACAGGCGCTGGCGTTACGATCATTCAGTCGGTGTCTGCCAAGCAGCGCCCACGTCGCAAGGCCCAAGGCGGCACCTAACCGCTACCGTGAAAACTCATTCCCTCCAGGCTTCGTTGGGGGCAGCGTACGAGGCAAGACTGGGCTGGGCAGCGCCTGATCATCGGCCGCCGGGCGATTTTCTAAACCAGTTTTCGCTGATTTCGAGACACGGTAGGTAGCCTGCGGGCCTAGAACGTGACGAAAATAGCAAAAGCTCATCGTTTGTTGCGGACCATGGCGTGCCCGGCACCAGGTCACCCACAACGGGCGGAGATGCTGGCGCGTCTAGACCTTAAGGAGCATGCCCGTGTTTCGCGGTTTCAAGTTTCAAGTAGTGTTGCCCGTAGCGGGCATCACCCTGCTTTTGATCAGTCTCAGCGCCATCGGTTTTTCCGTCTGGGCGATGCAGCAAGAGCAATCAGTGGTGCGCCAACAGGTCGCCGATAATGTGACATCGATTCAGGGCGTCTTCGTCACGACCGCCGCGCTCATGCAGGATCGCACGCGCGCGAGCATGGCATTGCTCGAGGAGCAGATTAAGGTGCGCGGCGGCGCCGAGAAGGGCGCTCCGGTCTTGATCGGTGCCAAACCCGTCAGCGATATCTTGATCGGCGGCAAAGCGCAGGCCGGTGATTTCAGCATCGTCGACTACGTCACTCGGCTGAACAAGGGCACCGCGACGATATTCTCCAAGGATGGTGATCGGTTCGTACGCATCGCGACCAACGTGATGAAGGACGACGGGACGCGGGCGGTCGGCACGGAGTTGAACAACACCACTCAGGCCTATGCACAGCTCAAGATTCAGCGCCCCTTTTATGGTGTCGTTGACATCCTTGGCAATCCTTATTTCACCGCTTACGAACCCTTGCTTGGCAAGAACGGCGACGCTATCGGTATCGCTTACGTGGGCTACAAGGCCGAGCTGCCCGTTCTAACCCAAGCTCTTGAACAGTCGCATTTGCTGAAGAGCGGTTTTGTCGCGGTCATCGACAACAGCAAGGCGCGCTACATGCCATCGTGGGTGACAGCAGAGCAGGTGCAGCAAGCTACCGACAACAAGGATGGTTCGTGGGTGATCAACCGCCTGCCGCTGCCGGAATGGGGACTGACTATCGTCTCTGCCTATCCTGCTGCGGAACTGCGCGCCGAGGGCAGAAAAATCGGCTACGGTGTAGCGTTGGCCGGCCTCATCCTTGGCGCCGCCATTTCCCTGACTCTGTTCTTCTTGCTGGATCGGAAGGTATTGCATCTGCTCGGCGGCGAGCCTCGCATCGCAGCAGACTACATGAAGAAGATCGCCGACGGTGATTTGGCCGTCGACGTCGCGGTTGTCGGCGAAAGGCCCGACAGTCTGATGGCCTCGCTGAAAGTGATGCAATTGAAGCTCAAAAATCTGGTTCAAGCTGTCCGTGGCGGCGCGGCCGAAGTCGGCGAGCAATCGCATAAGTTCGAAGCAGCTTTCGCCACTTTCCAGAGTGATCGCAAGGAAACTTCTTCCCAGGAGATGGTCCGGCAGGCCAAAGGGATCAGCCGCACCCTGTCCTTTCTGGAGAAATCGGTCGGTCGATTCAGGCTTTAGCCGCCGCCCGCATTAATAACTAAGATCGGCTCGTCCTCGTCTCAAAAGTCCGTTTCGTTGATCTCGCGCACGCAGGCGACAAGTGCCGCGCGGCGCTCCGGGAAGAGTTTTTTCACCTCGGTTCGAATATTGTCGAGCGCCATCTGCAGGCTGTCGACGTCGGTACAGAAACCGACTGCTTCGGCGAGATCCTGGCCGCTCGTGCCGAATTGATCCAGGCAGAAGTTTGACAGGGCAAAGCGTGCTTGACTGGGCGATATGCCGGGCTTGAGGCGCAGCCGCTCGCTGACCGAATCCGCCACGGAGGGCGCTGGCGCTGGCGCTGGCTCGGGCGTCGGCTCCGGTGTCGGCTGCACCGTCACGTCGCTCACCGAAGACGAGATGAAGCCGCTGCTCAACAACGAGCGCAGCCCCTCGATCACCTGATCGCGAGTGAGTTTCGAGCGCTGCAAGATCGATTCCGCAACGATAGTGCCCTGATCGATCAGGGACAGAATACTCCTGGCGGTCGAGTCGAGCTTCGGAGTCCGGCCGCGCAGCTCTTCCGTCCCTTTCGGCGTGAGTAAAAAAAACTTCTCACCTGGTTTCATATTTCACCGGTTTGAGCCCCTCCCGGAACTATAAGCCAAATAGGGTGCTTGCCGCATTTCTTGTCGCTCGGCCCAGCTCATTCCACGCGGCGCTTGGCAGCGCCGCTCAAGTAAGCCACGATTGCGATCAGCGGTTCTTCTTGGAGCAGCCCCCATGATCAAGACCCACGGCTTGACGCACTTGGCTCTGTCTGTACGCGATCCGGAACGATCGTTGCGCTTCTACGCCGCGGTATTCGGCGTTCGGGAATACTTTCGCGATACCAACACGATTCAAGCACTCGGACCTGGACCTCATGACGTTCTGGCTTTTGAGCGACGGCCGGATGACGCGGGCGTGCGCGGCGGCATCATTCACTTCGGGTTCCGATTGACCCGGCCCGAAGATATGAATGCGGCGGTAGTCGCCGTTGAGAGCGCCGGCGGAACCATCAGTTCGAGGGGGGAGTTTGGTCCGGGCCTGCCATACGCGTTTGTGCGCGATCCGGACGGATATGAGATAGAAGTCTGGTTCGAGTAGCGAAATGATCATATTGCTGAATATCGGTCGTCTATTGATGGTGGCCTGGGTCGTTTACGGGCTGCTTCTCATTTTTGCGCCCAGCATTATTCACAAACCTCCCGACCAAACGAGTGGAATCATACAAGTCGTCATAGCCTATTCATTGGGCTATTTGCTGGATCGGACTCTGGGCCTGGTGCGGCGACGGCGGGCGGATGCCGAGATCAACCAATGACCTCCTCAGATCGCCCCATCAAGCCGGCCGGCTGGCACACGGTCACGCCGCGAATCATTGTTCATGGCGCCGACATGCTGGTTGTCTTTGTGAAGGAAGTATTTGGAGCGACCGATGATTATCGACCCGAAGCTCCCGCGGAATTACGACTGGGCGATTCCATCATCATGATCAGTGAGGCGGGCGTGCGCGAACCCATGCCCGCATGCCTCTACGTATATGTCGAAAGTGCGGACACCACCTGGCAGCGGGCCGTGAAGGCAGGTGCGCTGTCGCTGGAGGCGCCGTCGAACACGCCGTACGGCGACCGCCGCGGGATGGTGAAGGACCAGTGGGGTAACACATGGCAAATTGCAACGCGGATGTAACGCACACGCCATGCGCATCGCCATACTCGGGAACTCAGGTTCCGGAAAATCGACGCTAGCCCTCTGGCTGGCGGCTCGCACACGAGCCCCTCTCCTCGATCTTGATACCGTTGCGTGGGAACCCGGCTCAATCGCGGTGTCCCGGTCGGCGAATGCCGCCGAGGACGATGTACGGTCGTTCTGCACGACGTACAACTCCTGGATCATTGAAGGCTGCTATGCGAATCTCGTGCACGCAGCCTTGCAGTTCCGGCCGCGGCTCCTATTTTTGAACCCCGGAGAACGGCAATGCCTCGAGAATTGCCGTGCCAGACCCTGGGAACCTCACAAGTACGATTCCAAGGAGGAACAAGACAAGCGCCTGTCGTTTCTGCTGTCGTGGGTGAGTGAGTACTACATGCGGGAGGGAGAGATGTCACTGTCCGCGCACGCCGCGTGCTTCAATGCGTACGAAGGTCAACGCGAAGAGTTGACGCGTCTGCCTCGCTTGGAGCCACCGTCGCCAGAAGTCTTGGAATGGACCACCTAATTCCCGCACGCCAGCTCGGAATATTTCTTGCAAAGTTCGAGCCGCGTGTCGCCGCCTCGGCACGGGCAGCTCTTTTGCCGGTCGTGGCTGCAGTTATCTTGCCTGCGTGTGCGACGCAGAACATCAATTCGAGCAGCGCAGGCACGCAGGCGACTATTTCCGCTGACTCCAAAGTGTGGGCCTTCTCATTTCTTCCGGGGAGTTTTATTGCCGTCACGATCGACAGTGTGGACGGGCAAAAGGTGGGCTCTGGAACCTCGAGAGTTTCTGTTAATCCTGGCGCCCACAAGATCTCGGTTACCTGCCACGCGGTAGGGGCCGAAAACACCGAGGAGTTCAGTGTGTACGCGTTCGCCGGAGCCCATTACAAGTTGTCGGCTTTAGTTGGGGGTAATACGTCGGTGCCGTGCACTTCCATCATGCAACGGAAATCGAAAAGCTGAGCCTTATATTTGTCGCCGCCTCACGCCACATCGCTTATGCTTTGCTTGCGCTCGAATTGCCGCAGGGCCAAGGGCTCTCGCAAACGGTCGCTTGTCCGTCAGCGGAATGGTTGATTTAACAAAATAGATCAGGGGGAGTGATGTCGACACAACGATTCGTCGCGCAGGCGGCAGCGATCGCATTGATCTTGGCGAACTGCGCGGCGTGCACCCAGTCGCAACGGGCCGCCGATTCCGCTGCTGCGGCAGCGCCTGCGGGCATCGCCCCCATTGTGAAAGTCGGCCAAGGCGAGGTTCAGGGCACCGCCGCCGACGGCGTCGCGGTGTTCAAGGGTTTACCGTTCGCGGCGCCCCCCGTGGGTGATCTACGCTGGCGCGAGCCGCAGCATGCGGCGAATTGGACCGGCGTGCGCGCAGCGACTGCGTTCTCGGCGACGTGCGCTCAAGCCGAGGATTGCCTGTATTTGAATATCTATGAACCAGCCGACGCCAAAAAGGACGCGCACCTCCCCGTCATGGTCTGGATTCACGGCGGTGCGTTCATCTTTGGCTCCGGATCCGCATACGACGGTACTCAATTCGCCAAGCAAGGCGTCGTAGTGGTCACTGTGAACTATCGTCTCGGCCGCGCCGGCTGGTTCGCTCATCCCGCCCTCACCGCCGAGAATCCCAACGGGTTGTTGGGCAACTACGGTCTGATGGATCAGATCGCCGCGCTCGACTGGGTGAAGGACAACATCAAGGCATTCGGCGGCGATCCAAAGAATGTCACCATCTTCGGCGAATCGGCCGGCGCAATTTCCATCAACTACTTGATGCTGGCTCCGCAAGCCAAGGGATTGTTTGCGAAGGCCATTTCGGAGTCCGGCTTCGGCCGTCTCGCAGCCAGACCCCTCTCATCCGTCGAGCACAGCGGCGTTACCTTCGCCGAAAAAGCCGGCGTGCCGGGATCTGACGCGGCGGCAGCGAAAGCGCTGCGGGCCCTGTCCTGGACGGAACTGACGAGCAATGTCGGAGGCATCGGCTCCGCTGATCAGATATTGCCCATGGCGGATGGCAAGATGATCACCGGCAGTGCCGCCGAAGGGTTTGCCAACGCCAAGGAAGCGCACGTGCCATATCTTCTCGGCGGCAATAGCGACGAAGCCAGTCTCACGCGGCGTGGCCTGAATGCCACCGAACGCCTCGCTTCCATCCAGCAACGGCGCGTCGCTTTCATTGCAGCGTACGATCCGGCGAACACCAGCGATGCCGACCGCATCATTGCACGGTTGGTTACCGACACGTCCATCAGCGAACCCGACCGCGATCTGGCCCGCCTGCATGCCAAACACGGCAACGCGACCTATGTTTACCATTTCTCATACACGCCCGCGGCGCAGCGCGCGACCCTGTTTGGATTGGCGCACGGCGGCGAAATCGCGTACGTGTTCAACACCCCGCGCGCAACGCCTTTCGATGACGAGGGCAGAGCCGTCGCGTCGGCCGCCAACAGGTACTGGGCGCAATTCGCTAAAACCGGCGATCCGGATTCCGCCGGCGGTCCTAAGTGGCCTAGGTTCGACGCAGCCGACGAGTCTGTGATGGAATTCCCGGCAACCGGGGTACCGTTGGCGGCGAAGCACTTCCACAAAGATCGCCTCGACTGGGTCGAAGCCGGTCTGACAAAATAAGTCTCCTTCGCAGGCGGGTAGTTCTCATCCCATGAACGACGAAAAAAAATATTGCACCTTCGGTGAATTCTATCCGTTCTATCTCAGCGAGCACGCGAACTCCACGTCACGCCGGCTGCACTTCACCGGAACCAGCATCGCCCTCGCGCTGCTCATTGCCGCGGCCGTCACGCAGAAATGGTGGCTTGCTGGTGCGGCGCTGGTCCAAGGCTACGCCTTTGCCTGGGTCGGACACTTTTTCTTCGAACACAACAAGCCCGCGACGTTCAGGTATCCCGGCTTCAGCCTGATGGGCGACTGGCGCCTGTGGTGGGACATTTTGACCAGCAGGCAAAAGTTCTGAACCTTCTCTTTCGCGATGCGATCAGACGAGGTCTGACACGAGGAGTCATCCATGCGATCAATTCCCAGATTCTTTGTCGTGATGGTCACGTTGTGCTGCTGTGTAGGATGCGACCAAGTGTCCAAGTCCGCTGCGCGCGCGTTGCTTGCATCCGGCGTCACAGAATCGCTATTTGCTGATTCGCTGCGCCTGCAGCTTGTGCAAAATTCCGGCGCTTTCTTGAGTCTCGGCGATTCGCTGCCTGAACAGTTGCGCTTTACCCTGTTTACCGCCGCGGCCGCCGTGGTGCTGATCGGCTTGGTATGCGCATCGCTCTTTGCCCGTCGCCTCAGGCCCGCGCGAGTTATTCCCCTGGCACTGGTTGCAGGAGGGGGAATCAGCAATCTGATCGATCGATTGGTTTTCGACGGCCGTGTTACCGACTTCTTAAATGTCGGCATCGGATCGTTTCGCACCGGCATTTTCAATCTGGCAGACATGGCCATACTGGCCGGCGCACTCCTTCTCATCCTATGGCGATACGCACCACCGCCGGCGGCGCCACCCTCCGCGCCGACTGAGGCTTAAACCATGTCCGACCTCAGAAATGTCCGCATGCTTACCCGCTACGCAGCGTGGGCCAATTCGCTGCTGTACGTAACGCTTGGTGAACAGCCGGAATTGGAGCTGACAAAGCCTCGGCAGATCGTTTTTGGAAACCTAATCCGCACCTTGAATCATGTCCATACCATCGACCTCGTGTGGCAAGCTCACCTCGAGGGCAGGGCACACGGTTTCACGTCCCGCACGCCGGACGTTCAGGTTTCTTTTGCCGATTTACGCGTTGCACAGGCCACGCTCGACAGTTGGTACATTCGCTATGCCGAGGAAATGTCTGACCGCGCCGGCGAGGAGGTCGTCAATTTCACTTTTATCGGCGGCGGCGAGGGCTCGATGACTCGCGGCGATATCCTCCTGCACGTGGTCAATCACACCACTTATCATCGCGGCCATATCGCCGCCATGATCTATCAAATCCCTGCACAACCACCCACCACCGATTTGCCGGTGTTTCTGCGCAACGCCGCCCTCCACACCGAGCGCGGCCCGCGCGGCCCCATCTAGTTTTGCGGCATGGGACATTTCTACTATCCCCGGCACTTCAGCCTGCTGGTAGCGGCCACGGTGATCCTGTTCTTGTTGGGGCACTGGAGCCTTCTCAATGATTCGCTGATTGTCAGCTTCGCCCTCAATGGCGCGCTGCATGCCGCCGCTTTGGTACTTGCACTGCGCCCGCCCCAGCGTCTGTCGCGCAAATCCGCTTTTGTCGCCATCGCCGCCGCCTTAAGCGTCTTGACCTTGTACGTCGGCATTATCGGTCTGGTGCTTTTTGCGGTTCTGCCGGGAAATGAACGGCTGTATGTCGTGCTCGGTGTTTGTTCCCTATCGGGTGCGATAACCTATGCATCTCTTATTCGGCTGTTCTGGATGCGAAAGTTCTCCTCACGGCTTATCCTCGCCATGTCAATTGTATGTTTGCTGGCGACGTCGCTTGCATTCTTCGCCAGGACTTATTTTGATTTTCTTGGAGGCTGGTGGCTCGCCGCGGCGTGGTGGTTCGCATTTTCGGGCGGGCTCTGGTATGTCGACACGCACGGCAATGAGAGCACAACCCCATGACGCGACGCTTGATCAGTTCAGGATCCAAATTCGAGCAGGATGTCGGCTATTCGCGCGCGGTGGTCGATGCAGAATGGGTTTTCGTATCCGGCACCACCGGTTTCGACTACGACACCATGACCATCTCCGACAACCTGCTGGATCAAACCGAGCAATGCCTGAAAAACATTCAGTCCGCTCTTCGCGAAGCTGGTGCCGATTTCGCGGATGTCGTACGAGTGAATTACATTGTGCCCAAGGGCGAACGCTTTCCGGACTGTTGGCCTGTATTGCGCAAATATTTTGGTGCCGCACGACCCGCGATGACGATGATTTCCGCAGGCTTGCTCGATCCGCGTATGCAGATCGAGATCGAGGTGACTGCGCGCATGCGCGCCAAGTAAGCGAGATATCCATGCAATCCGCAAGTAATTCAGAACAGGGCTACGGCGGCGGATGTACCTGCCGCTACATTCGCTATCGCATGACAACCAAGCCGCTATTCGTCCACTGCTGTCATTGCCGCTGGTGCCAACGGGAAACAGGTGCCGCCTTCGCGCTGAATGCGATGATAGAAGCCGATCGGGTGCAATTGCTCGAAGGCGAGGTCCAGGTCATCAGTACACCTTCAAACAGCGGCAAGGGGCAGCGCATTTCCCGATGCCCCAAGTGCTGGGTCGCGGTGTGGAGCAACTACGCGGGCGCCGGCGAAGGCGTACGATTTGTCCGCGTGGGCACGCTGGACGAACCGGATTCGCTGCCGCCGGACGTGCACATTTTCACCGCGTCCAAGCAGCCTTGGGTAGAGCTGCCTGCGGGCACGCCCGCATTCGCCGAGTACTATAGAACTGCCGAACAATGGCCCAATGAAAGTTTGCAGCGGCGCGCAGCACTCCTGGCGAAAAGCCCGCGGCGGGGTTAGGTTATGCGCGACCCTGTGAAAAAAGCTGCCGCGACTCCCTTGTTCGATAAGCTCAATCTGGGCGCTCACGATGAAATCGTCGTGTTCAACGCGCCTGAATCCTTCGAGTCGGAGTTAAAACAACTCAAGGGCGTAAAAATAGTGCGCGATCCGAGCAAAGCCAAGGCAATCAAGTTCGGATTGGCTTTCGCCACGACTCAAGCGCAACTGGATCGTGTTTCGAAACTTCTGGCTACAGGTGCCGAAGGCGATGCGGTGCTCTGGTTCGCCTATCCGAAAGGGACATCCAAGCGCTATACCTGCGAGTTCAATCGTGATGCCGGCTGGGGGGTGATTCGAGCCGCCGGCTTCGACTCCGTGCGCATGGTGGCCATCGATGAGGATTGGTCTGCCTTGCGCTTTCGGCGCCTGGAGCACGTCAAAAGCGCAGGCAAGTCGGCGCCTTCCGGAAAGCGATGATGGCGAAACTTAAGGCGGCTAAGCTTAAAACGGCCAACCGCGAGACTGCGATCTTGGCGAAATTAAGCGACATTTGTCTCTCGCTGCCCGAGACAGAGCGGCGCGATATGAATGATCATGCCGACTTTCGGGTTCGCGGCAAGGTATTCGCGTATTTCCTGAACAACCATCACGGCGACCAGATCGTTTCAGTCTGTTGCAAGTCGGCGCTTGGAGAGAACGTCGATCGCGCCTCGCGTGAACCCAATCGCTTTTATCTTCCCGCCTACATTGGGCCGCGCGGTTGGTTTGGCCTGCGGCTCGACGGTGAGGCAATCGATTGGGCAGAAGTTCGAAATCTCGTGGAATTGAGTTATGGATTGGTGGCGCCCAAGAGGTTGTTGAAGAAAAATGACGTCAATCGAAATCTCGACTGATCACGGCCGGCTCGATGTGGCCATGATTCACGCCTTTCTCGCGAATGAATCCTACTGGGTCCCCGGCATATCGCGATCCAGCGTCGAAATATGCATCAAACACTCGCTGTGTTTCGGTGTTTATGCCGACGGTCGCCAAATCGCCTTCGCGCGCGTGGTAACCGATTACGTCCGATTCGCGCATCTGCTCGATGTGTTCGTCCTGCCGGAGTTTCGCGGCCGAGGCTTAGGTAAGCTGTTGATGAGCAACATCCTGTCGCATCCGGAACTGCGTACGATCGCCCGCTATACCTTAGGTACCCAAGATGCGCATGGCCTGTATGCGCAGTACGGATTCACGTCAATTGGAAACTCGGAAAGACATATGGAACTCCTGCGTCTCAAAGCCCCGCTGCCGTCTGCCGGCAACGCACAACTCTGAGGGTGTGTTAAAGTTATGCGAAGGAATGGAGGGTGATCCAATGAGAACCTTGCTCTTGTGGTGCGTTTTGTTGGTGCTGTGTTGGCCGATCGCGATACTTGCCCTCATTCTCTGGCCTCTTGTATGGCTCCTGTCCATACCGTTTCGTCTCGTTGGCCTTTCATTCGACGCGATCTTCGCCTTGCTGCGGGCGATTCTGTTTCTGCCCGCGCGCGTTCTTGGATACCGCGATAGCTCAGCGCGCCGACCTTTGTAAGCGCGGAGATCTTGCCGGGATGCGTTCGGTGGATGACCGATGATCTCGGCTCGAGAGGCACTCGCCTTGCTGCGCCGGGGAAACCATCGCTTCGTCTCGGATATCTCCAGCCGGGATACTTTCGAAGGCCGGGCGCGCCGCTTGGAATTGGCGGCGGGTCAGGAACCTTTTGCGGCCATTTTGGGATGCTCCGATTCGCGCGTTCCCGTCGAGATCGTATTCGATCAAGGATTGGGGGATCTATTCGTCATTCGAGTTGCCGGCAACATCGTTGCCCCGTCGCTGATCGGCAGCGTCGAATTTGCCGCCGTGCAATTCGGCACGCGGCTGGTTGTGGTGCTGGGACACTCTCGCTGCGGCGCAATCGAAACCACACTGGAGCAGTTGCAGCGCCCGGTGGAAAATCAGTCCCGTAATCTGCATTCCATCGTCGATTTCATTCGACCCGGCATCGAGGGCTTGTTGGCAACCGAACTGAAGCATGATCACGATGCGCTGGTGCATGCGGCGTGCCGCGCCAATATCCGAGCTTCCGTCAATCACTTGCGGCATGGATCCGACATCATCGAGAATCTGATCCAAAATGCCGGCCTGTTGGTTGTGGGCGCCGAATACTCGCTGGAAACCGGTGTGGTGGATTTCTTCGAGAATTTGCCGGCTGCGGAGTGACAAAGGCAAGCCAATCGACTTCGAATCCGATGAAAGGCACTTATCAAAAGAACAAGGCACTGGTCATCGCGCTGGCGGTGCTCGCCTGGTCCAGTGTGCTGCTGCAATTGATGATTACCTTGCACTCGAACATGCAGAACGGCAGGGGCATCGCCGGCGGCATCGTCAGCTTTCTCGGCTACTTCACCATTCTGACCAATCTCCTGGTTTGCATCGCATTGACGACACCGCTGGTTGCGGCGGCCTCCGCCGCGGGTAGATTCTTCGCGCGCTCGGACGTCACGGCGGGCGTTGCGACAAGCATTGTCTTCGTCAGCCTCGCGTATCACTTCCTTCTGCGCAACACCTGGAATCCGCAAGGACTGCAGCTGGTGGCAGACGTGTTGCTGCACTACGTTATCCCCGCGCTTTTTTTGGTCTATTGGTGGCTCAATTTTCCGAAGGGTGCGCTGCGCTGGACTTATCCCTTGCTCTGGGGTCTGTATCCGACCGTGTACCTGATCTATGTGCTGATCCGCGGCAGAATCATTGGTAGTTATCCGTACGGATTTATCGATCCCATCGCTATTGGCTATCAACGAACCATGATCAATGCCGTCGGTCTCTTGTTGGTTTTCATCGTTCTGGGCCTTATCTTGGTGGCATTGGGCCGCATCCAGAGACGCACAAGCACATGAGCGACATACCCGCATCGAGGCGTACTCCGGAGAGATTCAACAGTGCCGGTGCCCGCAAATTGCCGGGCCACCTTGGCATCGTCATCACCGAAGTGAGCGACTCGCGTGTCACCGGCGAGCTGCCGGTCGTGGAATCCGTCATGGCGCCGAATGGATACTTACATGCCGGCACCATCGTCACGCTGGCCGATACCGTGGCGGGATACGGTTGCGTCGCCAATCTTCCCGCGGAAGCCACGGGTTTCACCACCATCGAACTGAAGTCCAATCACCTCGGCACCGCTCGGGACGGCACGATCATCGGCGTGGCAACGCCCGTGCATCGCGGAAGAACCACACAGGTGTGGGATGCCGTCGTCGTTCACAAGGAGTCCGGGCGCACATTGGCTGTATTTCGCTGCACCCAAATGATTCTCTATAGCAAGCAAAAAAACGCATCGGAGCTGCCATGATTATCGATCACATCGGATTGGCTGTTGGCGATTACGAGAAGAGCAAACAATTTTTCTCGCGTGCACTCGCGCCCCTGGGAATAGAACTGGTGATGGAAATAGGTGGATATGCGGGATTTGGAAAGGCCGACAAAGCGGAGTTTTGGTTCGGGCCCGACGGCGAGACTCAGCGCCCCATGCATATTGCTTTCACTGCCGACAATCGTGACCAGGTCAGAGCCTTTTACGCAGCGGCGATGGCGGCCGGCGGGAAGGACAACGGACCTCCCGGCATCCGCGAGATCTATCACCCCGATTACTTCGGCGCCTTCGTCATTGGGCCGGACGGCCACAACGTGGAAGCGGTCTGCCATAAAGCAGAGCCATAAGGCCACGCGGCGCCTCCAAAGCGATGAGCACGCTCAAAAGCCGCGAGGTGTATGTGGACCGCATGCATCGGGTAATAGAGCACATCGATCAACATCTCGATCAGTTCTTGGATCTCGAGAGCCTGGCGGAGATCGCGCACTTTTCGCCTTTTCACTTCCATCGACTGTTCTCCGCGTGGATGGGGGAAACACTCGGTGGCTATTTGCGGCGGCGAAGATGCGAAATTGCCGCGACGCGCCTGGTGGCACAGCCCCGGCTCGGCGTACTGCAGATCGCATTGGGCGTGGGTTTCGGCTCAGCCGAGGCTTTTACCCACGCTTTCAGCGCAAGGTTTGGCTGCTCCCCGACGGCATGGCGCCTGCAGCAAACGACGGCGCGCATAAAAAGCAATTCTGATCAGACGAACAGCAATCCGGGTCAGGCTCAAGATGAGAATTCGTTAAACAATGGTGCCGTGAATCGTCCTACAACGGAGGCACCCATGAAAGTCGAATTCATCGAGCGTAAGCCAACCACCATTGCATACTTGAGGCACGTTGGACCCTACGGCGAACCGATTAGCGAATTCTGGCAAACACAGGCTTATCCCTGGATGGTTGCGGGCGGACTGCTGCAGCAGCCGAGGTATGGCATCAGCCACGATGACCCCAACGTCACCGCCGCGGAACTCTGCAGATACGACGCGGGATGCGAGATCCCGCCCAATTTCACTGCGCTCGGCAATGCGCACAAGACCGTGATTCCCGGCGGGAACTACGCAGCGCTCAGTTTCAGGGGGACGGTGCGCGAATTTGAGCCGGCATGGACTTCACTATTGCGCGATTGGCTGCCTTCCAGCGGGATGCAACTCGATAGTCGCCCGATGTTCGAATACTATCCTCCCGGCTCGAGCTACGATCCGGCGACCGGCGTACTCGACTGCAAATTGTGCGTTCCCGTGATGCCACTGTGAAGAGCCAGCCGCTCAAGGAATGACATAGGCCCCGTGGCGCTGGACGGCGCTCGCCAACGGCGAGTAGTATCGCCACCCCGACATTGCGCCTGTAGCTCAGCTGGATAGAGTATCGGCCTCCGAAGCCGAGGGTCGTGGGTTCGAATCCCGCCGGGCGCACTTATTTCAATAAAAAAATACCGTGGGACTAATTGCGTATTAGGAGTCAGTGGGGTCGAACCCACGACATAAAACAAGTTCGGGTTCGACGACGCCGCAGCGGCGGCGATCGCCCGCCAGGGCGACCCGAAGGGCGAGCGCGCAGCGCGAGTAATCCCGCCGGGCGCACTTATTTCAATTAAAAAATACCGTGGGAGTAATTGCGTGTTAGGAGTCAGTGGGTCGACAGTTTCTACTGCGCCTTGAACTGCCGCATCATATTGGTTTGGATCTCTTCCCTAGAAAGGGTAGGACCCAAGCCGGTGTTGTGGTAGTAGAGCGCTTTCAGAAACGCCAAATCGCCGGCGGTTACCCCGGCAGGTCTTTCACGCATGCCGCAACTCGAGGACATCAAGTCCAGGATACTCGGCAGCGGATCGCAGTGGTCAGGCGATTGCACGAGTGACAAGGCCAACACGGCGGTGTAATCGGCGATTGATTCAATGGTGTAGTCCGCGACCTTTGTCGTGTCGACGACCAAGATGACACTCACGATCCCGCCATAACAACAGCCGGCTCCGTGAAGCCCTGTCTGGATTACCAACGGCCATAGTGGCAGAAGATCAAGGCGGCCCGTGAACCCCACATCGGAATTCAGGACGCCGCCGCCGCCGCCTGCTGTGATGTACCAGCCCTGAATGGCCTGATGACTACTGTGCAGAAGCAGCTTCTTCGGCTGGTTCGGATACTTGAAACCAAGCGAAGTCGAAGCCCATTTATAGACGCCGCCCATTAGCTTCTCAGGGTCGCTGGTGAACACGATCCGGACGTTGTCCTTGCAGTGCAGGTCCGGCTGCACGGGCGCGCCAACGTTGGCGGCCAGCGCGCGAAGCCGCGCCGATACAAAGGCGTTATATCGTGGATCGAGCCCCAGGGTCTGAGGACATATGGTTTCTGGCCTGCCGCCGCGCCAACGTGTGAGGCTGCCCGTGACAGAAACAGTGTCGGAGTAGGGCGTTGTACCGTGGTGAACGATGAATTGATAAAGGCCATCTCCCGCCAATTCCTGATCGGTCGGCGGTCTCGGTGCCGTCACGGTTACATCGGGAATTTCCGACGGCGTGTTGGCCTTCACATTGGAATCGGGCAGCGACGACTTGGCTGCTGGTACGCCGGCCGAAGTGCCAGGCGCGTCCGAGCGGATCAGACTCCCGGCATCCCGCCTGACTGATGCGCTGCGAATAGCAATCGTTGCAACACCAACGCGCGAGAACTCCAAGCCTGTGCCACGAAGCAAGATGCTCAAAGCATCGTGAATTGGCAACGTACCATTCACGCCGTTCGAATGCAGTTGCGAAACGTCAGCGTCGGCAACGGCAACCTGCAAGCCGCTTTGGGTCGAGAACTCAATCAGCGCGCCGGCGAGCGGTGACGCTGCAATGTGGAAGCGAACGCCCCGATCGAGGATCTCGTCGGCGCGAACCGTTGCAAGCCATGCAATTGCAACCGCAAAAGCGGCAAATACAATCGCGCAGCTACGAGACTTACTTGTGGGTGCCATGTTCATCACGCGATCGAATGTGAAATCCGTTGCCGCCTTGGTCGATCACCTCAACGGCATATATTTGTTCCAATGCCTTGAGCCAATCACCGATGTTCGCCGTCGATACTGTGCCGGTGAATCGAATCTGCCGAAATGCGTCCGCCAAGACAATTTTTTGCGCACTGTAACGATTTATTTCGCCCACGACTTCCTCCAAGGGCTCGCCGACAAATTGCAGTATCCCGTCGCGCCACGATCCCGCGATTTTCGGATCAACGGTCGCCACGCTTAACCGGTGCGCAGGCTTTGAATAGGTCACCTGCTGACCGACGCCGGCTCGGACAGTGTCAGGTTTGACGCTCGGGCCACCGCCGGCTTCATTCGCGCCCGGAGCCACGTTCACCCGGCCTTCGCTGACGGTCACGACCGTTGTGTTTGGACCCATCCGCACATCGAAAGCGGTGCCTACAGCCGTCACTGTCAGACCATTGACTTGAACAACGAAAGGCCGCAGTACGCTGTGGGCGACGGCGAAGAACGCCTGGCCGCGCTCCAGTTGCACGTCGCGCCGCGCCAGGAAACGAATACTGACGTGCGAGTCCGGCGCCAAATCAAGTTGTGACCCATCGACCAAGGTGACGCGACGTTGCTCGCCGACGGCTGTATCGAACGCTTGAATTTGATAAAAACGAGACGCGAACCATCCTGCCGCACCGGCAAGCAGCAAAACTCCTGCCGCCGCCTTAATGAACCTATTGCGATGCGTAGGACGCGCCACCGGTAACTGAGGATCGAGGACCGCGGCATTCGCTTCAGAAAACCCCTCCCAGATACCTTGCATTTGCTCGAATGCCGGCAGGTTCAGGGAGTCCGAGCTGCACCATTCCATCCACTCATCGACGAGCACTTGGTCGTTCGACTCGTGCAGACGCTGGACCCATTCGCTTGCGTCCTGCAGGCGTCCGATGTCGGATTCCGTCGGGTTTGGTTTCATCACAGAGACACCTTTTGTCGCACTTGATCGGCCGGCAGGCCTTCCAAACGTAGATGGCAATAAACCATTGCGTAAGTCACGTAGCGGCGGACCATGCGCTCAGATACACCTACGCGCACGGAAACATCATGCTGCGAGACACCCTCCAGTCGATGTAGGTGGATCACCTGTTGACATTTGATCGGCAGCTCCTGCAGATAGCCGAGAAGCTGCTCGGTCCGCTCACGCGCCAATAGTTGTTTGGCAGGGTCCTCCAGCTCACCGCGAGCATTCAACTCCTCGAACAATTCCGCCTGTTCTTCGGCCCGGTGCCGGACTGTGCGGTGCCGCATCCGGTCAATGGCAATGTTGGTGGCTGTCTTGAATAAATAGGCGCGCAACAAACTCGGCGTGCCCGGCTTCTGCAATTGCAATAAACGAACGTAGGCCTCCTGGGCTACTTCCTTCGCTTCTTGCTCGGACCACAGACGAGCCGCGAGATAGCTGACCAGTGCGCGATTGTGCTCGCGAAACAGATACGACACGGCGTCGGCGCTCGATTCGAAAGGCGCAGCGACTTCCCCGCAATGCCCTGCCTGTTGTTGGTCCGCGTCTGCCATTCGCCGGTGACCCCCCTTAAAAATGGATACTCATGAAAGATATACGTTCGAGTGTCAGGAACCGGAACCGCCGCCGCGGCCCGCTGTACCGCAGATCCATCCGACCTTGAACTACGTCTTACCGCACTTTCCCGCGCAATTCCTTGCGCACGACCAGTTTGAGGCCGGACCAGACATCCGTCACAGCGCAAACTTTGACATCCACAAAGCCCAACGGCAGAGCGACCTCGCGGATGGTGCTTTCGGTGACGTCGGTAGGCACCTTGGAGGATTTCTTCGGCCACGAAACCCAAATGAGCGCGTCATGCGGCAGCTTCCTGCGCAGACTCGGCAGTAAGCGTGTGAGCTCGAGGCGCTTGGTGGCAAAGGCGTGAACGAAATTCGTTGCCGAATTGGCGGAGGTGATGAAGCTCACCTCCGCCGGCAGCGGTGCAATCAGGGTGCGATAATCCGGCGGCGCGTTAATCAGAAGGATCTTGAAGCCTTCCCCGATGCCAAGCTTTTTCACCAGGGGCGTACCGGAATATCCCGCCATTATTGCGTAGACCTCGCACGGCTAGAACAGCAGGCAGGCGCAGTATAAGCTAGCCCCAAGATCACAAGAAAACCAGGGAACCTTTCATGTCGCCAAGATCATTTGCGTTGTTGCTAGTCACCCTCACCTTCATCTTATCTTGCGGTGCGCAGGCCGCAGAGCACTTTGACGGCAAAGCGTGGTGGGAAACGGTAAAGGTGATTTCCGATGACAAGTACGAAGGCCGCGATACCGGCAGTAAGGGTGAGCGCCAGGCGCAAGAATACATCGTCGGCAAACTCAAGGCGCTGGGCGTTGAGCCGGCCGGATCGGACGGGTTCTACCAAAGCGTGAAGCTGCGAACCTTGGAGATCGATGAGCCCCGCTGTCAGCTCTCCCTGGTTCAGGGCGGCCAGGCGCAAAAGCTGAACCTGGGCGAGCAAGCTTTTTTCAGCACGCGGTTTCCGCCGGCACCGAAGGTCGACGCGCCGCTGGTGTTCGTCGGCTACGGCCTCAATATTCCGGAAAAGAACTACAACGACTTTGCGGGTTTGGACCTTAAGAATAAAGTGGCGGTGATTCTCACCGGATCGCCGGCCGACATTCCCTCTGCATTGAGCGCCCACTATCAGTCGCGAGCCGAGCGCTGGAAGGCGCTCAAGGCGGCCGGTGCCATCGGCGTAATCCAAATACCAAATCCGGCATCCATGGACCTGCCGTGGTCGAGGATGTCGCTGAACCGCAACCATGCCAGCATGGATTTGATTGGCCAGGAATTCGATGAGACCGCCGGCGCCAAACTCGCGGTCACTTTCAATCCAGCCTACGCGGACCTGCTCCTGCAGGGAACCGGGCATACTTTTGAAGAAATCGCCGCTTTGGGCAAAGATCGCAAAGTCCTGCCGCACTTCCCTCTAAACGTATCCGTCAGCGCCACGACGGCCACGCACTCGCAAAATGTCGAGTCGACCAACATCGTTGCGCGCATCTCGGGCACTGACCCCAAGCTCAAGGATGAATACGTGGTGCTTTCCGCGCACATCGATCACGTCGGCATCGGCGAGCCGATAAACGGCGATCGAATCTACAACGGCGCCATGGACAATGGGTCAGGAAGCGCACTGTTGCTGGATGTCGCTCGTTCGTTCAAACAATCACACACCACGCTCAAGCGCTCGCTGTTGCTCGTCTGGGTAACCGGCGAGGAGAAAGGACTGTTGGGCTCAAAATATTTCGCCGAGCATCCGACCGTAGCGGCAAAATCCATGGTCGCCGATATCAATACCGATATGTTCTTGCCCATTGTGCCGC
>Ga0209624_10001171_pt1 | contig 21406 bp, 21 predicted proteins | sample JacPinW_OM2H0_O1_FD_188565 | JGI IMG/M metagenome (GOLD analysis project Ga0209624, IMG submission 188565) | Forest soil microbial communities from Algoma, Ontario, Canada - Jack Pine, Ontario site 1_JW_OM2H0_O1 (SPAdes) (version 2) | ecosystem: Environmental > Terrestrial > Soil > Boreal...
GGTTTAGGGCCCGTCGGCGCACCGCACTCGATGACGCCGTGGAACCTGAGCGATGCGAACACGTCACCGGTGGCGGTGCGGCCGAGCGCCGACACCGACCAGAACCTCAACGTGTGGGGCGGGGCCGCTGAAGGCACGGTCATCGGGACGTCGAGCTGGAACGGCGGCGCCCCGGGCGAGGTTTGGGACTTCCTGCCGTTCTTCGTCGATGACGATCAAGACGATTCGCTGGAGCTCGCCTTCTTCAGCCTGATCTACTGCGAACTCGCGGTCGGTGCCGCACGGGTCGCCGCGCAGGACCAGGGCGCGGCGCAGTATCCGCTCGTGACCGCTTGGGTGAACATCGCGGAGTACACGTACGACGACAACCTGCTCTTTGCGCTGATGTTCTGGCCCGGATTGAACGGCGCTGCGATCGTCAGCAAATCCAGCGGCAACATGCTGATCTATCCCGGCGAGCAAGAGCGGCCGATCGGCACGGTGCCGTTCTTCAACGCCATCACGGACAAGGCGACGGGACGCACCTTCAAGCTCTGCAACATCGCCCCTGGATCAGCGTGGCGGCTCCTCTGGAGGTTCGAGGACAGCGCGAGCTTCGTCGTGCAGTGGCAGCAGACGGACCAATCGTTGAACGTCCCGGACGGCGACGGTTCGAACGGCACGCCGATCATCACGTGGAATACCGACGAGGATGAACCGAATGCGAGCTGGACGTTTCAAGACGTCCCGTATTGGTATGACACCGATGCGCAGCCGCCGGCGACGCTCGCGGAGCTCGAGGAGCTCGTGAAGAAGGTCGCGCCGATCGTGTACCTCGATCCGAGCGACGCCTATTTCTCGTGTTCGGCCGACTGGTTCTTGGGCCAGGCGACGCTCGGGATCAACGGCACGCCGAACGCCGCGTATGACGTGTGGACGCTGTCGAACGGCACGCTGGAGAAAACGCAAGATAACGGCAATCCTCCGCCCGAGAGCTATTATTTCACGAGCATCCCGCAGAGCGCGTACGGCGGGAGTCCGGCCACGACGACGTTCTACGTGTACGTCAAGGATTACCAACGCGGATACCTGGACGTGCAGTTCTGGCTGTTCTGCGCGTACAACGGCTCCGGCTACGCACGCTTGACGAACACCCTCGGGAACACGAAGGATTTCGACATGGCGCCGCTCGGGCGGCATACGGGAGACTGGGAGCACGTGACGTTGCGTGTCAGCTACACGGGCAACCCGATCGCGGCGTACTGTTCGCAGCACGACGGCGGAGAGATCTATCTCGCCACGTCACTCGGGACGGAGGGCGGACGGCCGGTCGTGTATGCAAGCCGGCACGGCCATGCGTTCGGTATCTATCCAGGGGCCCAACTCTACGAACAGCACTGGTACGGCGTCGCGGAGTTTGCCCTGGTGAATTATTTCGGCGCCGGGCGCCGGTTCGACGTGGCGGCAACGCCGATCACGATCATCGGCGCGAACACCGTGAACGGCTCCGGCGTCACGCCGATGTACCCCGGAGCGATCCAGCCGCCGAGCTGGCTGGACTTCCCAGGTGACTGGGGGCCGAGCGAAAAGCGCCTCACGCCGCCCGATTCGACGATCAATGCCATGCAGAGTTTCCTCATCGGGGGCGCGCCGATCCCGCCCAGCTGGCTGCGTGACCGCATCGGCGATCTCCGCAGGGACGGCAGCGGCCCAACCGGACCGCGATTCAAAGACTCCTGGTCGCAGAACAACGAGCTCGTGTAACCCGCGGCTCCGATCGCATGGGTCAGTCGGGCTCCAACCTCGCGGACAAGACTGTCAGACAGGAGCGAACGCCGCGAGAAACACAAAACGCCTCATACCGGAACGATATTTCCTCGCGCGCGGCGCCTCCTGCTGCGTCCGCAGCACGGTTGGTCACCGACGCCGACCTCGACCGTCGCAGTGACGCTGCGGATCATTCACACCCTGACACATTCGGTGTCCGCGCACTCGACCCGGTCGCGGCGAGCGAACGATGGAGCTCACGTGCAATGCGGCGAGTCCGGCATCCGCTGTACGCCTTCGGCGAGCACGGCGGCATCATGTCCGAGTGATTTGGCTAGGCTTTCGTCGCTTCGAGCTCGCACAGGCGATAGCCGAAGCCGGAGATCGTTTCGATGACGTCGGCGCGCTCGCCCAGTTTCTTTCGGAGTGAGCGCACGACGACGTCCACGACGTTGCTCGTGACATCGGCCGCGTCACCCCAAACATCGCTGAGAATCTCCTCGCGATGTACGACGTTTCCCGTGCGCTGCACGAGATAGTGAAGCGTATCGAACTCACGTCGCGTCAACGCCGAGCGACGCGATCCGACGACGAGCTCACGGGCGCCGACGTCGAGAAGCCCACTTGTCGCGATGCCGAGTTCGGCGGCCACGAGCTTCGCGAACCAGCCGTCGACGGAGCCCGGACCGAAGTCGAGCATCGCCGTGACGTAGGGCTCACCGTCGATGGTGGTCGAGCACTCGTCCAGCAGCACGAAGCCGAGTTGCGTCGCCGCTTCGGCGTACAGCGAGACGTCGCGGACTGCCAGATACACGCGGCGCAAGCGCGGACGCATTGTCATGTACGCGCGTTTGATGTCAATCCAGCACGCCGCCTGGACGGCACACGGTACTTCGCCATCGGTTCGAGAGAGCCAGCGTCGCAAGAAGAAAACTCGCTCGCCGGGCTCCACCGGGTTGCCGGCAAGATGCGCCAACCATGCTGCGAGCACCGGATCATCGAGCGGCGGCGTTGCGGCGAGGCGTTCGGCTTCGAACAGGACGTAGTAGCCGGCGACATCGCCGTCGCGATCGCGTGCGACGCCGAAACTGTCCGCACCGTACTTCCACCACGCGGCAGTCGAGCGTGCCCCGGCGGAGCCGTCGTACTGCTCGGCAATTCTCAGGACCGGGGCCCGATCGGCATCGCGCGCGGGCTCGACCGCGTAGAGCTGCGCGCCTGACGGGAAGAACGCTTCACGGACGACCGGATTTTCGAGCAAGTACAGGAGATCAGCCGTATGCCGCCACAACTCCGCCGGCGGCGCCGTTCGCAGGTCGCGCAACAGCCGGCTCCAACAGGCGCGGCGGAGGGCGAGGTAACGCTGCGGATCCGAACTTCGCAGCTCGCGCGCGATCGCGTCGCGCACGGTATCGTGCAACTGCAAGCCATCGCGGGCAAGCCGCATCAGCGGCAGCGCCCGCAGCCGCTCATAGGCGTCGCTTGGCGCGACATCGGGTAGCATCGCGCCGAGCAACGGCACCGTGATGCTCCTGACGACTGCTGCGGCCTCGACGGCGCGACGGGTAACCGGATCGGTGATCTCGGCGAGATGTCGGCGCGCGAGCTCGTCGATCATGCGGTGTAACGCCAGGTCCTCGAGCGCCGGATCGTTCGCGCTTTGCAACGTTGTCGCTGCCAAAGTCAGGGCAAGCGGGTGGCCCCGCGCGATCCGATTGACGCGCACCGCCTGTCTCGCCTCGATCCCGCTTCCGGTCAGCAACCCGACGGCGTCCGCGTCGTCAAGCGGTCCGAGTTCGAGGATTCGGAACGTGCCGTGCCACGGCATCTGCAGCCACGCCGACAGCGGCGGATTGCGGCCGCTGAAAACGACATGGACGTTCGAGGGTAAGGCAGGGACAAAAGCGCGGCGTAGCCACGTATCCAGCATACGCAGCGCATCGATATCATCGAAGATCAGTACGACGCTTCCGAGTTCGCCGAGGCGAAGGGACGCTTCGGCGTTCGACGCGATATCGTCGCCCGACGCGTTGCCAAGCTCGCGGAAGAACCCGCCCTCCGTCGGTTCGACCAGACGGCAGTCGATCCGCACGACGGTCGCCCCGGCAGTTCGCCGCAACTGCGAAAACGCATCGAGAAGGCGCGACTTCCCTATCCCGCCGATACCGTTGACGAACGTGATCGATGGGAGAGGCGCGCTCGCCAGGCGGTCGAGGAACGTCAGCTCCTCGACACGCCCAACGAACGATAGCTCGCCGCGACGCGTTTCCGTCGCGGTCACGCTCACCCTACGGAGGCGGGCGTCTTACCGGCAGCGAGCGCCTTCACGGCCTCGGTGGTCAGCGCCTGGCCGCCGATTCCCCAATCGCCGCTCTCGATTTCGTCGATCTTCACCCAAGTCACGCCGCGCATGTTCTCGCCCTCGATCGATACCATCGCATCGGTCAGTCGCGAGATCATCTGGTTTTTCTGCTCGGCAGTGAACACGTTCTTGATGACGCTTACCTGAATCAAGGGCATTGAAGGGCTCCTTCGCCGGCGACGGTCCGGAAGTCCCGAAACCGGCCTCAGCATACATGCCGAGCCAGCCGGCGTCATGACGGAGTTATGAAGGCCGGACCGGGAGGGGTCAGCATAGGGCCTTCCGAGCACGCCGTCAATTGCCTGCCGGCTGATACGGAGCGTCCGCGAGTTTGACCCACGTCGGCGCGTGGTCGCTCGTCTTCTCCTTCGCGCGGACGTCTGTGTCGACGCCGGCGGCAACGAGCCGCGTTGCGACAGCGGGGCTGAGCAGCAGGTGATCGATTCGCAAGCCGGCGTTGCGGCCGAACGCGTTGCGGAAATAATCCCAAAAGGTGTAGATGCGCTCGCCAGGGTGCAGCGTGCGCACCGCGTCGGTCCACCCCTGTGATACGAGGCGCTGGAACGCATCGCGCACCTCGGGACGAAAGAGCGCGTCATCGACCCAGCGCTCCGGCTTGTAGACGTCGAGGTCCGTCGGCATCACGTTGAAATCGCCGGCGAGGATCACCGGTACATCGCGCGCCAACAGGCTCGCGGCGTACGAAATCAGCGCATCGAACCACGCGAGCTTGTAGTCGAACTTCGGACCGGGCGCGGGGTTGCCGTTGGGCAAGTAGAGGCACCCGACGAGCAGGCCGTTCACCGTCGCCTCGATATAGCGCGAATGCGTCGCGTCAGGTTCACCGGGAAGACCGCGGCGCGTCTCTACCGGCGGCGCACCGCGCGCGAGGATCGCGACCCCGTTCCAGCTCTTCTGCCCCAGCCAAATCGCGCCGTATCCGGCATCGCGTATCGCAGCTTCCGGAAACTTTTCTTGCGGCGCCTTCAGCTCCTGAAGGCACACGACGTCCGGCTGCGATTGCTCGAGCCAGTCGAGCAGCACCGGGAGCCGCCCGTTGACCCCGTTCACGTTGTAGGTCGCGACCTTCATCAGAGGAGTAGTCTCGCGGCCGAAGGCCTAGACGAGGTCCTTGCAGGGATCGACCCGGCCTTCGAGCGCATCCAACGTTTCCCACGGTGCGGGATAGAAGCTCGGCTCGATCGGCACGGCCGGCCAGCGAAAGTGCGCGCGCAACGCATGGTACGACGGCGAGTCCGGGATGGGGAAGCGGTCGAACACATCGCGCCAACCGCGAAAGAGCGCGACGGTGTCGCGATCGGGCGGCACGCCGAAGTCGCACGCCGCACAGATGCGCTGGACGTAGTCGGCACGGTCGTAGTCGTCCTCGAATTCCTCGCCGTGCTCCACGTCGGGGTAGACGCTATGGTCGATCACTGTGGCGGTTGTTCGCTGTCGTACCGTCGTTCTCCGCGACCGACGACGGGCGGGGCGGTGAACTCGTCGCGATACCACCGCCGCAACTCGGCAGCAGCGGCTCTGCGCTCGACGGGGAGGCGCTCGATCGGCATGCGAGCTTCGATCCTTGCGAGGTGCGTCTGTACCCGAACGCGGGGCCATACGATACCGAAGATCGTCGTACTCACGCGGCAGTTACAACCCAAAACGCGCGGAAATCGACTCGGCCGGCCACCGGCCGGCTGTTCAGCGGCCGAGCTTTGCTGTGAAGAAGGCGCGCGCCAGCGTGATCGCTGCCTCGTGTGCCTTTGCGCGCACCGGCCCGCTGTCCGCGCAAAGATAGGCGAGCTGGGCGGTCCCGGCCGGGGCGCACTGCGTGACGAAGGTGAAATGCCCGATCGGCGGATCCAACAGATCGAGATGCGCCCCCGGGATCGCGGCGGCGACCGGAATCGCGTTGTCGGCGACGGGGACCACCGGATCGGCGCGCCCCGCGACGATCTCGACCGGAATCGCGATCGCCCGCAAGCTCGCCGCGGTAAGTTCCGGAACAACTGCAGGCGCCATCGCGAAGACCGCCTTCACGCGCGGATCGCGGTACGAGCTCCCGGCCTGCGCCAGCGCGTCGCGATACACCGGATCGCTCAGCGCGAGCGCCTGTGAATCCTGCGCGAGCCCGGGATGGCGACTGGCCTCTCCGCTGCACACCGGCGTCTGCGGTTTCTGCGCGCAATAGGCATGAAGCGCCGACAAGTCGGTGCGTGCGCCGGCCAGCTCGAGTACCGAGTTCCCGCCGATCGAGAAGCCCGCTGCGCCGATCTGCGTCCTATCGATGCGCGATGCGAAGCGCGGGTCGGCGAGAACGGCGTCGATCGTACGCGAGAGGTCGCTCGCGCGCAGCCAACTCAGCGTGATACCCGGGACCGTTTGCGGCGCGAGCGCGTTGTTGCCGGGGTGATCGACGGCGGCGACGACGTAGCCGCGCGATGCCAGCCCGGCCGCGAACCAGCCCATCCCGGACCCCGTCCCGCCTGAGCCGTGCGAGGCGACGATCAGCGGGAGCGTGCGCGGTGAAGCGGCCAGCACTGCATCGCGAGAGGAGGCGCCCTCCATGAAGAACGGCGTGCCGGGCGGGCCATCGGCCATCGGCTGCGTCGCGGAGCCGGCGGCGGCCGGATACCACACGACGATGTTCAACCGGCGCGAGTCGTCGCCGCGCGCATCGGCCGGCGCGGCGACGCTGATGCGCGCTTGACCGACGGTGAAGTCGGTCGAGGCGGCCGGCGAAGCGGCGAGGCTTGCAGTCGCGCACAGTGCGGCAGCGAGAGGCAGGCAAAAACGACGCAGGTTGATCATCCCTTCATTCTCGCACAGACGTTCAACGAGCGCTAGTGCCGGTGGTCGTGGAACACCCCTACTGACGCCGCGGTATTTTCCAAAGCGTTCGAGGAGATGTGGGGAAATGCGAGGATCCCTTCGAACGTCGAACGTCGGCAAGGCCTTCACGCCTCCCGAACTGTAGCAGTCAATGAGATTGATCGAGTGGCCATTTCGATGGTGCGGAGTTGATCATCTCCACCCGAAGGAGCGTGAGCGTCTTTCGTGATACCAGCGGGGATGCCAGCAAGAGCGCCAAGGCCACGACCAACGACGGAACGATGAGCCAGTTCACTGATTTGGCGGTCCAAGTGGCAGCACGGGAGGCGCAGCTTAGCGCCCTCTCCGACGTTCCCCCGGATTATGCGGCTGCGATGGACGACGCGAGAAACCTGAGCGCGGCCGCTACGGCGGGCGCAGCTTCTGTGGAGCAACTGCTAGCGGTGCTTCGCACATGGCCGTCCGTGTCGACGACGATCCTGAACGGTATCAACTCCACCAGCGGGCAAACTCTCGGGACCGCGGTCGAATCGCTCTCGGCGTTCATTTCCACGCTTGCACCCGCGGTGCAAGCGTGCAACCCAACGGCAGCAAGCTACTTCGAGTCAGAGCTCGTGGCGTCGCGACCGCTCGACGATGGCGTGGGGGTCGTGGGGTTCGAGGGCCCGGTGACTGCCGCGTCAGGCGAAGCGGCGCGGGAGGAAATCAGCCAGCTCCAGCGCGAGCTCGTAGCGCTCGTGGACGAGACGGTAAAGGTTCCCGGTTCGGGCCTCGCACTTTACGCTCGAATCGTTCACATCCGAACCGAGATCAGCGCGTTGCAGGGGCAAGCTTCCGCTGGCACTAGCGGCCAGACCGTCAGGATCAACCCCATCCTTCATGAGATGATCGAAATCGCGAACGATCTGGTCGGCTTGTATCAATTTTGTTCCGAGAACGCTGCGCAGGCGCTGCAGTCGCTGAATGATCTCTCGATCCGGCTGCAAGAAGACCAGCCGCTGGTGCCGGCCATACAGCGCATCTTCGCGCAATCGTACACCGAAGACTTGACGAACATCACCAAGACGATCAACGAGATCATCGGCGCGAACGACTGATAAAAACGCGGACCGATTACAATGAATCCTCCCGCACGCCCGTGCTAGAGCGATCTTGCACACGTGCCTTTCCCCAGGCGGCTTCGTGGCGGTCGGTCCACCGTGGAGCACGCTTTTCGACGAACGCCGCTGTCCCTTCACGCAGATCCGCGCTCCCGATGTTGACGGCGAACTGATTTGCTTCGGTCCAAAGGCCCTCATCGATCGTCGTGTTGAGCCCGCGCGTGACCGCTGCCAGGCATGTCCGTACCGCCACGGACGAATGGCGCGTGAACGTGCGCGCGATGCCGGTCGCCGTGGCCAACAGCTGCTCGTCGGCGACCACCTCGTTCACGAGGCCCAGCTCGCGTGCGGTGACCGCGTCAAACGGATCTCCGGACAGATCGCACGTAGCGCGCGCTTGCGCCCGATGAGCCGCGGCAGCCGCTGCGTTCCGCCGAACGTCGGGACCATCCCCAATTTGAATTTTGGGTTTACCGAACGTGGCCGACTGCGCCGCGACCGTAACGTGCGTCGCCTCGACGATCTCGCATCCGCCGCCGAAGGCGATGCCGTTGACGGCCGAGATCACGGGCTTGGGAAAGCTTTCGATGACGGCAGTCATCTGCTGCCCTCGTCGGCAGAACTCTCGCACGCCCACGTCGACCGCTTCGGCAACGGTGGTGCGGAACTCCGCGATATCGGCACCGGCAGAGAACGCGCGTCCGGCGCCGGTAAGGATGACTGCGCGGATCGAGGAGTCTCGCTCGATGGCGTGGAGCTCCGCGACGAGCGCATCGACGAGCCGATAATTCAAGGCGTTGAGTTTTCGGGCCGATTGAATGTCAGGAGTGCGATGCCATCATCCGGGGAGCTGCGCAGCAGGACGTTGTCGGTAGCGAGTGTTCGCGTCATGGCAGGCCGCTACCCGGTCGTCGGGATACCGCCCTGTGTACGGCGTCGCTTCCGTGTTCGTGCTGCCGTACGCTGCGAAGTGGCGCAGTAAGTCACGGCCGGTCGCTCACGAGTGGCAGCGCGCATTTCCGCATCACGAGACGAGGCGCCCTCGACGAAGAACGGCGTGCCGGGCGGGCCATCGGCCATCGGCTTTGAATCCCGCGATGTTGTCAGATTCGCTGCTCTATCGCGTTAAGGAGCTCCGAAGGCGCATGTAGGAGGTGCAACAGGTCGAAGGCAGCATTCAAGTCCGAGTGTGACCGGTTCCGTCGCCCGAGAACGAGGTGGGGGGTATGGCCATGAGCGAGGCGGCTTTCGAGACGCTCACCGTGCAACGCGAAGGCGCGGTGCTGTTCGTCGACATTGCGGCGCCGCCGATGAACCTTCTCGGCCCCGAACTGGTGCGCGATCTCGTGTCGCTCATTCAGCGAGCCGAGCCGAATGACAACGTTCAAGTACTCGTGTTCAAGAGTGCAAATGCCGACTATTTCATCTCTCACGTCGACATAACGCGGGTGAGCGAATACCGCAACGAAGCGGCCAAGTTGGTCGGTGAACCGTCGATCGGGTTGCTATTCCGCCATCTGAGCGAAAGCCGTTTGGTTACGATCGCGCAGGTCGAAGGGCGCGCGCGCGGCGCCGGCAACGAGTTCGCGTTGGCGTGCGATATGCGCTTCGCGGCGCGCGAGACGGCTATTTTCGGGCACCTCGAGGCGGCGTTCGACCTCGTCCCCGGTGCCGGCGGTATCCAGCACCTTACGCGCCTGATGGGTCGAGGCCGCGCGCTCGAAGTGCTGTTGGGCGCCTGCGATTACGATGCGGAGCTCGCAGAGCGCTATGGCTGGATCAATCGAGCGCTGCCCGCCAAAGATCTCGGAGAATTCGTCCGAGCGCTCGCAGCTCGCATCGCGAAGTTCCCGACGGCCTCACGCCGCATGCTCAAGGAGCGCATCAACGCGCTCACCCTCGCACCGGCGGACGAATTCCGCCGCGATTCGGATCTCTTCGGCGAGCTCGTGCGAAGCCCCGAATCGCAAAGCCGCACCGCAGCCGCGATGAAGCGCGGCTTTCAGACTCCGGATGGTGAATTGGCCCTCAGCGTAATGCTGGGGGAACTCGGTTGAACGGGTTCGAGTAGGGCCACCATAGAAACGAATTGCGCGGTCACGAGACCGGAGGACAACGATGTCGATTCGCCTTGATGTCTACGTCAGCCCGTACAAGCCCATCCCAAATGCTCTCGTCCCATTCTGGGACGACACGAAGCAGGCAACGTGGCCGGCCAGTTCGAGCTCGCTTCTGAGCGGTGACAAGGAAGCAGTCTTGATCGACGCGCTCATCACGACCGAGGAAGCGACCCGGCTGGTCGATTGGATTCGCGCGAAAGATCGTGCGCTCACGACGGTGTACATCACGCACGGTCACGGCGATCATTTCTTCGGCCTCAATACCGTCCTCGCAGCGTTTCCGCAAGCGAAGGCCGTTGCGCTGCCGGAGGTCGTACCGTTCGCTCAAGAAGCGGCGACCACACATAAGCGTGGTTTCGAGGCGTGGTTCCCAAACCAATTCGCCGAGAACCCGATGGTGCCCGAGCCGATGCGCGGGAACGTGATCGACCTAGAAGGACACGAGATTCGCGCGATCAACGTTGGACAGAGCGACACGGCGCCTTCGACCGTCGTCCACGTTCCCGATCTCAAGGCCGTCGTCGGTGGAGACGTGGCGTACAACGGCATCCACTGCTGGCTGGCCAACACGGATCACGTCAAGCGAGAAGCGTGGCTGGCCTCGTTGGACACCATCGCGTCGCTCAACCCGAAACTCCTGGTTGCCGGCCACAAGGACCCGAAGACGCGCGACGATGACCCGCAGGCGATTATCGACGCCACGCGTGGCTACATCCGGGACTTCGACCGGGCCGTAACCGAATGCGCAACGCCGCAAGAGCTCATCGACACGATGATGCGCAAGCACGGAGAGCGCGGGAACCCCGCTACGCTTTGCATCGCAGCCAACGGCGTGAAGGACCAGTTAGGAAAGTCTCACGTGTCGACGACGTAGGCCGCCGGGGACCGAACCGCCAAACTCCCTGACACGCTGTCCCCCATGAGGCGTGGACGAGATCCTGGAGCAGGCGGCTATCACCCCCAACGGTAATGCGCGGCCATATGATGTGGATGCCGTGTTCCGGCCGCAACTCCGTCGAGGGACTTTCGTGGCTGCCACGGCTGCTCGAGAAGGCGCGTCGCTCTGAGGCGTCCACGAGCGGGCGGCTCGTGGACGGTTATTGCTACGGCGACAACGACTTCATCGATAAGCAGTTGCTGACGTTCTTGCGAACGACCGACACCGCCGTGTCGGCGCTAGTTCGGCAGAATCCGGATGACGCCGACGTAGCGCGAGTTCTGGTCGAGCGAAGCGGACGCACGCGCGCGGAGTGCGAGGCGTTCGACAAAGCATTCCGCCGCAAGAACCTCAACTTCATCTTCGTCGAAGCGGACGAAGGGCGGTTGGGCTCCGGCGTGGGGCCGACGATCGTGAAAGCGCTCTACAACGGCGCGATCATGCCGATCTTCTATTCGCTGTTCCGCCGCGACGAACGCAAACGGCTGAGGCGATCGAGGTCTCGACTCTGACGTTTCCTGCGACAGTTGCCCGCCCGAGGGACTGTTGCTGGCGCGCGCGAGCGGCCGTACGTAGAATGTCGCCGTGACCAGCAGTATTCCACGCTCGCAGCCAATGGAGGAGGATTCGTCATGGCCGCCACCGGCGTCAACATCGTCTTGGTTCACGGAGCCTGGTCCGACGGATCGGGCTGGTCGAAGGTCATCCCGATTCTGCAGGCGGCCGGACACAACGTCGTCGCGGTCCAGAACCAGATGACCTCGCTCGCCGGCGACAGCGCGAACACGCGCGCGGCGATCGACGCGCTGCAAGGCCCGACCGTCGCCGTCGGCCACTCCTACGGCGGGGCCGTCATTACCGCGGCCGCGACGGGCGCGCGGAACGTCAAGGCCCTGGTGTACATCGCCGCATTCGCGCCGGACGAAGGGGAATCGCTCGGAGAAATCGGCTCGAAGTTGCCACCTGCTCCCGGCGGACAATACATCGCTCCGGGGCCCGGCGGGCTGCTTTACATCGATCGCGCGCACATGCCGGCGGTCTTTGCGGGCGATCTGCCGCCGGCCGAAGGCGCCGTCCTGGCAGCGGTGCAACGGCCGGTCGCTGCGGCGGTCTTCACTGACAAAATGGGTGCGCCGGCCTGGAAGCAGATCAATTCGTGGTACCAGGTCTCGGAAAAGGACCAAATGATCCCGCCGGAAGCGGAGCGCATGATGGCATCGCGAGCGAAGGCGCAAACCATCTCGCTGCCGGCGAGCCATGCGTCTCTCGTCTCGCAGCCCCGCGAAGTGGCGCAGCTCATCGTGACGGCGGCGGCAAGCTAACGCCGGCCGCTCGTGTCGATGACCGCGTTTCGGCGCACGATGAAGGTCGCACACGTCGTCATCGAGTCGACGAGCTCAGCCGCGAAACGCGCAGTTCAACAGGTGGTCGTTCACCAAGCCCGAGCTTTGCATGAAGGCATAGGCGATCGTCGGGCCGACGAACCGGAAGCCGCGCTTGCGGAAGTCGGTGCTCAGCCGCTCGGCGAGCGGCGTCGTCACCGGGATTTGCTCGATCGTGCGCCAGCGATTGCGGATCGGTGCGTCGCCGACGAACGCCCAGAGGTACCGCGCGAACGAGCCGTGACTGCGCCGGAGCGCGAGCACGGCGCGCGCGTTCGTCACAACCGACTCGATCTTTCGCCGGTTCCGCACGATCTCCGCATCGTTGACGAGTCGCTCGATTCGGGCGGGTGTGAAGCGCGCAACACGCGCCGGATCGAACCCTCCGAACGCACGCCGGTAGCCCTCACGCTTGCGCAGGATCGTCCCATAGCTAAGACCCGCTTGGGCACCGGAGAGGCTTAGCAACTCGAATAGGCGCAAATCGTCGCGGACCGGGATGCCCCATTCATGGTCGTGGTAATCGATCATCGGAGGCGCCGTCGCCCACGGGCAGCGAATCGGCTCAGCCACGACTCATACTGAATGCTCCACCTACCGCGCCGCCGCTCGCGTCGCAAGCGCGGCGAACTCTTCTTTCCCGAACGCCGTGCCGGCGATACCCCAGCCGCCTTCGGCCCCTTCGGAGAGCAGCACCCAGGTCCGCGCTGCTTGTTCGGGATCGCCGGTCGTCTGAGCGACGATGGCCGTGGCGTCCTTCACGAGCTGGCGCTGGCCGTCGCGCGTCAAGACGCCGGGCGGCGTGATGACCTGCACGCGCACCGTCCGGGCATTCGCGCTCCCGGCCGTCTGCACGCGCTCCGACGGCATGACGTGCAGGTAGAACCCGGTGTTGTTGAGATGTGTCGGACCAGGCGTCGACACGCCCTCGGCCCGCAGCAACGCGTGGGTCAGCGATTCACCCAGGCTGCGCTCGCAGCCCGGCGGGAATATTCCTTCCCCAGCATAGACGTCGATCATCGGCATGCAGCTAGCATAGGCTGGCCGGCGACCCGCGCCCCAGCGACGATTCCCACAGTTTCTCCGACACTTTCGACGAGACGATCGCGGGCGAAGGCCCGGATCGCTGCGAGCATTGAGTAGCGGATCGATGTTTCGACGTGCTCCGCGTCGAGCAGCGATTTCTGGACGAGGCGCGCGAGCGCATCGCCGACGGCCGTTCGGGGCAGCGCGTCATCACCGCAGAGCTCCTCGGCTGCTTCGAAGGTGAAGACGCCGGCGAACACGCTTAGCCGCCGCAGCAGCCGGCGTTCGTCGTCGCCTAGGAGATCGTAGCTCCAGGCGATCGTCGCCGTCATCGTCTGGTGACGATCGGGAAGGTCACGGCCGCCGCTGAGCGCGATCCCGCCGGCGAGCCTGCGGCGCAGGGTGTCGAGCCCGAGCGCCGGCAACCGCGACGCCGCGAGTTCGATCGCGAGCGGGAGACCGTCCAGGCGCCGGCAGATGTCCTCCACGACCGCCGTGCGGGCCGGATCGGCCGACCAGTTCCGATCGGCGGCGCACGCTCGCATCACGAAGAGACGCGACGCGGTTCGCGGATCCATCGACGGCAGACGAAACGCGAGCTCGCTCGAGACCCCCAGCCGTTCGCGACTCGTCGCAAGCACCGTTGTCGCTGCACTTTCGTGGAGAAGGTGCCCGACGACTGACGCGGCCCCATCGATCACGTGCTCGCAGTTGTCGACGACGAGCAGGACACGCCGCGAACGCAAATGCCGAAGAACACCGTCCAGACCGGCGCGACCGGTGACAGGAACATTCAGGCGTGCTGCGAGCAGCGCCGCGACGCCCGAACTCTCGCGAATCGGCACGAGATCGACGAACCACGCCTCGTCGTAGCGGTGCGCGGAGCGCCGGGCGACTTCGACCGCAATCCGGGTCTTACCGACACCGCCGGTACCGGTGATCGTTACCAGGCGACGGTCGGCTAGCAACGGGACGAGCTCGTCCGTTTCGTTTCGGTCCACGAACGTCGTCAATTCGGCCGGGAAGCCCGAGTCTGCAGTCCGCCGGCGGCCCCGCGCGCAGGCTGCCGCATCCTCGAGCTCGCTACAGACGCCCTCATCACCGCCCAGCGCGTCGATGAGAGCACGCACGGTGCCGCGATACGGCGCTCGCCGGACGCCCTGTTCGAGGGCGGAAATCGCGGCCGCACTCAGGCGCGCCCGTTCGGCCAGCCCTTCCTGCGAGTATCCCGCCGTCAAGCGATGGCGGCGGAGGAGCTCTCCGAAAACGCGACCTGCCGCCACTTGCTGCCTCCGCGGGATTCTGGTCCATCCGTTCCGAAACAAATATAGCCAACCTTGACCGATCAGTCAATATCGATCGCTACGCCGGGGGTGCTTCGCCGATGGCGCGACCACGTGAATTCAACGAGCGGATGGTGCTCGACGCCATCCGCAACACGTTTTGGGATCGCGGCTACGCTGCGACCTCGGTCGACGACCTCGTGCGAGCGACGGGGCTCGGCAAAGGGAGCCTGTACGGCGCCTTCGGCTCGAAACGGGAGATGTTCGTGCGCGCGTTGCGCGAGTATTGTGAAGGCGGGCTCGCCTACGCCGAGCGAAAGATGATCGGCGAGGACGCCGGCACGTTGCGACGCATGCGCGGCTACGCTCGCGGCATGGTCGAGCTCATCGCGCGGCGGCGAGGATGTCTGCTCGCGAAGGCGATCGCGGAGCTCGGCGGCGAGAACGGCGACGTCGACGCGATCGTGGGAAACTTCTACCGGCGCTATGAGAACATTTTCGTGCGTGCCATTCGCCAGTCGCAGCGCGCGGGCGAAATCGGCACGGACACGGATGCGCGTCGCCGCGCACGGCTACTGGTTGCTGTCATGCGGGGAATCGAGAGCATGGGCAAAGGCGGCGTGCCGGCAGCCACGTTGCGGGGCATCACCGACAACGCGCTTGCGTTCACCGAGGGTCGCCCCGCCTGACCGGTTTGCCGGTGTTAGCAACACAGCCCGACTCGCGTCAGTTTTCGGTCATTTGACCACCGGTTCAGAATCGAGGAATACAGCCTTGTGAATCACTCTGGTGTATTCCGCAAGCGCCAGAAATGTGCTATGTGATCGGTAGATCACACGCACGGTGAACGTGCGCACATGATCCGCAACGAAGCGGCCCGATCAGTGCGGTAACACTGACCGGGCCCGTCACCCGATGGAGGAACCCACCGAATGACAGACCGCCCATTCGACGCGTCCGCGTCGACCACCCGGGCCGCACAGCGGGGCGACGCAGCATGAGAAACGTCGTACCGTTCAAGGCCCCCGACACGTTCGCGCGCTTTGGGATCGACTGGACCCGCGCCGCCGCCAGCGAACGCGAGCGCAAGCTGCGCGAAGCGTTTCTCACCTACGAGAGCTCGTGCGGCCCGAACGGCCTCGTGTCGCTTCTTCTCCTGGCGACCGTATCGCGGCGCCAAGGAGCGGTCGCGGACGATCTCCAGGCCGCCGCCGACCACGCGGAGATCCTGCTGGCAATGAAGCTGCACAAGCACCAGGACGACGCGATGGCGTCCATGGAGACGTACTTGGCGGAAGGCGGCATCGTGTGGTCGTGAGGACCGCACCGTAGTCCGCTCGCACACGCTATAGCGACTCGGCCGGTGGTGGAACACCGGCCGAGTCCGTCACCCGATGGATTGGAGCCACCGATGACACCCGCCCGCTTCGACGCACGCGCGTCGAACACTTGGGCGCGCCGCTTCGCGCGCCTGCCACGCCCCGACCGGAACAGCATCACCAGCCGGATGGTCCGCCTGGTTTGGGTCGCTGCACAAATCGCGCGCTGCGACCCGGCGACGGTCGCCGGTCACCGCCGCCATCTCCGCGCCTTACTGCGTTCCTTCCGCAACGACATCGCGGCGTATCGCACGAGCTGCATTATCTTGAAGCGATGTCGTCTGCGATTTCCGCAGACTGGATTATCTCGACCGATGTGAGCTCGCACGGTGCCTGCAAGATCGTTCGTCAGGAGCACGCTGCTTCTGACGGCTCGAACGTCGGTTCATGGTTTGCGAAATGAGCAGGCTGCTAAGAATGGACGCACCCCAATTTGCTTCGGAGGCGTCCGGCTCCCGAGGGGGTCACATCGGCTCAGTTCACCACCTCGGCTGGCTCCGCGGCAGCTTTGGAGGTGCAAGTTAAGCGGCCGTCCTATATTAGCGAGAACCGTGAACTGTCAATCGAGCGCATTCTCTTAGACAGGTCCGAGGCAAATGCCGTACTTGTACGACGTTTTCATTAGCTACAAGCGAAATAGCGACGCGGGTCTGTGGGTCCGAAATCATCTGTATCCCGTGTTGACGCAATGTTTGGCGAGCGAAATGCCGAGGGATCCTCAAGTCTGGTTCGACGAAGACCAGGACATCGGAACGAACTGGCCGAATAACCTGAAGCACGTTCTACTACATTCGCGCGTGATTTTATGCGTCTGGTCACCGCCATACTTTCGGTCTGCCTGGTGCCTAGCGGAATGGGAAAGCATGCGTGCGCGAGAGCAGATCTTCCGGCATCGAGGAAACACGAATCCGCCAGTAATCTATCCGGTCATATTTTCCGACGGCGAACATTTTCCGCAGTCGGCACGCGAGATAATTGGACGTACAGACCTTAGCGCATGGGGATATCCGTACTTACAATTTCGCAATTCCCTAAAATATCTTGCTTTTCATGACGCGGTTCGAACTGTAGCGATCGAGCTGGCTAAGCGTGTTTCAGATGTTCCCCCATGGGAGCCCGGATGGCCGACGTTGAATCCGGCGGCATTGCCAGAACCAATGCTGCAACTTCCGAGACTCTAGCGGTGCCTAAAGCTGCCACGCTAATTACCTTTTATTCATATAAGGGCGGCGTCGGGCGAAGCTTCGCTCTCGCAAATGTGGCCGCTCTGCTCGCCAGGTGGCATTATCGCGTACTGTGCATCGACTGGGATATCGAAGCACCAGGTCTAACGCATTATTTTAGCCCGTGGGTAAGGGACGTCACGGGTGGGCTTATCGACATTATCGAAGGCTTTAATAACGATAGCAGACGAAATTGGAGAGATTATGTTGCGCATATCGACTTACCGGATACGCCTTCAATGGCGTACATCCCGGCCGGAATCCTGAACAAGACTTACGTCAGCCGCGTCCAGTCGATAAATTGGGAAGATCTTTATCGCGAAGGCCTTGGAAATCACCTGGAGCACATCAGAGCCGAAATAAAGTACGACGCGAGTTATGATTTCGTGCTGATTGATGGTCGCACTGGAGTTACTGATTTCAATGGAATTGTTACGGCTCAGTTGCCTGATACTTTGGTATTGCTTTTCACAGCAAATGATCAGTCGGTGGACGGGTCCATCGATGTCGCTACCCGCGCCAGGGACGCACGGAACCGCCTTCCAATCGATCGTGGCCGATTACAAATCGTTCCTGTACCTTCGCGCTTCGACGATCGAGTTGAGAAGAAGATCTCAGACCTTTGGCGAGCAACTTTTCGCGAAAAAATGGCCGAATTTCTCACCTCGTGGTCAGTCGAGGACGTCGAGCCGGGGGCTTTGCTAAGTCTCCTAACAATTCCGTATGTGCCATTTTGGAGCTTCGGCGAGAAGCTTTCTGTCCTCGAGGAAGAGGTCTTCTCCACAAGTAGTATTAACCACCCGATAGAAAATCTCGCTGCGGTCCTAGCGCGCGGCCTTGCGCGGACGGACTTGCTCGTCGAAGACCGCGATGCGTATGTCGCTGGGGCGCGTCGTCTTGGCGAAGCGGCGACACTAGGCCGCATTGACATATTCTTGTCCTATTCTCGCGCAAATGAACCTGTTGCAAAAGCTTTGGATGCAGAACTCCGCCGACGGGGCTTTTCCGTCTTTAGCGGCCCAGACAAATTGGATCAGTCGCGCTCTGTAGTAGACCGCGAACTTGATCGGGCGAGATACCTTGTTCAATTAGTAGGCGGTAACTTTTCGACACGCCAAGAATACGAACTTTCCCGCTTCCTCCGAAACACGGCAGACGAAGCAGGCGGCGGCGAGGTGATACCGATAATGCTGCCATCGGGAAATCTTCAAGGCAAGCCAGCGATCTTAAGACAGCTTCGATTTGTCTCTATTGACCCGTGGACCGTATCCCGGGCAGCAGCCGAGATATGTCGGCGCGCGACTCCGGGAATCGAAAATGAAGTACCTTCTGATGAGGCATATAATGATGTTGCGGCGCGACTTCGGCAATATCGAGCACGCCGTTATATACGTTATTTCCACCGAATGAGGGTATTTGTTCAACGCACGCCGATAACGCAGACCCTTAGCCTCGCTGCAGGCTTACTATGGCTCGCTGCTTCCATAATCACACTCTATCTTGTAATTCGTGAGGGCGTCCCGCGCTAAATTGGCACGGCGATACGACGTTTACTGCCCAAGGCTAGGTCTAGGAATACGATAGAGTGCTGCCGTTGGTTACAAAACATGCAAAGCGTCGGTAAGTAGCGGACGTCTTCTGCGTTGTGCCGTTACGTGGTGAGCGACCGACTCTCCACGAGGTGTACATTTCGACAGTAACATTCAGATCTGCTAGTCGACGAGCGAACATTTGTGAATTGTCGCTGTCCCATGTACTCGTGCCAAAAGGAAGCGTTCATCTGGGCACGTAGTTCCCGGCGGCAGGCCGAAGGTCGAATTTCGCGATGTCGGTTCTGCGCGCCGACAGCCGGTCGTCGTGCAGTTCTTCCTCGCGCGGCTAAGTTACAGCGGCCGCTTCATGGTGCGTGCGTCGGTGCGTTGTCACCAGCGTTCACTCTTTCGAAGGCTCACTCGCACGTTCGTCGCTCTCGGCGGCTTACCCACACCGCAATCTTCGACAATTCTAGACGGCGACCAGACGCGTTTTACGCGGTTGTCAGCGAGAGAAGAGCGAGGCTTTTGCCACCTTTCGGCTCGGTCGGGCGATGAACGTCGCGCTTGCTGCGCCGGCCAAAGGCAACGAGAAGGGCGACGTTGAGGACACGGTTATAGCGGGGACAATTTCTTCGTCCGATCCCGTCGTTCGCCGACTTCGAGAGCTCAGTGCGAGCACCGGCCGCGGAATTGGCGGACGTTCAGCGGCGAGGCGCCCGGTCGTTCAGGGCATCTGCTATAAGCGGCAGATACTGTCGAACCTGCTCGCGGTCGCTCGCTTTTTCTTTGTCGTCCAGGTCCGGGTAATCGGTAGCAATTTGTCTTTCCCACTGTGCGACAAGTGCTGCCGGCAACACCAAAGATCCGTCGGGCTGACGCAGCGCCTTGCTATGAACGTAGCGCTGCCAATGAGCCCACCGCGCATGTTCTACTGCTGCAAGTTTTTCGATCAAACCGTCGAGAATGCGGGCGACTTCCTCATCAGCCATGCGCTATATTAGCTTCTTCGCAACTAAGCTACGGTAGTGCTCTCCTAGAACGGTAAGCTCGCACGATTCACTTTGCATGGCTGCGTGCCACATGTGCGGCGCGCCGACCGGCCGCACCAAATTGACTTTGACATACTTCTGCAGGACAGCGAAGACGGACGTCTTGGTTGGGTCGGGCGCTGGAATTTTTGGATCATTTAGCTGTTCGGCAGAACGCTCTGGTTCATAAGATGGATCCAGTCGAAACTTATAGCCCGCGTATGGGAAGTGCGTCGCAATAGCTTGCAAGTCCGCGAGTGGGATTGGCGGAGCCGCTTTGCGGAGAGAGACGAAGCCCTTTATATTCGTTTTGAACATTGGGCGTTGGGCCCAAGGGCCCAATGATTGATCAATATGAGCGTAGACGCTTCCTGGTGTGACATCGCCGACCAAATTTGCCGCCGCACCGTTTAATGCGTCCAGGAAGAGATTCGTGAAAACCCCGGACCCGCCACCTGGAGTCTCGTACGCATACTGCTCCGCGGTAGAGGCCGTAAGGAGGGTCATCCCTTCCTTGATTTCCGCTGTGTGTTGATCTCCCGGCCGAGCAGCTGCTACCCCGCTGTGACAACTATCTAAAATGATCACTCTGTTTTTCGCAGGTGAAGCATTCGCGAGAGACATTACCTCTGCGAGCGAAAGACCATCGTCGCCAGTCTGGCTGTCGGTGCCACAGAGAAACCCGCCCGTGTCTTCGATGAAGCCGTGCCCGGAGAAGTAGAGCAGTGCGATTTCGGCGTCACTGGCAAAGAGTTCCCGCACCGCGCCCTTTAGTTGGTTCTTGCCCACTTTCTCCGCGGGCCCCGTTCCTGTAAGTATTCGAGGGGTGACGAAGTTAACGGTGCCATCGGCATGACGCTCAAGAGCCGTGCTAACAGCGTAGGCATCGTTTACGCAGCCGCTCAAAGAGCTAACGGACTCATAGTAATCGATCCCGACGATCAGCGCTTTCCTCATAATCCGTGCCTACAGCGAGTCGATGAAATCGCTGATGTTTGAGTCGCTCCACGCGTAAGTCGTCACGCCGCTCAGATTCGTACGATCCGTCGAGTAAGCCCAGATACCACGAATGGGCTTCTTTTCTTCCTTCGCGCACGCCACTTCCCATTTTTGCCCGCTTGAATTCAGCGAGTTCTTGCTCACGAGAACAATCACACCATCGGAGCGCTTGATTCGCGTGCGCACCTTGTCTTTCCAATCCTCTTTGTACGCGTCCTTAACGGACATGTCGATGAACTCGTACGGGGCACGCGGATGAAGTGACTGCCCTTTTAAGAGATCGCGCTGCGTTTCGTCCTCAATCGCGAACGCAACGAATACCGTCTTCGTGTTTGCCATGGGAACTCTCCTGATGGCTAAAGCGGCTTCAGGCCGCAAAAAATGTTGGCCGTGAAGTCAGCGTGTGAAGTCAGTTCTGACTAGAACCGTTCAAGGATTAGTTCAGAACGGA
>Ga0209624_10001172_pt1 | contig 21394 bp, 19 predicted proteins | sample JacPinW_OM2H0_O1_FD_188565 | JGI IMG/M metagenome (GOLD analysis project Ga0209624, IMG submission 188565) | Forest soil microbial communities from Algoma, Ontario, Canada - Jack Pine, Ontario site 1_JW_OM2H0_O1 (SPAdes) (version 2) | ecosystem: Environmental > Terrestrial > Soil > Boreal...
TTTAGTATATTTCTCATAGCCTTTGCCATAGTCCAGATCTTTCATCAGTTTTGTTGGTGCGTTGCGAATATTTAAGGGGATAGCAAGATTGCCGTGCTGTTTAACATCATTCACAGCATCAAGGTAGGCATAATAGGAGTGCCTGCTTTTAGGTGCTTGCGCTAAATAACAAACGCCATGTGCTAAATTAATTGAGCATTCAGGATATCCAATTATTTCTACGGCTCTAAAAACATTATTGGCAATGGTTAATGCTTGCGGATCAGCTAATCCAATATCCTCGGATGCAAATATTACCATTCTTCGTGCAATAAATTTTGGATCTTCGCCTGATTCAACCATGCGCGCCAAATAATATAAAGCTGCGTCTGGCTGACTAGCGCGCATCGATTTGATAAATGCTGAAATAGTGTTGTAATGCTCTTCTGCTTTTTTATCGTAACGTAAATAGCTGTTTTGCAGAGCAGTTACAAGATTCTCAACCGTAATCTTTTTGTATAGTTTGGCAGTATTTTCTAATAGTGAAAGCACCTGGCGCGCATCGCCATTGGCCATAGTAACCAGCCATTCTTGTGCAGCATCGTCTATTTCCAAGCCGGTGCGAGCAATGATTTGCTTAATATCTGCTGCTGCCAGCTCTTTTAACACAAAAACTTGTGTGCGTGATAGCAATGCAGAAATAACTTCAAAGCTGGGGTTTTCGGTGGTTGCGCCAATGAGTGTGAGTGCGCCCGATTCAACATAGGGCAATAAGAAATCTTGCTGAGCTTTATTAAAGCGATGGATCTCATCTAAGAAGAGCACCTTGGGCTTATTGCCTTCGGGTGTGCTAAAAATAGTTTTATTTTCAATGATTTTTTTAATATCATCTTTGCCGGTGGATACTGCTGAAAGCTCATGATATTCAGCGTCGAGCGCTTTTGCATAGATGCGTGCCAGGGTGGTTTTGCCAGATCCAGGTGGCCCCCACAGTATAAAACTAAAGATATGTTTTTTCTCAAGAGCGGTGCGTAGTGGTTTGCCTGGACCAACTAAATGCTCCTGACCGACAAATTGATCAAGACTGGTAGGGCGTATTTTTGAAGCTAATGGTTCCATCTTTTGCCTCCTTAAGTCCAGATAGAAAAAAGCTATATTTTTTTTATGACCGGCAGTTGCATTAGGCTTCTGGATCGATCAATATATAGCATAAAGCTTATTTTAATTTTTTTCTACTGGTAAATTCCGACTTTGTGGAATCTGGATTGCTTTTTTCATAGAGAACGTTTTTTTGGGCCATAATAAGTGTGAGCATTTCCAGTTTTTCAGTGCCGTTGGAGATTCTTAAAGCACTTTCTTCTCCCTTTTTGCAAAACTCCTGGGATAATGCAATATCTCTTTGCAGAAAATGCTCCGTCAAGGCCAGATAGAGATGTGCCTGGGTATAAGGATTATTGGTATAGACAGCAAGTAGTTTGCGCGCATCCTCTTTATTTACTTGGGATGAAGGATCTATAAAGGCCTGGTAGCCTTGCAAGGCGATCTGCCATTTAAGGAGGCTTTGTATATCTTTGGTATATTTACGATTAACATCTTCTTTATGCGCAGTTTTATAGAGTATATCTAATTGATCAAAAAGGGCGTAATTTTTAATACCAGCGAAAAGTTGCAAATCATTACCATACAGAATCATGACACTCTGAAGGAAGGTCAATGTTTTTTGCCAATGATCTAAAGCATGTTTCATTTCTGCCGCACAAAGCTTAACGGTAGTTTTACTATCGATAGTATCAAAAGCCTCTTGTAACAAAGAGCTAATAAATAATATTTTCGCTGATAAAGAGATAGGATAGGCTTGCTGTTTAAAGCTCAAGGTATACGCCTCATTAAAGCGCTTATTGTTTACTAAATACACCAACCAACTGTACAAAATAGTTTCTTGGTGCCGGGGATTTGTTGTTATTACTGGTGTAAGCCATGTTTCTTGCGGGGCAAGCTTTATAATGTTCTTTTCTAGATACGTCCTGTACTTATCGAAATCAATCAAATAATTAAGATAAGCATCAGCATTTCCTTGGAGCAAACTGCACTTAAGTTTTTCCATATAGGCAAAAGCTTTTGCTGGAGATGGATCATTTTTAAATAGGTTTAATTCTTTTTGACTAGCGCAATAGGCAAGAACATTATCTTGGAGAAGATTTTCTTTTTTTTGTTTTTCTAAAAAGTCTGTCACAAGATCCATTTTGTTATTAATAATTCCATAATAATACTGAAAGATATCCAGTTCAGAAGCAGGCATTTCTAATTGCTCTTTATTTAATGAGATAACATCGTGATAAAGTTGGTTAAAAAACTCTTTATTTTTACTAAACATATCTTGATATGATTGTACCGATTGCGTAATAGTTCTAGCAAAATTTTGCAGATACACCGTCGCCCATTTTTTCTGTTGAGGGTCAGGTAACGATGCCTGTTTAAGTAAGCGGGCTGCTAAGCCTGCAGCTGAAAAGTTAAATTCTTTTAGAAAAGCCAATGTATCAAGATCAGCTGCAATTGTGGTCAGATGATTTGTAATGACCTCAAGAAGCTCAGATGTTGCAGCATCAGCAATAGTAGGATGATTAATAAAAGTTCGCAGCGATTTATTCTGCTTTATTTTCTGTGTCGGTGATTCGAGGCTAGAAAGCAATAACCGTAAGTAGGCAGCATGCGGATTTTTTTTCTTGCAATATTCTTCTATCATATATTTTAAGAAGGTTGCGTTTTCTGTTTGCGAATATTGTTGGTAATAATTCGTTAAAGAATCTGCTTCTTCTTTATTATTTGCAATGCGCTCAAGAAGAGCTGTTTTATTTGCCATATATTCAGCATGCAAACAGGATAAAAATGATGCAACCGTTGTCTGGTCTAAAGGCATATTTTGTATCAGTGATGGTAAATTATCAAAAAGACTTGTTTGATACGCTGATTTAATCAAGTCATGAATTTCATGCTGCTCTTTAGATTCAATTTTCTCTTTTGTTTCTGTTTGTTTTTGTATGAGTTGTTTGAGAGCATCTTGAACGGGTTGTGGTAATTGTTGTCGATTTTTTTCAGGAATTGCAAGGAGAATATGATCGCAGCTGGCAATAACGGGTAACGATGAAGTAGGCGAGTTTTTGAGTGTGGTAATAGTATCAAGCATATTGGTATCACCAAGCTGCGCAGCTTTAAGCCAATAATGCAGTGCTTGGTGATATGCAATCTCATTATTATTTTTCTTAGCTTTGTTAAATTTTGCAAGCCCTTCTTGGTACTGAGCGAGTGCGCAGAAGGGATCGTCGAGGCATAACTTTTTATTAAGTTTTTTTGCAAAAAGCGCTGCTTCTTGATCGTGCATTTCAGCAGCTTTTTTTTGTGTTGTTTTTATTAAAAAGAGCTTCAAGAGCGTTGTATACTTGCTTGCTACCGGGTATTTTTTTTCAAGCTTATAATAATCATTTTTAATATCGACATATACTTTTGCCAAAGCTACGCCTATAAGTAATGGCGTATATAAGGCTAAAATTTCCTTATTTTCATAGGAGTCAAGACTGTTACGGTTAGCAAAAAGCAGTTTTGATAAATCTCGTTTATCTTGGCTGAGTAGGTATAAAAGATTATTGCTTTGGATAACTTTAAGAATGGCGGTCCTATTTTTAAAAGCAGAATTAGCATGAATATTATATTCGCTTTCCATCACTTGCTGGCAGAGCTTTTGCTCATACGCTGTTGAAAACTTTTTTTGAGGATTTTTGAGGTAATCAAGCAACTTATAATAACTGAGTCCTAAAGTGTTTTCATAGGTAGGTGTAGTGCACAGCTCTTGTTTTGCTTTCTCCATAGTGGGGTTTTTATTTTCAGTGATAGAGAGAAACAGATTTAAGGCGGGATATTCATTGGCGAGAAAATAAGTTGCTTGTAAGATGTCTGGGTGCTCTAATGTTACGATTGTTCCATGCTGTTTTGAATAATCAATAATCTTAGCAAGTAGATGTTTTTGTTCATCCTCGAGCCAAGGATAGAGCGGTGCTTGCGTTGCAAGCTGGATTGCCGCAGTCCGCTGTGCTTTTTTTTGTAATAGTGTATTGATTTCATTCATTTCTTGGCAGCTGACGGTGTTTGCTGGGGCTGGATTATTGCTGTTTACCGGAGCTGGGCTATTGCTTGTAAGCTTCGGCTCTTGTGGCTTGATACTTTTATCTTCGAGAATAAATACGTTTTCATTATGAGTGGTCGGGTTGTGATAGTAACCTAAGAGTGTGTCGTTTGATAACGCTTGAAGTTTTTCTACGGCTATTGGTTTTTTTAGCTGTTCTTCGATTGTTTTATTTTTCTTGATTATACTTCGAAATAAAAAAGTTTTATCCATACTCATTTGCAACTGCGATGGAGATATAAAGCCGCCATCAACGAGAGTTTCATTGTGCGATTCGCCAATACGCACACTTTTTTTTGTGGAGTTTGTTTGTACACCAATCAATGCAAGGCGATCTTCTATAGGAGGATGTAATTGCTCAAATTCTTTATCCTGATCCAAGAGAGTACGTATAAAATTATCTTTTTGTTGCCCAATAAGTGTAGTCTCCGCATACGCTTTCTTGTATTTTTCTATAAGCATTGGCTCTTTTAAGAGTAAGTAGCCTTTTTCAGGATTTAAAAATAATTCCTGAGCAACTTCTTTTAGTTGGTTATTACTTTGTTCAGAGGGTTGGTTATTTAAATAAGGTGCTCTGATTGAACGTAAAAGACGCTTGCGATCAATAAATGGCTGTGTATTAATGGTACAAGCTTTTTCTTGCTGCATCGCAATAACGAATATACTGTTTCCTATCAAAAGAGCTGTAATTAAACTACGATGAAAAATGTTTCTCATGAAAGACCGCGGCTAAAAGATGCAAATGAAAATAAAATAACTATTATTTTATCTTATTTGTGCCTTTTAAAAAGCTTTTTTTCATGAGGAATAAATATTTTTGTACTTACGCGAGCCTTCTTTTATTGATCATAGAAAGCATAATAAGTGACCAGCCATTGAAAATAAGGTCGATGCCGACAAAAAGGCCAATTACCCAGGGGCTGGAAAATGGCCATTGTGCAAAAATAATAATGCCAAGTGCTGTGGTGAGTATGCCATTGAGCAGTACCCACCATTGATTAGCAAACGTATAGACGAGCGATATTATAATTCTAAAGATGCCTTTAGTAATTAAGACTAAAGCTATTAATAAGGTGAGTGCAATGGCGCTTTGTGCTGGCTTTGCAATAAACATGCCGCCTACAATTAAAGAAAGTGCACCTAATAAGAGATAGAGTGAAAAGCCACTCCAATGGCGTGTGTTAACCCCGTGTGCTATTTGTAAGATTCCACTTGCCAAAAAGATCCAGCCTAAAAAAATTACTGAAGCAAGAGTAGTAAAAACAGCGAATGTAATCGCAATAGTTCCTAATAAAACTAATGCGATGCCAGTACCTAAAAACCAATAGTTATTCGTCATAATGCTCTCTCAGTTTAGAACAAACCTATTTATTAACAGACATACTACGTATGATTGTTGGCCAATGTAAATAATTTTGATTGGCCAAGCGTTAAACTATTTATTTTAAAGATGCGAAAGTGATTGTATGATGCTGACGCCTAAGATTTTTATTTTTTAAGAGGGGAGAGCATATGAAAAGATATATATTTCTCATTGTTTTATGTATAGCGAGCAGTTATTGCATGGAAAAAGAAGAAGATAAAGATAAGAAAGAAAAAAAAGATTCTTATAAGAGAAAAGAAATATATCAAAGAAAAGGTAGTGTAGATCAACTAAAAAGGGAAGCTGCCCAAGAAAGGCGCCACATGAGTGAGCCAAATATAGAGCCTCATATAGCACCAGCACGACCTGAAAGTTGGTCTAAAGGATCTACTAAAAAAAAAGGCACACTAAAAAGGCTATCAGGAGACTTTACTTTTCTGTTTAATAAACAACGTGATGTTATTAAGCAGGAAGATGAGAATGAAAAAAAAGAAGAAGGGTTTAGGGTTAAGATGGAGAAGGCGAGTGAACTATCGCCGCGAAAAAAGGAAAAAATGCGTGATGAGATTATAAAAACTGAGACCTCTTATAACTCACTGATTAAAATTACTTTGGCTCTGGAAAAAGCTAACGAGTTGGCTTATCAAGCAAAATGTGCTGTGGAAAACATGGAAATATATTTTAATTGTAAAAATATGCAAGAAATGGTGGCAACTGAAGATCTATTTTTTAAGTATCGCTCTCAAGCACGGAGTGCTTTTATTGATGTGTATAAAGCTAAGCATCCTGAGAAGGCAGAATATCGAGCAGAAGGGATGACCGATCAAGATGACCAATACAAAAATTTACTTATCTTATATGAAACTATAAAAAAGAGAATAAATGAGCAGCAAGAAGCAAAGCTTAATAGTTAAATGCGCTTAAATTTTTTTTCTATCTCATACAATGACAATAGCCAACCGGTTGGTCTGCCATGTGGGCAGGTAAACCGGTTATTAACTTTTTCCAAATCCTGTAAAAGTTGTAGCATCTGAACCGTGGTTAAAACATCACCTGCTTTTATAGCCGCTTTGCATGCCATTTGAGCGTGTAGTTTTTCATTAATTTTTTTAAAGAGTTCATCTGCAGGAATATGGTTAAATTCCTCAATCCACGCAATAACCTGTTTTATCAGTTCTTCCAGGTTAATTTCTTTCAAATGAATGGGCACCGATTTAACCACAATCTGATCTTTGCCAATAGGCTCGATAGTAATATGATTTTTGCTTAAAATATCATGGTGAGTTTCTAGCAGCGCAATCTGGGTACTATTGAGTGTTATAATTGGTGGAAACATAAGTTCTAGGGTGTCGGTGTACTCAAAAGTATGGCTGAATTTTTCATACAAAATACGCTCATGCGCAGCATGTTGATCCACTAAAAAAAGTCCATTTTCTTGTTCAATTAAAATATACGTTTTATTGAATTGACCAATAATATGATATTCTTTGTGCAAAGATATTGCGGCTTGCTGTGCGTTGTTTTCTGGTTGTATCACATTATTTGGGGCGGCTAATGCTGGCGATTGTGCATGCGCATGAATAGTATTTATTGGTGGTATAGATGAACTAAACGGTCTTTGCATAAAAGGTTCAGGCAACGGTTGAAAAATATCGGGCTTTTTTTGAAAGGAAAAGGTTGGTTGCGCAGGATAATTGGTGGTATGCAAATGCGCTGATAAATTATTTTCAAGGGCTTGCTTTACTAAAACAGTTAACTTATTTTCAATAATACGTGGCTGCAAAAATAGAATCTCTTCTTTGCGCGGATGAATATTTACATCAATAGATGCCGGATCAATAGTAATATTAAAACAGGCTAACGGAAATTTATCTGGCGGGAGCACGTTTGCATAGCCTTTTAAGACTGCTTTGCTTAACGGGTAATTTTTTACCCATCGTTTGTTCACTAGGAAAAAAAGTGATGAGCGATCATAGCGGGTGTACATATGATTAGATATGATCCCTTCTACAGTAAGCCCGTCCTGCTCGAGTAATGGTATTGCAATCATATGGCTTGCCACCGTATGATCCCAGAGTTGTGCTATGCGTGTTTTTAAATCAGAAGCGGGAGGACAATTAAATAAGAGTGATCCTTGTGAAAAAAGTTTGAAATGGACTTCTTTGTAATCGAGCACGCATGCTTGAAAAAGCAAAAGAATTTGCCGCCATTCGGTTTCATTAGTTTTGAGAAATTTTTTGCGTGCGGGCACATTGTAAAAAAGATCAGCGATGCTTATATCGGTGCCGGTATTGCCTGCTCCGGTTTGCGTAGCGATAGTTCCTTCTTGGATATTCACCTGCGTGGCGTGCTGTGCATGCGCTTCTTTGGTAATGAGTGTTACTTTACTCACCGCGCTAATACTTGATAGCGCTTCCCCACGAAAGCCAAAGGTTGTGAGTGTTGGTAGATCATCCACACTGGTAATTTTACTGGTGGCATGATGTGCAAAACAAAGCTGTGCATCTTCGCCGCTCATGCCGCAGCCATTATCAACAACGCGAATTAATGTTTTGCCGCTCTCTTGAATATAAATGCTCATAGCAGTTGCACCTGCATCGAGCGCATTTTCAATGAGTTCTTTAACCACATTGGCAGGACGTTCTACTACTTCACCGGCGGCAATTTTTTGTGCTTCTTGAGCAGAAAGCTGTTTTATGCGAGACATAGTAATCTTTTTAAAGGACCGCTCGAATGGATTCGACATGCTCATCATGAGCGGTTAAGTATAACATTATAAAGCCGCTCGTCCTGAGCATGTCGAAGGATACGAGCGAAACATATAATTCATTATTATATTAGCTTTTTGAATGTTCTGCTAGCTACAGTGTTTATATATGTATTACCCTCTTTTTATCTTCATATGTCTTTATTTCTTTGCTGCGCGGTGGATGTGAACTCTTGAGTGTTGCTAAAATTTTATTTTTTTCTTTTTGGCTCAATTCTGCAATAGAAATATTTGAACACAGTTCATGCTGTGAGAGTGATGCGATGGAGCTTAAAAGTGTTTCATGGCTGTTGGGCACCATTCTTATTTCTATATTTTTATTTTTGACCGCTATCTGCTCTATGCATGCGGTATTTGAAAGTGCTGTTTTTATATGATTAAGAAAAGTGAGGGGATTTTTATTGCCTTGCAAATAGTGCGAAAGCTTCTGCACCGTTTTTTTAAGCGCTTTTTCTTCCAGCGCTAATTTTTGTTGCTGCTGTGTGGCTGCAGGGAGATTTTGTGCTATGCGCATGAGCTCTCTCTTTTTAAGATAGCTTGCATGATATGGCATCCAACAAGAAAATTGCATCCATGCGATAACCGTGAGTGCCATGATTGTACAAAATACTGAAAATAAGAACCAACGATGCACCGCTTTATAAGTATGTGCGTGGGGGCTTTGCGTAAGAAGATTAATCGGTTTCATAAGATATCCTTATACATAATGCTCAGACCTACCATACCTAACAGTGACTGTTTTTCCTGTACACGGTCAACAGTACAGGAAGTAGGAATGTGTACAAGCCGTGACACGCTATCATTGCTTATGCTCGTGTGTAAATCGTAGTTGGTGCGTTGTAAATCAACAGCAAGCTGTGCTCGTCTGAAAGCTGGCCCAAATAGTGCTTTGTATGCGTGCATCAATGTCATACGCATGCTCGTGACAGCAATTAAATGAAGATCTGTTTTTTTACTAATGATCTGCATACCAACTAATGTATGGGCTGGAACACCGCAAATGTAAAAAAGATGATTGCCATTGTCGGTGGCATGTAAGTAGCGATAATCCCAAATTAATTTTTTTAATGTTGGATTAGAAAGCTCTTCTTGATTTACAGATGATTTTGAGAGTGGTACCAGCTGTTCGATAATAAAAGGAGGCTCAAGTGCTATGCTCAGAAAAGCGTGAGTGAGTTTATGGCGTGCAACAAAGTGCTTGATTACCTGTGCACGCGAACAAAAGGTTGAGCTATTGCATGATATTCTTTGAAAAGCAGTTAAAATGCGCCGATACTTTTTTGATGATTGTATCAAGCCGCAGATTATTGCATCCGGTTGGATAATAACATGGACTTGTTTATCTTGTATTGGTACTAATGGCCACATGATCAACTCTCCCACAGGCAATCCTATCGTTGCCTTCTAAATCCTTTTTTATAGTAACATCATTATAGCGATGCTGTTGCATATAATGTGCCACTGCTTGCCCTTGCGTATAATCAATTTCTAATATTAATTGGGGTATATAGTGCTGCTTTATCATGTTATTAGCTTGTATATATCCTGGTGCTTTTTCAATAATTTTTTTAATAAGTGCCATGCCATTATCAGCAGCTATCAACGCTTTTTGATCCTCCCAATCTTTGACCGATTTTTCTAGTGTTTGCCATGCAGATTCTGGAATATAGGGTGGATTGCCCACAATCAGGTCGAAAGTAAATGCCGGAGAAATTTGTTCGAACAGATCTGAGTATAAAAAGGTGACATTGGGAATGTGATTATGAGCAGCATTCTCGCGAGCGAGTGCCAGCGCCTGTTCATTAATATCAGTAGCATAAATAGTTGCTTTGGGCAGTGCTTTGGCAAGTGCTAATGCAATGCAACCAGTGCCAGTGCAAAGATCTAAGATAGAAAGATGCTCTTGTTTTAATGGCGTTAATTGAGTAATAAGATTGCTTGCCCACTCTTCCGTTTCAGGCCGTGGGATAAGAATTGGCGGTTTTACCAGTATTTCTAAATCACAAAAAGGAACGGTGCCTAAAATATATTGCAAAGGCATACGCTGATTAATAAGTTTATCAAGCCAGTCATCGAGTATTGCTTGCATAGCTTCATTCCAATGAACTTCCTGCTGTGTGAGCAAAGAGAGCTCGCTCTTTTTGGTGATTGCTTGTACGAGCCACCATGCATAGCGGTTGCAAGTGGCGCCATCGCTAACTGTGGCAGATAGCCTCTGCGTTATAGTAGTAATTAAGTGGTTAATTGATACTTTATTCATGCCTATCGAAGCGGTAATCTTTATTATTTTTTATCTTACTATAGGCATATTTTTGTATCCTTGGCTATCTTTACATGTAAAAACGTGGGAGTAAAAAAATGCTTAAAAAACTAGTTTTGCTTACGGCAGCTATCGTGAATTTTAAAAGTTGTGCCGACGATATCTGCCCTGATTGCAGAAAGCCTTTTGTGCACAGTAACCAGCAAGAACAGATTTTAGTGTTGCCATTAAAAGATATGCATGTGACAGTGGATGCATCCTTTAATGAGTATCTGCTGAAGGCCAAGCCACCAAAGTTTGATACAGTTTATAATGCATTATTTAATACCAATTTTATTTTCGAGTATTTGCGCGGTGATTATGATTTTAATCAGTTGCTTAGTAACTTGGCTAAAGTGCATCATAACTATATTTTTAAAATAGCACCGCAGGACTTTTTTGTACGATCATTGCCAACAACCTCAATTACTAAAAAAAATTTAATGCAAAACTGGCCAAGCTTTCGCCTTTCCTATGCCCAAAGCGCACTGATTATGGATGAAACAGATTCATTGCTCGGCGATAAAGAGGTTATACAGAACTTTTTTAATGCGCAGCAATCAACGTTAGTTATTATCTATCGAGGTCATTTGCTTGCTACGTGCAAATGTATTAACTGGATAGGGATAATCATGCAAAAAGACAATAGTGGGATAACTGCATATATTATTGATGCACACGTCAAAAAGGTGCATGCTGACTTTTATAAAAGAATTATAGACAAAATTTTGAAGCTGCTTGCCACCGCTTTTTAGTAGAGCATATTACCCAAAACTATGCTATTCTATTCAGTAGGACGCGTATCAGTCCAAAATGCCAAATTTACCCCTAAAGTTATAGTACAATGAGACACGGAGATCTACGATGTTCAAACAAGCAATGTTGATGGCAGCGATATATGCAAGCGGTATAGTTGCAATGGAGTATAAATCTGAAAGAGAACAGATTGCTGCTGAGGTTTTGGCTAGAGGGTTCAAATATGACACTGCAAAAAGGTTACTTATACAAAAGATAAATCACAGCATTGCTTTGTTTAATAGTGTGTATAATAAAAACTTTAAATTGACAGCTTGTAGTGATCCTGAACAGTGCCAAGCTTACTATTTTCCCTATGATATGGTAATTGATGAAGGAATAGCGTTAAGTGGAAGTTTCTCATGTATTAAGCATCCTACGCAGCAGTATACGATAGGCCATTTTGCTAATACATGGAATATGAATGCCACTGATTTTACCTGTCTGCGCAATATTATACTGATTGATTTAAAAGTTAAGCCGTATGTAATCAAGGATAAAATGGATCAAGAAGTTTATTTTTATAGTATTTTAAAGGTTGGCGATCTTGAATTTCCGCCAGTTAAAAGTAATTATATAGAAATTGATTTAACAAAAGATTAATGTAGAAGTTATCTATGAATATTGATGCGAAAAAAACTATATTTCTGATTGACGGATCGTCTTTTTTATACCGTGCCTATTATGGGGTACGTCCATTGCATACGCTGCAAGGAGTTCCCGTGCAAGCGGTGTATAGTTTTTGCCGTATGATTAAAAAACTATTAGATACCTTTTCTCCCGAATATCTTGCAATTGTGTGGGATAGCAAGGGCAAGACAACGCGCCATGATATGTTTGCAGAGTATAAAGCAACGCGCCAGGCGCCACCCAGCGATCTTTTTGAACAAAAAAAATATATCGTGCAATTTGCCGATATGGTGGGCATTAAGCAAGTAGCTCAACAAGGCATTGAGGCAGATGACATTATGTTTTCCATTGCACAAGAGCAAAAAGCAGCGGGATTTAACGTAGTATTGGTTACCTCCGATAAAGATATGGGCCAAGTAATTGATGATGAGCGTGTAATTCTTTTTGATCCGTGGAAAGATGTTTTTCTGGATGAGAAAGCTTTTCAAGCAAAAATGGGCTTTCCCGTGCGCAAGTTGCCATTTTATTTCTCATTGGTCGGTGATGCTTCTGATAACATTCCTGGGGTTAAAGGCATTGGCGATAAGGGCGCCGCAGAGCTGGTAAATGCTTTTGATTCGCTGGAAGATTTATATGCGCATGTTGATAAAGTTTCTAAAGAACGCACTCGCAACGCCTTGCTTGCTAATAAAGAAAATGCCTTTTTAAGTTTAAAGCTTTTTTTGCTCCAGATGCATCCTACCGGTTTATATGCAGTGGATTTGCGGTGCGATAAAAATAACTGGGTTAATGCACGGCCGCTCTTTGAAGAGCTTAACTTTAAGAGTTTATTAAAAGGGATTGAAGCGATTGGTCATGAGCAAAAAGGAACGCCAGCTGAAATTGCGCTGAAAATGGTCAATTATGATTTTATTCCAATATTGGCAGTAGAGCAGCTGGAAAATGTGGTGAATTTAATTAAACGGCATGGTTTGGTTGCTATCGATACCGAAACAAATTCCCATAATCCGCATGATCATTCGTGTGTGGGTATTTCATTGTGTGTGCAAGAAGGCACCGCATATTATATTCCTTTTGGGCACAAAGATATTCCTGCGCAACTTTCAAAAGAAGTGATCATTACTATTTTAAAGCCAGTATTAGAAGATGAGCAATACAAAAAAGTTTTTCACAATGCAAAGTTTGATCAAGAAGCATTACATGCACTGGGAATTGAAGTTAACGGTATCATTTGCGATACGTTAATCGCTGCAAACTTAGTCACCAAAGATTGGCAACGTATTGGTTTAAAATATCTTTCGCAGCACTATTTTAATGAGCCGATGCTCTCGTTCCAAGAAGTGGTCAAAGATAATAAATATAAAGATTTTTCTCATGTGCCGCTTGAGCTGGCAACACGCTATGCTGCAGCTGACGCACATCAAACGCTGCGTTTAAAGCCAATTTTAGAAAAAGAGCTTAAGCAAGAAAATTTAGTTGAGCTCTATAGCAAAATTGAGTTGCCACTCGTGCAAGTGCTCTATGAGATGGAAACAGAAGGCATCTGTTTGGATGTGTCGCTGTTGCAAGAGCTGGGCAAAAAGGTCGATTTTGAAATGCAAACATTGGTTGCTCAAATTGGCTCATTAGCGAATGTAGACATGAAGGAATTAAATCTGAACTCGCCACGGCAAGTTGAGCATTTATTGTTTGTAGTTTTATTGTTACCGCCATCAAAAAAGAGTGCAAAAAGAACTGGCTATTCAACCGATCAAGAAGTGCTGGAGATGCTCAGTGCGTTGCATCCGGTGCCGGCACTTATCAAAAAATACCGTGAACTTGCCAAATTAAAATCGACCTATATCGATGCGCTACCAACCTATTTAAGCAGACATAGTAATCGTTTGCACACAAGCTTTAATCAGATCAGTGTTGCCACCGGCCGCCTGGCAAGCAGCGATCCGAATTTGCAAAATATCCCCACCGATTCGCAAGGCTATGGCATAGAAATTAGAGCAGCATTTATTCCAAAACCCGGCCATATATTTCTTTCTGCTGACTATTCGCAGATCGAATTGCGGGTGTTGGCCTACCTGAGCCAGGATAAAAATCTAATGAATGCATTTTTAACTGGTGTTGATATTCATACGCAAACAGCTGCAGCACTTTTCGATGTGCCAGTTGACCAAGTAAGCAGCGCGCAGCGGCAGATTGGTAAACGCATTAATTTTAGTGTGCTCTATGGCATGACGCCGTATGGCTTGGCACAAGATTTAAATATTCCCTTTAAAGATGCGAAATTATATATTGAGCGCTATTTTGCGCAATATCCAGGAGTTTCAGTATGGATGGAGCAGGTGATTGTTGATACTAAACACAATGGCTATGTGACCACCCATTGGGGCCGCCGGCGCTATATTCCTGCAATTTATGAAAAAAATAGATCGCTGTATGAAGAAGCGCGCCGTGTTGCCATCAATACCGTGGCACAAGGAACGGCAGCAGAGATCATGAAAATGGGCATGATTGCAGTGCGTAAAGCGTTTATTGATAAAAAGCTTGGCGCGCAGATGTTATTGCAAATACACGATGAACTGTTGATCAGTGTTCCTGAGCATGAAGTTGATGCAACTTCAAAGGTTGTTAAAGATACGCTCAATCATGTGGTCTCTTGGAATGTGCCACTTGAAGTTAATATTTGTACCGGCAAAAATTGGAAAGAAGTGACTAAATAAAAGTCAGATTTTGCTTAGTCACTTCCTTGTGTGCATTCTCTTGCTTTGCTACAGTTATTCAATAACAAACTTAGAGGCTTCTTATGACTAAAATAAAAAATATTACTGAAAGAATCATTATTGATCCCGATATAATGGTCGGGAAACCTACCATTAGAGGTACCCGAATTACGGTAGAACACGTTTTGGATCTTCTAGCTCAAGGGTTAAGCATCCCAGAAATACTTGAAGATTACCCTCATATACACGCCGATGACATTTATGCATGTTTGGCATTTGCCAAAAAGACCCTAGAAAATACCACATTTATGGCAGTGAATTAATACTATGCATAAACTAAAGTTTATTGTGGATGAATGTGTGGGGTCTCTGGTAGCTAAATGGCTCACGGGTCATGGTTATGATGTAATTTCTGTTATTGCTGAAATGCAAGGGGCCAAAGATATTACCATTTTAAATAGAGCTTTTGCTGAAAATAGAATTATTATTACGAGCGATAAAGATTTTGGAGATATAGTTTTCCATAAAAAAATGCCACATGTGGGCATAGTTTTAATGCGCCTACAAAATGGATTACCACAAAATAAAATTAAATTATTAGAGAAATTGTTTGCTGATTATGCTGATCAATTAACAGATAATTTCATAGTTATATCAGAGGCAAGCATCAGGATTATTAGACCGATTTTACATTGAGCAAGTTGATGCAATGTCAAAGTTGGTTAAAGATATTTTAAATTATGCTGCTGCATGGAATGTGCCACTTGAAGTGAATATTTGCACCGGCAAAAATTGGAAAGAAGTGACGAAGTAAAATACTTTTTCTTTAGTTTTTATTATAAACGAGTATGTCTATGAATTTTAAGTTTTTTGCTGTGATAGCATGTTTATTCTATGGTTTTTCTTTTAGTTTTGCGATGAAAAAACAAAAGGGACCTAAAGTAAGCGCTATTTTTAAAGAGGTTAGCAAAGGAAATATTACGGCCCTTAATATCAGGGGTCCAAATGGTTATACGCTCTTACATTTTGCTGCATATAAAAATAATGAAGGTCTTTTAAAAAGAGTGATTAAACACGGCGGTGCTTTAAATTGCAGAGATAGAAATGGCTGTAGCCCTTTGCATGTTGCTAGTTATTTTGGCCATACTAAGATTGTTCAATTGTTAATAGATGCGAAAGCTGATATTTACCATGAAGATGATCGAAAGCGTATGCCATGGGATATGGCTTTTCAAACAAACAATTGGGAAGTTATGGAAAAATTAATGGGGACGAGTATGAAAAATACATCAGACGAATTAACTTCTGGCGATATTGAGCTTGATGATGACGATAATGATAGTGAGCCACTTGATATATCCGAAATTGATGATGCAATCAAAGGTGTATTAGGTGAATATTAAGTTGTATAACTGGTTGTTTTTTCCTGCAAAGTTGGCATAGTGTTTGCAATAGTTTTAAACACTTTGTTGCGCAGGATCTTTTTATGAATTCTAAATTAGTTTTTACATTTTTTGTAGTCAGTGGTCTGTTGCCTTTTGGCGCGAGCGCCATGGAACTGGAAAGAAAAGTTATAAAAATTAAAATTAAGCAACGTATAAAGAAGGCTAGAGAGGGAGAACTTGAGGCTCTCAATCAAAAGGGCACCAATGGATATACTATTCTGCACTATGGCGCATTAAAAAATAATATATCTCTTGTAAAGAAGGTTCTAAAAGCTGGGGCTGCAGTAAATTGCACGAATATAAAAGGCATTACACCATTGCATATAGCATGTGGTTGTGATGGCGATAGTGGCGACATTGTTCAACTATTGCTTGATAATAATGCTAATAAGAATTGTGTTGATAAGGATGGTAATAGTCCGCTGCACTTTGCATTAGCATGTGGAAAATATGGTGTGGCAGTGAAATTAATAAAAGCCGGAGCAAATGTTAATCTTACCAACAATTGCGGATCAACGCCGCTCCATTTTGCTGTTGCAAAAAATGAAGTATGGCCTATACAAGAATTAGTTGCTGCTGGTGCAGGTATTTTTTGCAAAGATAATGATAAGCGTAGTCCTTTTGATATTGCTACTATGTTTGGGAATATCATGGCTGAAAATGCACTGCTGCTTGCTCGGATGGAGCAAGATAAATCGCAATGGGAGCGTGCTTTTAACAGCTTGTCTTAGTTATTTTCTTTTTCTTTAAAGTTAGTTAGTATTCGAATTATTGCACTATTTTTACAGGATTTTTATGAATTTTTTATCATTTTATACACTTACTTTTATGCTATTAGCAAGCTTACCTAGGTCTATTTTTACAATGGAGAAAAACATTATAAAAATAAAATGCGAAACTCATAAAAGCCTGACACAAAATCACGTGCAGTGGCAAAAAGCTAATAATGATGGTAACACCGTTTTGCATTTTGCTGCGGCTTTGAATAATGAAGCACTTGTACGGCTTGCAATATTGAATAATTGTAATGTTAATCACAGAAATAAGTACGGGCAAACACCTTTGCATCTTGCTAGTTATAATGGGTATGCAGCGATTGTGGAATATTTATTAAAATGTGGATCAGATATTAATAGTACTGATGCTGATGATGAGACGCCATTACTTTTGGCATGCGAGGCGGGGCATTTGCCAGTTATAGAAAAGCTTATAGGTGCAGGAGCGAATGTTAATTGTGCTAATAATAAAAATATTACTCCGATACATTTAGCATCCTATGAAGGCCGAGATGATATAGTATCAATAATACTTAATAAAGCTAAGAGTTATATTGAGTTAGAATCTGTTGATTGTAATGGGAAAACTCCCTTGGAAATTGCTAAAATTTTTTCCCATAGTTGTATTGTAAATAAGCTGTCCCAATATCAATTAAATAAATGCTTTGGAGAGCTTGAAAAAGATTTAGTAAGCAGGGAAGATTATTGCGCTGATGAAATAATAATTTCTTAAAACAATGGCTTTTAATCCGTTGAGCACTTCATTTACTTGAAGAGCGGTGTCCTCGTTTGCCACGATATTCAGAAAGAGGTAGCTCGCAAGAATTTTGAGCCAACTCAGCAAGAGATACTTTTTTGATGAGAGTTGCTAATTCTACTAAAGGATTATTTACGGTCATATAATTTTGTACGGGGATATAAGAGAACGACAACTTATAGTGTGATTTTTGCATGCTTGCAATATTTGTTGGGAGCAAAAATAATAAAGATATAGTGATAACAGGTTGTTTCATAGCATCTCTTTTCATCATTTTTCTTAATGTTGTGCCATACGGTTATAAATTTCATCGTGAGCAAGTACATCTTTATCGTGCATGTAACTATTATTACCAATCGATTTTAAATCCGCGATTTGCTGATAATAATAGAGAGGTGTTAACCCATTACTATCTTGAATATTGGGATTTGCTCCATAGGTGAGCAAAAGTTTAATAATATCAATGCGTGATTTGTTCATGGGGCATTGTGGCCAGAATGGGTGCCCTAGGATGGCATACGTAAGTGCCGTCTGGCCAAGGCTATCTTGATTATCCACGTGAGCACGAGCCTTTAACAAAAGCTCAACAATAGCGGCATTTCCGCTCCATGCTGCAAACATTAAGGGAGTAGATTTTTTGCTTTTGTTAGAAAGGAGCTGGCCAAAGTTAAAGATCGCATTGTTTCCTGTTTCAGCATTTACATCCGCTTTTTTCTTGATCAGCGTGGTGATGATGGGAATTATAGCATCTGAATCTTGACCTTTATAGGCTGCCATCATTAAAAGGCTCACGCCATCACTATTGACCAGATCAGGGTTGTCCAGCGACTTAATTTCAGTTTGAATATTCATCAAGTCTTTGGATCCTCCTCTTTTTAAAGAGGCAAGGAGAGTAGTGGCTTTTGCACACTTTTCATTAGCATTTAAGAAGCTGCAAAGACATAAAAAAACAGTGATAAAAGCTTTTTTCACCGTATTATACCTCCAAATATGGTTATTCTATGAGGTTTTTTATCATATTGACTCTCCTAAAGAGTACCTTTTTTGGAGGATTTGTAAACTTAAAGGGTTGACTTTTTTCGTGAGCAATTCATACTAAAAAGCATGATTAGTCTTTTCTTATATAAAAAAATCATTAAATTACTAACGCATAACAAGGATTGCGATGGCAACGAGTAAATCCGGTGGTTCGACGCAGAATAATCGTGAAAGTCATAGTAAACGGCTAGGTGTAAAGCTTTTTGATGGTCAGGTTATCAATGGCGGCCAAATAATTGTACGGCAGCGCGGAACTAAGTTCCATGCAGGCAAAAATGTGGGAAGAGGAAAAGATGACACTCTCTTTGCACTTTCTGCAGGAATGCTTAAGTTTCACTATGGACGCAAGGGAAGAAGTTATATTTCTATTCTCCCATTAGCTTAATTGTTTTTTGTTTTTATGATGGACTTTTCTTGTCTGTCAATGTCATGAAGAAAGTCGATTTTAAAATGCAGCAAATTAAAAAGTTTCTGTAGCGGAGAGTATGATGATTGATTTTTTAAGATATCGCTTAGTATGCGGAATTATTAGTGCATTGTTTATACTATTTTGTGCCGGTGTATATATTTATAAACAATCTACTCGTGGTTATGCATTTGTTTACAGCGTAGACTTTACTGGTGGAACACAAGTTTTGCTGCGTTTTAATCAGCCAGTTAGTTTGTTGCATTTAAAAGATATCTTAGAAAAGGGTGGCTGGAAAAATCCTTCCATGCGTGATTTTTCTACGCCTGAGGAAGTTTTAGTTCGTGTGGGCGAGTTCTCCAACGATGCCAAAGGGCTTGCAGATCACATGAAGCAAGTGATTCAAGCTGAAATTCCTGAAAATCCAGTAACTATCTTGCAAAGCGAAGGTGTTGGACCAGGAGTTGGGAAAGCGCTTCGGTGGAACTTCTTGCTAGCGCTCTTAATTGCTTTTGGCGCTATTCTTATTTACATTGCAATTCGATTTTGGTCATTGGCTTTTGCGGTGGGCGCCATTGCAGGTCTTATTCATGATCCGCTTGCAATTTTGGGCATATTTTTGCTCTTTGACAGAGAAATTTCTATCAACGTAATTGGTATAATTTTGGTGGTTATAGGATATTCTATTAATGATACGATTGTTATCTTTAGTAGAATTCGTGAAAATTTACATAAGATGAAAGATGCCTCCTTGTATGAGGTGGTAAATGTTAGCCTTAATAAAACGTTGCGGCGAACACTCTTAACCAGTTTTGCTACTGCATTAACGGTGCTTGCAATGCTCATTTTTGGCGGTGAAGCGTTACGTGATTTCTCATTGGCATTATTAGTGGGAATTGTTGTGGGTACGTACTCTTCCATTTATGTGGCAAGCCCTGTTATGATGCTTTTATATAAAGAAAAACAATAAAAAGCAGCTTGTTTACGGGCGTTTTTTGAAAATTGTGCTTTTTTACTTGAAAATAGGAAAAGTAATCTGTTAGTATTATTTCAAATAGAAACAGCTGCGGGTTTTTTGGCTATATTCATTAATTTTTTTTACGTTGTTTTTTGTAAAGTCTGAAATTATCTATTTTTCTATTGATGCGATTAAAATTCAAAATTTTCAATTTTTTCTCATGGAGTTTGTATGTTTTTCCCCCTAAATATGTTTGGTTTTAAGGAGCTTTTTGATGAGTGAGCAAGACTTAAAAGTAAAGGATCTTGTATCCGAGCAAGAAGTTAATAATGATGAAGCTGCAAAGCAAGAAGCTCAGCCAGCTTCATCAGAGATGAGTTCTAGTGAGGAAAAAAAACCTACTACTACAGAAGAGAAGCCATCAAGGTCTACCTATAAACAAGCAGGTCGGACTCATGAGCGGCGCCATTATACGCGTTCTGCGAGCCGTGAAAATCGTGAAGCTACGCAGGAAAATCGTGAAGGAGCATCCCAACAACAGCCTGCTCCTCGTGAACAGCGAGAGCAACGGGAGCATTCACCGCAAAGTCAACAACCAGCGCAGCAGCAACCGCGCGAGCAGCAGCGTGAACAACGTGAGCAAAGAGACTATTATCAGCAGGGCCAGCATCGGCCGCAATATGATAATCAGCAGCGTGAGCAAAAGCCTCGTCCGCCGGTGGCATTAGAAGAATGCACGATGGCTGAGCTTAATATGTATGCCCGGCGCTTGGGTATTGTTGGCGCTAGTTTATTAAACAAAGCAAATTTAATTGAGCGCATTAAATATATTGAAGCGCATCCAGAGTTGGAAATAGAGGTAGAGGGAGTTTTAGAAAAATTACCAGATGGTTTTGGTTTTTTACGGTCTGCATCAAATGATTATGTATCGGGCCCAGATGACATTTACGTTTCACCATCGCAAATTCGGCGTTTTAATTTACGCACGGGCGATACGATCGCTGGCGTAATCCGCAAACCCAAAGAAGGTGAAAAATATTTTGCGCTGCTCAAAGTTTCAAAAGTTAACTTTGAAGAGCCAGCATTGGCAGCAGATCGGCCTAACTTTGATCGCTTGTCACCACTGCATCCCAATAAAAAATTTAATTTAGAATATGATCCAATGTGCATCTCAACACGGATCATGGATCTTTTCACGCCGGTTGGTAAAGGGCAGCGCGCATTAATCGTAGCGCCACCAAAAGTTGGTAAAACAATGCTGTTGCGCGAAATCGCGCAAGCAATTATTGC
>Ga0209624_10001173_pt1 | contig 21394 bp, 17 predicted proteins | sample JacPinW_OM2H0_O1_FD_188565 | JGI IMG/M metagenome (GOLD analysis project Ga0209624, IMG submission 188565) | Forest soil microbial communities from Algoma, Ontario, Canada - Jack Pine, Ontario site 1_JW_OM2H0_O1 (SPAdes) (version 2) | ecosystem: Environmental > Terrestrial > Soil > Boreal...
CCGGCGTCACCAGTTGGAAGGGGATATAGACCTTCTTCTCGACCGGCTTGCCCGCGGCGAGCGCGAGCGCTGCATCGACCGCGCCTTTGCCCTGGCCTCCGGCGTCCTGGAACACGGTGACTTTGATGTCGCCGGCTTTCATCGAGGCGAGCGCGTCCTGCGTCGCGTCGATGCCGCCGACGACCGCCTTCTTGGTGTCCAGGCCAGCCGACTTCATCGCCTGAAGAGCGCCGATCGCCATCTCGTCGTTGTTGGAGACGACGGCGTCGAACTGCATGCCCTTCGACAGCCAGTTGGTCATCAGGTTTTGCCCCTGCGTGCGATCATAGTTCGCCGTCTGTTCGGCGATGACCTTGATGCCGCTGCAGTCCGGGGTCGAGATGACCTCATGGACGTCCTTGGTGCGCTGCACCGCCGATTGGTTCGACAACACGCCCTCTATGACGAGGATGTTGCCCTTGCCGCCGAGCAGCTTGCAGATTTGCTTGGCCTCGAGGGTGCCCGACTCAGCCTCGTTCGAGGCGACGAAGGCGGCTTTGGGCCCGAGCTTGTCAACGTCGATCGGCTCGCGGTTGACGTACACAAGCGGCACCCCGGCGTCGGCGGCGGCCTTGGTGATGGCGCCTGTGGCCGAGGTGTCGACGGGGTTGACGATGATGGCGTTGACGCCGTTGGCGATGAAGTTCTGAACCTGGCTCAGTTGTTTGGAGACGTCGTCCTTGGCGTCCTCGATCTGAAGCGTGACGCCAGGGACCGTCTTGGCGTAATCCGCCATGCCGTTGCGCAGAACCGTCAGGAAGTTGTCGTCAAACTTGTCCATCGACACGCCAATTTTGGTGGCGGCGAAGGCGGGGCTCGACAGCACAGTGGCCGCGGCAAGCGCAAGAAGTATGCGTTTCATGGTCCAGTTTCCTCCCGTTGCAGCGCTCGGCGATGAACGATCTGCGCGTTGCTCGCACCTCGAAATGGTGCGGCTGTTTGGTTCTAGACCCAAAATTATCGGCGCGCACCTAGCTTGCCGTGGGTGGCGTGAAGCTGCCTTCCCATGTGCTTGACGGCCGCGAAAGCCTCGTTTCGCGATGCGAAACAAAGCGTTTCGCATCGGACCCCTTAAGCTTTGAAATAATTGGGGACGCTGAATCTGCCATTTCGCGGTTTCTTTTGTTTTCAATGCTTTGAGGCCGATTTCGTTTCGCGGGATTCTCGCGAAGCCTTTCGCGGACCGCTTTTCAGACTCCCCATGCCATTTCGGCCAGCCCGCAGCACTAGCTCAAATTTTGCCAATAGGAAAGGATTTATCGAAGGGAAGGGACCGCAGCGGATCGAGCGCGCAATCCGCGGCGCCACCGAGGCGGCGACCCCGGGTGTTGCGGCTCCGCGCAATGCTAAGCGTCAGAAAGTCGCGGTCGCCGGATCCGGTCCTAACCGCCCGCCGGGCGAATCGAGCGCTTCGATTCGCTTCATGTCGTCGCCATCGAGCTTGAAGTCGAACACGCCGATGTTCTCCTTCAGCCGCTCGAGCCGAACCGTCTTCGGGATGACGATCAAACCGCTGTCGAGATGCCAGCGAATGACAACTTGCGCCGGCGTTTTCCGATGCTTGGCGGCAATGTCGACAAGCGCAGACTCGCTCAGCAAGCCGCCCCGGCCGAGCGGACTCCAGGATTCCGTTTTGACGCCCTTTTGGTCGTGAAACGCGCGGAGCGTCTTTTGCTGAAAACGCGGGTGAAGTTCGATCTGGTTCACCGCAGGCGTCACGCCCGTCTCGCCCATGATCCGCTCGAGGTGATCGCGATTGAAATTCGAGACGCCGATCGAGCGAATCCTCCCATCCTTCTGCAGACGAACCAACGCCTTCCAGCTTTCGACAAAGCGGTTGACGCGCGGGCGCGGCCAATGGATCAAGTATAGATCGAGCGTAGCGCGGCGGAGCTTCTTGATGCTCGCGTCAAATGCGCGAAGCGCTTCATCGAAGCCGTGATCCGAATTGCCGAGTTTCGTCGTCACGAAAACGTCAGTGTGGCCGAGCAGAGCCTCGCCGACGCCCTCCTCGTTTCGATACATCGACGCCGTATCGACCAGGCGACAGCCTTCGTCGAGCGCCATTTTGACCACCCGCTCCGTCTCATCGGGCGGCGTCTGGAAGACGCCAAGGCCAAACTGCGGCATGGCTGCGCCGTCATTGAGGGCGACAGTCGGCTGGGTAGGGCTTGTCAAAGTAGTTTCCGTTCCGGCCTGTGTCCGCGCCACGTGCTCGGGCGCCAGAAAGCTATAAAGGCTAACTTCGGTACGATCCTCGCAATTGCCGTTCAGCGCCCCAGTAGGGTGAGGTCAGCAAGCCATCCTGGGAAGCTTCCAACGCCGTCGGCAAAACAACGGAACCGGTTACAATCCCTGCGCTCGTGCGGAACTCCAGTCGTGTTTGTTTCGCAATTTCGCGAGAATCTCCCATATGGGCAGCGCTTGTGATTGCACCGCCTCGTCCTTGGCGGGATCAGCGATGTGATCGATGAAAGCCCGTTTGTCTATGTCCATACGAAGTGATCCCTCGATACCGTCGCGCTCGGAATAGCGGATCACGACGAATCGAGAAAGGTCGCCCCACCATTCAGCCCTCAGGAAATTGATTCCCAATGGAGTAGCTGCAATCCGACCTTCGAGCTTGATTGACTTGATCGCGGTCATGCAAACCTCGCGCACCTTAGCGGATATCGAATCTCTGGATTACCCATGCAGGGTGTACGATTCCGACAATTAGGATCTCAGCGTCGCGTAGCGAATTGACCATTGTATGCAACTCTGAGGTGACAACAGGGCCTGATGGTACGCCGCCTGCCATTCCGGGCGGCCGCGCCGGAGGCGTGGTAAAGCGCCCAAGATGCGACGCCGGGTCGACGACAGCGAGGAGAAATTTCGCGTCTCCATTGTGGTGATAGGACGGAGAAGCTAACGGATTCCTATTGTGCGACGCAACGTATTCTACCGGATCATGTATCGCAATGCCAGTTGGAAGCGGGTCCGGAATCTCGATGACGTAAACGTGTGCAGGTTTGGCCAGCGTTGGAGCGGTCAGACCCGCGTACTTCGCATAGTCTTCCGCAACGGCGTAGGAACGCGTCACAGATATACAGGGGGACATTACGACTCCGCTTGACACGTGCAGCATCGCGGCACTCAAGCTAAAGCTTAACGTTGGACGAGCGGGCGCAATGCCAGTAGTCCGTAAATCCGTGGCGTGCAGGAAAGTTCCGACACCTACGCCTTTATAAAAATAGGTCATAGGAAGCCCCCTCCCTACGTCGCTTCGACTCGAACTTTTGCGAGTGTTCCTCTACATCGTGTTTTCGGTCAAGCGGTGGTCCGGTTCTGAACAGAAACACCGGGAGACGGAAGCGCCCTCTAGATGTGAGCGTCGCTGCACTGTCGTCGGAGCGATGATCAAGCGGGCGTGGTCGGTCATTGCGCCGTCCTCATCGTTGGCGGAGCGACACGTGGGCCAAAATGTCGACCGCTCCGCCGGAGAGGGCGCAAGCCTTGGCTGAAGTCGCCGCATTCGACAAGAGAACGACGCTGGGGGCGCCAAAGATCGGGGCGGCGCCCTATATAGGACCTCGGACGCTGATCGCCGCGTCCGTGGGGAACCAAGCCGCTTGGACGCCGACTTAGCTTCGACCTCACCTGCGCGAACTGGTGCGCGCAAGCGCTCGCCTGCGTCTCGGCTGCCGGCGGCGATCCAATCGCTGTTCCACCCGGCGGTTGCGAACTGGTTCGCCGAGAGTTTCGCTTCGCCTACCCCCGGGCAAGCCGAAGCTTGGCCGGCAATCAAGGCCGGCCGCCACACCCTCATCGCCGCGCCCACGGGATCGGGCAAGACGCTCGCGGCCTTTCTCGCGGCGATCGACGACCTCGTCCGGCAGGGTCTCGAGGCGCCGCTCCCGGATGCGACGCAGGTCATCTACGTGTCGCCGCTCAAGGCGTTGTCGAACGACATCCATCGCAATCTCGAGGCGCCTCTGGCCGGCATAAGAGAACAACTCCGCCGGAGCGGGCTTGCCGATGTCGATATCCGCACCTGGGCCAGAACGGGAGACACGCCCGTCGCTGAGCGTGAGCGGATGCGTCGCCGCCCGCCACATATCCTGGTGACGACGCCGGAATCGCTCTACGTCCTGCTTGGTTCGCAGTCCGGGCGCGCGATGCTGGCCAGCGCACGCTCAGTGATCGTCGACGAAATCCATGCCGTCGCGCCGAACAAGCGCGGCGCCCATCTCGCTCTGTCGCTGGAGAGGCTCGCGGCTTTGTGCGGTGACCGCCTGCAGCGCATCGGCCTCTCCGCCACGCAGAACCCGATCGAGGCCGTCGCCCATTTTCTCGCCGGCGCCGCGTCGGACGGCGCGCCGGCGGCGGAGGTCGCGATCATTGATGCGGGACATCAGCGTCGACGCGATTTGAGCATCGAGGTTCCAGGATCGCCGCTCGAGGCGGTGATGTCGAAGGAAGTGTGGACGGAGGTCTACGCCCGTCTGACCGAGCTCATCGTCGAGCACCGCACGACGCTGGTGTTCGTCAACACCCGGCGCATGGCCGAACGCGTCGCGCGCGAGCTCACCGACCGCCTCGGCGAAAGGGCCGTCACCGCCCATCACGGCAGCATGGCCAAGGAGCTTAGGCTCTCCGCCGAACAGAGGCTGAAGCGCGGCGAACTCAAGGCTCTGGTGGCCACCGCCTCGCTCGAGCTCGGGATCGATATCGGCGACGTCAATCTCGTCTGTCAGATCGGCTCGCCGCGCTCGATCGCCACCTTTTTGCAGCGCGTCGGCCGTTCCGGTCACGCGATCGGGGGCACGCCGAAGGGGCGCCTGTTTCCACTCTCGCGCGACGATCTCGTGGAGTGCACAGCCCTTGTCGATAGCGTCCGTCGGGGGGAGCTTGATCGCCTGACGATCCCGGAGCGGCCGCTCGACGTGCTCGCGCAGCAGGTTGTCGCGGAAGTCGCCGCGCAGGATTGGCCGGAGGCGGAGCTTTACGACCGGCTGCGCCGCGCCTGGCCCTTCCGTTCCCTGGGCCGAGGCGATTTCGACGCGATCGTGCGCATGTTGGGCGAGGGCTTCACCACTCGCCGGGGCCGCCGCGGCTCGCTCATCCACCGCGACGCGGTCAATCACATTTTGCGCGGCCGTCGCGGCGCGCGAACGACCGCGCTCACCTCCGGCGGCACGATCCCCGATACCGCCGACTACCAGGTGCTGCTCGAGCCGGAGAACCAGACCATCGGCACGGTGAACGAGGATTTCGCCGTCGAGAGCATGGCGGGCGACATTTTCCAGCTCGGCAACACGTCCTATCGCATTCAGCGGGTCGAGCGCGGGACTGTCCGGGTGGAGGACGCCAAGGGCCAGCCGCCAAACATTCCCTTCTGGCTTGGCGAAGCGCCAGGCCGAACAGACGCGCTGTCGACCGCCGTTTCGCGTTTGCGCGACGAGATCGCAGCGCGACTCCGTTCCGACGCCTCGGGAACGAGCACTCGGCGCTGGCTCGTCGAGCAAGTCGGAATCGTCGCGGCCGCGGCCGATCAGCTCGTCGACTATCTCGCCGCAAGCGCCTCCGCCCTTGGCTGTCTGCCGACGCAGGACACGATCGTTTTCGAGCGGTTTTTCGACGAAGCGGGCGGCATGCAGCTCGTCATTCACGCGCCCTTCGGCAGCCGCCTGAATCGGGCCTGGGGTCTTGCGCTGCGCAAGCGCTTTTGCCGCAAATTTAATTTCGAGCTGCAGGCCGCGGCGACCGAAGACAATATCGTGCTGTCGCTGACCTCCGCGCACAGCTTCGAGCTTGGCGACGTCGCACGCTACCTTCATTCCAACAGCGTGCGCGAGGTGCTCATCCAGGCGATGCTGGATTCGCCGATGTTCACGACCCGTTGGCGTTGGGTGGCCGGCGTCTCGCTCGCCCTGCCCCGTTTTCGCAACGGCAAGAAGGTGCCGCCGCAGCTCCTGCGCATGCAGGCGGAAGACCTGGTGGCGGCGGTCTTCCCCGATCAGATCGCTTGCGCCGAGAATTTGGTCGGCGAGCGGGAAGTCCCCGACCACCCGCTGACCAATCAGGCGATCAACGACTGCCTGCATGAGGCGATGGACCTCGAGGGCTTGGAGCGGCTGCTGCGGCGCCTGGAAGCAGGCGAAATCCAGGTCATCGGCTGCGATCTGACCGAGCCTTCGCCCCTCGCCTTGGAGGCTCTGTCGGCCAGACCCTATGCCTTCCTCGACGACGCGCCGCTTGAAGAGCGGCGCACGCAGGCGGTGATGGCGCGGCGCTGGCGCGACCCGCAGAGCGCCTCCGACCTCGGCCGGCTGGACCCCGAGGCGATAGCCAAGGTTCAGGCCGAGGCCTGGCCCGATCCCGTCAACGCAGAGGAACTTCACGACGCGCTGCTGTGGCTGGGTTGTCTGACCGAAACAGAGGCCCGTGCTGCGTCCGGTTGGAACGAATGGCTCGATGTGCTCGCGCGCGACAAGCGCGTCGCGCTCCTGAAGGCCCCTCACGCGCGCTTATGGATTCCGGCCGAGCGGCTGACGCAGTTCCGTGCCGTTTGGCCGGCGCGGCTCGAGCCGGAGATCGCGGCGCCCGCCGAACGGGCCGCGGAGACGTGGTCGGCGGATAGCGCCCTGGTCGAGATCCTGCGCGGCAGGCTCGAGGGTCTTGGACCGGTCACGCCAACGGCGCTCGCCGCGCCGCTCGGGCTTGAGCCGAGCGCGATCGCAGCGGCGCTCGCCGCTCTCCAAACCGAAGGCGCAATTCTCAAGGGACATTTTCTCGCTGGCGTCAACGACGAGCAATGGTGCGACCGGCGCCTGCTGGCGCGCATCCATCATTACACGGTTCGGCGGCTTCGCTCGGAGATCGAGCCGGTGGCCGCGCGCGACTTTCTCCGCTTCCTGTTCGCCTGGCAGCATGTTGACGAGGAGACGCGGCTCGATGGCCCCGACGCGCTGCCCGTGATCTTGAGCGCGCTCGAAGGCTTCGAGGCGCCCGCAAAGGCATGGGAGACCGAGATTCTGCCAGCGCGGCTCAAGGGCTATCAGGCATCATGGCTCGACGCCCAATGCCTCGCCGGGCGCACGTCCTGGGCGCGTTTGACCCCGCCCGCCGCCGCCAACGGCAATGGGCGGACGCGCCACGTGTCGCCGGTCGGCGCGACGCCGATCGCTCTCATCGAGCGTCGCCGGGCGCCGCTGTGGATGGCGCTCGCGCCCGTAAGCGGCGAAGCCCCAATAAGCGGACGCGCTCAGGCTGTGCTCGACTGCCTCAACGCGTGCGGCGCTTTGTTCTTTGACGAGCTGGCGGAAGCTGCGCGCCTCTTGCGTCCGCAGCTTGAGGAAGCGCTCGGCGAACTCGCAGCGCTCGGGCTCGCGGCCTCCGACAGCTTCAGCGGCCTGCGCGCTCTGCTCGTGCCCTCGGGGCAGCGCAAGCCGCCGGCAGGCATGAAGCGGCGCGGGCGCGTGCTAAGCTTCGACATCGAGAGCGGCGGCCGCTGGGCCCTGATCAATCGTACGGCGCCGAGGGACAGCGGCGAGGCGTCGCGCGAAGCGGCGGTCGAATATGCGGCGCGGACGCTGCTCGCCCGTTATGGCGTCGTCTTCTGGCGTCTTCTGACGCAGGAGCCCGGGTGGCTTCCGCCATGGCGCGATCTCTTGCGCGTGTACCGCCGGCTCGAGGCGCGGGGAGAGATTCGCGGCGGCCGATTCGTCGCCGGCTTCTCGGGCGAGCAGTTCGCGCTTCCCGACGCGGTCGGACTGCTGCGCGAGATCCGCCGGCGGCCGGCGTCGGGCCAGTGGGTGTCGCTGTCGGGCGCCGATCCCCTTAATCTGATCGGCATCCTGACGCCCGGCCAAAGGCTCGCGGCGCTCACCGCGAATCGGGTGGTTTACCGGGACGGACTGCCAGTCGCGGCCCTCACCGGCGGCAAGGCGCAGTTCCTGACCGAGCTTGAAACCGCCGACCAGTGGGAAGCCGAGAAGCGCCTGGTTCGATCGGCCGCGCGCGGGCGACTTGCCGATCTCGTCTGAGCCGCCTCGCTCGGCCATCCACTGCTATCGCCGATCGTGACGCAAGCTCGAATTGACCCGACGCGCCCGGTTTGCTAGCGAGACCCTGTTAACAAAGCGCCACACCGTTCGGCATGCGCCGGCTGGAACGCGCCTGAATGGCGGCAACGATAACAAGGGGGCTTCCGGTGATGATCGCACGTCGCGGTGGAGCGCTGGCGCTGATCTGTCTGATCTCCGGTTTCGTCGCGGGCTGCGGGGAAAACCCGTCCCCTACGCCCGCAATCGTCGCTCCGGCGATCAGCCCGGACCAGTTGGTCGGCAAGTGGGGCTTCGCCGCCTATCACAAGGACGAGGATCGGGCTCGCACCATCAAAGAGGCGGCGGCGCAGTGCAATAGGCCTTATGTCATCGCCAAGGGCGCGACCGGCGGCGTGATGATGAATCTCGCCGATCAAAAAGAATTGTCGGAACTGTTCCTGAAAGCCGGCCCGAACGGCCAGACTTATCTCGGGCCGGCTGGTGCCGCCGGCCCCGACGATCGCATCGTCTCCAATGTCGATGCGAACTCGTTCACGACGATTTGGGTCGATCCAGACAATGCGAGTCGCTATGGCACGTCAGTTTACGTGCGGTGCGGAAAGCGCTAATCAGCGGTTCAATCTGGAATTTGACCCAGTTTCTCCAATCGACGGAGCACGCATGACGGTTCGAGTCAGTTTGTTGTTGCGGCTTGCGCTTGGCGCGGCTCTCGCGGCTTTCGCGGGCGCAGGCGCCGGAGCGCAGACCCCAGGCCAGGACGAGATGAATGTCGTCGACCAGCCCGGCTATCAGCCGACGCCGGAAGAGGAGCAACTCACGGGCGCTTACGAGAAGCAGGAAGTGTTCTTCCGCACCACTGAAGCTCCGGGCACGATCATCATCGACACCAAAGGCCGCTTCCTTTACCTGGTTCAAGGCAACAACCGGGCGCTTCGCTACGGCATCGGCGTCGGCCGCGACGGCTTCACTTGGTCCGGCCTGCAGAAGATAGCGCGCAAGCAGGAATGGCCGGATTGGCGCCCGCCGCCGGAAATGATCGAGCGCCAGCCCTATCTGCCGCGGTTCATGGCCGGCGGCCCGGGCAATCCGCTGGGCGCGCGCGCCATGTATCTCGGCGGCACCGTCTACCGCATCCACGGCACCAACCAGCCGGACACGATTGGCCACGCAGTGTCGTCTGGCTGCTTTCGTCTGGTGAACGACGACGTGATCGACCTTTATGACCGCGTGCCGGTCGGCACGAAGGTGATCATCAGGCAGGCCGTCGCTCTTTAAGATCGGCTGCGGCAACAAAAAACGGAAGCGAGACTGGTTCATGCGCAAGATGATCCCGATTGTCCTCGCCCTCGCGGCGGCGCAGGCGTTCAGCGTCGCCGCCCAATCCCAGACGCTCAAGACTGTCCAGGATCGGGGCTCGCTGATCTGCGGCGTTAACCCGAGCCTGGAGGGCTTTGCGACCAAGGACGCCAATGGTCAGTGGTCTGGGTTCGACGTCGATTTCTGCCGTGCTGTGGCGGCGGCGATCTTCGACGACCCGTCCAAGGTGCAATACGTGCCTTTGTCCGCTTCGGATCGCTTTGACGCTGTGAAGAACAAGCAGATCGACGTGCTGTCGCGCAATTCGAGCTGGACAATGGGTCGTGAAGGCGACAATGGCGTCGTATTCACCGGCGTGACCTATTACGACGGACAGGCGTTTCTCGTCCCCAAAAGCCGCAACTTCCAATCGGCGCTCGAACTCGACGGCAGCAAGGTCTGTGTGCAACCCGGCACGACGACCGAACTCAATTTCGTCGACTTTTTTGAAGCCAACCATATGAAGTACGAGACCGTCCACGAGGCGAGCGCCGACGATATGATCGCCGCCTACAACGCCGGGCAATGCAATGTGCTGACCACCGACGCGTCAGGGCTGTTCGCCATGCGTGAGCGGCTCACAAAGCCGTCCGACAACATGATCCTGCCCGATATCATCTCGAAGGAGCCGCTCGGCCCTGCCGTCAGACAGGACGACATGCAATGGTTCAATATCGTCAAGTGGGTCAACTTCGCGATGATCAATGCCGAGGAGCTTGGCGTCAGCTCGAAAACAATCGATGACGCGCTGAAGTCGCAGAAGCCCTCGGTCAAGCGGCTGATGGGAACGGACGGCGATTTCGGCAAGCCGTTCGGCCTCTCCGGCGACTGGGCCGTGCGCATCGTCCGAGGGGTCGGCAATTACGCCGAAGTGTTCGACCGCAACGTCGGCGCGCATTCAAAGCTCGGAATTCCGCGCGGCTTGAATGAATTGTGGAGCAACGGCGGCATTCAGTACGCTCCGCCGATCCGGTAGCCCCTGGCGATTGCAACCATGGATCGCCGCCTTTGGCGACGGCCTAATCCGGCACGAATGTCTGGCCTTGATAATGTCCCGTTGGCTTCGCCGGTGGGGGCGTGTCGGCTGCGGGTCTCTGTTTGGGAGGCTGGGGCTGTGGCTTCGGCGCTGGCCTCGGTGCCGCGTAGTCCTGCGCCGGCGGCGGGACGATGATCAGCGGCGGCGGAAAATATTGGGCGTTCGCAGGAAGCGGCGCGGCAAAGGCGAGCAGCGCAAGCGCGGCAGCGCATCGAACGGCGTTCGCCTTCATGGGCGCGTTTCTTGTCTGCGATTTGCTCGCGGCGCGGCGCGACCTATCGACGCGCGAGCCCGCGGAGGAAATCCCATCTGGAGCCGCCCCAACCCATTCGCCTAATCGCGTCGCCCGTTGCGCATCTGAGCGCCGCTTTGCCAGCTTAGACCGCACCTAGACGATTTCTGCGCATCGCTCTGAAGGACCGTCGAAGCGCTCTCCTACCATATCCTGCGCAAAAAGCGGAATTCTCCAAACGCAGCGCAAAAGATGAAGACCGGCGAACGCTCGCGATCATCCGAGATGCATATTCTCCGTCTCCACGCGAATCTCGCGGGTCAACTCGACCCGCGCCGCAATCAACAAGCCCAACGAGCGGCGAAGCGGACGACCACTATTTTCCGGCAGTTTTGGCCAGCGCCTCTTTGCAGCCGTCGCTAAGATCGGCCGCGTGTGACTTCATGCATGACGCCATCACGCCCCCTTTGGCGTCAGCGCAGAGCTTCTTGGCGTCCGCCCTGCAGGCCTTGCCGACCGCAGCGGCGCGAATGATCGCGACCTGACAGTCCTCGGACAGGTCGGAGAAATGGGTCTTCATGCAATCCTTGAGCGCGCTGCCGCCAGACTTCGCCTCATCGCCGCACTGCGACTTGATGTCCGCCCGGCAAGCCTTGACGACCGCCGAGGCGGCGAAGGCCGAATGGGTCATCAGCAGAGCCGCGCTGAGCGCGGCGATGCAGGTCAAGGTCCTCATCTTGGATGTCCTCCGGTTGCAATGCGCGCATCGGCGCACAGGTCAAAAGCGACGCCCTTTGGGGCCGCGCGTTCTTAGAACACGACGCCGACGGCGTGAATGATTTTCTCGATCAGGCGAGCGTCGCGGCGAACGATTCTGTCATTGCGCCGAGCGCGGGTCAGCATGGCGCCCAGATGTGACAATAGAGCGCCAGCAGCCGGCGCGCCTTGAGGGTTGGGCCGATCGCCCGGGCGAGCGCCGAAGCGCGCGCTAGGCTGCCTCCGGCGCAGGTTTGGCGGGCGAGCCGACGACCTCGAGCACCATCAGCGTCGAGGTCCCATGCGCAAGAAGGCGGCCCTTGGCGTCGACCACCCGCGCCTCGCAGGAGATGATTCGCCGCCCGCGGCCGATCGCCCGTCCCTCCGCGCGAACGCGGCCCGAGTCCTTCGCGATCGGCCGGGAGAAATTGGCCTTGGTCTCGATCGTCGCATAGCTGGCGCCAGCTGGCAGCAGCGTGTGGGCGGCGCAGCCGGCGGCGCTGTCGATGAGGGTCAGCGCCCAGCCGCCGTGCACGATCCCCAGCGGGTTCAAAAGGTGCGGCCCCGCGTCGCCCTCGAACACGGCAAGGCCGTCGCCGATCTCGGTCAGCCAGAACGACAGCGTCTGGGCGATCGGCGGCGCTGGCAGATGGCCGTCGAGAATCGCCTGAAGGAACTCCCGGCCTGTCATCGGCCGGACCTCGGCCGGATCGGCGACGCCGTAAGCGCGCGACGCGGTGGTCAGCATCGCTTCTCCTATCCATGCAGATACAAATAATGTATCTGCATACATTGATGCCGACGCCGAAGCAACCGCTGCACGAGACGCTCGTCGCCGATGCGCGCGCGGCGGTCTACGCCTGCGCCGGTTGGAACGCGCGGCTCGCGGCGCGCCGCATCACGGGATTCCTCAACCGGCGCATGCAGGATTCAAGCCTGAGCCTCGCCCAGTTCGGTCTGATAGCTCAAATCGCCTCGGCGCGCGACGATACCTTGAGCGAACTGGCGCAGCGCACCGGGCTCGACCAGTCGACGCTGTCGCGCAATCTGCAAGTGCTGGAAGCCGCCGGGCTGGTTGAGATGGCCCCCGGCGACAGGGACGCACGCCGGCGCGCTGTATGGCTTACGGAAAAAGGCGCGCAGAGCCTCAAGGCGGGGCTCGCCGACTGGAAGCGCGCACATGGCGAACTCGCCAAGCGCCTCGACCCGGAGGCGGCCCGGCGCCTAGCTGTCGCAGCCGAGGCGCTGGAGGAGGGATGAACGGCCTCAATCGAACCGGCTTCGGCCGTGTTCGCCTAAGTTCATGAGCCGCCCTTCTCGCGCCCCGATGACGAAAAATGCATCAACCCTCCTTGTCGGTTGTCATTGCTCGCCGGGACCGGCATCAGGGTCGGAGCCGCAACATACGGTTCAGACGGATTGCTATCAGACTCTCAAAATGAGTGGAAGAACCGCGCCTGATGCGGCGGCTTCACACCGACTATCCCCTCGTGGTCCAGAAATCCGCCTGCAACTGAGCCGCTTCGTCCTCGAGCAGTGGGCCGACGACTTCGGTCGGCCGTTGACCCGCGGCGAAGACGACGGTGCAGGGCAGATCGAGGGTCGGATTCTCCGCGTGGGCGCCGGTCTGGGCCTTGAGCGCCTTTTCGGTCTGACCATAGACGACGCGGCCGATTCCCGCCCAATAGATCGCGCCCGCGCACATCGCGCAGGGTTCGGCGGATGTATAGAGCGTGCAGCGCGCCAGGAAGGCGAGGTCGTAAGCTCGCGCCGCGCGTGAGGCGAGGAGGCGTTCGGCATGGGCGGTGCGGTCGCCACCCTCGCTCGTGTATCCGTTGCCCTGCTCCATGAGCGCCCTGCCTTCTTCGTCGGCGAGCACGGAGCCGAACGGGTGGTCGCCGGCGGCGCGCGACCGGCTGGCCACGTCGAAGGCGCGGCGCAACAGCGCCTCGTCGTAGGGGCGATGCGATGCGGCGGTCATGACGCGGCTCCACGGACGGCCACGGAGACCTAGCACGAAAGTCCTGCGCCCGCGCGATGGGTTCGCTCCACAGATCATTGCCGCCAGTTCATTTGACAGTTCGTCAGCCCTCGCTACGGTTGCCCAAAACTGCGGCGTTCGATTCAAGCATGCGGGAGGAAATCGCGCGTCTCCTAACCCCTCCTCGCCGGAATGGGGCGGGCGCGGCGCGGTTTTTGCGTCGCAGGCGGTCGAGCGCGGCCTGACAGGGCTCGGGAGCGAGGTGAAGTCGAGGTGAAAATCGAAGCTCCCCTGCGTCTGAAGCTCGTCGGCGTCAGCAAGTCCTTTCCGGGCGTCCGCGCGAATGACAACGTCAACTTGAGCGTGAGGCCGGGCGAGATTCACGCCCTGCTCGGCGAGAACGGCGCGGGAAAATCGACCCTGGTCAAGATGATCTACGGCATCCTCGCGCCCGACGAGGGCGAGATCATCTTCGACGGGTCGCCCGCCCGGATCTCCAATCCGCGTGCAGCTCGCCGCCTTGGCATCGGCATGGTGTTCCAGCACTTCTCGCTGTTCGAGGCGATGACGGTGCTCGAAAACATCGCGCTCGGGCTCGACTCCCGGCTCTCGTCGCGCGAACTTTTGGCCGAGTTCAATCGGGTGCTCGAAGCCTACCAGCTCAAGCTCGATCCTCGCCGCGTCGTCTCGACGCTGAGCGTCGGCGAACGCCAGCGCATCGAGATCGTGCGCGCGCTGCTGCTTAAGCCGCGGCTCTTGATCATGGACGAGCCGACTTCGGTGCTGACGCCGCAGGAAGTCGAGCAATTGTTCGAGACTCTGCGAAAACTGGCGGCGAGCGGCTGCTCGATTCTCTACATCTCGCACAAGCTGCACGAGATCGTGGCGCTCTGCGACACGGCGACCATCCTGCGCGGGGGCAAGGTGGTGGCGCATTGCGACCCCAAGCGCGAGACCTCGCGCTCGATGGCTGAGATGATGATCGGCGCCAACCTGAAGGAAATCGCTAAGCCGATGAGCCGCGGCTTCGGCGCCCCCAAGCTTTCGGCGCAAGGCTTGACCATGCCGAAGCCAAGCGAGTTCGGCGTCGCGCTCAAGGATGTCGCGCTCGACGTGAGGGCAGGCGAGATCTTCGGCGTCGCCGGTGTCGCCGGAAACGGACAGAACGAACTCATGAGCGCGATGAGCGGCGAGACGCCGGCGCCGGCGGCTGAGGCGATCATGCTCGCTGGCCGGCAGGTCGGCCGGCTCGGCGTGACCGAGCGGCGCAACCTGGGCCTATGCGCGGTCCCGGAGGAGCGCAACGGGCATGCGGCGGTCGGCGAGTTCTCGCTCACCGACAATGGTGCGCTGACTGGGCGCGACCGTATGGAGATGGTGCGCTTCGGTCTCATCGATCCGGGCAAGGCGACCAACTACGCCGCCCAAGTGATTGGCGCCTACACGGTGAAGGCGACTGGCCCGGGCGCGCTTGCGGGCTCGCTCTCGGGCGGCAATTTGCAGAAGTTCATCATGGGCCGCGAGATCCTGCAGCGGCCCGAGGCGCTTGTCGTTTGCCAGCCGACTTGGGGCGTGGACGCGGGCGCGGCGGCCGCCATCCATCAGGCGATTGTCGATCTCGCCGCGCGCGGCTCGGCGGTCATGGTCATCTCGCAAGACCTCGATGAACTGCTCACCCTTTGCGACACGATCGCCGTCATCAATCTGGGCCGCCTGTCGGCGCCGATGAAGGTCGGCGAGGTTTCGATCGAAGAGATCGGCCTGCTGATGGGCGGCGTGCACGGAGACCCGGCGGCGACGATTGAAATGACAGAGGTTCTGCATGCGCATCCGGCTTGAAAAACGGCTGACGCCGAGCCGTTTCATGCAGATCGCGACGCCGATCGCCTCGGTGCTTCTGACCATGGCGCTTGGCGCGATCATCTTTCAGTTGATCGGCTTCGACGGCCCGCGCGCGATTTACGAGACCTTCATCACGCCCGTAGTCGCCTCGTACAAATGGCAGGACGTTGCGACCAAGGCCGCGCCGCTCATCATCATCGCGCTCGGCCTCTCGCTCGGGAATCAGGCCAAGATCTGGAACATCGGCGCCGAGGGGCAGTACATCATCGGCGCGCTGGCGGGTGCGGGCGTGGCCTTCGCTCTGCCCGACGCGCAGGGCTTCTGGGTCATTCCGCTGATGATTCTAGCGGGGATTGCGGGCGGGATGGCCTGGGCGGGGATCCCGGCGTTCTTGAAGACCCGCTATCGGGTCTCCGAGGTGCTCTCCACCCTGATGCTGGTCTATGTCGCGCTTCAGGTGCTCAACTATCTCGTCAGTGGCCCGTGGAAGGATCCGAACGGGCACAACTTCCCGCAGACCCCGCCGTTCACCCCGGCGCAACTCCTGCCTCACGCCATTGCCGGAACCGCCATTCCGCCGGGCCTTGTCGTCGGCATCCTGCTGACGCTCGTGTTCTGGCTGCTCGCGACGCGCTCGGTCTACGGCTTTTCGGTGCGCACCGTCGGCGCGGCGCCCAACGCCGCGCGCTACGGCGGCTTCGACGCCTCGCGCACCGTCTGGTCGACCCTCATGATCAGCGGCGGTATGGCGGGGCTCGCGGGTATTCTCGAGGCCTCGAGCCAGCTCGGGCAGATCAATTTGGGCTTCCCTTCCGGCTACGGCTTCACCGCGATCATCGTTTCGTTCCTGGGGCGCCTCCATCCGGTCGGCGTCTTTCTCGCAGCCCTAATTCTTGCCGTAACCTATGTCGGCGGACAGGTGGCGCAGACGGTGGTGCACGTGCCCAGCGCGACCGCCGGCATCTTCCAGGCGATGATGCTGTTCTTCATTCTCGCGAGCGACATTCTGGTCCGATACCGTGTGCGGATCCTTCGGGACGCGCCGCGCACCGCGACCGCGGAGGCTGTCGCGTGAATCTCGGTTTCTTCATCGACGCCCTCATCACCGTGGTCGGCGTAACGACGCCGATCCTGCTCGCCGCAACCGGCGAACTGGTGGTCGAGAAGAGCGGCGTGCTCAATCTCGGCATCGAGGGCATGATGCTGATCGGCGCGGTCACCGGCTTCGCCGTCACCCTCAACTACGGCCCCGATCTCGGCGATATGGCGCCCTGGTTCGGCGTTCTCGCCGCGGCGCTCGCGGGCGCAGCCTCCTCCATGCTGTTCGCGGTGCTGGTATTGACGCTTGGCTCCAACCAGGTCGCCACGGGCCTCGCGCTCGCAATCTTCGGCATCGGCCTCTCTTCGCTTATCGGCGCGAGCTATGTGGGCATGATTGTGCCGTCGTTCGATTCCGTCTTTCCAGATTCGCTCGCCGGCGATCCGTTCTGGCGGGTCGTGTTCGGCTACAGTCCGCTGGTCTATTTCGCGCTTCTCATGGTCTTCGCCGTCGGCTGGTTCCTGAACCGCACGCGCGCCGGGCTGATCTTGCGCGCGGTCGGCGAGAACGATCTTTCCGCCCACTCGATCGGCTATCCGGTGATTGCGATCCGCTATGCGGCGATTGCCTTCGGCGGCGCGCTGGCCGGTATCGGCGGCGCCTATTTTTCCATGGTCATCACGCCGATGTGGGCCGAGCAGATGACCGCGGGCCGCGGCTGGATCGCGCTCGCGCTCGTGGTGTTCTCCGGCTGGCGAGCCGGACGACTGCTCGCGGGCGCTTACTTTTTCGGCGTCCTGATGACGCTCGAGCTCTACGCCAAGGCTTCCGGCTTCTCATTCCTGCCGTCGCAGTTCTGGGCGGCGATGCCCTATATCGCGGCCGTCGTTGCGCTCGCTGTCATATCGGCCCGCGAGGTTGCCGGAAGCGAAGCCCCGGCCTGCCTCGGCCGGCCGTTCCTACCCAACGCTTGAGCTTAAGCCAAATTCAACAGGGAGAAGAGAGAGCCATGATTACCAGACGAAATCTCATGAAGACGGCCGCGGCAGGGTTGACGCTCCCCGCCTTGACCCGCAGCGGATTTGCCGCCGAGCCCCTCAAGGTCGGCTTCGTCTATCTCGGCGCGATCGGCGACTACGGCTGGACGTGGTCGCACGAACAGGGCCGCAAGGCGCTGGACGCGGCCCTGAAAGGTCAGGTCGTCACCAGCTATGTCGAAAACGTCAAAGAGGACGCCAGCGCGATCCCGGTGATGAAAGATCTCGCCCAGCAAGGCAACAAGCTCATCTTCACCACCTCCTACGGCTACATGGATCAGACGATCGAAGCCGCCAAGCAGTTCCCGAACGTCAAATGGGAGCATTGCACCGGCTACAAGCGTGCCGACAATGTCGGCACCTACAATTCCCGTTTCTATCAGGGCCGTGCGGTCACAGGCACGATTGCTGGCATGATGTCGAAGACCGGGACGATCGGCTTCGTCGGCTCATTCAAGATCCCGGAAGTGGTGATGGGCGTGAACGCCTTCACGCTCGCGGCCCAGGCCATCAATCCGAAGATCACCACCAAGCTTGTGATGATCGACACCTGGTTCGATCCCGCGAAAGAGGCCGCCGCGGCGGAGACGCTGGCCAATCTCGGCTGCGACGTCATCGCCCAGCACGTCGATAGTCCGGCGGTGCTGCAGGTCTGCGAGAAGCGCAAGATCTATGGGTTTGGCTACGGCGCCGACATGTCGCGCTTCGCGCCAAAAGCGCATCTCACGGCGAGCCTCGACCTCTGGGGTCCCTATTACATCGAGCGCGCCAAGGCGATGCTGGACGGCTCATGGAAGTCGGACGACGTCTGGTGGGGTTTGAAGGAAGGACTCTTGGACATAGCGCCCTACAGTAAGGCCGTGCCGGAAAACGTGCGCGCCGCCACCGAAAAAATCATCGCCGGCACCAAGGCTGGAACCTACGAGATCTTCACCGGCCCGATCTCGGATCAGAGCGGCAAGGAGCGCGTCGCCAAGGGCCAGCGTATGGAGGACAAAGACCTTCTGGTGATGGACTGGTACGTCAAGGGCGTGCAGAGCTGAGCGGCTTCATCGCAAACCGAAGGGCGTCCTCGCGGACGCCCTTTTCAGATTTCAGAGGAGAGGCCCGCGAGCTGCGCGGAACTCTGCGCCCCTGCTACTCAAATAGCGGCGCTTCGTCCCGCTGCCGTCCGCCAACCGTGGCCATATAGCTGGCCGAGAAAGCCCCGACCAGGAGCGAGATGAACGCCCAAAGAGCGACGCCGACTCCTGTCTTGCGAGCGGCGTCCGCGGCCGCCTTGGCCTTGTCCGCGGCCTGCTGCTTGGCTTTCTGCGCCTGGTCGAAGACATCGGCCACGCGCTTCTCGGCGTCCGGCTGGCTCATTCCCGTCCGGCTCGCAACGAGCTGAGCGAGATAGGTCTTGTCTCCGGCGGGAAGATCGCCGTTGTACAGAGCGCGCGCCATGATCCGGCCGCCTTCCGCAGTCGCTGCGGCCTGATCGCCCTGAGCCGGGTGATCGCTGCGCCAAAGCATATCGGAGAAATAGCCCGTCGGATCGCCCATTGTCGAAGCCGCCTGGCCGGCCGCCTGCCCGGTGGCCGAGCCGACGGCCTCCGTCGCTGCGCCCGCGAGATGTGCGGCTCCGCTCACCGCCGAACTTGCGGCCGAAGCAAGCAGCGCGGCGGCGATGACCGCGCCAACCGCCCAAACGAGGAGCCCATGCGCCGTGTCGCGAAAGAAGACCTCATCGGTATGCACGCCCGCCCAACCGGTCCGCAGCCGCCCCGCGATATAGCCCCCAACGCCGGACGCGAAGAGCTGGACGGCAATGAACCACGCGGCTGCCAGCACCGTGAATGTGGTCACCGAGGGATTGTTGCTCGACCATGGGGAAACCGAAACCAAGCCAATGCCGGCCCCCAGCGCCACCAACGCCAAGGAAAACGCCGCGGCGACGAACGCGCCCGCGAAAACGGCCGCCCATGATACGCCGGAGACCGTGTCGATCGCCGTATCGACAGCCGTCACTGTCGACAAGGGCGCACGCGCCGTGACTGTCGCCTGTGTCATTTTCAATCTCCGCGTTCACGAGACGAAATCACGTGACCAACGCCGCGGTCACGGTCGTGCTGAAGGTGGACTACCGAGTTGGTGAGCGATCGTGCGGATGAGGACTTCTTAGTGGTAAAGAAGCGCGATCAGGATGATGATCGGGATCGGCACACCGAGAAGCCAAAGCAAAATTCCGCGGCCCAAATGACCCTCCTGAATGCTGCGTTCACGCGAATCGTGAGCCGACGGTGAACATTGAGGCGCCTCAATTTGTTCCAACTGAAAACAGCACATTCCACTGTCGCGTATTAGCTCACGCGGTCAGCGGGCGCCAGTTGGAGATGAGCGCGCCCCCTTGATTGCTTGGCCCCGCTTGGCGCGGGCTTGAAACGTCCGCTCACTTCTGTCGCGGCTTATAAGCCCGAAGTTGCAACCGCGGCGCGCTTGTGACGATGATGTCGTTCGGCCGGTCGCATTTTTTGCTTTACCACTTTGAGTGTTACTTCCTACTTTCATATATTTACACCCATATCTCAATAAGTTAGATACATACCCCGCTCGCCCTGGGCTGCGATTCGAGTTGCAAAAAAAACGAACCTAAGCCTTTGAAATCGCTTCGTCGCGCGCCGAATCGCCCGCCCGCGCCGGAACTGGGGGAAACCCCGGAGGGGTCGGCAGACGCTTGCACTTTTTAAAGACCGCGCCCCCGGACCGCTCTGAAAACTTCCCGCTAACCTGCTGTCATCCAACAGTTTTAGGAAGATCCTATTTTGCAGCGAGATCATTGACAGACGACGCCCGCACGGTCGAAGTCATTGACGATCGCCGCTCTGCAAAGTGGGTTGGAGTTTGGGTTTGCGCCCCCGTTATCGTCCACTCACTCGCCGCCGCCGGGCCGCCCTCAGGAACGCCTTCGCTCTCGCGATCGCCAGCCTCGCAGGCGCCGCCTTCGCCGACTCGATCCCTCCATCAAATCCTGGGCCTGCTCCAGCTCAGCAAACGCCAGCTGGCCCCGGGGCCGTCGTCGCCTCGGACCCCTTGAGCGGACTTAATCCTGCTCCCTTCGCCCTGCCCCAGCTCGCCGCGCCACAGTTCCGCGCGGACGCGTCGGCGACGCCGAGCGCAGCCAAAGCGTCGGGGCCGTGGGGGGGGCTCAGCGGCGACTGGCAGAATCAGAACTTGCTGGGCGACATGGGAGGGCTGAGGCCCGCCCTGGACAAGTACGGCGTCCAGCTCACCATACTCGAGAACGTCGAGACCTTCGGGAATGTCAGTGGTGGCGTCAAACAGGGTTTTGAAACGGACGGCCTCACCACGGTGACGCTGCAAATGGATACCGAAAAGGCATTCGGTCTCAAGGGCGGCACGCTGAATGTGAGCGGCCTCCAGTATTGGGGTGGAAACCTGAGCGCCGACAATCTTCTCGTTTTGCAGACCCTGACCGACATCGAGGCGCCCGTCGGCATTCTGCTTTGGGAGCTATGGTATCAGCAGAAATTCGGCGACAAATTCGACGTCAAGATCGGTGAGCAGAGCCTCGATCAGGAATTCATCATCAGTCCGAGCGCCAACTCTCTATTCGTTAACGGCGTCTCCGGTTTTCCGGCGCTGCCGGCAGTGGACTTACCCGCTGGCGGCGCCGAGTATCCGCTGGCGGGCCTCGGCGTTCGCGGACGGGCGCAGCTGACGGATAGCGTCACCGTGCTCGGCGCTGTCGTCAACGGAAGCCCGATCCCGAGGGACTCGCCCAACACGACCGCCAGCAATCCGAATGGCGTGAGCTTCCCGCTCGACGTTGGGACTTTTGCTATCGCCGAGCTGCAATACGCGTTCGGTGCGGCCGCGCAGGGGAAGGCCAACGCCGATGGTCCGCTGCCTGGCATCTATAAGATCGGCGCCTGGTACGACAGCTATAAGTTCGACGACCTGCAAACCGACACCGTAGGCCTGCCCCTAGCCAGTTCCCTCAGCGACGGGAGCCCCGCTGCGCATCA